>Ga0190266_10000017_pt1 | contig 25772 bp, 25 predicted proteins | sample Popmic220T_FD_132448 | JGI IMG/M metagenome (GOLD analysis project Ga0190266, IMG submission 132448) | Populus adjacent soil microbial communities from riparian zone of Indian Creek, Utah, USA - 220 T | ecosystem: Environmental > Terrestrial > Soil > Riparian zone | place: USA: Utah | collected...
CAGAATACGGCTCCACGCCCGGCCGGGAGAAGGCCGCCTCGTCACGCTGGCAGGCGGCGACGGCAGAGAACGGCCGATACGCGACCAGGCCGACGCCGAGGCGCTGCGCTTCGCGCTCGCCCAGCAGGCGATGTTCGCCGGCGACCGGGCGACGCTGCGCCGCCTCCTGCCAATCGATCTCCCAATGCCGGTCTCAGATCGGACAGCGCGACACGACATTGCCAGTCGGCTCGCCGCTTTGGGCCGCTCGGCCGGCGTCGCGCCGGTGCCGCCGGAGCAAGCCGCTTGGGTCAGCGCGGGCGAAGCCAGCTGGCGGACCAGCATCCGGCTGGTCCGGATCAACCGGATCGCCATCCGGACATTGCTGGTCTTCGGCCTCGTCACGCTCCTGATCGGCCAGGTGCTCAAGCGGCGCGTCGTGACGATCGAGCGGCACTCCGTCGCCGCGCAAGTCGGAGCGGACGAGGTTCGCGCGCCTTCTAGGCCGTCGTTCGGCCGCCGCCGCGACTCCGCAGCTGCACAGGTAACCGTCGCTTAATCCCTCCTTGGATATTGAGATAGCATGGGAAATGCGCTGCCCGTTTCTGGATCGGACGCTTGCTCCGCGGCGAGGTTCGAGGACCTGTATGCAGGCCTCACACCGACCGATGAAGAGGCCCTCCAACGCTTCGACGCGGCGCTTTCGCGCTTCGATCCCGACCAGAGCCTGCTCAGCGGCTCGCCAGCCCGCTCGCTCACCACGGCGATGGCCGATCTCGTACAGGCGCTGACCCGGATCGATCTCGAACGCGTCAACAGCCGACAAGGCTGGTGGGACCGTTTCACCGGCGCCGATCTCGAGGCCCGGCTCGAACTGGAGGTCGCCGTGCGCTGCATCGGCCGCGACATGCAGCGCCTGGCCGAAGCAGCCACCGCGGCGCAGGGCGCGGCGTCCGCGATGCGCGCCGATCTCGATCGGATCGACGAGTCCCAGATTGGCCACGAGGCGCTGATCGAAGCGACCGCAAACCTCCTCCGGGGCGCCGATCCGGCCGCTGCGGTGGCCGCGCGGCTGCAGCGGCGGCTCGGCAATCTCGAAGCGCTTTATGCCTCCAACCGGCTCGCCCGGGCGCAAATGGTGCTCGCCACCGAGCATCTCGCCGGGCTGCTCGATCGCTATCGCGACATCGAGCAGCTGCTGTTCCCGCTCTGGCAGCAACATGCACTCGCCGTCGCGCAGAGCGCGGTCCCGACCAGCGGCGCTTCCGGGCTCGACCAGCTTCGCAACATTCACGCCCGTTTCGCCTCCGCGCTCACGCCATCCAAGGAAATCGCATCATGAACCTCCCCGCCCAGCTCAACACCAATGTCCCGATAGAGATTTCCGAGCAGCTGCTGACGCCGAGGATCGATGCGGACGAGGTTCACGCGCTCGCCGAGAGCATCGACGTCCGCTCGCCGCTAACGGTCGCCGGCTTCGGCCAGGAGATCGGCAAGGCGACCAGTAGCTATGCCGACCAGTTGCTGGCGCAGGCCCGAACCGGCGACCTCGACGAGCTAGGCAACAAGCTCACCGAGATCGTCGTGGCGGCGCAGTCATTCGATCTTTCGTCGTTCGACAGCAAATGGGCACGCGCCCCGCTGGTCGGCGGCTTCGTGCGTCATTTCGTCCTGACCAAGGAAAAGGCCGTCGCTCGCTTCTCGACGCTCGAGGGCCAGGTCGAGAAGCTGGTCGACAGCATCGAAGGCACGCTGAAGCGGCTGGCGGCCCGGTCCAAATCGCTCGAGAATATGTATGCCGGCATCACCGAAGAGCATCGCGTGCTGGCCACCCATGTCGAGGCGGCCAAGACCCGGCTCGAAAAGCTCGATCGGGAGATCGAGGAGCTGAGGGCCATGCCGCCGACGATGGCGACGGTGGAGGTTGTCGGTGCGCTCGAGGCCAGCCACCAGGCCCTTTCCAAGCGGATCGGCGACCTTTCCGTGCTTCAGCACAGCGCGCTTCAGACCCTGCCGATGGTCCGTATCATGCAGGCCAACAACATCGTCCTGCTCGAGAAATTCCAGACCATCCAGCGGCTGACCTTGCCGGCCTGGAAGCGTACCTTCGTGCTTGCGCTGGCGCTCAACGAGCAGCGAGACGCGGTCCGTCTGGCCGACAATATCGACGACGCTACCAATCATTTCATGAAGCGCAACAGCGAGATCCTGCACGAAAATGCGGTGGCGACGGCGCAATCCAATCAGCGGTTGATCATCGACGTCGAGACGCTGCGCACAGTGCACGACAATGTCGTCCGCACCCTGATCGACGTGCGCGCGGCGCACGAGGAAGGGGCGCAGAAGCGAAGCGACGCGCTGGCCCAGCTCGCTCAGCTCCGGAGCGAAATGGCGGGGAGCCTCGCGGGAATCCTGCCCCAATCCTCGGAGGAGGATGACGACGAAGCACGCGCCGCTTGACCGCCGTGCCCTCCATGGACGCGCGCTTCTCGGCGCTCGCGGCCAAAGTCGATCGGCTCCAGCAGGTCAGCCGCTGGTTGTTCAGGGGCGCGCTCGTCCTGCTCGCTCTTGCCGTGATGCTGTGGTGGCCCGATCCCGCAGGCCGGGACCTGTTCGGCGACTATGTGTCGGTCCCGTCCCCGCTCGATCATCAGCTGTCAGAAGCGGGCGCCGCGATACGTCTTCAGCCCGCCTGGCTCCTGAACAACGGCGGGAGCGGGTTTCAGTTCGGGCTCCTGATCCTGTTCTTCATCCCCGGGCACATCCTGATCCAGCGGCTCCGATCGAGGGTGGCAAAGCATTTCGCCTATCTGGCCACGCCATTGTGGCTGCTGATGCCGCTCGCGGCTTTGTCGAGCTCCGTGTCGGGGCCCGAGGTGCGCGTCAGCGCCGCACGGACCGGCATCCTGGTCGAACGCCCGGATGCTCCGCCGGCCGCGGCTGACGGGACCAACCGGCCGCCAGTTCCCGCTTATCATCTTCGCCCCTCGGTATTTACCCCCGTCGCCGCCGATCAGGCACGCTACGTGCTCGCCCAGCAGGCCTATATCGACGACCGGCCGGCGCGCGCCGCGGCCCATCTACGTGGGCTGACCGGGGCTTGGCGACCGGCAGACATGCACGCGAGCCAGCGCATTGGCATGCTCGCCCGATGGACGGCCGCCCACGGCTTCGAAGCGGGGGCGATCGCGGCCGACATAGGCGGCGGCGGCCCGCCTGCCAGCCTGCGGCGGCTTCTCACGCTGCTGGTGCTGATCATCGCGGCGGCCGGAGCGGCAAGCGCAATTGTGCTCGACATTGTGGGGACCTCGCGGCGACGCAGCAGTACCAAGCTCAAGGCGCGCTCTGCCGGGCTCCCGGTGGAGAGGGAGCGGCCCTCAGCAGCCGGTGGGTTCGGCCGCCGGGTCGTCGCCGGGGCCGCGAGCTAGGCGGAACGCGCGGCCAGCGGGTGGATCGTCGCAGTCGGCACTACCGGTCAGCGACCATCGGAGAGGCTGCCGACGAGGGAATTGGACCCGGAGCGGACATCACGGCCGCTCGAAGCAGAGCCAGGTCCAGGTGACGCGCAGATCGCGGTTCCTTTGCTGGACCGACTCGGCGGAACGGCGCATTCGAAGCTCCAGGCCGGCGTCCTTCGCATAGGCGACGATCCGCTCCGCGTCCGCCGGATGGCAGGGCCGCGCCGCGGCGCCCGGTCCGTGCCGCAATGACAGGATCAGGCGACCTCGCGGCGCCAGCTTGTCCGCCAGCACCCCGATCGCCTCGCGATGCTCTACCGGCGGCAGATGCTGCCAGACGGCAATGACGAGCACGAGGTCGTAGGCGGCTGGATCGCTTCGAAGCCGCCGAAGGGCCGGCAGCTAGTCTTTCACCCAAGCGATCCGCTCGCTCGGGTGGAGCGCCATTCCGGCTTCGCGGAGCTCTTCGACCGGTTCGACGGCGACGACATGATGGCCCTGATCGGCCAGCCATGCGGCATCGCGCCCGGTCCCCGCGCCGATGTCCAGCACCCGCGATGGCCGGGCCGGAAGCAGCGCCGCGACCGGCGCAAGGACATCACGCGTGCTTAGCGCATCGAACCTGGGGATCAGTTCCGCCGCATTCGCGGCATAGCCTTGCAGAATGTCAGGCTTGTCCATGCTGGCAGACTAGCCAGGCGAATGTCTGCCAGCCACCCGTTGCGGACGCGGCCGCCGGCCTCGACGAAAATGGCGGAGCGCGCTGGACTCGAACCAGACACCCGGAGGTGCGAGCCGCTTAGCAGGCGGACCCGGGAGCCTCCCCGGTTCACGCTCCACTCGCGGAGGATCGGCGCCATTGCAGGACCATTTCGATGCTTGAAAGCGCCGCCCTCCGTCCGGGCAGCGCAAGGCCGCCCGTCAGTTCGAGGTGCTACTGCTCGGAACAAAGGCGCGAGGCTGGTTCATGTGGGGCGCGGTAGACGACGGCACGTTACCGGTCAATGAACGTCCGCTCCAGGCGGGGGAGCGGGGCGAACCCGGACGGCGCGGACGCGATGATCTGGGCGATGACCGAGTTGGCGGCGAAGCCGCGGCGCGAGATAGCCAAAGGTGATGATGCTTTGAGAGCAACGACTGGAGCGGGCGAAGGGGATCGAACCCTCGACCTCCACGATGGCAACGTGGCGCTCTACCGCTGAGCTACGCCCGCATCCGTCGTCGGCATGAGGAAGCCTCGGGTGCGGGCGCGCGCGGATCGGGAGGGGTGAGCCGGAGCTCGAATGTCGCTGGAAAAGGCCCCAACCGATCGGGGCGCACGCTGCCGCCCCGAGGTCAGATACCTCGGCCGTGATCCCGGAGAAGGCGAAGCGCGTTCGACATGAGGCGGCGGGCTATGATGGCTCGGCGCGGCGGCGTCAAGCGGGTTTGTCCGGTCCCGACTGCGGGTCCGCCCCGATGCACAGGCGCGGCCCGGGCGGGCAGCGTGGCCGGCGATGGACGTGCTGGTCATCGGCGCCGGACCGGCCGGCGTGTTCGCGGCGCTTCGGGCAGCCGACCTTGGCGCGCGCGCCACGCTCGTCACCAGCGGCGCGTTCGGGGGGATGGCGGCGAACGACGGGCCGGTGCCGGTGCGCACGCTCGCCCATGCGGCGCGGCTGATGCGCGAGGTGCGGCAGCTCGAGGATTATGGCATCCACGTCGGCGAGCCGCGGCTCGACTATCCGGCGCTGCTGGCGCGGGTGCGCGCGGTGGTCGAGACCGTGCGGCAAAGCTCGACGATGCGGCGCCAGCTCGAGGCGGCCGGGGTGCGGGTGGCCGAGCAGGCGGGTGCGGCGCGCTTCCTCGACGAGCGGACGGTGGAGACGGCCGAGGGGATGCGCTTCGCCGCCGACCGGATCATCCTGTGCACCGGGGGCACCAGCCGCAAGCTGCCGATCCCCGGCTTCCAGCACCTCGCGACGCACAGCGACGCCTGGAGCCTGGAGGCGGTGCCGGAGACGATGATCGTGCTCGGCGCGGGGGCGACGGGGCTGCAGGTGGCGTCGATTTTCGGCGCGTTCGGGACGAAGGTCGCGCTCTACGAGACGGGGCCGAGGATCATGCCGGGCGAGGACGAGGACGTCTCGGCCGCGGTCGCCGAGGGCTATCGCGCGCGGGGGATCGACGTGCACGAGGCGTTCGGGCGGATCGCCCGGTTCGAGCCCACCTATGACGGGATCCGCATGGTCTACGAGGACGGCGAGGGCGAGCATGCGGTCGAGGCGGCGCTGGCGGTGTCGGCGGTCGGCTGGGCGACCGACGCGGAAGGGCTCAACCTCGCCGCGGCGGGGGTGACGCTGAACGCGCGCGGCTTCATCGGGGTAGACGGCGAGGGGCGCACCTCGGCGCCGCACATCTACGCCGCCGGCGACGTGACCGGCGGGACGATGCTCGCGCCCAGGGCGATGCAGGACGGCTTCGCCGCCGCCAGCGCGGCGCTCGGCGTCGAGACACGGGCGGCGGCCGAGCGGCTGGTGCCGGTCGGCAGCTTCACCGATCCCGAATATGCCCGCGTCGGGGCGACCGAGGCGGAAGCGGGGGAGGGGGCGCTGGTCACTCGCGCAATCTTCGCCGAGGCGACGCGGCCGATCATCGACGGGCGGACCGCGGGCTTCGCCAAGCTGATCGTCGACCGTGAGACCAAGCGGATGCTGGGCTGCGCGGTGGTCGGCGAGCGGGCGGTGGACATCGTCCAGGTCGCCGCGGTGGCGATGGCGGCGGAGATGGAGGTCGACGATCTCGCCCACTTCCCCTTGTCCTTCCCGACCTATGCCGGCGTGCTCGCTCAGCTCGCGGTCAAATCGGCCCACGCCTTGCGCTGAGCGAGGGAGACGGTAAGCCGCCGGGCGTGACCCGCTTCTCGTTCAGCGTCGCCGCCACCGACGGCAAGGCCCGCACGGGGCTGATCCGCATGAGTCGCGGCGAGATCCGCACGCCCGCCTTCATGCCGGTCGGGACCGCGGCGACGGTCAAGGCGATGAAGCCGGCCGACGTGCGTGCGTCGGGCGCCGACGTCATCCTCGGCAATACCTATCACCTGATGCTTCGGCCGGGGGCCGAGCGGATCGCGCGGCTCGGGGGGCTGCACGAATTCATGGGCTGGGAGCGACCGATCCTGACCGATTCGGGCGGCTACCAGGTGATGAGCCTCTCCGAGCTCTCAAAGGTCAGCGAGGAGGGCGTGGCGTTCAGAAGCCACCTCGACGGCAGCCGCCACATGCTCTCGCCGGAACGCTCGATGGAGGTTCAGGGGCTGCTCGGCTCGGACATCGTCATGGCCTTCGACCAGCTGATCAAGACCGCCGAGAGCCGCGACGCGCAGGTCGCGGCGATGGAGCGCTCGATGCGCTGGGCGCGGCGCTCGCGCGAGGCGTTTGCGGGCGAGGGCGCGCTGTTCGGAATCCAGCAGGGCGGGCTCGACGAGGGGTTGCGCCAGGCCTCGGCCGCGGCGCTGAGGGAGATCGGCTTCGACGGCTATGCGGTGGGCGGGCTCGCGGTCGGGGAGGGACAGGAGGCGATGTTCGCCTGCCTCGATTTCGCGCCGGGGCAGCTCCCCGAGGACGCGCCGCGCTATCTGATGGGCGTCGGCAAGCCCGACGACATCGTCGGCGCCGTGGAGCGGGGGATCGACATGTTCGACTGCGTGCTGCCGACGCGAAGCGGACGCACGGGGCAGGCCTTCACCTGGGACGGGCCGATCAACATCCGCAACGCCAGGTTCGCCGACGATTCGGAGCCGCTCGATCCGGAGTCGCCCACGGCACAATGGTCGAAGGCCTATCTTCACCATCTGGTGCGCTCCGGCGAAATCCTCGGCGCGATGCTGATGACGGAGCACAACCTCTGGTTCTACCAGCGGCTGATGCAGGGCCTGCGCGAGGCGATCGCCCAAGGGGGGCTGGCGACCTCTGCCGACGCGTTTCGGAGACGCTATTGCGCTTCGGCGGGCTGATCGCCCTCCACCGGCCGCGACATCTTCAATCCAGCCTGAGTAAGCAGAAGTAAAGACGACTACGCCGTGGACTCATGGCGCGATGAGGTGTAGTCTAATCTGCGCTGTCTTCTGACGACTCGTCTATCGGGGACGCGATTCTCGGGCCGCCTTACTTTGCTCCAACGACTCTTTTCACGAGGAGGCGAACAATGGCCGACGACCTGTCCGGGATCGAACTGCTGCACGAACTGCAATCGGAGGGCGCCGCCGTCGGCCAGCTCCTCGGCGCCAGGGGCGCGCTCGAGGACGCGTTCAAGGCGTTCCGCGCGGAAGATCCGAAGGCGTTCGAGGCCGTGCTGGAACGGGCGCGGCTGAAAATCTGGTGCCACCGGATCTGCCGGTGGATCCGCACCAAGGAATGCGTTTTCCTCTGCCTCGATCTCGCCGGCCCGCCGACGGCCTTCGATCGGCCCGATCCGCGCGTCCTCGCCAAGGCGATCGGGATCCTCGCGCGCGACGAGAAGCTGGTCAAGAAGCTCGCCGACATTCTGGTCAAGCGCGACCGGGCCGGCTTTCTCGAGATCGTCAAGAAGCTGGAGATCCAGCCCTATGCCCACTTCTTCTGTCACTGGCTGTGCGTGATCCGCTACCGGCTGGTCTGCCGCTGGATCTGCACGATCGGGCCGCAGCGCCCGCCCATCCTGTGGCAGGAGATCCATGCCGCCGCGACCGCCATCGGTGCCATCGCCGGCGACGACAAGCTGTTCAAAGCGGTCGCGACCGCTTCCGCCGCGGGGGACGCGGCCAAGATTGCCGGCGCGCTGCGGCATCCCGACTGGCTGCGCCGCTGCCACTTCGTGTGCGAATATTTCTGCTCGTGGCGCTGCGTGCTCGTCTGCCTGTCGTTCGCGCGGCCCTTCACGTTCGCCGCGATCGCCGCCGGGGCCCAGGTCCGCGAGGCGGGCGAATTCGGCGAGGCGATCGGTAAGCTCGATCCGGCGGCGCGGCAGCAACTAGCCGAGGCCGTCGCATCCGGTCAGGTCGACCGCTGGACGACGATCATCAAGCGGCTGAAGCTCGAGCGCTTCGCGCTTCAGCTCTGCCACTGGATCTGCGGCTGGAGGTGCAGCCTGTTCTGCCGCCTCGTCTGCCCGGACCCGCATTATTATCCATGGTTCGACGCGATCGGCGATTTTGGCATCTATGCCGACATCGATCCGGGGACCGGCCTCACCAACACCGCCAAGTTCGGCACGAGCGGCAATCATGGCGGGCCGAACTACGCCTTTTTCGGCAATTTCAGCCTGCACGCCTTCTGCCCGAAGGAAGACCCGGCCAATCCGGGCGCGCGCATGTCCTACCGCTTCCTGTTCAAGCGGCAGGGCGATGCGGATCCGACGCCGATCACCGGCGGATTCGTCGCGCCCGTGCGCGTGGGCTCGCGGCTCGCCATGTGGAACGGCAGCTGGCATTGGCAGAGCGTCTGGGTGCGCGGGGCGGGGGCGACCTCGCCGACGCCACCGACGCCTGGGCCAGGGCTGTCTCCGCCCGATCACTTCATCGTTCCGGACCCCGAAGGGTGGGTCGAGGTGGACGCGGAGACCGCCGATGCGGCCTTCCACGGCTATCTGATGGGCTTCGCCACGCCGGTCGCCATCGCGGGCGGCGCCCCACCAGCGCCGGACCCTGCAGGACAGCCGGTCGACGCGACCGACCAGCGGAACGGGACCGATTGCGAGATCATCTACCAGGCAACGCGCAGCACGACGACCGGCGCGGTCAACGGCGGCGCCGCGCCCGATTACAGCAATTCGGTATCGAAGGTGCGGATCAACAACTGGCAAGACGTGGCCCTGCTCGATCTGCTGCAGTTCCACACCCCAGGCGCCACGTCCTGCTCGCCGCTCAATGCGGCCCTCGACATCGAATATACGGTCGATCACGAATATATCCTGAGTTGGGGGATCGGCGTGTCCACCGCCGCGCCAGGAATCGCATTGACCGCGCCGCCGCCGCCGCCTTCGACCCCGCGCGGTGGGGCCGGGACGCATCACGAGAATATCTCCGGCTGGCCGACCTGCTCTTACACCGTCTCGCTCACGACGCGGCGGCGCCTGACGGACGGCCTCGGCGACGACCAGGGCCGGACGCTGACGAAGACATTCTGCATCGGTGCGCGGAGGCCGTAGGCGGACCTGCGCACCCGCACGTCCCCGGTGTCCGCGCGGGCCAACGCGCGGGCACCGGCGGCGGGATGAAGCCCGCGCCGCGGAGCGGAACGCCCAAGCCAAATCGTCCGGCACCAGGCGGCTGGCCAAGGCAGTATTCGCGGCAAGCCCGGACGAACTCATCCCACCGGCAGGCGGTGCTGGACCGAAGCGCAATAGTATGAAAGGCTGCGTCCTCTTATCCTGATCGGGGGGACAGGCCGATGGTGACCGGAGGCAGGAAGACAAAGCTGGCCACGCTGGCGGCCCTGGGCCTCGCGACCGCCTCCTGCACCGCCCTTCCGGACACCAGCGGCTATACCGCGGCGAGCCTTCAGCTTCGCACCTCCGCCGCGGCCGCGGGCAGCGCGCTGAGCACGGAGCTGGGACGGATGACGGAGCTGCTTCCGGCGGCGCGCCGGCCTGATGCGGTCAGCATCGCGGGTCAGTTCGACGAGGCTTGGGCGACGACCGTGGCCTCGCTCGGAGCGCTCGGGCGCTACGCCGAATCGATCGAGGCGGTGACCAAGGCGGGCAATAACGGTGCTGCCGCCGCAAACGGAGTGGCGGACAGCGTCAATGGGCTCGCGGGTGCGCTGGGCATCGTGCCCGGCGCCGCGCTAGTCGGAGTTGCGACCGACACCTTCGCTTTCATCTACAGCCAGATCGCCAACATTCGCGCCACGCGCTCGCTGGAGCGGTCGCTCGATCTCGCCGATCCGCTGATCCGCGACATGTCCAACGTCGTCGGCGGCCAGGTTACGGCGGCCAAGGCGCTGTTCCAGCAGGCAATCCAGCTGGAGGGACAGGCGCTCGATTTCGGCGTCGACGACATTGCGGCTCTCGATGCGGACCTCGAGACCAGGGAGAATGACGCGGCGCGGACGCTGGCGGCCCTGGCCGCGCAGGGCGGACGGGACGACGCGCGTCGCGCCGCCGATGCGGAGCTCAAGCGTATCCGCGACGGCCGCGCCGCGATTGCACCGCGCATGGCCGCCTACCGCACGGCGCGCACCGCGCTCGCCGCGAGGGCGCGGGCGGGCAACGAGCTGTTCGCCGCGACCGACAATGCGCTCGCCACCTGGCGCGAAGGCCATACCAAGATGGTGCGGGCGATTCGCGAGCGGCGGCCGGTGAGTTTCGAATCGCTGACCGCGGCGGCTCAGGAAATCCGTGAACTCAGCAGGAGGTGGCGCGACCTATGACCGCAATCATCGGCCCGGCCGCGGCCAAAGCGGCGCTGACGACCTTGCTGACCCAGATCGAGGCGGCGCTGAACGCGGCGGGCCCGGCCGGCACGCCCGTCTACGGCGCGGCGGTCCAGAAGGCGCAGCAGGATCTCGAAACCTTCTTCAAGAGCACGAGCGCGGCCGACCTCGCCGACCAGACCGAGGTCGCTGCGGTCCGGGCGATCGACGAGTTGGCCTTCGACATGCTCGTAAAGCTCAGCCTCAGCGCCATGCAGGCCAATGTTCAGTTGCTCCAGCAAGGCGCGGCGAAGCTCAAGACGCTGGCCGGCGGCCTCGACGCGCAGGCGAAGGCCAATGTCGCTGCGGCAGGTTCGATCGGACTCACGGGGGTCAAGGAGGCGGTCAATCAGATGACCGCCATCGTCAACCAGGTGAAGAAGCTGAAAAGCGACCTCAAGGCCGACAAGCCGGACGAAAAGGCGATTGCGGACGACATCGGAAAGCTGGTAGATCAGTTCGAGACGCTGAAGGACAAGGTCGACAAGATCGCCTAGATCGAAGCCTTCCGAAGCTCGCTGCCGAGTAAGGGCGGAGGCTTCTCCGGCGCAGCGGATTCGTAGATCTTGCAGGCCTCGGCAGCCAGGGTCAGCGAATTGTCGACGATCCGAAACACCCTGTTTTCCGCGATCGCCGGCAGGATCAGCTCCAGCACAGCGGCGAGGTCGCCAGCGGCGTCGATTCCGGCGTCGACCACCGCGAACCAGGAGCCTTCGCGCGCCTGGAATGCGGCGATGCACTTCTGCGTCGACAGCCACATCTCGAGCGCCTTAACCGCGCCCTTGGCTTCCGGGGAGACAGCGGAAACCGTCTTCTTGACGGTCTGGGAGAGCGCCCTTCCCTCCTCGGCGGTCAGATGTGCAAACTCCCGGCCATCGAGCAGGAAGTTTCCGTCCGCCGGTTTTGCGGACCAGAGCTTGGGCTCGGCGGAAGTTGCGGCGGCCTTTGCAAGTTGGGCCGACCTGGCTGGCGTACCCGTCGCGCCGGTAAGAATGATCATGGCGCCCTCCGTTCCGCGCCAATCGGGGCGTCGATCGTGAGGTGGACGGCGCGCGAGAGGCCCACCGGACCTAGCCGCCGAAACCCTTGCCGAGGAAGCTCGGGACCGGGCCGTTCCAGCCGTCTTCGGCAGGCTCGAGGTCCGGCGCGCGCTCCTGGCGGGCGCGCGGCATTCGTTCGCGGCGCTCCGGCTTCTCCGCGCGGGGCTCGGGCCTTTCCGCTCGAGGCTCCGGCCCTTCCGATTTGGGTTGTACGGGGGCAGACCTGGGCTCTGCCGGCTCCTCGCGGCGCGGACGGCGCGCGCGGCGGGGCTTCTCTTCGCGGCCCGCCGGTTGGGGCGTCTCGCCTTCGGGCGCCTTGTCGCCGCTCCCCAGCTCCGGAATCTTGTTACCGGTCAGCTTCTGGATGTTGTCGATCGATTCCTGGTCTTCCTTGGTGACCATGCTGATCGCGATGCCGGTCTTGCCGGCGCGGCCGGTGCGGCCGATGCGGTGGACATAATCGTCCGGATGCCAGGGCACGTCGTAGTTGAAGACGTGGCTGACGCCCTTGATGTCGAGCCCGCGCGCGGCGACGTCGGAGGCGACGAGGATGTTGATCTCGTCGGCCTTGAACCGGTCGAGCTCGCGGATCCGGTCGGACTGGTCCATGTCGCCCTGGATCTGGCCGACGTTGAGGCCGGAGCGCTTGAGCGACTGGGCGAGCTCGCGCACCGTCGTCTTGCGGTTGCAGAAGACGAGGGCGCTGCGCACCTGGCCGCTGTGGAGCAGCTCGGTCAGCGCGTCCTTCTTGCGGCGCGAATCGACGCGCAGGACCCGCTGGTCGATCAGCAAGTTGGTCTGCGCCGGGCGCGCCACCTCGATCGACTTGGGATCGGTGAGGAAGCGGTCGGCCAGCTTCTTGATCGGCGGCGGCATCGTCGCCGAGAAGAGCAAGGTCTGCCGCGTCTTGGGCAGCTTGGTGCAGATTTCCTCGATGTCGGGGATGAAGCCCATGTCGAGCATCCGGTCCGCCTCGTCGATCACCAGCAGGCTGCAGCCGTTGAGCATAATCTTGCCGCGGCCGAACAGGTCCATCAGCCGGCCGGGCGTGGCGATCAGCACGTCGACGCCCTTTTCGAGCGCCTTCACCTGGTCGCCCATCTGAACGCCGCCGATCAAGAGGGCCATGGAGAGCTTGTGGTGCTTCCCGTACTTCTCGAAATTCTCGGCGACCTGGGCGGCGAGCTCGCGGGTCGGCTCGAGGATCAGCGAGCGCGGCATGCGGGCGCGGGCGCGGCCTTGCGCCAGGATGTCGATCATCGGCAGGACGAAGCCGGCGGTCTTGCCGGTGCCCGTCTGGGCGATGCCGATGATGTCGCGTCCCATCAGGACGGGGGGAATCGCCTGACGCTGGATCGGAGTCGGGTCGTCATACCCCGCCTCGCTCACCGCGCGGAGCAATTCGTCTGACAGGCCGAGATCGGCAAAGCTCATCTAAAATCCGGGATTTGGGGCGCCCCTCCACATGGCGGCGCTTGTGCCGGCCCGATTGTGCGAAGCGGCCCTCATTGTCAAGCGAAGGTCAGTCGGGCCGCTCGGCCGTGAGCGTGCGGAACTGGTCGATCTGGCATTCGCCGCCGGTGCGCGAGCGCAGCGAATCGCGGTCGGCGCAGATTTGCCCGTCGGCGGATACGGGGAGGTAGAAGCCGCTGTAGAAATCGAGCGCGGGGCAGCGCCCCTCGAGCCGGGCCCGGACGCGGGTGCGGTCGCGGAAGACGAGATCGACGCTGTTCTGGCCGAGCCGGGCGGCGCCGAGGATCTGGCGGGCGGCGATGCAGCGGGGGCCGCGATGCTCCTCCCAGCGGACCAGAGGCGAGGCGCCGGCACCGGCCGGCACGGCGCCGGGCGAGACGCGAACGATGATCTGCTGGTGAACGGTGATCGTGCCCTGCCCGCCGCGGGCGCCCTGCTGCTCCGCCTCGTCGTCGCCAAAGGCGAACATCAGCAGGGCCGCGATGCCGGCCAGGATCACGTCCAAATCTCCATCACCGACCGGCATTCACGGGCGCGCTTGAACATGCGATTAATTTGCCCCTCCGAGCGGCGCGCTTTATCGCGTGGGGGATGGCTTATCCTTCCGACGACCTGCTCGGCAAGCTGGCTGAACTGCTGGGTCCCAAGGGATTCACGCGCGACGCCGGGGCGATGGCCCCGTCGCTCAGCGACTGGCGGGGACGCTATCATGGCGCCGCGGCGGCGATGCTCAGCCCCGCGTCGCGCGAGGAGGTGGCGGCGATCGTCGCCCTGTGCGGTTCCGCAAGGGTGGCGCTGGTGCCGCAGGGCGGCAACACCTCGATGGTCGGCGGCGCGACCCCCGATGCGGGGGGCGAGGCGCTGCTGCTGTCGATGAGGCGGATGGACCGCATCCGCGATCTCGACGCGGCGGCCGGGATCGCGGTCTGCGAGGCGGGGGTGATCCTCAGCAATCTGCAGGAAGCGGCGCTGGCGGTCGGGCGGCGCTTTCCGCTGACGCTCGGGGCCAGGGGCTCGGCGACGATCGGCGGCCTCGTCTCGACCAATGCCGGCGGCACCCAGGTGCTTCGCTTCGGCACGATGCGTGCGCTGGTGCTGGGGATCGAGGCGGTGCTTCCCGACGGCGCGCTGTTCGAGGGGCTCGCCGCGCTGAAAAAGGACAATCGCGGCTACGACCTCCGGCAGTTGCTGATCGGCGCCGAGGGCACTTTGGGCGTCGTCACCGCGGCCAGCCTCCGACTCGTCCCCGCCATCGGCGAGCGCGTCGCGGCCTGGGCCGGGGTCGAATCGCCGGCCCTCGCAATGGCGTTGCTCCGCCACCTCGAAGCGACCCTTGGCGAGGCGATCGAGAGCTTCGAGCTGGTGCCGAGATCCTCGCTCGATCTCGTCCTCGCTCATGTCCCGGGAACCCGGCCGCCGCTCGCCGCGTCGGCCCCCTGGAACGTGCTCGTGGAGGCGGTCGCGCCCATGGCGACGCCGAGCCCGGGGAAGCTGCTCTATGAGGGGCTGAAGTCGGCGCTGGGGACCGGCCTCGTCATCGACGCGACTATTGCCGCCAGCGAGGCTCATGCCGAGGACTTCTGGCGGCTGCGGGACAGCATCTCGGAGGCCGAGAAGAAGGACGGCCCGGCCGCCAAGCACGACATCTCGGTCCCGGTCGAGGCGATGGCCGGCTTCACCACCGATGCGGCCGCCGCGGTCGAGGCGCGCTTCCCGGGCACGCGGGTCAACGCGTTCGGCCATCTCGGCGACGGCAACGTGCATTTCAACGTCCGGGCCCCCGAGGGAGCCGGAGCGGAATGGCTCGAATCGGCCGGGGAGGCGGTGACGGCCTTCGTCCACGATTTGGTCACCGCGGCCGGCGGCTCGATCTCCGCCGAGCACGGCATCGGCCAGATGAAGCTGGCTGAGCTGCAGCGCCTCGCCGATCCCGCGCGGCTCGGCGCGCTCCGCGCGATCAAGCGCGCGCTCGATCCGAACGGCATCATGAACCCCGGCAAGCTGGTGCCGATTCAGGATATTCTTGCGCCGGAGCCGCTTCCCTCATAGAGGGTGGCGCTTGAATTCCGCGGCCCTTGGGGCCGCTCCCGAAACCCATGGAGACTGAAATCATGGCGACCCAGCCGCCGTCCGGCCTGCCGCTCTTCTACACCAACCTTCAGCCGCTCTCGCCGAGCATGCACGGCAAGCTCCACACCCAGTCGAGCGACCGCGCTCCCTATTTCGCGCAGGCGAACGCCATCCCGCTGACGATCGACGAGTTCATCACCGCCCAGCGCCACTTCCCGATCGTCTTCTCGAGCGGCGACGTACCGGTTCCGCTGGGGCTGATGGGGCTGAACGACGGCGTGAACGTGTTCGTCGACGACGAAGGCAAGGCGTATAATCCGTTCTACGTGCCGGCCTATGTCCGCCGCTATCCCTATCTGCTCGCCAAGCTCAACCAGGACGGCGAGGAGCTGTCCTTGTGCTTCGATCCGGACAGCGGCCTGACGGCCGAGAAGGGCGACGGCCCGGCCTTGTTCGATGGCGACAAGCCGAGCGAGACGCTGACCCAGATCCTGAAATTCTGCGAGGATTTCGAGATCGCCGCCCAGCGCACCCAGGCCTTCGTCAAGGAGATCCAGGACATGGACCTCTTGATCGACGGCGAGGTCACCATCCAGCCCGAGGGCGCGGCGCAGCCCTTCCTCTACCGCGGTTTCCGCATGGTCGACGAGAACAAGCTGCGCGAAATGAACGGCGACCAGCTCAGGAAGATCAACCAGAACGGCATCCTCGCCCTGATCATGGCCCATTTGTTCAGCCTCGCCTCGATCCGCGAGCTGTTCGCCCGCCAGGCGCAGCTCGGCAAGGTGCCCGAGCAGCTCCAGGGCCTGGTCCCCGAGACCGCGGCCTGACGGGCTCCGGCACTAGATTCAGAATGAGGCCGGAGCGGCGACGCTCCGGCCTTTTTCTTTGCTTGACCGAGCACCGCCAGGCGCCCGAAGCCATCCCTGGCGACGCGGAGGGAATTGGCTATGGCGTCTCCTGAATCTGAGTCCCCGAAGTTTCCGGAGCCAAGGTAAGCGGAGAATGAAGCTCTATCTCGTCCGACCCAATTTGCCGGCGAACACTGATCGTGATGCCTCGGACGCGAGACTTCGCGAATGCGTCCAGCCGATCGCAGACCTCATCGCGTCTAGCATTGAGATTGATCCCTGCCTGTACGGGCTCTGGGATGTGGATATGATCGACCACGCCCCATTCGAACCGGAGAGTTCGTTTGGCACATTCCGGGCCACAGGCTTGAAGGCCGAGAATTTACGTGCCGTATTGTCTCAAGTTGGGGACCCGTTTGGTGGATATGGGCTTCTCATTCGATCCATGGCGACGTGCCGATCGGTCAGGTATGGCTTCGACGGAGAAGCATTTGTGTGCCTGAGGACAGAGGATCCGCCGATCATCTCCCCGGACACGAACCTGATCGTTGTGGAGGAGTGTTCCCAGTTGCTGTGTGAGACGGACTGGATGGATGGGCTTTCGGACTAGCTCCGGGGACACGACGCTCAATTCGCTGCAATTCCGTGCGGTACGGCATGCCCAATGCGGTGTGAGGACCAACCCCACTGTCGCCGTGAACCGCTTTTCCGTCTGGACTTGAAACGGAATTTTCTTTTCCTATCTCGGATTCAGCGCCGCGTATTCCCCCCTTTTACGTGGCGCGACGCGCTCCTTCGAAAGCAGGAGCGCACCTCCCTGAACCTGGGCCGCCTCACGCAAGTGAGGCGGTCTTTTTATGTGGCGAAGCCGCAGGTGGGCAGCGCGAAGCGCAGCGAACGCTGACCGCGCACGCTCGGCCGACTCCAGCCGCTGCGCTGCGCGTAAGGGCTGGACGGCTCGGCCTTACTCGGCGGCAATCGCGTCGGGGATGCTGAGCAGCCGAGTCTCCAGCGCCGCCGCCACCGCCGCGATCAGGCGGCACACGCCTTCGAATCCCGGCCCGGGGCCGCGCAGGTCGCGGTCGAGGTATAAGGAACGGTCGAGCTCGATCTGGAGGGCGTGGATGGCGCGCTCGGGCTTGCCGTGGCGCGAAACGGTGTAGCCGCCCGCATAAGGCGCGTTGCACGCCGTTCGGTAGCCGAGGCTGCGCGCGGCCTCGACCGCGGCGTCGAGCAAATCGCCGCTGATCGTCGCGCCGTGGCGGTCGCCGAAGATGACGGTGGGGGTCGGCGCTGCGTTGATCCCGTCCTGGCGCGGGCGCGGCGGCATCGAGTGGCAATCGAGCAGGATCGCGCCGCCGAAGCGCTGGCGGGCGTGGACCAAGGCGGCGTCCAGCGCTTCGTGCCAGGGACGGTGGATCTTCTGGATCCGGCGGTCGAGCTCGGCGCGCGTGATCCGCTCGCGCCAGATCGGGCCCAGGCCGACGATCCGCGACGGGACGAGGCCGATCCCGCCGCGCGTGCGCGCCGACTGGACCAGGCTGCCCGAGGGGAGCGGCGGAGAGACCGAGCCCGGATCGATCTCGCGCTCGTCGCGGTTGAGGTCGATCTCGGCGCGCGGGCTCCGGGCGACGAAGGCGGTCGCGCCGTTGGCGGTCGCCCGCCACACGAGCCGGTCGACCAGCCGGTCCTCGAGGCTTTCGAGCGCCGCCTGCGGCAGCCGCGCGGCGCGCAGCAGCTCGGGCCGATAGTCGCGGCCGGCATGGGGAATGGAGAGCACGACCGGAGAAACCGGCCGCTCGGGTCCGATTCGGAAGAAGGGGGCGGAGGGCGGCGCGCTCATTCCACCGCAAAACTAGGCCCGGAGTGGGACGGGCGCAATCAAGGGTCTTCCGGATGGCTGGAAAAATTTACCTGTCCGGCGCATAGTCCTTCTCGCCATGCTCAGGATCCTGCTCGCCGAAGACGACGAATCGATGCGCACCTACCTCGTGCGCGCCCTCGAACGGGTGGGCTATGAAGTGGTCGCGGTCGACCGCGGCACCGAGGCGATTCCGCTGATCGAGGCCGAGCGGTTCGACCTGTTGCTGACCGACATCGTCATGCCCGAGATGGACGGCATCGAGCTCGCCCAGAAGGCGGGCGAGATCCAGCCCGGAATCCGCGTCATGTTCATCACCGGCTTCGCCGCGGTGGCGCTGAAGGCCGGCCGCAAGACGCCCGACGCCAAGGTGCTGTCGAAACCCTTCCACCTGCGCGAGCTCGTCGCCGAGGTGGAGCGGATGTTCCAATCCGAGGACCAGCACGGGCGGCTTTAGCGAGCAGCCGCGCGTGACGCGGGTCCCGACATGCGCCGAGCCGAGCCGGATATGCGGCTGACGCGCTCCTGGACCTAAACGGTGCAGTAACAATCGCCGGAGCATCATGTATCTTCCCACCACGCGGATCCTGTGGGGTATTGATATGCGGCGTCTCGGCTTTCTCGTCTGGCTTCTGGCCTTCGTCGCGCCACCGGCGCTCGCCTTCGAGGCCCCGGCGCACCTGCAACCGCTCGAGCAAAGGCTCGCCGCGCTCGCGACGGAGAATCCCGGGGAATATGGCATCGCCGCGCTCGATCTGACGAGCGGAGAGATGGTCAGCTTCAACGGCAGCCGGCCCTTCCCGATGGCGAGCACGATGAAGATCGCGGTCGCCGCCGCCTATCTGGCGCAGGTCGACGCGGGGACGCGGCGGCTCGACGACCCGATCGGCGACACGACCGCGCGCGCGCTGATGGACGCGATGATCATCCACAGCGACAACCGTGCCACCGACCAGCTGATCGCCACACTCGGCGGGCCGGCCGCCGTCAACGGCTGGCTGCGCGCGCACCAGCTTAGCGGAATCCGGGTCGACCGGACGATCGCGACCTTGCTCAGCGATCCGCGCGATCTGCGCGACATCCGGGATTCCAGCACGCCCGAGGCGATGCTCGACCTGCTGCGCCTGATCGACCGCGGCGATGCCTTGAGCCCGCAGAGCCGTGCTGCGCTGCTCGACATGATGCGGCGCTGCGCGACGGGCTCGAACCGGATGCGCGGTCTGCTGCCGCCGGAGGCGCGAGTCGAGCACAAGACCGGGACGCTCAACGGCTATACCGGGGACGTCGGCTACATGACCTTCCCCGATGGGCGGCGGATCGCGGTGGTCTTCTTCGCCCGCGGCGGATCGAACCGGCCGGGCGTCATCTCGACCGCGGCGCGGGCGATCTACGACGGATTCGGGACGCAGGGCCAAAGGGGCGCGCTCGTCGCCCATGGCGACCGGGTCCAGGACGCCTATGCGACCGCCCCGCGCACCGCGCCGCCCGCGTCGTCCTGCTCGCTGGGGGGAATGGCCGTCCAGGCGCAATGCTGAACGGCTGACGCGCGCAATTTGGAGCGCGCATTCTCAGTATTTCTACCGATAGGGCGGCGCTGCCGCGGCCGGTAGGACGGTCTTGTCGCGGTGCGCTGCCTCGCGCCGCGGGCCAATGACGTGCGCGGAAACATGATCTGTGCGCGGCAGGGGAAGGTTACGCGCATGAAATTGAAGCCATAACAGGCACATGACGCGCACTAAATAGGCCATCGAGGTCGGAACGGTGCTTGAAGCCGAGCGGCTTTGCCGGTCGCCTCATCTTCGGCGAACCGCATTTGACTCCCTATCTGACGAAGACGATACTTTCGCCGCTGCATCCGAGTCGGCTGCAGAAAGCGTTGCGATGGAGAAAGCTATGCCCACAGTCAGAGGAGCTTCTATCGGCATCAACAAAGTGACGGGAGCGATCACGCTTACCGTGCCTCAAGGGACGAAGTTGGTGGACGCCCTCAAGGGCCTTGCGACCGTCGATCTTTCGAAGTTGGCCAAGCTGCCGCGCGGCTGCAATCATTGCATCTCCGGTCACCCGTTCAACATCCGCGAGGATTTCGATCCGGTGATCAACGTGAATCTGGGCCCCTAGCCGCAGTCTAGGGTGGCCGAAGCCGATCCCGGCCGTGATGCGCCACGCCTCGGCGTGGGCATCATGGCCAATCTCGCGCTCGCGCCGTTCATCTCGACTCCCGGCGCGCTCGATTATCTCGCGGTCACGCCGGACATGTTCTGGATCGACCATGGTCCCGAAGCCGGCCCCGGCGCGCGCTTCGCCGATATTCCGAGCTGGGTGGCGATGCTCGACGCGTGCGGACTGCCGATGGTGTCGCACCATATCGGCCTGTCCATCGCCAGCGCGATCCCGACCGACCCCGCCTATGTCGCGCAGATGGCCGCCTGGGCCGGGCGCTGGGACTCGCACTGGCTGAGCGAGCACCTCGCCTTCGTCTCGATCGCCGAAGGCCACGGACCGTCGGCGGCCGGGCTTGCCCTGACCGCCCCGTTCGACCGCGACGTGCTCGATCTGGCGGTCGAGCGGGCGCGCTACGTGATCGCTCGGACGGGGGCGCCGTTCCTGATCGAGAACAGCCCTTATTATGTGACGTTCGACGATAGCGACCTGGAGGAGGCCGAGTTCCTCAACCGCTTCTGCGCCGAAAGCGGCGGCGGGCTGCTGCTCGATCTGCACAATCTCTACTGCAACGTCGTCAATTACGGCATTTGCGGCCACCGCTTCCTCGACGCGCTCGATCTTTCCAGCGTGATCGAGGTGCATATCGCCGGCGGCTCGGAGCTTGGCGGAATGTATGCGGACAGCCATTCCGGGGCGCCGCCCGAGCCGGTCTGGGACTTGCTCGAGGACCTCGCCGGGCGCGCTCCGAACCTGCGCGGAATCACCTTCGAGTTCCACGATTCCTATCTGCCGGTGATCGGCTTCGACGGCGTCGCCGCGGTGATCGCGCGCGCGCGCCGGACGTGGGCGGCACGCGCATGACCATGGCCGCCTTCCAGCGCGCTTATGCCGATCTGGCCGCCTCGCCCAAGCTGTGCCTCGCGACGCGCGACGACCCGGCAGCGGCGCTCTCGGCCTACAATCTCGACCCGCGCGAGCAGGCGCGGCTGGCGCGCGCGGTCTGGCAGCGCGGCATGGACACGAACTGCACGCTCTATCGGGTAACCCGGATTACCGCGCTCAACACCGTGGCGCCGCTCACGCTCGCTTTGATCCGCCCCGTGCTGCGGGACGTGCTGGACGCCTATTGGGAGGCGCACCCGGTCCACGACGTCCGCTTCGCCCAGGAAACGGCGCGGTTCATCGAATGGCTGGAGGCGAATCCCGCGGTCCTGCCGGAAGCGGCGGAGGAGATCATCGCGCTGGCCCGGCGCGAGCTGGAGGCCGAGGAAGCGCGGCTGACCTACGCGGAGAGCTGAGGCCGCCGCGCCGCCAGCGTCAATGCTGCGGCGGGGCTGGTGCGGGCTGCTCCACGGGCGTGCAGAACATTCGCCAGGTCTCCTCGAAGCTGTTGCTCCAGCGGTTGCGCTCGCCGGGCACGTAGAGGTCGCGCCGCGGCAAGCCGCCGCTGCGCAAATCCTGGAACATCACTGGGATGGCGCGCCCGCCGACCTCAAGCTCGCCGCAATAGAAAGGGTAGATGCTGGTCCTTCGACCTTCGCGCATGCTGACGATCCGGATCTCGCCGTCCGGGAAGCGTGTGCGGGCGGTCTGCTCGATCAGCGTGCCGAAGCTGAGCGCGGCATACATGACGGCATTGGCAAGCTCGGCGCTCGGCCAGCGCGAGCAAATGTCCGAGACGTTCCGGGTTTCGGTTCCGCGGCGAATTCGGACCGTGCTGTTGATTGCGCCGTAGCAGGAATCGATCTGCCCGGTGCGCAGCGGCATCTGGAAGGGCGTGTAATCGGGCTGGATGGCGAAGCAGGGATCGGCGAGCACGCGGTCGATCGTCGCCGCCTGCGGGGGGCTGAGCGGGCCTCGAGTCACCGGCCTCTTCGCCCGTTCCTCCCAGCCCGGCTCCATCACCGTGCCGGGAGGAGGCGGGGGGAGCGAGGCGCTGATCGAATCGACCCGGTCGACCTGCCACTGGCCGCCCGGCTCGCGCCAGACGAAGGAGGAGGTCGAGGTCGGATATTCCTGGGTCTCGCCGGAGCCGATGGCGATGTCGATGGCGATCTCGGCGCGGGAGAGATCGGGCAGCGGCCAGGGACCGCGGATCCGGCGATGCTCCGCGTCGAAGTCGCGAGATGCCGCGGAAGGAGCGCGTTCCCGCTGGGCGAGATCGCGCGAGACCCTGCGCCAGTCGACCCGCGCCAAATGCGGGCATTGGCGCAGCTCGGCGGCAGTGGGAACGTGCTGGCCGCGCTCGGCCTCCGCCGCGCCGGGCGGGCCGGCGAGCAAGGCAATCATCGCAAACGCCGGCAACGACCTACGCATACTCGCCCCCTTTTTGCAGCAAAGCTGCTTGGTTTTCCCACGCGAGTCCAGTGCGCCCAAGTCCGCGCCTTCCTCGGGGCGGGCTAGCTGTTGGTCTGGTCGCCGGGGACGCCTTCGGGGAGCAAGGCGGCGCGCGCGCCTTCCGCGCAGGGCAGGCCCTCCATGCCGATTCCGTAGCAGGTCATCGACAGCGAGCCGAGCGCGTAGCCCTTGAGGAAGGGTATCGCCGCCTCGCCCTCCGCGGCCGCGAGCGCGGCGGTGTAGAGCAGGGGGATGAAGTGATCCGGCGTCGGCACGGCGAGGACGTAATCGGGATGGTCGGTCACCTTGAGGATGTCGCCTGGGCCGGCGGTCATTCGCTCGGCCACGGCGTCGTCGAACCGGTGCGCCCAGTCGGCGCCGCCCTGCGCGTCATTCCAGTCGATTCGGCGCAGATTGTGGACGACGTTGCCGCTCGAGAGAATCAGCACGCCCTGCCGCCTCAGCGGCGCCAGCCGGGCGGCGAGATCGAGATGATAGTCGAGCGGCTTGAGCGCGTTGATCGAGAGCTGAACCACCGGCACGTCGGCTTGCGGGAAGAGATGGGCGAGCACGCTCCACGTCCCGTGATCGAGCCCCCATTGGTCGCGGTCGGCGCCGATCCAGTGCGGCTTCACCGCCTCGGCGATCTCCCCGGCCAGCGCGGGCAGGCCGGGCGCCGGATAATCGAACGCGAACAATTCGTCCGGAAAGCCGTAGAAATCGTGGATCGTGCGCGGCCGCGCCATCGCGGTGACCGCCGTCGCGCCGATGAACCAGTGCGCCGAGACGACCAGGATCGCGCGCGGGCGCGGAAGGGCTTCGCCGAGCCTGCGCCATTCCCTGGTATAGCCGTTCAGCTCGAGCGTGTTCATCGGGCTTCCGTGGCCGATGAACAAAGCGGGCATCTCGTTCATGGCGCCAGCGTGCCTCAGTTTCGGGAATCTGGCCAGCGGCGATCGAAGCGACGCGAATGACGTGGGGGTGGGTTGCGGAGGGGGCGGGTGCTCGCTACATGGCCCCTCGCGTGGGCGTGTAGCTCAGTGGTAGAGCACTGTGTTGACATCGCAGGGGTCGCAAGTTCAATCCTTGCCACGCCCACCATTTTTCCCCTTTTTCGGTGTCATCGGCGCCTCCGCGCGCCTCTCCGCGTAAGGCGTGGTTGACGTTTACGTAAGGGCGCGCCTATCGACTCTGCGCACATTTGAGAGCGGAGACGTCGATGAGCCCGATCACCACCAAGAAGCATGGCGACGTGCTCGTCGTCACCTCCAACAACCCGCCGGTGAATGCGCTGGGGCACGCGGTCCGCGAGGGGCTCGTCGCGGCGATCGGCGAGGCCGATGGCGACGATGGCGTGAAGGCCGTGGTGATCATCTGCCAGGGCCAGACCTTCTTCGCCGGCGCGGACATTACCGAATTCGGCAAGCCGATGCAGATGCCGATGCTGCCCCAGGTGGTCGACATCATCGAGAATTGCACCAAGCCGGTGGTCGCCGCGATCCACGGCACCGCCTTTGGGGGCGGGCTCGAGGTCGCGCTGGCCTCGCACTATCGCGTGGCGGTGCCGTCGGCCAAGCTCGGCGTGCCCGAGGTCAAGCTCGGGCTCCTTCCCGGGGCGGGCGGCACACAACGCCTGCCGCGCGTCGCCGGCGTGCAGAAGGCGCTAGAGATGGCGGCGACGGGCAATCCGATCTCGGCCAGGGAGGCGTGCGATGTCGGCCTGATCGACCGCCTGATCGAGGGCGACCTCGAACAGCACGCGGTCGCCTTCGCCGACGAGGTGAAGGCGGCGCGGCCGGTTCCCAAATCGTCCGAGCGTCAGGACAAGATCGCGGCGGCCGATCCGGCGGTGTTCGACGCGTTCCGCAAGGCCAATGCGCGCAAGTTCCGCGGCTTCGAGGCGCCGGAGAAGAACATCCAGGCGATCGAGGCGGCGGTGGCCAAGCCCTATGCGGAGGGCGTGCTGGACGAGCGCCGCCTGTTCATGGAGCTGATGACCGGCACCCAGGCCCGCGCCCAGCAATATTTCTTCTTTGCCGAGCGCAAGGCCGCCAAGATCGACGGCGTGCCCGAAGGCACGGCCCCGCGCGCGATCAACCGGGTCGGCGTGATCGGCGCCGGGACGATGGGCGGCGGCATTTCGATGAACTTCCTCTCCGCCGGCGTGCCGGTGACGATCGTCGAGATGGCGCAGGACGCGCTCGACCGCGGTACCGGTGTGATGCGCAAGAATTACGAGGCAACGGCGGCCAAGGGGCGGATGACGGCCGAGCAGGTCGAGGGCGCGATGGGGCTGCTGAAGCCCACGCTGAAACTCGAGGATCTTGCCGATTGCGACCTGATCATCGAGGCCGTGTTCGAGAATATGGACGTGAAGAAGGAGATTTTCGGCAGGCTCGACGCGATCGCCAAGCCGGGCGCGATCCTCGCCTCCAACACCTCCTATCTCAATATCGACGAGATCGCGGCGAGCACCTCCCGGCCGCAGGACGTGCTGGGCTTGCACTTCTTCTCGCCGGCCAATGTGATGAAGCTGCTCGAGGTGGTGCGCGGGGCCAAGACCGCGCCCGACGTGCTGGTCACCGCGATGCAGCTCGCCAAAAGGATCAAGAAGGTCGCGGTCGTCGCTGGGGTCTGCCACGGCTTCATCGGCAACCGCATGCTGATGCCGCGGCAGATCGAGGCGATGAAGCTGCTGCTCGAAGGCGCGACTCCCGAGCAGATCGACAAGGTCCATGTCGCGTTCGGCATGCCGATGGGGCCGTTCCAGATGTCCGACCTCGCCGGGGTCGACATCGGCTGGCACCGCGACCCGACCCGGATCGAGAATATCCGCGACGCCCTCGCCGCCGAGGGGCGCTGGGGCCAGAAGAAGGGCGCCGGCTTCTACGATTATGACGAGAAGCGCACCCCCTCCCCGTCCCCGCGCGTCGCCGAGATCATCGAGGATTTCCGCGCGAAGGAGGGCATCACGCCCCGCGAGATCACGTCCGAGGAGATCGTCGAGCGGACGCTCTACACGATGGTCAATGAGGGCGCGAAGATCCTCGAGGAGGGCATGGCCCAGCGCGCCTCCGACATCGACGTCGTCTGGGTCTACGGATACG
>Ga0190266_10000018_pt1 | contig 25704 bp, 26 predicted proteins | sample Popmic220T_FD_132448 | JGI IMG/M metagenome (GOLD analysis project Ga0190266, IMG submission 132448) | Populus adjacent soil microbial communities from riparian zone of Indian Creek, Utah, USA - 220 T | ecosystem: Environmental > Terrestrial > Soil > Riparian zone | place: USA: Utah | collected...
CACCTACTACTCCGAGGGCTCCCTCAACCCCGTCGACCCCGTCGACGACGCGGACGCCAGCGTCGACCCCAAGCACGCCAAGCACACCGCCGACGTCCCCGACACCCCCCAGCACGCCGAGTACGCCGAGTACACCGAGCACGCCCTCAACCCCGTCAACCCCAAGCACGCCCTCAACGATGAGTCTACAGGCCCGTCAGGCGGCCCTGGGGATTCGTGTGCTCGACGGCGGCCGGGCTGGCCGGGCTGGCCAGGTCTAACCAACCAGGCGGGAGACGGCAGGTAGGAAAGGGCAGGGGAGCCTGAGACATGAAGGGACTGACGTTCACCGACGAACAGTGCCCTAAGCGCGGGCCGGGACTCACCCATCGTTCCCAATCTGCCAGTTCCAGCACATGTGACACATGCTCGGCGACCCTTACGCCGGCAGCCAATCGTCAAAAGGTGCTCCAGCGTCGGCTCGCCGCGTTCATCGAGGCCAAGGTCGCCGAACTGCTCGAGAACGGGTACCCACCCGAAGACCGCTACGACCCACAAGCCGAAGCAGCGGAAGCAGAAGCGGAACAACGGAGTAACCCAAACAGTGCCCCCTGACACAACCACCGACGCGACGGACGGAGTGGAGATGCGCGACGGTACAACCGTCCGCGATCGTCGCCTTGGGCGCCTGATCCACTTCGACCCACGATCCCTGGACCATTCCATCCGACCTCTCCTGGCCGCAGCTGGCGCCCCACGCCGACAACGGAGTTACTCCTGGGCTCTAGGCCGCTCAGGCCTGGACAGGGCACAGCCCGGTACCTACATCCCCTTGGGTTCCACCGGAGGTCCCAGCGGACTCCCGATGGATCAAGGCAACGAAGGGGCGTGCACAGGGTTCGGATGGTCCCACGAACTGCTCGGGAAGCCGAAGCCGGCTAACCCACAGCAGGTGACAGCGCGCTATGCCCGTGAACAGATCTACTGGGAAGCGCAGAAGATCGATCCGTGGCCGGGTGGTGCGTATCCGGGGCATGAAGCGGATGGCCCATTCGAAGAAGGGTCCAGTGTCCTCGCCGCAGCAAAGGTCTGCCAGGGGCTCGGACACTTCAAGGAATATCGGTGGGCTTTTGGACTCGACGACCTTATTCTTGCAGTGGGTTATGCAGGCCCTGCCGTTCTAGGGATCGCCTGGTACGACGGGATGTACGAGCCTGACGCCGAGGGCTACATCCACCCCACCGGCGAATTCATGGGCTACCACTGCATTGCCACAACAGCGGTCAGTGTGAGGACGAAGAGCTTTTGGCTTCCGAATAGCTGGGGCGACTGGGGGCCACAACGAGGCTGGTGCCGCCTGAGCTTCGATGACATGGACCGCCTCCTCCACGAGGAAGGCGAAGCCTGCATCCCCATCCAGCGTAACCTGCTGAAGTAGCGGGTACAGGAACCATAGCCGTAACGGGCAGAGCCCACTTAGTCGGTGGCGGTAGCCGCACCGGTCCAGGCAGTGAAGCAAGTGAAGGGGTAACCCAGTGGCCGGTTCATACACAGTCGCTCATACCAAGACTGGGCAGGTCAGGCGGATCACAATTACCGCCACCGCCGATGCCAGTAATGGCTCGTACCCCGCTATCCCGGTTCCCGGTATCGACGGGCGCCTGATCCAGGTGGCTACGAACCCGGGCTCACCTGCGCCGACCGCGAACTGGGATCTCGCCCTGAACGACGAGGACGGCTTCGACCTTACCGGCGGCAACGGACAGAACCGCCACACGACCAACACCGAACAGGTCGCCCTCGACAAGTACATCTCCAACGACGAAGGCCTGAGCCTGGTGATCACGGGCAACTCGGTGAACAGTGCCGTGATCGTTATTCGGCTCAAGTACGTCTCCCTCCTGCCCTACTAGGGGCCGGCAAGCAGCACAAAGTAAGGAGGCGCGTACGATGCGCCGATTCTATCTCGACCGCCAGCAGGACGTCTCAGGACGCTCGGGTACTGGCTACGTCGCCGAAGGAGTCGAGTACTCCGACGGCATAGTGGCGATGCGGTGGACGACCGCTACAGCCACTACCGTCCTCTTCAAGTCGATGGACGACGTCGAGAAGATCCACGGGCACGAGGGGCGGACAGTCATCTGCTACGTCGACGCCGTCCATTCCACTCCAGCCGATACCCAGAAGGACGCGTACGCAGTGGCCCAGGCCGAACTGGAGACTGCCGAGGCAGGCGGCGGCCAGGCAAGCGGTAACGGCGCGATCGAACTGAACTACACCATGGCCGAGGGTACCGATCCTGAGGCACTCGCGCAAGGTATCGCAGAGGCGCTGGGTCAGCAATTCCCTACGGTGCTCACCGACAGGACCCCCGAGATCGAAGTGGAAGCGATCCCTGAAGCAGAGATCGAGGAGTGGGTTGCTGCCGCGGCTCGCTAGCGCCAGCGTTCGCGCGACGCACCCACGTCGGACCGACTAACTGTGTTCGTCCCCGCGCCGGCGCTCGAAACCGAGGTTCCGCATAAGAAGGCTCGCCCGTTCGAGCTACCTGAAAGTTACCACGGTTCGGTCTTTGGCTCGATTGCCGACCTCCTGGATCCTCCCATTGACTTGTGGTGGATGGATCCGAATGCCTGGGCGGCAGCGAACATCGATGGTTGGGACCCCGCGCCTTACCAGGCCGAGTGCCTTTTGCACTTGGCAACACATCACCGCGTTAGTGAGCGTGGTCCCCACGGACTGGGCAAGTCGTCGATGGCTGCCATTGCGGTCCTGTGGTTCGTGGATACGCGCGATCGGCGCGGAGTTGACTGGAAGGTTGTCACTACAGCCTCGGTGTGGCGCCAGCTGACTCACTTCCTCTGGCCTGAGATTCGGAAGTGGGCTGGTAAGCTCAAGCACCGGAAGTTCACCAAGTTCGAACTTCTGACACTCGAGATCAAACTCAAGACCGGCAGCGCTTTTGCCATTGCCTCAGACGAGCCCGAGAACCTTGAAGGTGCGCACGCGGATCATATCCTCTACGTGATTGACGAGGGTAAGAATGTACCGACACCTACCTGGGACGCTATCGAGGGTGCCCTCAGCACGGGTGAGGCGTACTGTCTTGCTATTTCCACACCTGGTAAAGCAGAAGGCCGATTCTACGAGATCCAAACCCGTAAGCCCGGAACCGAAGACTGGTGGGTCAAGCACGTAACTCTCCAGGAGGCCATTGACTCCGGTCGAATCAACCCAGCGTGGGCGGAGCAGCGTAAGAAGCTGTGGGGTGCTACTTCACAGACTTACCTGAATCGTGTGCTCGGTGAGTTCGCTACGGACGATGCCCTTACGAACGTCATCCCGCTGACGTGGGTCGAATCGGCCAACGAGCGGTGGCTTGAGCTTTACGCCCGGGACAGGCACACCCGCACGTCTCTTCCGAGACATCCCGACCCAGAGGTCATGTTCGAGCAGGTCTACTTGCGGAACATTGGTGTCGACGTTGCGTATATGGGCGACGACATGACGATCCTCGCCCCCCTGTACAGTAACGATTCCATTCCGTACATCGAGTCGTTCAGCCGTATCGACACCCAGAACACTGCAGGTAAGGTCGCCGCGAAGTTGAAGAGGGCGAGGATCCTGGCAGATGAAGCAGCGACAGCAGGGCTTTCGCGACCCCCGGAAGCGTACGCGACCATCGACATCATCGGTGTTGGTACGGGCGTTGTCGACGCAGTACGCGTCCAGGGACTGGCGGTGGATGCGTTCAACGGCTCGGAAGGGTCCGACAAGACCGACATCACGCGCGAACTCGGGTTCATCAACAGGCGGGCGGAAGCGTGGTGGAAGCTCCGTGAGGCACTCGACCCTGCGTTTCATCCCACCTTGGCCCTTCCCCCGGATGACGTCCTCATCGGAGACCTGACCGCTCCGACTTGGAGTACGACGGCCCGAGGTAAGGTCCAGATCGAGACTAAGGACCAGATCAAGGCGCGCCTCGGACGATCCCCGGACAAGGGAGACGCTGTAGCCCAGGCTGTCGACGGCCGGTCTCCTCAGGGTCCGCTTACCACTCTCAGCTTCGTGTCGTTCGACAAGACCTCAGCGTGGGGCACTACCTAGTCGTCGTCGTGCAGGGCAGTTCTTCCTCCATCCGGACTGCCCTGCTCCCTTAAAGGACGTCTTGGCATTCGCTGGGGACCTGTTATATAATGATGACATGACCGGGATGACCTACCGGGAGCCTCGGCTCCAGCAGCAGATCAACCAGTTCGACCCGTATGGCGGAAAGAACTGCACTGCGTATTGCGCCGCAATGGCAGCAGACGCAGACAGTCGCGGTAAGTACGCCTACACGGGGGCGCAGGTTCGTCGGTCGACAAACGAGCCGTACCCCGACCCCGACTCTCCAGGATTGACACTCGGCCAGGTCGATACTGCCCTTTACAAGATGTCTGGGGGCGACGTCAACCTCGACGTCCACTACGGCATCTCCGACGACACCACGATGGCACGACTCCGCGCAGGGCAGTGGGCGATCGTTCAGGTGCAGCGATCCGTCCTCCGCAAGTACGGGTACGGCGAAGAGAAGCCGTTCGGTGCCGGGCACGCCATCATCGCCGGATACCGACAGACGGATAAGGTCCCGATTATCGGCGACCCGCTGATCTCGTACTGGATGCCGTTGGAGAAGTGGTCTCACCTCTTCGAGGCAGCAGGGCAGCTGGTCATCCGTCCTCGAACAGGCGAACGTCTTGGATATGGGCGAGTTTACGCCGCCTTTACGCGCGACGTCTACAGTGTGTCGGTGCCGACACCAGTCCCGTCCCATTACAACGCCTTCTTCGAAGCCGGTTCCTTCTGGCTCTACACCGTTGTTAACGGCGTCATCACTAAACGTGAGGCACGCCGGTTCGAGCAGGACACCAGCGCCCCATGCACAGCGGCAACGTTTTTCCCGTGGCCAGGCAACACTCAGCGTCGGTTGGCGCGCATCCTTAAGGGCGTTCTAGCCGGGAGTTATGTCGAACCCGGCTCGACCAACGTCGTCGTACGGGCAGCATAGGGAGGTCTGCACGTGGGGACAAGGGACACGAGGATTCACACCGAGCCGGAGCCCGGAGGGGCATGGCCTGAGCCCGGTGACGAGTCCGAACTGGATCCGGACCCGGCTACTGAGGACGACGGTCCGAAGAATGACGAAGTGCCTGTGGAGGAGAACGGTTAATGCTCGAGCAAGATCCCGTAACAATCATCATCTACGCGTTCGTGCCGCTGATCGCGTCGCTGGTCAAGCAGTCGGGGTTCACGCCGCAGGTTAACGCGCTGATCGCGTTCGGCGTGTACATCGTGGCAGGTATCCTCGGGGTGATCTATTCCGGTGTGGAGCTAACGGCTACAACGGCCATCTCCGCGATCGCGATGTCGACGATCACCGGTTCGGTTGCCTACAAGCTGTTCTGGACGAACCTTGGCCGGACGTCAGAGGGCGACCAGAGCGTCGAGGAGCGGCTGACGGAGATGACCTCGATCGTCAAGCCCGCCGTCAATGAACGGGAAGCTAACGCCGTCGTTCAGCCGGCGATCTCCGGAACACTGACGGCCGAGCAGGCAGCCGAGGTTCAGGCCCTCATCCAGGACGCCGTGTCCAAGACGCAGCGGCCATCAGACCCAATCATGGTGGCGACGACGAACCCGGAGGGCCTAGCAGCCGCGAGGGCGGCTGCGAAGGCTCCCAGTCGACCCCGTGGTACTGGCGGTAAGTTCACCAAGAACCAGTAGACCTCGTCGGTGGCGTCCCGGTTGCCCCCTCCTCCGGGACGCCACCGTTAACTTAGCCGGTTCGGTACACTCCATCCACTAGTCCCTCTTAGCCGGTGAGATAAAGTGCCCGAACTGCCCCAGTCACAGCAAGGTGTTCTCGGTGTAACCGGGCTCCCCATGTGGGGCGGTCTCGTCCAGAACGAGTATCTTCGGGAACTCGAGGGCGACCGAGCAGTCCACGTCTTCCGGGAGATGTCAGAGGATCCCATCATCGGTGGGATCCTCTTGGCTATCGAGCTCCTGGTCCGTCGCGTTACCTTCCCCGTCGTACCGGCAAACCTTGGCGACAGTGCATCTGAGGCCGATAAGCAGAAGGCCCTCGATACCGCCGAGTTTGTCGACCAGTGTCTCGGGGATATGCGCCCCGACTGGGGTACTACGCTCTCCCAGATCCTGTCGATGATCCCCTACGGGTGGTCGTACTTCGAGACGGTGTACAAGGTTCGCGAAGGGCAGGTTCTGGACAGCCGAGGAATCCCCGACCCGTTTATCAGTTCCAAGTATGATGACGGGCGAATCGGTTGGCGGACATGGGCAGTCCGAGGACAGGAAACCCGAGACCGTTGGGAATACGATCCGGGTACCGGTGATACTCTCGGTATGTGGCAGCTGGCCCCACCGGAATACAAGCAGGTCTACATCCCGATTCAGAAGGCCCTGCACTTCCGGCTACGTGCAGTCGAGGGGAACCCGGAAGGCTACTCCCTTCTTCGCCATGCCTATCGCCCCTGGTACTTCAGGAAGAACATCGAGAAGGTCGAGGGCATCGGCATTGAGCGCGACCTTGCCGGTCTTCCGACTGCCTGGCTTCCTCCTGAGTATATGGCCGATGATGCCGATGATGGCAAGAAGGCCTTGTACGCTATGGTCAAGAAGATCGTCACCCAGATCCGGCGTGACGAGAGCGAGGGCCTAGTCTTCCCGCTGGCCCATGACGATAAGGGGCACCAGCTCTTCGACTTCAAACTTATGACCTCTGGTGGGGCGCGGCAGTTCGACACCAACAAGATCATCATGCGGTACGACCAGCGTATCGCGATGTCCTTCCTGGCCGACTTCCTCCTTCTTGGCCACGAGTCCGTTGGGTCGTTCGCTCTTGCCTCAAGTAAGACCGAACTCTTCGCTCGCGCAGTCGGGGCCATCCTCGATTCCATGTGCGACACCATCAACATTAACGCGATCCCGACCCTGATCGCGTTCAACAACATCTCGCCGAAGTACATTCCCACCCTTACTCACGGCGACATGTCCGCGCCGGATCTCAACGAGCTGGGTACCTTCATTCAGCGCCTGTCGTTGGCAGGGTTCGACTTCACGAACGAGCGGGCGGTATCCCAGTACCTCCTGGAGGCGGCGGGCCTTCCGACCCTCAGTGACGAAGGCGAGGAACTGGATCTTCTGCCCTCCGGATATCCGGGGACGGATCTTCGAGGCGACCCGTATAAGATCGGGCCTGATGCCACCCGCGTTCCACCACCGGTGCCGGTTACCGTTGTTCCGGCTGAAGCACCTGCGGCCGGAGGAGCAGGAGCTGGTGCCGGTGGTGGAGGTGGGGCACAGAATAGGCGTGCTCCTACTCGTACGCGGTCTCCTGAGACCCAGGCCAAGCCCCCGGCGCCCCCTGCAGCACGAAATGCCGCCGAGCCGGATGGCGTAGAGGAAGAGGAATTCGCCGCCGAGGTGATCATCGAGAAGATCCCCGGTCAGACGGCATCCATCATCCACGCCCTCCTCGATGCGGGGTTTGCCGCTCCGGTGATCACGAAGGCCCTTCGTGTCCGACCCCAACACGTCCACGAAGTACGCCGCCGGAGGGCCAGGGCGCGGGCTCGTCAGGATGCGATGAGTCCGGCAACCATGCAGTCGGTCATGGATGCCATTGCCGGGGCTGAGCCGGACTCCGAGCCGAACTTCGACCTGGACCGCGACCTGTAGAATAGTAGAACAACAGTGTGCTAGGTAGGCCGTAAAGGCCCTATTGCGTTTTCCCTGTGGACCCCGCTATAATGGGGGTAGAGCGGAACCCACTTGAGGAAACGCAGTGACGGAACAGGTTGTCGGGGATAGGATCTTCGTAGACGTTCACCGCGTCTTCGCATCCGCGTCTACCGACGTCCCCACCCGCATTCCGTTTATTCCCAGGCCAGGGCGCTACAAGCACCCTACATACGGTGAGATCAACCTGACCGCAGAGCGGATCATCCGTATGATCGCCGGGGTCACGGACAAGATCTACCAGGAACACATTCCCCTCGACCTCGAGCACGACACGAAGCAGTCGGGGGCTGTTGGCTGGATCCGCGCGCTCCACCTCAACGAGGACGGCAGCGCCGATGCCGAGATCGAGTGGACTCCGCGAGGAGTCAAGGCGATCTCCGAGGACCGGTTCCGTTACGTCAGTCCCGAGTGGTTCGAGTCGTGGCCCGATCCGATCTCCGGAAAGGTCCATCGGGACGTAGTCGCGGGAGGTGCCCTCACTACGCGTCCGTTCTTTAAGGACGGAGTCCTGCGTGCCCTTGTGGCATCGGAGGACGGAGTGGCGCTCATGGTGGCTCCGGATAACTCCCGGACCACAACGGAAGGAGAAGGAGAACCAGTGGAGTCGATCCAGAACCCGACCCCGTCTTCGGCGCCGATCGATCCGGCTACCGCCCCGGCCGCGCCGGTTGCGGCTCCGGTTCAGGCACCGGCTCCGGCGGCCCCGGGTGTCCCCGCTGCCCCGACCGCTCCGGCGGCGACGCAGCAGTCGAGCGAGCGCATCAGCCTCACGCTCGGCGAGTACAACGCTCAGCTCGATGCGGCACGCGCCGCAGCCCGCGAGGCGGCTCGCTCCGAGGTCGTCCAGTCGTTCAGCAGCCAGCTGGCGCAGCTCAGCGAGCGGGCCCGGAACGCCGAAGAGGCGCTCACGACCCTTCGTAAGAACGAGCGACAGCGCCGGTTCACCGACCGCGTCATGGGTCGCGGCGAGTTCGATGGCCAGCCGCGGTGGATCGGGAAGCCCGAAGAGTACATCGCCACGATGGACGCGCTTGCGTCCCAGTTCGGCGAGGACTCGGACGTCTTCCAGGGCTACTGCAACCAGATGACCGATGCGGCCCAGAAGGTCCGGGTCGGTGAGTCGTTCACCGAGCGCGGCTCGACCGCACGCTCGACGAGCCCGCAGGACCCCCAGTCCCGCCTCGACCAGATGGCGCGCGGCGAGATGGCCAAGGATCCGTCCCTGACCTACTCGGACGCCTACAACAAGATCATGGCGACTCCCGAGGGGGCTCGCATCTACGGCGACATCCCGGTTCGCAGCTAACGCCACGGGCGTACCGACCAGGAAGCACTGAGTACAGGAGGCCCACCAAGTGGCGACGGGCGCTTTCGAAGTCCCGGGGTTCAAGTACACCCGCCTTACGGCGGCTGACTTGTCTACCCACCAGTACAAGTTCGTCGACATCGACGCCACCGGCAAGGTCAACCTTCCCGGCGCAGGCGGCCGCGCTCTGGCGGTTCTCCAGGGCAAGCCCGGTAGCGGGCAGGCCGCTGAGCTCATGTTTAGCGGCATCAGCAAGGTCGTGGCCGGTGGTGCGATCACCGCGGGCGATGGCCTGAAGGTCGATGCGTCAGGTCGCGTCGTGACCGCAGGTGCGGACCCCGACGTTGTCGGTATCGCACTGATGGCCGCGTCCGGCGCGAATATCGTGATCTCGGTGCTCTTCGGCTTCGGCGGAGGAGCAGCGACCGGTGCGGGTGGCCAGGGTGTCGCAGTCGCCGATGTGGCGGCCATGACCCAGGCGGCGATCACCGGCGGTGAGTCCCCGACGGAAGCGGAGTTCAACGCTCTGCGTGCCGATGTCGCGGCGATTCGCACCACCGTCAACGCACTTCTGGCGTCCCTCCGGACGGCTGAGGTCATCGCAACCTAATAGCGGCACGGGCCGTTCGTCAACGTCTCGTCCTGAACAGGAGGTAATCGGCAGTGCCGCAGCCCGTCGGGAGCGACCTTCACGTCAACGTGCCGTTGACGAACGTCTCGGTCGCCTACCTGCAGTCCCTGGACACCTTTATTGCCGACCGGGTCTTCCCGGTCGTCCCATCGGACGCTCGTTCCAACTCGTACTGGAAGTACAAGAAGGGCGAGTGGAACCGGACCGTCGCGGAAGAGCGAGCTCCGGCTACCGAGTCGGTCGGCACCGGCTGGACCGTGGAGTCGGATACGTTCAATATCCGGGTCTTCGCGGTCCACAAGGACATCGCCGACCAGGATCGTTCCGCCGCGGACAACGTCTTCAACCTCGACCGCGACGCGACGATCCTCGTCATGCGAGACCTCATGCTTCGGCGCGAGCTCTCGTGGCTCGCGACGTACTTCAGCCCCTCCGTGTGGTCGAACACCGACCAGGTGGGCGTCACGTCGGGCGTCGGCGCGGACGAGTTCCTCCGGTGGGACGAGACGGCCTCCAGCCCGATCGTCGACATCCGGGCCCGCGTGCGGGCGATGGCCGAGCAGACCGGCTACAAGCCGAACGTGCTCGTGCTTGGCCCGTACGTGTTCGATGCGCTCCTCGACAACCCGTCGATCATCCAGCGCATCCAGTACACCCAGGCCGGCTTCGTGACCGAAGACCTCCTGGCCCGTGCGTTCGGCGTCGAACGCGTCCTTGTTCCGGAAGTGATCCAGAACATCGCCGCGGAAGGCTCCGCCAACGACATCGGGTTCGTGTACGGCAAGGCGGCGCTCCTCGCGTACGCAGCTCCGGCCCCGAGCATCCTCGCGCCTTCAGCCGGCTACACGTTCGTGTGGACGGGCTACCTCGGCGCAGCCGCCCGCGGCCAGCGGATCAAGAAGTTCCGCATGGAGCCCATCGCCTCCGATCGCATCGAGGGCGAGATGGCTTACGACATGAAGCTGGTGTCGGCTGACCTCGGTCAGTTCTTCACGGACGTCGTGAGCTAAGTCATGGGGAAGTACCGGGTCATTCAGCGGGGTAAGTTCGGAGGTTACCCCGCGTTCCCCGGCGATGTCATCGAGGACCCGTACCGAGCCGAGCAGCTTGTGGCTTCCGGCTTCATTATGGCAGTCCGCGACGACGAGCAGGTGACCGCTTCCCTCCGCCGATTCGAGAACCGTGAGAAGAAGCGGACAGAGGAGAAGGAGGCCGACCGTCTTCAGGACGAGGCCCTCACTACTCCTCCGATCCCGCTCGATGAGACGGGGGCGGAGATCGAACCCGCCCGTGATCTCACCGAAACCGGTGAGCCTGCAGAGGTGGTTCCTAATGAGGATCCGCGCTCTGCTCCAGTTGGAGGTCCAGGCTCCATGAGTGACGGCACCGGGCGCGAATCGCCCAACGAGCCGAACGACCCCGAAACCGGAGAGCAGTTCACCGGCGGCAAGCCCCTCGCGGAAGAGGAGCACGATTCGTCGGGTCGAGAATCTCCGAACGAGCCGGATGACCCTGAGACACAGGAACAGTTCACCGGCGGTAAGCCCCTCGCCGAGGAGCACCAGGACACGTCAGGCGGGCGCGAGTCTCCGAACGAGCCGGACGACCCCGAGACGCAGCCTCAGTTCACCGGTGAGAAGCCGCTGGTCGAAGAGGAAAGCCCGAACGCACCAGCTGGCAATTCAGCCGAGGGTGCTTCCGGGGATTCCTCCCGCTCCGGAAGCTCCTCGGGCTCCACAAGCCATTCGGCTGGAACCAGCCACAAGGCAGGTGGAGCTCCCGGCAAGGCCAAGAAGTAGGCGATCGTGCCGAACGGTACTTGGACGTACACTGGCGACCCGAACTCGTCTCCTAAGGACGCCGTTCGGTTCTACCTCGGGGACACCCAAGAGCTCAACCCTGAGCTCTGGGACGAGGAAATCTACTTCCTCCTGAGTGAGGAGGGTGACGTCGTCATTCGGGCGGCGGCTCGGGGCGCCAGCGCACTCGTTGCAAAGTACGCCAAGGTCGTTGATAAGCGCGTTGACCGACTCGACCTCAAGTCAAGTGACAAGTTCGAACACTACAAGGAACTTGCCACCTACCTTTGGGGTCGAGTCTCGTCTACTGGACTTGGGGTGCCAATGCCCTATGCGGGTGGCATCAGCAGGACCGACAAGCAGTCGTACGTGGACGACTCTGACCTGACGAATCCGTTCTTTACACGGCTCGTCCACGACATGCGACCACCTGTTACAGTGGATCCGCGTTACAGCTCATCGTACTGGGACGCCTAACGGCGTATAGTAAGGGTGAAGAGTGCCTCTTCCTTCTCCTGTATCGCAAGGGAAGACGGAGCTCGTCCCGGAGACACGGGTTGACCCCGACCTCTGGGAGCTGTTTACTGCCGAGATCACCCTTGAGCCGTACGTAGGTGAGGACAAGCACCTCAACCCTATCTACGGTCCCGGAGTAACGCTTCGCGCACGCCCATCGGAAGCAGACGTCGCAGTTCGCGGCGTCGGGACGATCGAGCAGTTGTCCACCGGACGCGTCCATGTACTCACCACCAGGTACATTGACATCCGGGATCGCCTGACTCTCCCCAACGGGACTCAGCCGCCGATCCTGCAGGTCGACCTCCACTACGACGAGAACGGCCCGTACTTCAGTACGCTGTACACCGGTATCGTCGGCTTCCGCCAGACCACCACTTCTGCCTAAACGACCATGAACTTCGACATCCGTGTTGTGGGGCCAAACATCGCGCAGGTGTTTCAGACTGTCGGCCTGAAGGCCAATGCAGCGCTGGTCCCCGCAGTTCGGGAGGAACTCGAAGTCATCCTGGCCCGCTCTCTGCAGCAGGTTCCGGTCGCTACTGGAGCCCTGGCAGCAACAGGACGAGTCGAAGGTCCAGAATGGTACGGAACGAACCTCCGGGGCGGAGTAGCGTACGGATCCGACGCAGTCCCGTACGCCCTTTACGTCCACGAGGATCTCCTTGCCATCCATCCTCAGGGCAAGGCAAAGTACCTTGAGGATCCTGCACGCGAAGAGTTCGAAAGCGGGCGCAGCGAGGTCAGGATCGGTAACCGAATCCGATTCGGTGGATTCCGATGAACCTGACAGTTGACGACCTTGCGGACTACCTGGCCACCAACGGAATGGGTACTGTTGCCCACGATATCTGGCCTGGACAGCGTCCTGAAAGCCCCGACGAGGTGCTCACCCTAATGGAGTATCCGGGCGGGGCCCCTGGCTATACCCAGTCTGGTGTCGTGAGTGAAAACCCGCAGGTCCAAGTGAGTACTCGCGGCAGAGACTACGAGGAGACCCGTAAGCGCTGTCAGCGCGCATGGGCACTCTTCTCAATGTTCGTTAACCGGAACCTCAATGGGGTATGGTACTACCGAATCATGCCCCAGCATAGTGTCTTCTTGGCAGGACGAGACCAGAACGGAAGACACATCTTTGCGTTCAACATGTCGGTGTCCAAGGAGGTTGAAGCGTGACGGACGGACAGACTGAGGGCGCCCCCGCGACGCCGTCGAAGCCCAAGCCACCGGAGGCGGATCATTCCGGAACGATTCCGGCAGCTACGGTTCCGAGCGATGTGACGGAGCCCATGCGTACCGTCACCGCCATCCCTACGGACGATGTCCTTCAGGGAATGAAGCGGGACGACCTCCGAACCCTCGCTGAGGGTGCGGGCCTCGAGGTTGACGGCAACGCGAAGAAGGAGGACATCATCGACGCCCTGCAGGGTGCCGGACTCCAGGAGGTTGCCTTCACCGGCACCTTGGATGCCAAGGCGTTCGCGGAGGGACGACTGACAGCTGCCGGTGCGGCAGTGCTCGTCGCGGACGGCGAGTACCAGATCGGAACTTGGAGTGGGCTCCCGAACTACGGGTGTCCGTACTGTCCCTTTACCGCCGTGAAGACGGACGGAACGGGTGACGCACTCATCTACGACCACATCTCGAAGACCCACCCGGAGGAGATGGCTTAATGGCGCGCCTTGCTGTTACGGCGTTCACGCCTCCGGGAAGCTACCCGGCGGCTCTTCCGCTCGTTGCGGATGCGGCCGACTTCACCTTTACGGGTCCAGGGGTTGCGGCCGACGGGATTTCGTTCCTCAACGTCGGCCGTGAGATCCTCCTCGCCCGGAACATCCACGCCACGAACGCTGCGACCGTCACGATCTCGAGCGTCGCGTACCTCGGGCGAACCGGTGACATCACCGCCTACTCACTTGCAGCCGGCGACTTCGCTGCCTTCGGCCCATTCGACCCGACGGGGTGGAATCAGTCCGGCGGTCTTGTTTATGCGGTCGGATCAGCGACCGACATCAAGTTCGCCGTCCTGAAGCTCGATTCGAACATCTTCCCGCGGGCGTAAGAGAGGAGTCAGATGACCGCCTATAGCTCCTTCGGTACCCTTCTCCAGGTCGATGACGGGGGAGGGGTAAGCTTCACGACCATCGCACACGTCCGTGATATCACGGGTCCGGCGATGACGACCGACGTCGAGGACGTGACGAGCCACAGCTCGGCCGGAGGGTTCGAGGAGATCATCCCGACCCTCAAGCATGCCGGTGAGGTGACGTTCGACGTTCTCTTCGACCCGAACGATGCGACGCATGACGGCTCGACCGGCCTCGTGTCGCTCCAGAACAGCCGCGCGAAGCGTAGCTTCCGCATGATCATGCCGACGTCGCCGGCGAAGCGCTGGAACTTTCAGGGCTACATCACGTCGGTGTCGGTCGCAGCTCCGGTTGCGGGTGTCCAGACGGCATCCGTTACCATCCGAATCTCGGGCCAGCCGACGATCTCGTCGTAACGCCGAACAGGAACAGGGAGGTTTCAGTGACGACTGGACGGGAGGCCAGCGCCACGGGTGTCAAGCGGCTTAGCGCTACCGACATCCTCGCGCAAGAAGACAGGCAGTTCGAGGACGTTTTCGTCCCGGAGTGGAACGGCATCGTCAGGATGCGTTCTATGACGGGGCGAGAACGTGACGCCCTTGAGGCTTCGGCCATTCAGGGTCGGGGTAGGGACCGGCAGGCGAACCTTCGTAACTTCCGGGCACGAACTGTGGCAGCGTGCGCGATCGGCGACGACAACAAGCTCCTCTTCGACAGGACGCAGGTCGAGGCACTTGGAAACAAGAATGCCGCCGCGATCAACCGCCTCTTCGACGTGGCCCAGAAGCTTTCCGGGATCTCACGTGAAGACGTAGATGAGCTCACCATTGACCTGGGAAACGACCAGAGCGGCGAGTCTGGTTCCAGCTAACCAAGCACCTCGGACATAGGTCCGTCAAGGAGTGTCAGGCGTGGGTCGACTCCCTCGAGTTCGCCGAGTGGATGGCACTCGACAACATCGAACCGTGGAGCGATCGGCGCATCGACATTTGGTACGCTGCCGTAATCGCCGCGCTCGTCAATACCAGTATCAATGCCCCTAAAGAGAAGGTCAGCCCCGCTGCCTTTATTCCGGACTGGTGGAAGGTTGTTCGGGACTTCATCGAACAGCAGGAAGCGGCTTCGGATATCGAACGTGCGGACGCTGAAGCATTGTTCGCCCCCGATGAGGTAGAGGTCGAGCAACAGTCCCAGGACATCGATGAGTTCTGGGCCAAGATCGTGCTCGCCAACAAGGCTCTAGGGGGTTCGGAGGTAACGGAGGAAACAGACTCCGCTTGAGTACGCTTGCGGTCTTTGATGTCATCATCCGCGGCGACACTTCGGGGCTGCGTAAATCCCTCAACGACGGTCAGGCGCAGGTACAGGGCTTCTTTGGCTCGGTCCGGCGCCTGACTGCTGCCTTCCTTGGGGCAAGGGCGATTGAAAGCGCCATCCAAGGCATTGCACGTACGGCGACCCAGGCCATCATGGGTACCAACGAACAGCTCGAGTCCGCAACATACAGGTTCGCAACGCTGTTCGGGGACTTTGAGAAGGCCAAGGCCCTTGTCGGGGAACTGGCGCTCGTTGCTGCGGAAACCCCTCTGTCCTTCCTTGAGGTTGTGAAGGGTGCGCAGTATCTGCTCCAGTTCGGTGGGGCTGCCCTTAACACCAAGGCGAACCTGATCCTCCTCCAGGACACTGCAGTTGCAACAGGTGCGAACTTCGAACGGATCTCGTTCTGGGTCGCTCGTGCATATGCCGCACTGCAGGCTGGACAGCCGTTCGGCCGCGCTCGTCTCTCCCTGATGCAGCTGGGCGTTATTCTACCACAGACTGCGGCCAAGATCGAGCACCTGCAGAAGACCGGCGCGAACTGGCGCGAGCTGTGGGACCTGATGGTCAAAGACATGCTCCGGTTCCAGGGAGCAGGCCTCCGTCAGATCAATACCTGGAAGGGTCTGTCGGTCGCCGTTGCTGACTTCTTCGACCTTGCCGTTGCCCAGGCCTTCGAACCGCTGTTCCAGGCAGCGAAGCGACTCTTCGGCACCATCCTTGGGATCTTGCGGTCGGGCGATACCCAGTCCGCCCTCGGACAGTTTGCAGACGGGCTCGGAAAGGTTCTCGCCGTTGCTGAGCTGGTCGCCGGCGGACTTGGAGAAGTATTCCGGGGCTTTATTGCAGGAGCCCAGAACCTTGCCGGGATTATCGTCAATACCGTCGGTGGGGCATGGGACGGGTTGATGCAGTTTGGGGCCGACCTGTACTCAGGCGGTCTCGCCGCGATCCAGTCATACGCACAGGGCATTCTGGACGGCGCGGTTATGTACGTTCAGGAAGCCATCAGCTACGTCATCTCGTTCATTGCCGGGTTCCTCATTGGACAGTCGCCTCCGCCTAAGGGCCCCCTGAGCCAGATCTACAAGGGCGGTCGGAATACAATCGAGGCCTGGGTCGAAGGAGCCCTGTCCGCTGATCTCACCCCCGTTGAACGCATTCCGAAGGTCATTGCCGGGACGGTAAAGCAACTCGAGGCGGCCCTCGCATACGCTGACCGCCGAATCCGGTCTCTTGACGACTCCATCTTCGCGCTCGACCTGACCATCGCGAAGTTCGAGAAGCGGATCGAGAGTGTCCGGGAAGAGTTTACGGACAAGATGAAGCCGGCGCAGGATCGGATCAAGGCAATTGACCGTGAGATCAACGTTCTGCGCCACTCGTCCGAACAGCTTGAACGTCAGGTACGGGACATCAACGAGGCCTTTGAGGCAGATGTCAAGCCGTTCCAGGATGCAATCGAAGGCATCAACGATCAGATCGAAGGACTAGACCGGGCCTCCCGAAGCATCGACAAGCAGATGCGGGCGATTGAGAAGTCGGCCTCTGCAGTCAAGAAGCAGTACGACGCCCAGCTCAACTCCATGGAGAAGCAACTCAAGGCCGTTCGTAACGTCCTGAGTACCCAGGACAAGCTTAAGACGAACAGCCTGCGACTCCAGCGGAATGAGTTGGAGATTGCCTTTATCCGGGCCGAGGGAAACGAGGCTCTTCAGGAACAACTTCAGGCGCAGATGGACTCGTTGGACAACGTGATCCGGCTGAACGACCTGGAGAACGAGAACAAGGAACTCCGGGCCGAGATGGTCGCCATCCCCCTCGAGGAACAGCTCGAGGCAATGCAGGATGCGGCCGAAGGGATCATGGAGCCGTTCGATGCAGCCCTTGATGTCCTCAAGGGACAGCAGGACGCGATCGCCGAGAACCGTGAGGGACTCGAAGACCAGATCGGGGCTTACGAGGACCTGATCGCCAAGGCTGAAGAGGCCCGCGATAAGTTGCTAGCCCCCCTTGAGGCCCAGATCGACACGATCGCCCGGCAGATTGAAGTTCTCGAGGACGAGCGGTACGCGCAGGAGCAGATCGTCCAGACCCTTCAGGACGAGATGGATGCCCTCATTACGCCCCTTGAGGACCAGCTCAAGATCTACCAGGATCAGCGGGCTGAACTTGAGGAGCAGCGAAAGATCTGGACTGAGATTCGTTCCAGGATCCAGGATGCTTACTCCGTCGCTAAGGAGGCCGAGGAAAAGGCTAAGGCGGGGAAGAAGGGTGCAGGGGCGCCGGACTTTGGCCCCGACCCGTTCCGGCCCGACCCGGCCATCACCAAGGCTACCGTTGATGCAGCAGAGAAGGCGGCTAAGGCCGCGCATGAGGCAGCGCTTGCGGCAGCCAAGGACTTCGTCGATAGCTTCACGGGGTTCCTCCGAGATAACCTGCCTACCGTTGTAGGGGCGGTGTTCGGCTTCCTCACCGGAGGGTTTGCCGGGGCAGGGCTCGGTGCGGTAATCGGGGCAGCACTTCAGAATACCATCTTCGGCAGTATCGAGTTCGACATGGAGGCAGTGTCCGGTCAGCTCGGTAGCGCTATCGGGGCGGTGCTCGGGTTCTTTGTGGCCGGCCCTCTGGGGGCGATTGTCGGGGCTACCTTTGGTAATCTGGGGGGCCAGCTCCTCGAGCAGATCTTTGGTACACTGACCGCACCCGGGGCAGCAGAGTCGCTCGGCGGTCAGGCGAGTGGGATTGTCGACGGAATCGTCGTCATGCTCCAAGGGGCGATCGACGGTGCGATCCTCTGGCTCCAGAATGAAGGCCTTCCGATGCTGGGCAATCTCGTTACTGCCCTCATCACAGGCATCCAGCAGTTCTTCCAGTCGATTGACTACCAGGGACTGCTCCTCGGGTTCTTGGATCTTCTGTCCCGCCTCCTGATTGCCGCTGGTAACTGGACCCTTAACGAGGGGATTCCGCTTCTCGCGACCATCGTCACTAACCTTGTAGGTGGAATCGCACTCCTAATCTCCAGTATCGACTGGGCCGAAGTCGTCAACCTGTTCGGGGCATTCCTCGACAGGATGATTACATGGATCACCGACGTTGCGATTCCGAAGCTTGGTGAGTACGCACAGGAGCTTGGCAACGCACTCGGAAAGATCGACTGGGAAGCGGTACTTACTCAGTTCGGTCAGTTCCTTGTAAGCGTTGGAATGTGGGTTGTAAACGACGTCATTCCGGAGTTTATCAGGGTCGGCCAGGATGTAGGTGGCAAGCTCCTCACAGGTATGGGCGATCTGATCCTGGGCAGTGATGGCCTGATTGCAAAGTTCCTTGGGTGGATCGCATCAGTCGACTGGGGCAAGGTCTTCACGACGATCGTGGAGAAGGGCGGCGAGGTCGCGGAAAACCTCCTTACAGGCCTCGTTGACTTCTTCATCGCGGAAGACACGGGTATCATTCCGCAACTGGTCAATGCCATTACCAGCATCGAGTGGGGCGACGTCTACGACTCCATCCTGAAGATCGGCAACGAAGTTGCACTGAGCCTGATTGGGGGCTTCGGTGACTTCCTCTTCGGGAAGAACGGTTCGAAGGGGCTGTTTGCAACACTCTTCGGGGTCATCTTCGATCCGGGCGGACTGCAGGACCAGATCTTTGGGATCCTGGGTAAGATCGGCCAGATCGGCATCGATATGGCAACCTCACTCGGGAAGGGGTTCGCAAACACCCTGGTGGAGATTATCGAAGGTGCCGTCAACGCAATGATCGACGGCATCAACGGCCTTCAGATCCACTTCAACGGGCTCGAGACTCCGTTCGGGAAGCTCGCAGAGTTTCACTGGAACGGTCTGGGAATCGGACGGATCAAGCTTCCGCGGTTCCACGAGGGCGGATACGTTCCAGGCATGCGGAACGCAGAAGTCCCGATCCTCGCTAGGGCCGGTGAATTGGTTCTGACCGAGGCGCAGCAGAAGGGTCTTGGCGGGGCACTGATCGAGAACTTCCACTACCATGCAGGTCCAGGAGAAAGTAAGCTCGACCGGATGCGTAACGCTCGCGAGCTTACCGAGGCGATTGAGGAGCACCTGTACAACCGCGGCTACCCATTGAAGCCGCATCGACCAGGAACAGTGGCAGGAACAGGATAGCATGAGTGTAGTCCTTACCTTCCCCGATCTAACGGTGGTCACACTGCCTGCCCCTGCAGTGGCCTCTAACCCTTCCCGCGGCCCCGAAACACTTGAGGCACGCGAACGAACGGTTGAAGGGGTGCTGCGCGTTAGGCGGACATCGTTTAACTGGATCTACCGGATGGGCTTCCGCGGAGCGGAGCGTAGCGTGTACGACGCCCTTGTGAATGCATGGGCGGATGCAGCCTTGAGCGGGACGTTCCCAACGATGCTGGCTACCGACCATTTCCAGACCGCTGACAACGTTCAGGTGGCACTAGAGATCGGGGATGACACCCTTATCCCCTTCAACCCAACTCTGTGCCACTTCAATATTACCGTGACGGAAGTATACCCGCGGTGAGGGCGTCATGGTCCTAGCTCAGGCCGACTTCGAACTTTACCTTACGGTCCGTGAGGGAGTGCAGGGCTTTTCTGTGCCGCAACCAGACCCCAGTCAGTCGCGCGGGCAGTATGTTTCGACTACTCCCCTTCAGTCCGGGAAGTTGCACGGGCTGTTCTCACGAATCAAGCCTCCGATGTCTGCCTCTGGACTTGTCGACTACAGGGCGATTGCTCTCCGGAACAAGTCGGTAACAGACCCAGCAAACGTTAGGGTCACCCTTATCGACGCGATGGCTGGTGCGCGGTACGCTTTCGGGTTTGACCCAGTTGGGCAGCGTCCTTACAACTCTCCTATTTTCCAGGCCCAGTGGATTGCATCCCCTACACACAAGCCGACCAATGTAACGTTCACGAGTGGAACGGGGGCGCCACAGTTGGTGACGCTGCCTCCGAATACCGTGATCGTGATCTGGATTCAGCGAACAGTACTTCCTAAGACACCCGCCGTGGCAACCGATACAGCCCAGATCGTCGTGGACGCATAGCATGGCGATCCGTACAGTACCGGCACAGCACGCTACCATTGGTGCTGCTGTTACAGCTTCGACAACCGGCGACATCATCAACGTCTCAGCCGGTACGTACCGCGAGCACGTCATCATCCCCTTGGCCAAGACCCTGGAACTTAACTTTGCCATCGGAGCGGTCATTGATGGTCGTGACGTAGGCGGAACTATGGTCCGGAGTCGCTGGATCGAAATCTTCTCCCCGAATACCATTGTCCGTAACGCAACGTGTATCTACGCGAACAACAACGTAGGGGGCGATGATCGAGGGGCGCTGTACATCGACCCTTCAGCGGCCGGAACCCAGATTCTCGGTGGCGAGTACGCCTACGCACTCGGTCGTAATATGATGACCGGACGGGCAAGCAACACCCTCGTAGATGGCGTAAATACCCACCACGGCGGTTCGCTAAATATCCACTTCGGCGGAATTGGGACAGGGTGCGTTGTACGTAACTCGCTAATCCACCACGCGAATGAACCGCGTCCGTGGCAGCCCTTTATGGGGGGTACTGCCACTTCGCCGGCTGCCCCATACGTTCTGTATGCCGGTGGACCGCTTGTCATTGTGAGTACAGGCTGGGAGTCCGGGGGCACTAAGGGGATCAGCCACAGCGGTATGATCTTCGAGAACAACGAGGTATATAACAACATCGGTCCGGGGCTGTGGTCCGATAGCGTCCCGCCGAACCCCCAGACCGCGAATTGGATCGTCCGGCGCAACGACGTTCACGACAATGCGGGGAGCGGAATCTTCTGCGAGGTAACCGCAGGCGGACAGATCTACGAGAACTACGCCCACCATAACGGCGGCTCCGCATCCCAGGCCGGCTCCGCATACTACGGTAATGGAAACATTACGGTGTCGTCGTCGAAGGATGTTTCCGTTCATCACAACGTAGTCCAGGGTGGGTTGATCGGGGTCAACTTCTTCGCACAGAACCGCCCTGATCGTCCCGGAATCTCAGATGGGACAGCTGGACAGAACCTGTGGGCCTACGAGAACTGGTTCATCTCGGACGTGAACAACTGGATCGCACTGGGGTGGGCGAACGAGAGTGACCCCATCTTCACTACGGGTGGAGGGTGGCTGAACCAGTTCTGGTGGCCGACTGCTGACGGGACCTCCGGTTCGCGGTTTGCGTTCCTGGGTGAGAAGAGTACTATGGCTGCCCTCAACTCCACTAATGGCGGTAACAGGAACGGGGCCGGAGCCAGCTTCTACATGACCACTGCTGTCAAGGATGGCATCCTGGCGGGAACGGGGCCTGGCGGGGCGGTGTTCGCGGCTGCAGGTCCCATCTCTGGCACGACACCGCGGACGCTTATTCCTACCGGAATTACAAGTGCCCAGACGTTCGGGACAGCCACCATCTACATCTCCCGGCAGACCGTCTCTCCGGCTGGTATCGCCCCACCGGGCGGAACCACGGTTACCATCATCGCGTCAGACTCGTACTCTAGGTAGTAGTACATGCCGCTGACTCGCGTCCAGTTCGTCACGCACGAGGAGGCGGTCTCTCTCGTCGCCAACACGACTACGATCTCGGCGCCGGCCGTCGGGTCGTTGATCGTAGCCGCGATCGGCGGAGATAAGAACCTGGGCGCGGATCTGGCCGTACCGTCAGGTTTCACCCGGGTCGGCAGTCCGTACATCGGTGCGAGCACAACGCGCGACCTCGCGTGGAAGATCAGCGACGGCACCGAGACGAACATCGTCTGGGCGTACGGCGGGGCTGGCCAGACCGGCAACAACTCGCTCATGGCCGTTGCCGTCTACACCGGCAATGCCGCATCACCGTTCGACGTAGCGGCCGCCAACGACAGCGCCAACGCCAACGTGTCCTCGCTCGCGACAGGCACGACCGGGGCCACGGCACAGGCCGACGAGCTTGCTTTCGCCATCGCTACGATCGACTCTACGGGCGGCGGCAAGACGCCATCGTGGGATAGTGGTTTCACCCGGATCGGTACCGACTTCTACGGCAGCAACGCGGGACTGACGATCGCCGAGAAGGACCTGTCCTCGACGGGGGCAGTATCGGCAACAGTCACCTTGGCCGCAGGTAGCGACCAGATGGCGGCAGCTGTTGTCACCTTTAAGGCGTCACTAACACAGACCATTTCCGGCGCAGGGGGCATTGCCAGCGCTGAGGCCCTCGGTACAACTGCCGTCGCTAACGTTCTAAGCATCCTGAACCCAAGCGCGATCGCCTCGGCAGAGGCCTTCGGCACTGCGGTATTCTCTACTGCCATTACACTCCTCCAGGATGGGTTCGATCGGACTACAACGTCTCCTGTCGTTGGTACTCCTGATGTCGGACCGGCGTGGGTCGATGCCATCCTGGACACGGGAGACACAGGGGCGTGTAATGGGTCCGTCTTTGTACATACGGCCTCATCGAACGACTCCTACTGCTATGCCGACAACCCTGTGGACGGGGTTGAGGACCTCCTATTCGCCGTATCCTCGGACAAGCTGGCGAGCGGTGGTAACCCCCACATCGAGATGGTCGTGCATGCAGTCGGGGCGCAGAGCTTGCGTGCCGACTTCCGTATCCGTAACACCGACCAGCTAATCTCGGCCCAAGCGCTTCACTGGAACGGCAGCTCCGACATCTCCGTTACCTCGATTACGGTCAGTAGTGTTACCCATACAATAGGGGTTAAGCACTGGTTCCGTGTCCAGGCGGTGCGTGAGTATTCGGGCGGTGTTGCTACAGGGGTACGGATTCGCGCTCGGGTTTGGAATGATGGAGACACTGAACCCGGAACCTGGCTAATTGACGCAGTCGATACAACACCCGCACTACTGTTCCCCAGCGAGATGATCGACGTCTCGACACGGCTGGGCAGCGGAACCAACAACGCTCCTGTCGTCTTTACCTGGCACTCCGTAGCTGCAACCAAGACGACACAAGTCATCAGTGCTTCGGGTATTGCCAGTACCGAAGCCTTCGGTACCGCGAAGCTAAACCAGATCATCGCACCCCCCTCCATTGACAGCGGCGAGGGGTTCGGTACCCCTACGTTCGCCGCTACGACGATTGCGCGTGACGCCTTTAATCGGGTCGAGGCGGCCGGCAGTATAGGTAATGCCGATGTAGGCGGGGCATGGACGCCCTACACATACGTTGAGCCAAGTACGGCGCTCCGGGTTAACGGCACTGCGTTCGAATTCACCCATATGGTTGTCAATGACGGCGGAGGTGGAGCGACACTGCCGATCGCTACGCGGGACATGGAGATCAATCTCCGGTTCCGCCGCGACAAGATTGCCAGCTCAACTACCCAATACTTCTACCTTCTGTTGCGGGACGATGGGGCTGGGCATCGCTACCTTGTTACCATCCGTTACCGCAATAATGGGACCTTGACCCTTGAGGTTGGCGGGACGAGCAGCGTTGCAACTGCGGACATTACTGCACGTGAGGGGGCGCCGGAGCCAAACGTCTGGGTGTTGGTACGTGCCCGAATTTCGGGGGCAAACAATACCGTTCTACGGGTAAAGGCTTGGAAGGAAACGCACTCCGAGCCTGCTGGTTGGGACATCGATGTTACTGATACGGGCGACGTCGGGCCACAGGTCGCCGGCTCGTTCGCGTTCGAGTTCTACAAGGGGGCGAATACCGTCCCCGTCATCTCTGAACTCGACGACCTTGTTATTTCCTCCATCCCTGACCGGTTCATTACCAGTGTCGGGGCGATCACCTCACAGGAAGCATTCGGAACTCCGGCGACCTCGGGCACAGGGACCGTCGTTATTGATGCCGACACGGTCGGCATCGAGTCGGCAGAAGCATTCGGCACGCCATCGCTTGCCGGCTCCGGCCTGGGCACTTCAGATCTGGGTGGGGCGTACTCGGTATACACGGCCACTGGATCACTACCCCCGGATGTAGTTCCACCTGACTTCGGCGGCGTAAGTGCCAAGAGCGAATCCAACAACGCGAACCTTACTGTTACGCTCCCCGCGGGACTAGTCGCCGGCGACCTAATGGTTGCATGCGTGTACTTCCGTAACCGTACAGGTTCGATCTCCACTCCCGCCGGGTGGACGCTCCTCACTCCGCCGGGAGCCGGAATTCACGCTACCGGACCTCTGCAGGCTGGCGTTTACACCCGCTTCTGGCAGTCAGGCGATGCGGCACCAGTGTTCGTCCCCAGCGGGGGATCGGCAGGCGATACTCTCCTGGGACAGATCTTTATCGCCCGAGGTGCCAACGCTACTCCGATTACGGTCGCAACTGCGTGGTTCCAGGGAACGACGGCAACCAACTCTGATCTCCCAGTTCCGGTCGGAGGCTCGCTTACGGCAGAAGCCGGAAGCATGGTTGTCCTCCTCGGTATCGTCCCAGATGACTATACGGCTCCGGACTCCGTCGACACGCTGACCGGTAACGGATTGACGTGGAATGAGATCAGTGAGGTAAACACTACACTCGGCCTGGACGGGTCGTTTGTTTGGGATTACGCCCAGATCGGCGGAGCCGCTGTCCCGATCTCCGACAAGACGTTCGCATCAACCGCACGTGCATCAGGAGGGTCTAACTCACCATACCTGAGCATCGGGTTCGTAATTCGACCGGCGATTACACTGGCTCCGAGCATCGGAGCGGACTACTCGACCGATGGCTCTGTTGCTCGTGTTCGGCACAGTCTGCCTGATCAGTCCCATTTCGCCGCACTCATGTCTGCAACGGGGCAGGACGTACACGTTCAGGTATGGCAGCGCTTCCCCGGGGCTCCGAGCAGCGGGTTCTCCCATGCCGGAGTACTTGCCCGAGTCGTAGACATTGCGGGGACGTACTACGTCGGGCAGTTCTCCATCGACAGCTCGGGGAACTGCTTCCTCATCGTCGGGTACCATTCCGGAGGTGTCGCAACAACACTGTCGGCCATAGTCATTCCGGATCTCGAGTTCAATCCTGCGTCCCGGTACCTTATCGAACTTGAGACCGTAGGGACGAATCCGACGTCCATTCGTGCCCGAGCTACTGAGGAAGGGGCTGTTGCCGGTTCTTGGCTCATTCAGCTAGTAGACTCCGCCGCAGCACTGCAGGTTTCAGGAGGTGCGGTTGGATGGGCGAACTCGGCCGGTAACTACCCCTCATACCCCGTCTACTTTGAGGTAGACGACTTCTTCGCTACGGCTGCGACAGCTACGGCTGAGGCATTCGGAA
>Ga0190266_10000019_pt1 | contig 25411 bp, 26 predicted proteins | sample Popmic220T_FD_132448 | JGI IMG/M metagenome (GOLD analysis project Ga0190266, IMG submission 132448) | Populus adjacent soil microbial communities from riparian zone of Indian Creek, Utah, USA - 220 T | ecosystem: Environmental > Terrestrial > Soil > Riparian zone | place: USA: Utah | collected...
CATTGGTTCTTCAGCACCCCGGAGCGCCAGGAGGCACTGCGGCGCTATCTCATCGCCGCGCGCGCGGACGATCCGCGCGCCGCGCTCCAGACGGCGACGGGAATGGATCTCGCGGCGTTCACCGCGGAGCTGCGCCGCCATATTCGCGGCAACCAGATCACCTACCGCCAGATGAACCGGCCCGAGGGCTGGACGCTGCCGGCAGTGGCGGTCACGACCCTGCCCGCCTCCGCCAATGCGCTGATGAATTTCGAAGCCGCCATGCGGATCGGGATCGACGAGGGCAAAGGACCTGAATATCTCCAGCAGATCCGCACCGCCGCGGCGCGATTTGCCGGCGACCCGTTTGCCCAGCGGATACTCGCCCATGCCGAGCTGCTTTACGGCGACCCGGCAGTGGCGGACCGCCTGCTCGACGGGCTGCTCCAGGCGAGCCCGGCCGACGCCGAGCTGATGTATTTCAAGGGCATGCGCTATCTGACCACCGCTGAGCGGGAGGAGGCGACCGACGAGGCGCGCGCGGCCGACCTGGTGCTCGCCCGGCAATGGTTCACCCGCGCCCATCGTGCCGACGACAACAATTATCAGACGCTGTTCCGCTTTGCCCAGAGCCTGCGCAGAGACCGCGAATATGTGTCCGAAAATACCGCAAACGTGATGATGCTCGCCCACCAGCTCGCACCGCAGGTTTCGACCATTACGATGAATGCTGCGGCGTTGTTGATGAATCGCCGGGAATATGCGGACGCGATCGCGCTGGTCAGGCCGCTCTCGGCCGACCCGCACAATGCCAGCCTCGCCCACGCGGCGCGGCAGCTGATCGAGCATGCCGAGGCAAGTGCCGAAGGACGGCGCCCGAATCGGGCCCAGCCGTCCACACCTTCCGCCAATGCCTCGACAGAGGCTCGGCCCGGGAGCTAGCCTCCCTCGCGAAGGGCGGCCGCCAGCGCCAGCGCGATCGCTTCGGCCCCGCGCGGATTGGGATGGCGGTCGACGCGGAGGCGCCAGCCGCGGTCGAGCCTGACCAGCAGATAGGGGATATGCGCCTCATCGAGCACGCGCCGGCGGACGGTGCGCTCGGCGGGCTCTTCGGGCCAGTATTCGGGGACGAGGACGAGCGCCCTCCCGCCGCGCGCTTGGACCAGCGCAATTGAGGCGCGCAGCGCCGCCCGGGTCATCGCGACGCCCTCGTCGACGCTTCGCGTGCCGCGGTAGCGCACCAGGCGCCGCGCGAGCTCGACCAGCCTCAGCGACGGCGGCTCGGCGGGCCGCCAAATGAGGTGGGAATCGAGGTGCGGGCGGTCGCGGTCGAGATTGCGGTCGAACAGCATCGGCACGAACGGAATCACCACCGCGACCGGTCGGCGGAAGCGCGGCAGCTCGGCCCGCAGCCTGAGGTACATCTGGTCCGAGGCGTAGGCGTTGACCGACAGATTGGCGACCTGGGTCCCAGTGGCCCGTTCGAGCCGGGCCTGGATCGTCTCGTGCCACTGGAGGCCGTAGCCGAGCAGGAAGGATTCGCCGGCGAGCAGGATGGTCGGCCGATCGAGATCGAGGGGATCCGCAGGCAACCGCACGCGATAGCCGAAGCGATTGGTGGCGTAATCGATCGCTCGGCCGTCGATCTCGGCCTGACCGCGATGGCTGGGCACAAACGTCCAGCCGAGGTGCGAGTCGGCCTGGCGCAGCGGCTCCTTGGTCCCCCAGCGCTCCTGCGTGGCGCGCCAGGTGCGCGTGTGCAGGACTCCCTCGGTGACGACAAAGGCGGCGGCGATCGCGAGACCCGCCGACAGCGCCGAGACAGCGAGTCGCCTCCCCCGTCCGACGGCGACGGCGCGGAGGATCCGGGGCCGCACGACGAGCAGGACCACAAGCCCGCTCAAGGCCATGAACACGCGCAATCCATCGACCAGCCCGATCTGGAAATCGCGCGACATGGCAAAAGCCGGGAGGAAGTGACGGTCGGTCCAACCCTTTCCGGCAGCGGCTGCAAGGGCGATCAGAACGAAGCCTGCGAACGCGAGCGACAGGTTCGCGGCGCGGGCGGCGGCTTCGCTTCGGCTTGTGCCTCCGCCCGACATTGGCAGGCTTCCCAACGCTATGATAAGGAATTCCAAGGAGTATCGTTGATGCGTGCGTTGCTCAAGCCGGTGCAGCGATGGGTTTGGGGGGACGCTGCAAGGCGGGGCCTCCGACTCCTTCGATTCTCCGAGGTCGAGGCCGATGGCGGGCGCGACCTGGTCCGGGCCGCGGAGCTGACGTCCGATCCGCGGCTCAGGAAGCTCTATTTGCGCCATGCCGGCGACGAGCGGCGTCATGCCGACATCTTCCGCACCCGGGCCCTCGAGTTGCTGCGTGCCCATCCCCCTGCCGCCGGCGAAGCTCCGCAGCGCGACTGGCTGGCGCCGGGCGAGCGCGGGCTCGACGACGTCGAGATCGGCCCCGGCGGGGATGCGCCGCTGCTCGCCTTCCTCCATCTTTCCGAAGCCAATGCGGCGCGCGACTTCGCCGTCTACCGCGACGCGGTCGGCGCCGACGATGCCACGCGCGCCGTGTTCGAACGGATCCTGCGCGATGAGGTGTTCCACATGAACTACACGAAGCGCGAGCTGGAGCGCGTCTCGCCCGCCCGGGCGAAAGGGCTGATCTGGAGGGCGCGGCTCAAGCGGGTCTGGAAAGCCTATCTGCGCTTCGCGGTGGGGCTCGCCGGGATCATCGGCGGAGTCATCCTGACGCTGCAATATTTCATCCTGCTGCCGCCCTTCGCCTGGATCTCGAAGCGCGCCGCCCGCCGCGAGGCGCAAGGCTGGGTGGAGCTGCCCGCCGATGCGGGCCAGGACCTGCGCGGGCAATATTGATGAAGATCCTCGGGCTCTCCTGCCATTATCACGATGCCGCCGCGGCCTTGCTGGTCGACGGGCTCCCCGTCGCGGCGGTCCAGGAGGAGCGCCTGTCACGGCGCAAGAACGACGCCGCCTTCCCGCTCGCGTCGGTCGAATATTGCCTCGACGAGGCGGGCCTCGAGCCGGGCGACCTCGACGCGGTCGTGTTCTACGAGCGGCCGATGCTGAAGTTCGACCGGGTGCTGACCACCTTGCTTCGCGCCTTCCCCCGCTCCTACCGCGCCTTCCCGCACGCGATGAAGAATATGCTCGGCGAGAAAGCGTGGGTGCGCGGGATCATTTCCTCGCGGCTCGGCGTGCCGGGAAACAAGATCCTGTTCACCGAGCATCACCAGGCGCACGCGGCCGCGGCCTTCCTCACCGCGCCGACCGACGCGGCGGCGATCCTCACCGCCGACGGCGTGGGCGAATGGGCGACGCTGACTGCGGGCCGGGGCTCGAAGGGCGCGCAAGGCACGACGATCGCGCTGGAGCGGGAGATCCGCTTCCCCCACTCGCTGGGCATGCTCTATTCGACCTTTACCGCCTGGCTCGGCTTCGCGGTGAACGAGGGCGAGTATAAGGTCATGGGGCTGGCCGCTTACGGCACGCCCAGCATGGCCGACGCGGTGCGCAGGCTGGTCCCTCGCACGGCCGACGGCGCGTTCCGGCTCGCGCTCGATTATTTCGATTTCCAGGGGAGCACGGAGAGTTCCTTCTCACGGCGCTTCGTCGACCTGTTCGGCCCGCCGCGCCGCGCCTGCGATCCGATCGATCTCTCCAGCCCTGCCGGCCGCCATTATGCCGACTGCGCCTCCAGCGTGCAGCTGGTGCTCGAGGACATCCTCGTCGACATCGCCCGCGATCTGCAGCGGCGGACCGGTCTTGCCGATCTCTGCTTTGGCGGCGGGGTGGCGCTCAACGGCGTCGCCAACGCGCGGATCCTGCGCGAATCCGGCTTCGAGCGCCTGTTCGTTCCGACCTCGCCGGGCGACGCCGGCTGCGCGCTCGGCGCCGCGCTCTACGCAGACCGGATTCACTTCGGCAATCCCGCCCTTCCCTTCCCCGATCACGGCTTCTTCGGCCCCGAGGTCGACGGCGCCGCGCTGGCCCGTATCGCCGGAGAGGACGGCCTCGCGGTCGAGGCGCTCGACGACGAGCGCCTGATCGCGCGCTGCGTCGACGAGCTCGCCGCCGGCAAGATCATTGGCTGGATGGACGGGCGCTGCGAATTCGGCCCGCGCGCGCTCGGTCACCGCAGCCTTCTCGCCGCGCCGCACGACGCGGCCGTGCGCGACCGGCTCAACCGCGACATCAAATATCGCGAGGAATTCCGCCCGTTCGCGCCGGTCGTGCCCGAGGAGGCGGCCGACCGTTACTTCGAGCTTCCGCCCGGCGGCGCGCGGCTGGCCCGCTTCATGTCCGGCGTGTTCCCGGTCCGCGCCGAATGGCGCGAGCGGCTCGCCGCGGTCACCCATGTCGACGGGACGGCGCGGCTGCAGACGCTGAGCCGGGATTTCGCGCCGCGGCTCCACGCCTTGCTCGAGGCCTATGGCGAGCGGACCGGCGTTCCCGTGCTGCTCAACACCTCGCTCAACATCGCCGGCGATCCGATCGCCTGCTCCGCCGCCGAAGGCTATTCGACCTTTCACCGCAGCGGCATGGATATGCTCGTCGCGGGTGGGACTTTGATCAGGAAGCGCGAGCGCGCCAGTGCGCCGCGCGAGGAGGAATATGCATGATCCCCCAGCGCGGACGCTTTCGACGCCAGCTCGGCGTGCTCGCCAGCGCCTTCGGCTCGACCGCCCACCTCGCGCGCGGCCTGTGGCGCGGCGGATCGGAAAAGCGAATGATCATGCCGCTCGCGCTCTTCCTGTGCGTGACGGGCTTCCTGCTGATCCTCGCCGCGGGCGTCGAGGCGCTGGCGCCGTTCATCTATTCGATCTTCTAAGCCGGGCGTGATCCGCGCCACGGACCTGCTCGCCTGCCCGGACTGCAGCGGAGCGCTCGACGCTGTCCTGCATTGCCGAAGCTGCGCGAGAGAGTGGCCGGCGCCGGACGGCATTCCCCGCCTGCGCGGCGACGTTGACGGGCGCACCGGGACCGTCCGCGACTTCTACAACGCCGCCCCCTTTCCCGGCTATCCGCCGGGCGACAGCCTGACCTGGCTGCGTGCCCGGGCCGGACGCAGCGACTTCGCGCAGCTGCTCGACCGCTCGATCGCCGGCGACGCGCGGATCGTCGAGATCGGCTGCGGCACCGGCCAGATGAGCCTGTTCCTCGCCCGCGCCGACCGCGAGATCGTCGCGCTCGATCTGTCGCGCGAGGCGCTGAAGCTCGGCGCCGACGCGGCACAGCGCTACGGGATCGATCGCGTGACCTTCGTCGAGGCGGACCTCAACCGCTTGCCCCTGAAGGATGGCGCGTTCGATCTGGTCTACAGTTCGGGCGTCCTCCACCACACGCCGGATCCGCGCGCGGCTTTCTCGCGGATCGTTCGGGCTGTGCGGCCCGGCGGCACGATCGTGCTCGGCCTCTACAACAGCATTGCGCGCATTCCGCTGCGGCTGCGGCGCGGGATCGCGCGCCTGACGGGGCTTCGCTGGGTGCCGTTCGATCCCGTGCTTCGCGACCGCGAGGCCGAGCCGGCGCGACGCGAGGCCTGGCTGCGCGATCAATATGCGCACCCCGAAGAGCATCGCCACAGCGTCGGCGAGGTTCGCCGCTGGTTCGTCGAGGAAGGCCTCGAGTGGCTGCGGACCTATCCGAGCACAATCGCGGGCGACGAGCCGGACGACCTGTTCACGCCCGCGGCCGACCATTGGGCGCTGGAAGCGCGGATGGCGCAGCTCGGCTGGATGCGCAGCCTCGGCGGCGAAGGCGGCCTGTTCGTCACCGTCGGGCGACGCCCCGGTTGAAGCTGCGCCTGTCGTTTTTCACGATTTCCTCATGCCCGGCTCATGCCTTTTGCCTTGGCGCGTGCGAAGAGAGGACCCAGGCCCTCGGCGGAGGCAGGCGATGATAGAGCCAAGCAAACGGACGAGCCGGGGCCGCGCCTACAGATGGGGCGTTGCCGTCGCGCTCGTGACGTCGTTCCTGATTCTGTGGACCACGGTCGTTCGCGACGACGGCAACGGCATCGGATTTTTCATGGTGATCATGGCGGCGGCGGTCGGGGCAGCCTCGGCCTGGTTTCGGCCCGCCGGCATGGCGCGAACCATGCTCGGCGTCGCGATCATGCAGGTCCTGCTCGGAATCGCCATAGCGACTGCGCCCTCGACCGCGAGCACGCCGGATGGCGTATTGAGGATCCTTGTGGCCAGCGGCGTCTTCATGGCGCTGTGGCTGCTTTCGGCAGCCCTTTTCCGCGCTGCCGCGAAAACCGAGCCCGACGCGGCAGTCGCACCCTGAAGGTGGGCAGTCGCGCCCCGTCGGCCGCGGCCCCGGTTGAAGCGGGAGGCCTGAAGGGCTAGGCCGCGCGCGAAACGAACGCGAGGACTTCATGGCCGATCCGAGACCCTTGCCCTTCGACTGGGCGGACCCGTTCGCGCTCGACGCGCAGCTTACCGACGAGGAGCGGATGGTCCGCGACACGGCCGAAGGCTATGCTCAGGAGAAGCTGCTGCCGCGGGTGACGAGCGCCTATCTCGACGAGCGCTTCGACCGCGAGATCATGAACGAGCTCGGCGCGCTCGGCATGCTCGGCGCGACCATCGGCCACGAATATGGCGGCGCCGGGCTCAACTATGTCGCCTATGGCCTGATCGCCCGCGCGGTCGAGCGGGTCGACAGCGGCTACCGCTCGGCCATGTCGGTCCAGTCGAGCCTCGTCATGCACCCGATCAATGCCTACGGCACCGAGGAGCAGCGGCGGAAATATCTGCCCAAATTGGCCTCGGGCGAATGGGTCGGCTGCTTCGGCCTGACCGAGCCCGACGCGGGCTCCGATCCGGGCGGGATGCGGACCCGGGCGAAGAAGGTGGACGGCGGCTACGTCCTGTCGGGCTCCAAGATGTGGATCACCAACTCGCCGATCGCCGACGTCTTCGTGGTCTGGGCCAAGTCGGACGAGCATGAGGGCCGGATCAAGGGCTTCGTACTGGAGAAAGGCATGAAGGGCCTCTCCGCGCCGAAGATCAGGGAGAAGCTCTCGTTGCGCGCCTCGATCACGGGCGAGATCGTGATGGACGAGGTCGAAATCCCCGAGGAAAATCTGCTGCCCAATACAAGCGGCCTCGCGGGACCGTTCGGTTGCCTCAACCGCGCCCGCTACGGCATCGCCTGGGGCTCGATGGGCGCCGCCGAGGCCTGCTTCCACGCAGCGCGCAGCTATACGCTCGACCGCAAGCAATTCGGCCGCCCGCTCGCGGCAACCCAGCTCGTCCAGCTCAAGCTCGCCAACATGGTCACCGAGATCAGCCTCGGCCTCCAGGCGGCGCTGCGCGTCGGCCGCCGCCTCGACGAGGGCGAGCTGATCCCCGAGACGATCAGCCTGATCAAGCGCAACAATTGCGGCAAGGCGCTGGATATCGCGCGCACCGCCCGAGACATGCACGGCGGAAACGGGATCAGCGCCGAGTTCCAGGTCATGCGCCACGCCGCGAACCTCGAGACGGTCAACACCTATGAAGGGACCCACGACGTGCACGCGCTGATCCTGGGCCGGGCGATCACGGGCATCGCCGCGTTTTGACCTTGTTCGTCATTCCCCGCGAAAGCGGGAATCTCTTTGCCTTATGGGAAGTGAGATTCCAGCTTTCGCTGGAATGACGGTGGAGGAGTGATGGACAAGCCATTGGCAGGCCTGAAGGTCGTCGAGCTGGCGCGAATCCTCGCCGGCCCATGGGCGGGGCAGCTTCTCGCGGACCTCGGCGCCGAGGTGATCAAGGTCGAACGGCCCGACGGCGGCGACGACACGCGCAGCTGGGGCCCGCCCTTCGCGCCCGACGGCGCCGCCGCCTATTTCCATGCCTGCAACCGCGGCAAGACCTCGGTCGCGATCGACATCGCCTCTGCTGAAGGCCAGGAGCAGGTGCGTGCGCTGGTGCGCGAGGCGGACGTGCTCATCGAAAATTTCAAGGTCGGCGGCCTCGCCGCCTATGGGCTCGACCACGAAAGCCTCCGCGTGGTCAACCCGCGCCTGATCTATTGCTCGATCACCGGCTTCGGCCAGGATGGACCCTACGCCGCCCGCCCCGGCTACGACTTCATCGTCCAGGGGATGGGCGGGATCATGGACCTGACCGGCGAACCGGGCGGCAAGCCGCAGAAGACCGGAGTGGCCTATGCTGACCTGTTCTCCGGCATGTATGCCGCCACCGCGATCCTCGCGGCGCTTCGCGGGCGCGAGGCGAGCGGCGCCGGCTGCCATATCGATCTGGCCTTGCTCGACACCCAGGTCGCGGTGCTCGCCAACCAGGCGATGAACTATTTCGTCACCGGCGAGCCGCCGCACCGACACGGCAACGCCCATCCGAATATCGCGCCCTATCAAACCTTCGCCGTTGCCGACGGCGAGCTCATCGTCGCGGTCGGCAATGACGGCCAGTTCCGCCGGCTATGCGCGCTGCTCGGGCTGCCCGAGGACTCACGCTTCGCCACCAATGCGGACCGGGTCAGCAATCGCGCGGCGCTCGACGCGGTGCTCGCCGGCGCGATGGCCCTGCGCCAGAAGGCAGAACTGCTCACAGCACTCGCCGCCGCCGGCATTCCCGCCGGGCCGATCAACGATCTCGCCGAAGTCTTCGCCGATCCGCAGGTGATCGCCCGCGGGATGCGGATCGATCGGGACGGCGTTCCAGGCCTTGCGTCGCCCATCGTGATCGACGGCAAACGGCAGGTTTCAAACCTTCCGAGCCCGCCCCTGCCCTGATACAAAATTGTTTGCGATCAGCATCTTGTCAGATGACCGAGCTTCCCTTATTTGCGCCGTTCAATTTGAGAGCGGGCGGAGGGATTTTCCATGAGCTTGATGCTGGTCAGCGTTGCTTTTCTTTCTTTTTCTGCGTTTCAGGCGGAGCCGGGCGCGGGCGGCAGCGGGGCTGGACTCGCGTCCGAGAATCGCGAGGTGGCCCAAGGCACGAACAACGCCGAGGGCACCGAGGCCAATGGCGAGCGCCGCATCTGCCGCCGCATCACCACCAGCAGCACCCACCAGTATCGCCGCGTCTGCATGACCGCCGAGCAGTGGCGCCAATACGATCAGGGCTGAGCCCTAGCGCGAACGCCTGAAGAGAAGGATGGGCTCGTCACGGTAAGTGGCGGGCCCTCTTTCGTTGAAGCCGAGCTTCTCGGCGACGCGGATCGAGGGCGCATTGGCCGCGTCAATGATCGCGACCACGTCCGGCCGCCCGAGCGCCGCATCGATCCATTGCAGCGTGGCATGGCCGGCCTCGGTGGCGCAGCCCTGGCCGCTCGCCTCAGCGGCGAACAGCCAGCCCATCTCGGGCAGGTGCTCGACGGACGGCGTCATGTCCCGCTTGAAGTCGGCAAAGCCGATCTGGCCGATCATGCGCCCGTCCGCGCGCCGCTCTACCGCCCAATAACCATAGCCGAACAGCGACCAGAGGCCCGCGCCGCAAAGCAGTTTGCGCCAGCTGTCTTCGCGCGGCAGCGGTTTCCCGCCCAGATGACGCATCACCTCGGCATGGCCCATCATCGCCGCCTGCGCCTCGACGTCCTCCGCCCGGAACGGGCGCAGGATCAGGCGCTCGGTTTCGAGGACCGGAGCGGTCCCCACGACCAGCTTATTTCTTGCCGAGGGAAAGACCGCCGAAGCGCTTGTTGAAGCGCGCCACCTGACCGCCGGTGTCGAGCATCTTGCCGCTGCCGCCGGTCCAGGCCGGATGCGCGGTCGGATCGATGTCGAGCTGCAGCGTGTCGCCTTCCTTGCCCCAGGTGGAGCGAGTCTCGAACACGGTGCCGTTGGTCATCTGCACCTTGATCATGTGGTAGTCGGGGTGGGTGTCGGTCTTCATGTCGTTGATCTTCCGTGAATTTTGGCTGGTTCCGACCAGCCTTGGGGAAATGCATGGGCGCTCTACAGGCTGAGGCGGCGATTGACAACCCGTGCTGCAGCGCAATAACCCGCGTCCAGCGAAGGTGCCGCCCCTCAAAAGGCGGTGAAAATGGGAAGCCGGTGCGAATCCGGCGCTGTACCCGCAACTGTGAGCGGCGAGCCGCTTCCCTCCAAGTGGGAAGACCGGCCGGGACCCGCAAGTCAGGAGACCTGCCTCCGCCGTCGTCCGCATCCGGCCGGGAACAGCCAGCGATGCGTGGCGCCGCATGGCCTGACAGCCTTGCGGCCCCTCCGAGACGACATGAGAGCGTGTCGTTTCAGGAGATTAGAATGAATATCTTATTCATAGTTTCAGCTTTGGCGGCGCAGCCCGCCGGCGACATCGTCGTCACCGCATCGCGAACCCCCGTGCCCGCCGACCAATCGGCCGCTTCGGCGACCGTGCTCGACGAGGAATCGATGGACGCGCTCGCCTTACCCGCCTTGCCCGATCTGCTGCGCCTGACCCCCGGTCTGACTGTCGCCAGCACGGGGCCCCGCGGCACTCAAACCCAGGTTCGCATCCGCGGCGCGGAGGCCAATCACACTTTGCTCTTCGTCGATGGCATCCGATTCAACGATCCCGCCGCCGGCAATGAGGCGCGCTTCGAGCTGCTCACCGCGGATTCGCTGGCGCGGATCGAGGTCGTTCGCGGGCCGCAATCGGCGCTGTGGGGCAGCGAGGCGCTCGGCGGCGTGGTCGCCGCGGAGAGCGCCGACCCGTTCGAAACCGCGGGTTTCGAGGGGCTGGCGGAATATGGCAGCCTCGACAGCGCCCGTCTCTATGGCCGCCACGCGCTGCGCATGGGCGACGTTGGCGTCATGGCGTCCGCCGGGTGGCAACGGAGCGACGGTATCGATTCGTTCGGCTCGGGCGGCGAGCGCGACGGCTTCGACAACCTCTCCGCGAGCCTGCAGGTCGAGGCGCGCCCTTCCGGGCCGATCCGTTTCGGCCTCACGGGCCATTATGTCGAGGGCGACAGCGATTATGACGGCTTCGACCCCCTGTTTTTCACTCGTGCCGATACGCTCGACGAGACGAAAAACCGGATCGCCGCCGTGCGCGGCTGGGCGGCGGCCGATTGGGACGGGTGGAGCGCCGAAGGTCACGCCTCCTATCTCGACAGCGCAAACCGCAATCTGCTTGCCGGCGCGCCGATCAACAGCACGTTCGGCGATCGGCTGACGCTCGGCGGTCAGGTCTCCCGCCGGATCGGCGGCCACGGTCTGACCGCCGCGGTCGAACACGAAGCGGAGGACTTCCGTGCCCGCGATACCGGCTATTTCGGGGGCACCGACCAGGACCGCGGCCGTCACCTTACGGCCTTGGTCGGCGAGTGGCGGGCGGAATGGAGCGAATGGGCGGCTACTGATCTCGCCGTCCGCCACGACGCGTTCAGCGCCTTCGCCGACGCTACGACCTTCCGCGCCTCCCTGCTGGTCCGCCCGGTCGAGCACCTTTCCTTCCACGCCGCTTATGGCGAAGGCATCGCCCAGCCGAGCTTCTACGATCTCTACGGCTTCTTCCCCGGATCCTTCGCCGGCAATCCAGACATCAAGCCGGAGAGGTCGCGCGGCTGGGAAGCGGGCCTAAGCTGGAGCGACGCGCGGTTCGACGTCGGCGCCACCTACTTCTCGGCCCGGCTGCACGACGAGATCGTCGACATATTCGATCCCGTCACCTTCACGTCGAGCACGGCGAACGCAAATGGCGAAAGCCGCCGTGAGGGGATCGAGCTGACCGCCAGCTACCATCATGCCGGCTGGCTCAACCTCTCGGCCAATTATACGTGGCTCGACGCCGACGAGCAGCGTGCCGTGGGCGCGGCGCTGGTGCGCGAGGTGCGCCGGCCGCGCAGCAGTGCGAACCTGCTCGGCTATGGCTCTGCGGGACGCTTCCGCTGGGGCGCGAGCCTCGCCTATGTCGGCGCGCGCGCGGACACGGACTTCGATCTGTTTCCGGCAGCGACGGTGCGGCTGGACGACTATGTCCTGGCGTCGCTCAATCTTTCATACCGGGTGTTCGGCCCGCTCGAGGCTTATGTGCGGGCCGAAAATGCCTTCGACGCCGATTATCAGGACGTGGTCGGCTATAACACGGCGGGACGAACGGTTTATGCGGGTCTTCGCGTCGCTTTCGGCGATTAGTTTGGCGCTCGCCGCCGTGCCGGCCGACGCGGCACCGCGGCGGGTCGCGTCGCTCAACCTGTGCACCGACGAACTGGTGCTGTTGCTCGCCGCTCCGGAGCAGATCGCCTCGGTCACGCACCTCTCGCAGCAGGCCCAGGAGACTCCGCTCTGGCGGGCGGCGCGAAATCATGCGCGCAACGACGGCAGCCTGCTCTCGGTCGTGCCGCTGCGTCCCGATCTGATCGTGACCATGGGCGGGGGCGGGCGCGACCGGCTGCGCATTGCCGAGCGGCTCGGCATCCCGACGCTCGACCTCCCCTTCGCCCAGAGCCTCGGCGACGTGGCCGAAAGCATCAGGCGGCTCGCGCTAGCGCTTGGCCGCGAGGAGCAGGGCATTCGCCTGTTGCGGAGCATGGCCGCCCTGATCCGCAGCGCGCCCGCCGCAACGCGCGATACGATCTGGCTCGGCGGCGGCGGACGGACGGTCGCCGCGTCGGGTCTCGAGGCGCAGTGGATGCGGCTCGCGGGCCTTCGCCAGCGCCCGATGCAGGGCGATCGCGTGTCGCTTGAGACGTTGATCCTGGCGCCTCCGGCCATTTTGCTGCGCAGCGATTATCGCGCCGGCCAAAATTCCGCCGGCCAGCGTTGGCTGACCCACCCGGCGGCGCGCATGGCCGGCAATGTGCGCACGCTCGCCACGGACGGCCGGGCCTGGACCTGCATGGGGCCGCTGCTGATCGGCGAGATTGCGCGGCTGCGGCGGGAGGCGGGCCGATGACCCGCCCGGTCGCCGCTTTGCTCCTCCTCGCGCTTGCGGCATTCTTCGCCGCGTCGGTGCTGACACCGCTGGCCCCGCTGCTCGGCGTCGACCGCGAGCTTGGCATGACGGTGGTGACGGAGCTGCGCCTGCCGCGCGCCTTGCTCGCTTTGGTCTATGGCGCGATGCTCGGCGCGTCGGGCGCTGCGATCCAGGCCTTGTTCGCCAACCCCCTCGCCTCCCCCGACTTGACCGGCACGACCAGCGGAGCGGCGCTCGGTGCGGTCGTCACCGCCTATCTGTTCGGCTTCTCGGCGCCGATCGCGCTCTCGATCGGATCCGTGGCCGGGGCGCTGGGCGCGCTCGCCTTGCTGCTCGCCCTGGCCGGGCCGCGGGCGGAGACGGCGACCCTGCTCCTTTCGGGGCTGGCGATCAGCGCGCTCGCCGGGGCGCTGACCACGCTGGCGCTGGCCCTCGCCCCCTCCCCCTTCGCCTTCTACGACGCCTATGACTGGCTGATGGGCTCGCTGATCGACCGCAGCCTCGAGCAGGCCGCCTTTGCCGCCTTGCCGGCCGCTTTGACGATCGCTTTGCTGATGCGGCTCGGCCCGGCGCTCGACCGGCTCGCGCTCGGCGAGGAGGTGGCGCAGTCGCTGGGCCATGACGTCGCGCGCCTGCGGCTCGAGGTCGTCTGCCTGACCGCGCTCGGCGTCGGCGCCTGCGTCGCGATCTGCGGGGCGATCGGCTTCATCGGCCTGATCGCGCCGATCTTCGCGCGGCGGGTGACGCGCGGCCATCCCGGGCGGGCAATCTTTCCGGCGGCCCTGATCGGCGCGCTGCTGCTGACCGCCGCCGACCTTTGCGTGCGCCTCGCCCCGCTCGGCCGGACGCTGCCGATCGGCGTAGTGACGGCCTTGATCGGCGCGCCCTTCTTCCTCTGGCTGGTCGCCCATATGCGATTGAGGCTCAGGCCATGATGCTGCGCGCGTCAGGGCTTTCGCTGCCGGGGCGGCTGCACACAGCGAGCCTCGAGCTTCGGGCGGGCGAGTTCGTCTGCCTCATCGGGCCCAATGGGAGCGGGAAGACCAGCCTGCTCCACGCCCTGGCCGGGATCGGCGCGCCCACCGGCACGGTCGCGCTGGACGGGGTCGATCCGCGCACCCTCCCCCCTTCGGTCCGCCCGGCTTTCCTGACCTATTTGCCGGCCTCGCGCGATGTGCCGTGGCCGCTCCTGGCGCGGGACGTGATCGCGCTCGGCGGCGGCGCCGCGGCCTTCCCGACGCTCGAGCTTCAGCCCTTCCTCGATCGGCCGATCAATCGGCTCTCGACCGGCGAGCGCAGCCGCGTGCTCATCGCCCGCGCGCTCGCGCCGCGGCCGAAGCTGCTGCTGCTCGACGAGCCCACCGCCAATCTCGATCCGCTCTGGCAGATCCGGCTGATGGCCCTGGTTCGGGAGGAGTTGAAAACGGGCGAAAGGGCCGCGCTCGTCGCGATCCACGATCTCGACTCGGCCGAATTGTACGCCGACCGGGTGATCGTGATGAACGAAGGGCGGATTGTCGCCGAGGGGATGGACCAGATCCCGGCCGTGTTCGGCGTGGAGCGGCGCGCGGGCCGCTGGGAGGCCATCAGGCCGCCGGCGGATCCGCGATCATCGCCGTGAAATCGGCCTGGGCGGCGAGCTTGTCGCCGACGAAGGCCTTGCCGGCGAATTTGCAGACGGTGGCGCGCTTCTGCACGAAGTCGACCTCGAGCCGCAGCAATACGCCGGGCTCGACGGGCTGGCGGAACTTCGCTCCGTCGATAGCCATGAAATAGACCAGCTTCCCCGAGCCCGCGAGGCCGAGCGATTCGACCGCGAGGACGCCGGCGGCCTGCGCCAGCGCCTCGACGATCAGCACGCCGGGCATGATCGGCCGGTCCGGGAAATGGCCGGCGAAGAAATGCTCGTTGATCGTCACCGCCTTGGTGGCGACGATGCGCTGGTCGGGCACGAGTTCCTCGACCCGGTCGACCAGCAGCATCGGAAAGCGGTGCGGCAGCGCCGCCATCACCCGCCTGACGTCAAGCGGGCCGATGGCGGTGCTGGTTTGTTCGCCCATTAGCGGCCCGAGGGGCGCGGACGCGGCGGCTGCGGCTGCGCCGGAGCTGGCGCGGCGGCCGCCGGCTGCTGGGGCGGCGGAGCGGTGACGTTGAACGGCGTGGCGTTGGCGTTCATCTGCGCCAGCACCGCCTGGGTGATGTCGATCTGCGGGGCCGCGAAAAGGGCGTTGGTCGCATCGATCACCACGGTCGCTCCGCGCTGCTGGGCCACCGTGTTGATCATCGGTTGCATGCGCTGGAGAATCTGGCTCACGACATAATTCTCGTTGCGCTGCAGCGTCTGCTGGGTGCGCTGGAGCTCCGCCGCCGCGGCGTCGCGGTTGGTCTCGAAGGCGCGGATCCGCGCGGTCAGCGCTGCATCAGGCTGGCCGTTGGCCGGCAGCGCGTTGATCGCGGTCTGGATCGCCTGCTGCTCGGTCTGAAGCGGTGCGGTCAGCTGCGCCTGGCGCGCCTGGTATTGCTGGCCCTGCGCCTGGAGCTGAGTCGTGGCGGCGGTGCAGGGCCCGCACTGCTGAGCGACCTGGTTGCGGTTGACCACCGCGACCACTGCCGCGGGAAGCTGCTGCGCCTGGGCGGCGATCGCAGTGGTTAGGGCGAGGCCGGCGACGACCGGCGCGATAAGCAGTTTGTTCATCAGAATGCAGTCCCTACGTTGAAAGTGAAGAGCTTGGTATCGTCGCCCGGCTCGTGAAGCAGAGCGTGGGCGATATCGATCCGGAACGGACCGAAAGGCGAATTCCAGTTGACGCCGAAGCCAACCGAAAGGCGGGGGCTCGCCGAATCCCCGAGGAAAACCTCGCGGAACGGGGCGGTGGCGGAGCGGGTGAGCGTTTCGCCGGCGGCGGTATCGCAATTGCCGCGACGCAGCGTGATCGCTCCGCCCGTGCCGGAGCAGGCGTTGAAGGCGAGCGGGTTATTCGGATCGATGTTGATCAGGTCCGGCTGGCGCACGCCCCAGAGCGCGCCGATGTCGACAAACACCGAAGGCCGAATGCCGAGCTCGCGAACGCTCGCACCGAGCGGGATCTCCAGCTCGGCGCGCGCCAGATAATAGGCCCGCCCGCCAATCGCGTCGTCGACGATCGAATTGGGATCGTCGGACAGCGTGATGTTGGTCGCCACCCCGGACGCATCGAGGTCGTAGAGATAGGGGGTGCGCTGGATGCGCGGGCCCACGCCGCGGATGTCGAAGCCGCGCATCTGCGGGCTGCCGAGGAAGAACCGGTCGGTCAGGCGCACCGGATCTTCGGTCGGCGTGCCGTCGTCGAAGCTGTGGATGTAGCCGGCCTCGCCGGTGAGCCCGAAGATGAAGTTGCCGAACACGTTCCAGTATCGGGCGGCGAGCAGGCGGCTGCGCAGATAGTGCACGTCGCCGCCGAGGCCGGCGAAATCCTGGTTGAACACGATCCGCATGCCGTGGCTCGGGCGGAGCCGGTTGTTGAGCGTGTCCCAGACGACCGAATAGCCGAATGACGAGGTCAGATTATTGCCGATCGTGTCGCACAAATAGCGTCCGGCGATCAGCGGGTTGCAGACCGCCGGGAGCGGGCCGGCACCGTCGGGATCGGTGAAATAGATATCCTGGTTGAGGCTGACCTCGTCGTAATTCAGGCTGTAGCGCAGCGCCAGTTGCAGCGTCTCGGTGAGCGGCACGCCGGCGCGGACCTGACCGCCGGTGGTGACCTGCTGGTAGGTGGTCGTGCGGTCTCCGCCGAGGAAGTTGAAGCTGTTGAGGTCGCGGCGATAGAGATCGAAGCCGATCGCGATGTTGCGGTCGAACAGATAGGGCTCGGTGAAGCCGAGTTCGACAGACTTGGAATAGCTCGAATAGTTGACCGACGCGCGCAGCTCCTGGCCGTGGCCGCGGAAATTGCGCTGCTGGATCGACATGTTGACGAGGAAGCGCTCGATGCTCGAGAAGCCGGCGGAAAGCTGGAGCTGGCCAGTCGCCCGCTCCTCGACCGCGACCCCGAGCACGACCCGATCCGGCGCCGAACCCTGCTCCTGCTCGATCTCGAGATTGTCCTGGAAATAGCCGAGCGACTGGATGCGGTCGCGCGAGCGGCGGACCCGGACGTTATTGAACGGATCGCCCTCGGCAAGGCGGAACTCGCGCCGGATGACCTTGTCCTGGGTCGCCGTGTTGCCGCTGATGTCGATCCGCTCGACATAGACGCGCGGCGTCTCGGCGACGTGGAAGACGATCCCCATGGTCAGGTTTTCGCGGCTTCGCGTGTATTGCGGGCGAACGTCGGAGAAGGCGTAGCCGAACACGCCGGCCAGCTCGTTGAGCGCGGTGAGCGTGTCCTCGACCTGCTGGGCGTTGTACCAATCGCCGGTCTGCATCGGCAGCCGGGCGCGCAGCCGGTCGGCGCTGAAGTCGCGGATGTCGCTCTCGACGGCAAGATCGCCGAACTTGTAGCGGTCCCCCTCCTCGACGACGTAGGTGATGATGAAGTCGCGCCGGTCCGGAGTCAGCTCGGCGACCGCGGAGACGACGCGGAAGTCCGCATAGCCCTGGGTCAGGTAGAATTGCCGGAGCTTCTGCTGGTCGTAGGCCAGCCGATCCGGATCGTAGGAGTCGCGCGAGCTGAAGATGTTGTACCAGACGTGCTCGCGGGTCGCCATTTCCTGGATCAGGCGGTGATCGCCATATTGTTCGTTGCCGATGATGTTGATCCGCCGGACGCGGGACTTCGGCCCCTCGTTGATCTCGAACACCACGTCGACGCGGTTCTGGTCGAGCTGGACGATCTGCGGCTCGACGCTCGCGGCATAGCGTCCCTGGCGGCGGTAGAGCTCGATGATACGGGCAACGTCCGCGCGGGCGCGCGAGCGGGTGAAGATCTGGCGCGGCGCCAGCCGGATTTCCGGCGTGATCTTGTCGTCCTTGATGCGGCGGTTGCCCTCGAGGACGATGCGGTTGATGACCGGGTTTTCACGCACCTGGATGATTAGGTTGCCGGTGTCCGCGCCGGCAATCACGACATCGGCGAACAGTTCGGTCGCATAGAGGTCCCGGAGCGCCTGATCGAGCCGCTCCTGGTCATAGGGCTGGCCGATCCGCAGCGACGTGTAGGAAAGCACCGTCTCGGGCTCGAGACGCTGGTTGCCCTGAACGGTCACCGAAGCGACGGTGCGCGTCGGCTCCGGCGCAACCGTGGAGCCCGGCAAAGCCGGCGCGGCCTGGGCAGGAGCGCCCTGCGCGGCTGGAGCCTGAGCAGGCGCATTCTGCGCCGGCGTGCCCGCCGGGGTGGACTGAGCCATGGCCGGAGCGCCCAAGCCCCCGACGATCGTCCCGATCATCAGCGCCGAGCACAATTTGCGGCCTTTTGGAAAAACTTCTTTCGCCCTCACGCGTCCCCGCCTTTTGATTGAACGGCCGGATGCAGCGTCCGGCCTCACTCCCTGTAATCGCTCGCCCTGCCCGAACATGCCTAGCCGATCAAGCGGCCAAGCCCACTAAATAGCCCGAAAGAGGCCAAGTCGTTGAAGGTGACGAAGACCATCAGCGCCAGCAGCACCGCGAGCCCCGTCCTGAACGCCCATTCCTGAGCTTCCGGCCTGAGCGGTTTGCGCCTCACTCCCTCGATCGCGTAGAACAGCAGATGCCCCCCGTCGAGCAGCGGGATTGGCAACAGGTTGATGAATCCGAGATTAATTGAAATCACGCTCATCAGCCAGAAGAAGGGCAGCCAGCCGAGGCTCGCCTGCTGGCCGGATACCTCTGCGATCTTGAGCGGTCCGCCGAGCTCCTTGAACGAGCGCCGGCCGGTGATGACCTGGCCCAGCGCCACCACCATCGATTTCACGATGCCGACGGTAGTTTTGACCGCCGTGCCGGGTAGCTCGCTGAGCGGCAGCGGTGCGAATTCGAGCGCGCCGCCGGGGCGGATGCCGAGCACCCCGGCCCGGGCCCGGTTGCGGAACTCGTCCTCACGCATTTCTGCATGCGTTCTGGCGTGGAGAACGACCGTCTGCTCCCCGCGCCGCACGTCGAAAATCATCTCCTCCTCGGGCCGAAGTACGATGTAGGCCTGGAGCTCGGCGAAGGTGGCGATCCGGTTGCCATTGACGCCGACAATCTGGTCCCCGACCCTCAGCCCCGCCTCTTCCGCGGCGCTGCCGGGCTGCACCATGCCGACGTCGGCGGGCGTCGTCGGATAGCCGACGACGGAGAAGATGATCATGAACGCGATGATCGCGAACAGGAAGTTGGTGACGGGGCCCGCCGCGACGATCAGGAAGCGCTGCCACAATTTCTGCGCCTGAAAGGTTTCGGCGCGCTCGGCCGCGGGCATCGACAGCCATTCATCGCTCGGCGTCGAGGCCGGGTTCATGTCGCCCTTGAACTTGACGTAGCCGCCGAGCGGAAGCCAGCCGACCTTCCAGCGCGTCCCCCTCTTGTCGGTCCAGCCGGCGATCTCGCGGCCGAACCCGATCGAGAAGACGTCCGCCTTCACGCCGAACAGCCGCCCGGTCAAATAATGACCGAGCTCGTGAACGATGATCAAAGGGCCGATGGCCAGCAGGAACGCCAGGATTGTGAAGGCGAAGCCGGGACTGTTCAAATGCGGGTCTTTCCTGTCGCCTCGGCCGCCACGCGCCGGGCTTCGCTGTCGATCTCCAGCACCTCGTCGATCGACGCGGGCGCGGGCGGGTCAAAGCAGGCCAGCACGTCGCCGACCACCGAGGCGATATCGAGGAAAGCGATGCGCCTTTCAAGGAAAGAAGCGACCGCGACCTCATTCGCGGCGTTGAGAATCGCCGGTTTGGGGCCACCGTGCGACAAAGCACTTCGCGCCAGCGCCAATGCGGGGAAGCGGGTCAGGTCCGGCGCCTCGAAATCGAGCCTGCCGGCGGCGACCAGATCGAGCCGCTCGCACGGCGTTTCCATCCGATCCGGCCAGGCGAGCGTGTAGGCGATCGGCACGCGCATGTCGGGCGCGCCCAATTGGGCGAGGACCGAGCCGTCGACATATTCGACCAGGCTGTGAACCACCGACTGGGGATGGACGACCACGTCGATCGCGTCGGCGCCGACCGGGAAGAGGTGATAGGCCTCGATCAGCTCGAGCCCCTTGTTCATCAGGGTCGCGCAATCGACCGAGATCTTGGCGCCCATCGACCAGTTCGGGTGGGCGACCGCCTGTTCGGGCGTCGCGGCGCGCATCCGCTCGATCGGCCAGGTGCGGAACGGCCCGCCGCTGGCGGTGAGGATGATCCGCCGGACACTCTCCGGCCGAGCGCCCTGAAGGCACTGGAACACCGCATTGTGCTCGGAATCGACCGGCAGCAGAGTGGCGCCGCTCGCGCGCGCCGCTTCGGTCATCAGCGCGCCGGCGGAAACGAGCGCTTCCTTGTTGGCCAGCGCAACGGTGCCACCGCCTCCGAGCGCGCGCATCACCGGCCCGAGGCCCGCGGTGCCGACGATCGCGGCCATGGTCCATTCGGCGCCGGAAGCGGCGGCGTCGGCGATCGCGCCCTGGCCTGCAGCGGCCTGGACATCGCTCCCGGCCAAAGCCTCCCTCAGCGCGTCGAGCAGCGTTTCATCGCCGATCACCGCCTGCTTTGCGCCGAATTCCCGGGCCAACGCGGCAAGACCGGCGACATCCTTGTGGGCGGTCAGCGCCAGCACTTCGTAGCGCTCGCGGTTGCGGGCGACGAGGTCGAGCGTCGAGCGGCCGACCGAGCCGGTCGCCCCGAGGATGGTGATGGTGCGTGCGCTCACTCGGTCCAGAACCCCGCGATCAGCAACAAGGCAGTGACCAAGGAAACGGCCAGCATTCCGTCCAGCCGGTCGAGCACGCCGCCATGTCCAGGAAGAAGGCTTCCCGAATCCTTGATCCCGGCACGGCGCTTCTCCCAGCTTTCATAGAGGTCGCCCGCCTGCGCCACGACCGCCATCGGCGCGCCGAGCCAATGGAAGGGCGCCCCGACGTCGAACAGCCAGAAGATTCCGTATCCCGCCAGTGCGCCACCGATCACGCCGCCGGCAAGGCCGGCCCAGGTCTTGTTGGGGCTGATTTTGGGCGCGAGCTTCGGGCCTCCGATCGAGCGGCCCGCGAAATAGGCGAGGACGTCCGTCGCGATGGTCACGGCAAGCACCCAGAAGACGAGGCCGCCGAACGTCCAGCTCAGCAGCAGCAGCGAAAAGGTGGGTATGCCAATGTAGATAAATCCCCAGCCGAGTATGACCCTTCGCGAGGCTAGGGCGAGAACGGCTCCGGCGGCGGCGATCAGGGCGAATGCAGCCAAGGCGGGCTGGAAATCCTCGACGTCGATCTCGCCCCCGTCATCGGTCGGCGCGAAACCGGGATCGGGATAGAAATATTCGATGCCGCCGAGGAGAACGAGCGCCACCAGAGCGCCGCCGATCAAGGCCCAACGCCGCGGCAGGCCATGCATGTCGCACCATTCCAGAAGCATGACGCCGGCGGCGAGCGCCGCGAGAATGCGGAACGGCCAGCCGCCGAAATAGGCCGCCGCGAAGGCAACCGCCGCCATCACCACGCCGGCCGCGAAGCGCGTCGGCAAATCGGATTTCTGAGCCTCGGTCATAGCCCCCCGTAGCGCCGGTCGCGCTTTGCATAATCGGCAAAGGCGGCGCGGAGCGCTTCGCCGTCGAAATCGGGCCAGAGCGTGTCGACGAACAGGAGCTCGGCATAGGCCGCCTGCCAGAGCAGGAAGTTGGACAGCCGATGCTCGCCCGAGGTGCGGATGAGGAGATCGAGCGGCGGCAGGCCGGCGGTATCGAGCCCCGCCTCGATCGCCTCCTCGTCGATTGCGCCTTTCTCGGCCGCCAGCCGAGCCGCCCGGACCAGTTCCGCGCGGGCGCCGTAGTTGAGCGCGATGGCGAGCGTCATGCGGCTGTTGCCGGCGGTCTTCGCCACGGCCTTGTCGACCATCTTCGCGACGTCGCTCTCGAACGCGGTGTGATCGCCGAGGATCACGAGGCGGATGCCCTCGCGGTGGAGGCTCGCCAGCTCGCGCTGGATGTAGAAGCGAAGCAGGCCGGTGAGATCGCTGATCTCCTGTGCGGGCCGCCGCCAATTCTCCGAGGAGAAGGCATAGAGGGTGAGGCATTCGACCCCGGCCTCGCCCGCGGCACGAAGCACAGCGCGGGCCGCTTCGGCGCCGGCGCGGTGGCCCGCGGCGCGGGGCAGCCCGCGGGCCTTGGCCCACCGGCCATTGCCGTCCATGATGATGGCGACGTGCCGGGGAACGGAAGCGTTGTCCGGCCCGGCCCTGGCCGGCTCCGCGCTCACTGCTGGAGGATTTCCCTGTCCTTGGAGGCGAGGACGTCGTCGATCTCCTTGATCGTCTCGTCGGTCAGCTTCTGAACCTCGGTGTCGAGGCGCTTATGCTCGTCCTCGCTGATTTCTTTCTTCTTCTCGTCGGTCTTCAGCTGGTCCATGCCGTCGCGGCGGACGTTGCGGACCGCGATCTTGGCCTTCTCGGCATATTGGTGCGCGAGTTTGGCGAGCTCCTTGCGTCGCTCCTCGGTCAGATCGGGAATGGGCAGGCGAATGTGGGTGCCGTCGGTGATCGGATTGATGCCGAGCCCGGCATTGCGGATCGCCTTTTCGACCGGGCCGATATTCGACTTGTCCCACACCTGCACTGACAGCAGCCGCGGCTCCGGCGCGGACACCGTCGCCACCTGATTGAGCGGCATGTTGGCGCCATAAACGTCGACGGTGATCGGATCGAGCAGGGCCGTCGAGGCGCGGCCCGTGCGCAGGCCGCTCAAATCGTGCCTCAGCGCCTCGACCGCGCCGTGCATCCGGCGCTGAATATCGGCCTTGTCATAGGCGGGCATGTCTCTCTCCTCAGTTCTGGACGACCGTCGCCGTGCCGCCGCCGCCGAGCACGCGGGCGAGATTGCCCTGCTCGCGGACGTTGAACACGACGATCGGGATGTTGTTGTCGCGGCAGAGCGCGACTGCAGTGGCGTCCATCACCTTCAGATTGTCCGATAGGACACGATCGAAAGTGACTGTTTCATAACGCTTTGCATCTGTCTTCTTCTTGGGATCGGCATCGTAGACGCCGTCGACGCTGGTGCCCTTGAACAAGGCGTCGCAGCCCATTTCGGCGGCGCGAAGCGCAGCGGCCGTGTCGGTGGTGAAGAAGGGATTGCCGGTGCCGGCGGCGAAGATCACGACCCGGCCCTTCTCCATGTGCCGCACGGCGCGGCGCCGGATATAGGGCTCGGACACGGTGGCCATGGGAATGGCGGAGAGCACCCTTGTATCGACTCCGATCTTCTCCAGCGCGTTCTGCACCGCGAGCGCGTTCATCACCGTCGCCAGCATGCCCATATAGTCGGCGCTCGCCCGGTCGAAGCCTGCGGCCGCGCCGGCTAGGCCGCGGAAGATATTTCCGCCGCCGACGACCAGGCACAGCGCGTGGCCGTCCTCGACCGCGGCCTTGATCTCACCCGCGAGGCGGGCGACGGTGTCGGGGTCGATGCCGAACTGCCCCTCCCCCATCAGCACTTCGCCGGAAAGCTTCAGAAGGATGCGGTTGAAGCGTGGGCGCGGCATGGGGCTCCCTTGGGTCGTTTGAACGGGACGAAAGGCTGGTGGCGCGCACCTTAATCGGCGCGCGCCACCCTGCCAAGGCGTTCAGGCGACGGGCTCGGGCTTCTGGACGCCGGCTGCCGCGGCGACCTCGGCGGCGAAGTCGTCGACTTTCTTTTCGATGCCCTCACCGAGCTGGAAGCGGACATAGGACTTGAGCGCGATCGGAGCGCCGGCTTCCTTGCCGGCGGCGGCGACGACGTCCTCGATCTTCGTCTTGTTGTCCATGACGAAGAGCTGGGACAGAAGCGCGTTCTCCTTGCGGAACTTGGCCATCGCGCCCTCGACCATCTTCTCGACGATCTCGGCCGGTTTGCCGCTCTCGGCCGCCTTCTCGCGGGCGATGCCGCGCTCACGCTCGACCATCGCCGGATCGAGCGCCTCGCCGGTCAGCGCCAGCGGGTTGGCGGCGGCGATGTGCATCGCCAGCTGCTTGCCGAGCGTCTCGAGCTGGGCCCGCTCGGCCGCGCTCTCCAGCGCGACCAGCACGCCGATCTTGCCGAGACCCGGGGCCGCGGCGGTGTGGACGTAGGAGGCGACCAGGCCATTCTCGACCTCGAGCAGAGCGCCGCGGCGGATCGACTGATTCTCGCCGATCGTGGCGATGTTGTTGGTCAGCTTCTCCTCGACGGTGCCGCCGCCCGGCCAGCAGGCGTCCTTCAGCGCCTCGATGTCGCTGCCCGTGCCGAGCGTGATCGCCGTGGCGGTGCGCACGAAATCCTGGAACTGCTCGTTCTTGGCGACGAAGTCGGTCTCGGAATTGACCTCCAGGATCGCGCCCTTCTTGCCGTCTACGGCGACGCCGACCAGGCCCTCGGCCGCGGTGCGGCCGGCCTTCTTGGCGGCGGCGGCGAGGCCCTTGGTGCGCAGCCAGTCGATGGCGGCTTCCATGTCGCCGCTGGTCTCGCCCAGCGCTTTCTTGCAATCCATCATGCCGGCGCCCGTGCGCTCGCGCAGTTCCTTCACCATTGCGGCCGTGATCTCAGCCATGTCTCATATCCTCGTTGAATGTGCCCGGCGACGGCCAGGGCAGCCTTGACGCTGTAAGTGGGTCCCGGCCGAAGCCGGGACAAGATCAGGCTTCGGCGAGCGCGGCTTCGGCCGGCGGTTCGTCCTGCGCGCCGATGTCCACGCCGCGAGCCTGGGCGCCGCCCTGCTTGCCGGCGAGCACCGCGTCGGCGACCGCATCGGTGTAGAGGCGGATCGCGCGGCTGGCGTCGTCATTGCCCGGAACCGGGAAGGCGATGCCCTGCGGGCTGACGTTCGAATCGAGGATCGCCACGACCGGGATGCCGAGCACATTGGCTTCCTTGATCGCCAGCTCTTCCTTGTTGGCGTCGATCACGAACATCACGTCCGGAATGCCGCCCATGTCGCGGATACCGCCGAGCGAAAGCTCGAGCTTGTCGCGCTCGCGGGTCAGCTGGAGGACTTCCTTCTTGGTCAGGCCCGCCGTGTCGCCGGCGAGCTGCTCCTCCAGGCTCTTGAAGCGCCTGATCGAATTGGAGATCGTCTTCCAGTTGGTGAGCATGCCGCCCAGCCAGCGGTGGTTGACGAAATGCTGGCCCGAGCGGCGCGCCGCCTCGGCGATCGGATCCTGCGCCTGGCGCTTGGTGCCGACGAACAGCACCTTGCCGCCGGCCGCCGCGGTCTGGCGGACGAAGTCGAGCGCGCGCGCGAACAGCGGCACGGTCTGCGACAGGTCGATGATGTGCACCCCGTTACGATCGCCGAAGATGTACGGCTTCATCTTGGGGTTCCAGCGGTGGGTCTGGTGGCCGAAATGCGCTCCGGCCTCGAGCAATTGCTGCATGCTGACGTCGGTGGACGCCATAACGTTTCTCCTTCCGGTTAAACCTCTGCGCGGCCGAGAAACTGAAGCGAACCCCAGCACCGG
>Ga0190266_10000020_pt1 | contig 24586 bp, 38 predicted proteins | sample Popmic220T_FD_132448 | JGI IMG/M metagenome (GOLD analysis project Ga0190266, IMG submission 132448) | Populus adjacent soil microbial communities from riparian zone of Indian Creek, Utah, USA - 220 T | ecosystem: Environmental > Terrestrial > Soil > Riparian zone | place: USA: Utah | collected...
AGGCAGGAGTTGGATTGGCCAGGATCTCATCGGTAGAGAGTCTATTCAAGACTGAGCCGACTGATAACCGCTCCGCGCAGTCGTACATTAAGGGTTACAACGCGGCAATCAACGACGTACTGGTACTGCTAGAGATAGGGGTTGAAGATGCCTAAGCCAGTCAAGACCCGGAAGCGGGACTCGATGACTACCGAGTACTACAACACGGAGGTGGAAGCACAGAGGCGCTCGGACGCCCTAAGTGCGTCCGGCCGGAAGCCCATCTCCTGGATCAACCACGAGAACCCGGCAGAGGGCGATACCACCACTTCTCCGGTAAACCTCTATGCGGTCGAGTGGTACGAACCGCGAGGTGGCGATCCCGCACTGGCCCAGATCAAACCACTTCCGGACCTGGAAGACTAAGCCCATGAAGATGGGGCTACGGTTACCCCATAACTGTCCTCATTGCGGAAGTCCTATCGAGGCCATCTTTATGAGGGATGTCTCCCGGACGGACGCACAAACCTCAGTCGCCCTCCGTGACCCGATTTCGGGCCTCACTACCGAGTTTACTCCGGTACGTGGCTTCGAAGATCTGCCCAAGGTCTCAGCGGGGGCCAAAGATTTCACCGAAGGTGCCTAATTTAAGGGCTTGCCTTCCCATTGTGACCTGATATATAATAGACGGAGTAGCAGTTGAGAGGCACGCCAGGGTGGTGCGCAGATTGGGGTTACTTCCCCTCACCCGAGAAAACACCTCAGTCATCCCGGAACTCATCCTGACTGGCCTCTCAGCTGCTAACCCGGAATACTGGAACGGTGCGCAGGCAAGGGTTACTTCGTTGGTTTGAACAACAGGGAGGCTTGCCTCCCCGTTGGAGGGTTTCGACCACCCTCAGGACCTTAGCCGACTGGATCTCGTTCCTACAACTAAGGCGTAATGAAAGCGGTGCGTAGGTAGGAGTTACTTCCCTTTGGAGGACGTGGTCACGGGTTCGAATCCCGTCCGGCTTGCCGGTAGCTCAGTGGTTAGAGCGCGTACGTTACTTCAACCGCCTGGATCTCGCTTTCACAACTCACTCAACTCGGGAAAACTGAAGACGGTGCGTCAGTCGGGGTTACTTCGCTGAAAGGTCCTCGACGCCCTGGATCTCGTCTTCACAACTAGACGCATACGGGAGCGGTGCGTAGTTCGGAGTTACTTCGTCACCGACACCGAAAGGTGTTACCGCCGGCAGACAACCGGCACCTCGGTGAAAACCGGGTTTGGAACTTCGGACGATTGGATCTCGCTTCCTAAACCACTTGGGAGGGTGGTACAATGGCAAAGCTGGCAAGCCTGTCAGCAAAGGCGCCGACAGCCCCGGTTACTTCTCTGTCCGAGGTGCCGGACGCGCTGACCTATGAAGGGGGCGCCGGATTCTCGCGTGACGCGAAGTCCGAACTCTTCCTTCTCGCGGTTACCAACATGGTGTCCGAGAAGACCTTCTACGAGGACGCCGGAGCCCGAGATTCCCGATTCCGCAACCTCGTTACGCAGGTTGCTCGGGAGAATCCGGACTGGCTCGCAGCGTTCATCCCGTATCTGCGGAACACGATGAACATGCGGTCGGCCTCGATCGTGATGGCCGCAGAGGCCGTCAAGGCACGCCTCGATGCAGGCCAGACGAAGAACCGCGACATCATCTCGTCCGCGTTGGTTCGTGCAGACGAGCCGGCGGAGATGATCGGGTACTGGATCTCGCGGTGGGGCAAGAACATCCCGAAGCCGGTTCGTCGCGGTGTTGGTGACGCTGTCAAGCGCCTCTATACCGAGCGTAACTTCCTGAAGTACGGGGGTAACGACGGCATCCGGATGGCGGACGTTCTCGAGATCGTCCACCCGGACAATCGAGGCATCTGGCAGCGGGCACTCTACGAGTTCATCCTGCAGGATCGCCACAACCGGGCAAACCTCCAGAAGCCGATCCGGAAGTCCGGAGACAAGCTGTCGCTGGTCGATCTCGACACGCAGCTTCCGATCCTTGCTGCCCGGAAGCGTCTGGAAGCAATTCCGGTAGCGGAGCGGCTCGCAATTCAGTTGGTCGGTGTCGACGGCGTAACGTGGGAGTGGGCGTCGTCATGGTACGGCCGCAAGCTGGACGCCGACTTCTGGACTGCATTGATTCCGCAGATGGGCTATATGGCCCTTCTTCGGAACCTGCGGAACTTCGATGATGCGAAGGTCCCCGATGACATCGCTGGCCTCGTGGCGGCGAAGCTCACCGACCCGGAAGAGGTCGCGAAGTCGCGGCAGTTCCCGCTTCGGTTCGCCGCCGCCTTCGACCAGATCAACTCACTCCGGTGGGCGTACCCCCTTGAGCAGGCACTGCAGCTGACGTTGCAGAACGTGCCTGCCTTGTCGGGTAAGACACTGATCCTGGTGGACAACTCAACGTCGATGGATGGGACGTTGTCCGGCCGGTCGAAGATGCGCATGCGCGATGCCGCAGCCCTCTTCGGGGCTGCATTGGCATTGCGTGCCGAAGAGGCTACCCTGGTAGCATACGCAAACGAGGGGATCCAGATCCCGGTTCGTAGCGCCCAGGCGGTGCAGCTGCTCCGCAAGGCGGTCTCCAGCGCGACCAGCGGTGGAACAGAGACCATGCAAGTCCTGATGCGGTGGTACCACAGCCACGATCGGGTTATTATCCTCACGGACGAGCAGGCCTTCAACGTGTCCGGCACGACGTACACCGGTGCGTGGGGTGGATATCGCATCGGCGAGATCCGCGAGGTACCGGATCAGGTGTCCGGTATCACGGCTCCGATCTACACGTTCAACCTTGCCGGGTACGCGAAGGGGCATCTCCCGTCCGGATCCGCCAACCGTTACACCTTCGGTGGGCTTACCGACGCAGGTTTCACTGCGATCGACATGCTCGAGAAGGGGCGGGACGTCAACTGGGCGTTTCTTAAGTCGTCCACCCCGGTGACGACGGAATTCGAAGCCTCGACTGAAGTCGACATCCAGGAGGAGTAGTTGTTCGCTGGTCCGGCCACCATTGCGGGAACCCGCCGGAGTAATCGTTGGCGATCGGTAGGTACAAGAATTGCGTCTCGAGTGTGTGCCACACGAAAGCGCATGAGTACCTAGGGCATTCGCAGGCCAGCAACACTACCAACGAAGGGAGCATGAGTGCCAGGCGAACTCTTCGATAGACCGGCGACCGCCGTTGAGGACAAAGGGGATCACGTGGTCCTCGAAGTCCACAACGGCGATCGTGTCACCTATCGAAGGTGCCGACGTAAGTTCATGTTCCAGTCGCGCCTACGTGAGAACCTCATTGCGATCTCAACCCCGCGGGGCCCGTTGTGGCTCGGGTCGGGGTTTCACTTTGCACTGGAGGACTTCCACGGACATAACAGATTCGGGGACCCGCGTCGGGCTTTCGATGCCTACGTGGAGGCCCATCCTCCGGAGGAACTTCCCGAAGACGTAGACAAGTTGGTCGTTTTGGGCAACGGCATGCTTGAGTACTACGTGGACTTGTGGCTTCCCCGACGCCAAGCGACTATGCCGCAGACGCTTTGGGTGAACGGGGAGCCACAGGTCGAAGTTCACGTCCAGATTCCCGTTACCGAACTCATCCAGCCCTGGCTTCTGGACATCCTTCAGGAGAAGCACGGTAAGCGGGTCGAAGTCGTCATCTTCCAGACCTTCGACAAGATCGAGATCGACCAGGAAGGGCGGATCTGGGGCGTCGACTACAAGACCGCAAAGCAGATGACCCCCGTCAACGATCTGCAGCGGCTTCCGCAGGGCAAGCAGTACTACTGGGGCGGGCGCTGGTTCTACGGGGATGCGTTCGAAGGGATGACGTGGCAACAACACCTGAAGTCAGTTCCTGAACCCCCTGAACTCCTGAAGTCCGGAGACTTCTCAGTCAACAAGTCCCAACACACCACATACTCAATGTACCGAAAGGCCCTGATAGACCAGTTCGGTAAGGTCCCGAAGGGTTACGTCGAGATCCTGAACATCCTTGCGTCCCGAGAGAACGATGAGGGCGATAGGTACATCAGGCGCGATACGCTTCGGTGGAGTCCGATGCAGGGGTTTTCGGAAGAGGAAGCCCTTACAGCCGAGCTGCATGAGATGCTCGACCCGAATCTTCCGATCTACCCGAACCCCACAAGGGACTGTAACTGGGATTGCCCATTCTCCCCGATCTCACAGGCGATGGACGACGGGTCAGACTTCGATTACCTGCTCGAGACCGAGTTCATGCGGTACCAAGGTTACCGAGATGACTGGCGAGCCGCAATTGCATGGCCCGCAGGAACCGAACCTTCGTTGTCCCCAACCTCGGTTTCGTCTGCCCATGGAGTGCCCGCGTAATGGGTCTTTCGCCCTACTCGTTTGAGGCCCACGAAGGGGTTAGTGGGGCCACCGATATCGGCATTGGCGTCGTTCACGGTATGCTCCATGCAGTCACGGGTTCTCTGTGGGTGCAGATCCAACGCGAACGCCGCGACGGTCCGAAGTGGTGTGAAGCCCTCCGTGGCGGCAGGCTTCGGACACCTCCTGTACGACTTATCCCCGACGACTTCTGCCACGTCTGCTTCCATCCCGGTCACTCAGAAGGTCCCTGTGCGGCAGAGGCAACGGAATACCGCGATCCCGCTATGGGGGGTAATCCGGATGGCCCTATCGTGCGGTGCGGCTGCATCGAATACGTTGACCGCGAGGCGCGGAATAACATCCCGGTGGTGCTGACGAATGTCCCTTGAGTCTCGCTTTTGGTCTAAGGTAGATATGAACGGCCCCATGGTCTCCGAGGAGCTCGGAAACTGTTGGGTTTGGAAGGGATCTCGTACCAGAAACGGGTACGGTCAGATCTTCGTCCGGCGAAACCCTGCAACAGGGAAACGCCTCGTTCGTGGTGCACACATCATCGCCATGGAGCTCGACGGTCAGTACGTCGAGAAGGGGATGGAGCCGGATCACATGTGCCGGAATCGGCTCTGTGTCCGGGTATCCCATCTCGAGCTCATTACCCACAAGGAAAACGCCCAACGGCGGACTCCGCCGAAGTGTAAGCGCGGTCATCCCTACGAGGGGAACTACGTGCTAAACGGAGGTGGGAATAGAACCTGTAAGACCTGTAAGTACGAGCGGGAGCAGCGGCTCATCAAGAAGGCCGCAGCTCGCATCCGCCACGATCGCGCACTGCGGGCAGCCCTAGCGGCACCGACTCCGCAGGCGACAGGAGTACTGCACTAAATGACCTTTCCAAGGCCGACGGCGTCTACGCCAGCGCCTTCGCGTGTCACACAACCCGGTGTGGCTGCTACGGCAGCCAGCACAGCGGCACCCTCACCGATCTTCCGCATCACCCACCCAGCAATCGGCGGTACGGGACAGTACCTGAATCTCCTCGTCTACGGCGAGTACGGTTCGGGTAAGACAGTCCTCGCCGGTACAGCCGACGACGTGCCCGAGATGAAGAACGTCCTCTACATCGATGCGGAGGCGGGTAAGACTGCCCTCACCGATCGTCCGAACCTGGACGTCGTGACCATCAACACGTTCAAGCAGCTGGCACGGGTCTACGAGTTCCTCCGCCTTCACTGTCGCCTGCGCGACGACGGCTCTCCTGAGGCCCTGAGGCGGATGGCCGAGATCGAGATGCAGCTGAAGGGGCTTGAAGCCCCGCCCGAGAAGCCGACCATCTACAGGACGGTCGTTGTCGACTCGTTGACCGAAGTTCAGACGTATCTCATGTACCAGCTGATGGGCGTCGACCCGAACAAGGTCGCCCTGGATGCCGAACTCACAAGCCCTGAATGGGGCGAGTGGCGGCAGTCCAGCGACACCATTCAGCTACTCGCCCGTCAGTTCCGAGACCTTCCGATGAACGTCATCATGGTCCTATCGGAGCAGGAAGTTCAGGAGTCCGGCACCCGCATGGTGCGCAGGATCAACCTTCCGGGCAAGCTCGCATCCAGGATCCAAGGATTCTGGGACATGGTCGGTTATCTCCAGAAGGCCGTCATTCCAGGCGACCAGGGGACAACAGTTACGAGGTGGCGCCTATACCTTACGAAGGGGCAGAACTTCCAGGCGAAGCACCGCTTCCGCCGAATCGACGTTGACTTCGTCGAAGATCCGACTATCGGTAAGCTGCTTGGACTGGCCAAGCAGGAATGGGCGGCCGAAACCGCCGAAAGGACATCTAACACCAATGCCTCAGCCTCCCCAGCAACTCCGCCGCAACCCAGCCCAGCGACCGCAGCCGCCCCAGCAGCAGTTCCAGGCCGCGCCGCCGCAGCAGGCAGCGCAGGACCAGGATCCGGACGAGCAGTCGTTCGGCCAGGAGCAGTACGCACAGGACGACCAATCGGGCGAGGATGAGCTGCCGGACGTCTTCAATCTCGCAGACGTCCCGGATCAGCCCGCCTTCGAGGCCATCCCGGCAGGGCGCTACAACGCGACCATCGACAGCGTCGAGTACGGCCGTTCGCAGTCGTCCGGCGACCCGATGCTCACGTTCTTCCTCCGTGTCCACGTCGAGGGGCAGGAGGGGACGCGTGACGTTCCGATGCGTCTGTACAACTCCTTCGGGGAGCGGTCGATCAGTCGGACGAAGCGGCAGCTCGAGCAGCTCCTTCCCGGCCACGACTTCTCGAACTTCCAGCCGAACGAGGCAGATGGTCTGCTCGCTGGCGTCGAGGTGATCGCCCAGGTCCGGGTCCGGAGCAACCCGCCCAACCACCAGTACCCCGGGAAGCAGAACAACATCCAGGCTCTGAGCCTGCCGGCAGCCGGCGAAGGCCGGGACGGCTTCCTCAGCTAGTACCAGCACGGGAGCGTAGCTCAGAGTAGAGCATCAACCGCAACGGCATCGGATGAGGTACCTCTAAGATGCCGCCGGAGACTGTTGAAGGTCGAGTGTTAACGCCACTCCGCTCCCGCCTTACCACACAAACGGGTCGTAGCTCGGGTTACCGGATTTGGAGGTCTTCCTAGCCGATGTGGGACGCCTGGATAAGCCCCGCAAGAGGTGAAAGCCAGATTTACGGTCGTCCGAAGTCGGGCCCATCTACGGTCAGCAGGATGACACCCCTTTCATTGGGTGAACAGTGCCGAGGCCTGATCAACCTCAGCTGGCGGCTCCCGGTAACCAATCATGGGGATACTCCGGAGAGGAACCGACGTTTGTTAGTACCATTTAGTCCGACGTGTGTAGAGCACGTAGGACACAGGGTGGGTCCTGAATCTAGGGCACAGATCGGCGTTTGGATGGACAAGTGTCGGGGAAGTGTTCGTAGCAGGGCAGTCGGACCGCTCCCACGGTCCGTCATTCTGGGCAGTGGCGCTGACGATCGTTCGAGTTGGACGACCTCTCCGGAGTCCCCACCATATTCGGGAGGAGAAGCAATGAATCTCGTTCGGTTGGGTCACTACTACACACCTCAGGGTGAGGGCGAGAAGGGTTCATGCCAGACGGCGTTGGTGTGCGGCCACGACGAGTACGGCGGAGCAGCTCCAGAGACCGTCAACGTTACGGTCTGGAACCACCGCGGCGAGCCGATCGGTAATCGAGAGAACGTCCCGGTGATGACGCTCGAGCAGATCCACGCCCCCAAGCCAGGCGAGGAGAATCGCGCCAGCTATCACCTGTCGTCCGAATGCCCCTGGCACCGATAGGAGCCCCCATGAAGATCGTCACCCTCCTCTCCGGCGGAATGGATTCCGCCACCTTGGCATACTGGGCTAAGTTCAGGGCCCCCGCAGATGGTAACGAAGCGGAGCTCATCTGCCTCTCGTTCGATTACGGGCAGCGGCACATTAAGGAACTCGAGGCCGCAAAGAACATCGCGGGGATTCTCAACGCCACCCACGACGTCATCCGCCTTCGGGTCGACAACACCTTCATCGACAAGGGCTGGGAAGCCCAGCACATCTTCAAGGACGGTAAGTCCCCCAAGATTGCCCCACTCGGGTCGATTCTCGATTCGGCTCTGACTGGTCACGGCGAGATCCCTGAAGGGCATTACGCCGACGAGTCGATGAAGGCAACCGTCGTCCCGAACCGTAACGCGATCATGCTCAGCATCGCATACGGCATCGCAGTGGCGAAGGGAGCAGACCTGGTCCTCTTCGGAGCGCACGCCGGAGACCATGCGATCTACCCTAAGCCACACTGAGTTGGGGTAGTAAAACCATTCCTGATCAATTGGGAAAGGCCACTGTGCAACAGGCCAACCCACAGCAAGCAGAACTCGCCTACGCGGCCGGGTACTTTGATGGTGAGGGAGCCCTTCACCTTCAGGTGCAACGCAGAAACGGTCGTGTACACCAGAAGTGCCTCAACGTCACCGTGAACAGCTCGGACAGGGACACGTTGCTTTGGCTCGCGTCCCTGTTTGGTGGGAGCGTATTGCTCTACCAGAACCGTAGCCCATTGACACGGAAGCGGATGTACAACTGGAAACTGAGCGGCAGTGCCACTCGGAACTTCCTCGAACTCATCCTGCCCCACTTGCGGTATAAGAAGGAATACGCAGCCTTCTGTATCGCGGCATGGGATTTCAGGACGGACACCGAGAGGTTTGAAGAGGCATGTCGAACAGGTAAGCAGCGGTGGGGACGTGCAGCTGCAGAGACTGAGTGGAATGGCGCCGGAAACGGTGATGCGACAGTCCGATCTGAAGGGACGGTTCAACCTTCAGAGGTAGCAGAAATGACTACCCGCTCATGATGGTCATCGTGAGTCTAAGTAACAGATTGGACTGCCGCCCGGAGTTCGTGATGGCCCTCGACTTCGCCCTCCGAACCGGAAACCAGTGGGACGCCACCACTAACGTCCCCGCGATTATGGGTCCGTTCCTCGACAAGACCAAGACAGACATTGCCCGACTCGGTTCGGAACTGGATGTTCCCTTCTCCCTTACCTGGTCTTGCTACAAGGGGGGCGAGAACCACTGCGGAGTCTGCGGAACGTGCACGGAACGCATCGAAGCCTTCCGCGACGCAGGCCTGGACGATCTGACCGTGTACGGCGAAGGCAAGGCAGTCGAGGCCGTATCCAGTGAGTAGCTGGTGTGTCACCCACTCTACCGACACGTGTACTCACGGACGACACTACAACGATGCTGTTCCTGCCAAGCTCCCTCCTTCCGTTCGGCGGGACGAGGAGGAGGTCATCGTAGAGGTTACCTACAGGGGCGTAAGGTACACGGCCAAAGGGCAGCCGACGACTGTTACTGTCGACAACCGCACGCGTGAAACTACCGGACGATTCGACAGTTGGCGGTCGTATGAACTGACAGGTAAGAAGACGTTCACCCTCGTAATCGAGGACGCAGACATTGTCGTCGAAACCCAGCTACCAAAAAGGATCGAGGCGTGACGACAACAAACCGGCCCTCTGGTATCTGCGCGGATTCCCTTACGCAGATCCAGGCCGACTGCCACCGCATCGCTCGGGAGCACGGGTGGTGGACGACACCTGAGGACAAGAGCGTCCCCGTCAAGCTCGCCCTGATCCATTCCGAGGTCAGCGAAGCCCTCGAGGAGTACCGCGACGCCCACCCTGCAGACGACCTCGCCAAGATCCGGTACGAGTTCAAGGCGACGGACAGGGTCCCGAAGGACGCCGTCATCCGCAAGGCGTTCGGTAAGATGTACGCACAGATCGGCGATGGTCCGTCATTCGAGTTCGACCAGACCACCGCATACGATCTGGGCTACGATGTGAAGCCGATCGGGTTCGCGATCGAACTGGCCGATGCGATGATCCGCATTATGGACCTGGCAGGACACCTCGGTATCGACCTGACTGCGGCCATTACCGAGAAGATGGCGTACAACGAAACACGGCCACTGCGTCACGGGGGAAAGACGATATGAGGGCAACGTTCGTAGTGGTCCTCGATACCGGTCAACGAGTCGTGTACGACGGTGAGATCGTCGGGTTCGATCTCCGTCAGCAGCATGAGGAGGCTGGGACACCACAGGCCCACGACGACTGGGCCCCGCGTCTCCCGACCGGCAAGTACAAGGTAACGTTCCTAACAACAGGCGAAACGCCGATGCCTGTAGTCATTCACGAAGACGCCTTCAAGCCACAGCCACTCCCGCTTCCCCAAGCCCAGGAGGTCTAAGCAGTGTTCCGGGCACACGTCGAGGAAGAGTTCGAGGCGGCACACGCCAATGGGCCCGAGGGGCACAAGTGCCGCACGATGCACGGCCACACGTGGTTGGCGGAGGTGGAGTTCGAGTACCCGGAAAGCATGCTTGACGAGAATGGGTGGGGACCGGACTTCGGGGCGATCAAGGCCATTATCAAGCCCCTCGACCACAACGAGCTGAACTCCCACTTCGCGGGACGGTTCCCACCGTCGGCCGAGAACCTCGCCAAGTGGCTGTGGAACGAAGCCGCATCAGTGGTCGGACTGACGAGAGGACGGGCGCAGAACTTGGTTGTGCGCATCCACGAAGGTGGTGGCAACTTCGTCGAGTACCGGGACGAGATGCGATGACTGAGGAATCGGTTGCGGTAACGGAGGAGCCACAAGTTAGTCCGCTCGGGCCGTCTCCTGAACGCCGACTCATGGTCATCGAGATATTCGGCCCGACGGTTCAGGGCGAGGGGGCACTCGCCGGAAGGATAACCCACTTCATTCGACTTGGCGCGTGCGATTACCGGTGCGGGTGGTGTGACTCGGATCATGCGGTAATCCCGGCGAAGGTCCGTGAGAACGGGAAGCGGATGACCACGGGCGAGATCGTCGAGGCGCTCGCCAAACTCAAGGGCCGCCCCGAGTGGTTGACAATCTCTGGTGGGAATCCTGCCCTACAAGAGTGTGGCGAACTTGTCGAGGCCGCACACGCCCTGAACTTCAAGGTGGCGGTTGAGACTCAGGGCTCCGTGTGGAAGGACTGGCTTGCACAGGTCGATCAGCTGACCGTGTCACCGAAACCGCCGTCCTCAAACATGGATTCCAAGGAACATCGCCTTAACCTCGCGTCCTTCTTCGAGCGAGAACAACTCACCCTGGGGCGCCCAATAGGTGCTTCAACGTGTATCAAGGTTCCGGTCTTCGACGAGAAGGACTACGAGTGGGCACGACACGTCCACCAGCGTTGGGCACGGTATCCGTTCTTCTTCAGCGTGGTCACTCGGATGGGTGGCCTTTACGGCGACTTCGACGGCGGAAAGGTGGATACGAAGGATGACGTTATCAAGCGGTACCGGTGGCTCGTCGAACGGGCCGTCGAAGACCCCGACTTCGGAGACGTCGCCCTCTTCCCCCAGATCCACGTCCTCCTTTGGCAGCACGAAAGGCAACGGTGATGACGGAGGAGAAGCCGAAGAGGGTTCGGTCCCGAAAGAAGTCACCATCAACCTCCCCGACGGAGACGACTGGTTCGAACTCCTCGACCAGTCAACCGACGACCCCCAGGCAGACGTCGACGCGTCGATCGACAGGCGGCTCCGCGAAGTCCTCCGCCTTATCGGGGTCAACGCGAGCGGCGAAAACTTCGTCGACACCCCCGCCCGATTCCGCAAGCTCCTCCAGCACTACCGCCAAGGTAACCCCACCGACCTGGGCGCCATCCTCAAGGCCGGATTCGAAGAGGGATCCGGAGGAGACAAGGGTCTTGTTGTCCAGACGAACATCGCCTTCCGGGGCCTATGTGCTCACCATCTCCAGCCCTTCATCGGGAAGGCCGCCGTCGGGTACATTCCACGCAACCGTGTGGTCGGACTCTCAAAACTTACGCGTCTTGTTCAAGCCGCCGGAGTCCTTACTCCGTCACTTCAGGAGCACATTACAAACCTGGTGGTTGACACGCTCCAGGATACCCTTCAGCCAACAGCTTCCGGATGTATCACCGTGGCAACTCACGGTTGCATGTCTGCTCGGGGCGTACTTGCTCCGGAGACGGAGACGATCGTCTCAGCACTGAGGGGTGGGTTCCTGATGAACCCGATCGCGCGCCAGGAGTTCATGTCGGTATGGCAGACGACGTACAGAAGGTAGCATCCATGCCAACCCTGGATGAAACACCAGGTCTCTCAGACCATGACCCGCTAACGGGTATCGAGAAGTCCCTCATCGGAAAGGGACTTGTACCCCACCTGCGGTTCAGTAAGGGGCAATCCGATACGTACTGGGAGTATCCGCAACGTCCCGCTCCGGCAGCGGCCACGTACTGGGGAACACTCCTAGTCATCGTCTCACTGATGTTCTTCTTCCTCGTGCTGCTGAGGGGGTGGCCATGGGCACCGACGGGGTAGTTCTGAACCGGCAGAACCGACAGAAGCGCATCGACAACTTCATCACCTACCTCCAGAGTTCCAAGAGTGCTGAACGTCGGGAAGTCGGTCGCCTGGCCCGTATCGGCCAGGAAGCAGAAGAGATGACAGCCCGACAAGCTACGGTGTCATCGCAACGACACGGGTTCGAACAGGCAGCGACGTTCTTCCTAGGGGAGCCGACCATTGAGTCCGAGATGGAAGCAGGACAAGAGGACCGCAAGCAAACGGCCCCATAAGGCCGCTGCGCGCGGACGAACTCACCCATGGGTCCTCGCCGTTAAGGCGCGAGACACCGCAGTCCGGAAGAGGAAGGCAGAGAAGCAATGGCAGACCTACCGCGCTTCACACAAGCAGACCGGGCAGGCGAGCTCCTCCACGCCGATGCGGGTGCTCGCACGTTTCGCAAGCGCAGTCGGATCCTTGCGGTCCGGGTCGACCACGCGTTCGAAGTCGAGACCGACCGCGGAGTAATGGAAGCGGCGGCGGGTGATTGGCTCGTCACCAATCATCCGGACGATGATCCCGGCTCTGATGTCTGGTCGATTAGCAACGACCGGATGCAAGCAACGTACGAAGAGGAATAGGGAGGATACAGTGACAGAACAGTCATACGTCAGCCGGTTCGTCCCGGTCGACCCGGATGAGATCCCGAACATCCGGGAGGCTCGTCGAGGCCGGGTGAGTTACCCGCTCCTGAAGGGCTTCCTGGAGTCGATGCTCCCGATTGCTCGTCTCGACCGAACGGGGATCAGCAGGACCTCGTACTCGCTGAGCATGACGCTCGGCCTGTACATCAAGAACCACGAGCTCCCGATCAAGGTGTGCACCCGGAAGGGGGAGATCTACCTCGCCCGGACGGACGTGGACGATGAAGGCAACATCATCGGCGACTCGTCGGGCAATCTCCCCGATGTGCCGGATGATGACCCGTCCGATGTGACGGAGCTCGACTCGGCTGAGGTCGAGCGTCGGTTCGCTGAGGAGGCCGTTCAGGTCACGAAGTGAAAGTCCTCGTCGTCTGCTCCCGTCGGTTCAATGGCTAAGGGCATCTCCCTCCTCGAGGTTGCATGGGCGGCCAGGTTCTTTGACGGCGAGGGCCATATACGGTTCAAGCCGCGTCCGAATCTCGGGCTGAAGTTGATTGTCGCGGTAGGTGGCGGGCATGATCCGGAGCTTCTGCTTAGATTCCAGACGGCGATCGGTAATGTAGGACATATTCACGGTCCGTATAACCACAAGAGGGGGAAGCCGTACTACGCACTAGAGGTAACAGTCGCAAAGGATGTAATCGCCTCTATCGAACTCCTTGCGCCGTACCTAGGTACGGTAAAGCGAACACAGGCACAGGCAGCTATCGACATGTACTTCTCCGCTGGCGGAGGGGTTGGGAGTGGTCGATGGGGCTTACGGAAGGGGGTGATACCCAGTGAAGATCCTCGTGGTCTGTTCCCGCCGCTATAACGGACATGAGTTAATCACGGCTCTCGGCATCGTCGTTAAGGCCGGTTTGGAGTTCGAGGTCGTCTCCTCAGGTACCAGGCTCGTAGATGAGGTGACCAATAAGGCCAACAAGATCCGGCGTACGATCGACGACGTAGACCCCGCGGAGTTCTCAGACACGTTCAAGGGCCTGATGATCGTGTCAGGGAATCCGCAGGACACCGAGAAGTTCTGGGTTAACCCCAAAGTCCTGAAGTTGGTCGAAGAGGCCGATAATCAGGAGCTTCCCATTGCAGCCATCTGTGCAGCAGTGCCGACGATCCGATACGCCGCAAAGGGCAAGAGGGTATCGTTCTACCCACTAGTCCGAGCTGCCCAACTCCTAACGGAAGCAGGAGCCATCCTGACAACCCTTTCGTTCAACGTGGACGGTAGGATCGTAACAGGAGAACACCAGATGGCAACAGGGATGTGGGCAACTGCATTCTCTGACCTGGTGAACGGTGTTCCTGTTAGGACCCCACAACTCATCGATTCCAAGTGGGCGCCAAAGGGGAAAGAGCGTCGACCTATTGCCGCCGTAGAGCGCCTTAAGCCCCTCCATCTACGTAAGGTCTCACGCGACGGAAAACCCCTCAAGTGATCCCGACAGCCCGATTGATTGCCCTGACGCAGCCCGTCGAAGAGGCTGCTGACCTGGGGATCCACACTCCCCTTGACCTAATCGAGTTCGCCGGGCGCTGGGACTACGGTGAGACGTCGGTTGCCAAGATGACAGAGGGGAACGAGATCATCGGTAGGTGGCTGGATGCAGGCGAAGAGTCGATGGTGGAGATGGTCCATGCCACCTTCTTCATCACCTGCTCCCGTGTCGTCTCGCACGAACTGGTACGCCACCGTATCGCCTCATACCAGCAAGAGTCCCAGAGGTTCGTGTCTTACAAGGGTGCTGACACTGACGACCTGTTCTATGTTCCGGAAGGCAACGAGGCCACGTCCAAAGCGGCCTTTCTCTTCAGGGGGGCGTACGAGTCGATGGCCCTCCTTTACGAACAGCTTCTGGGTATGGGCGTCCCGAAGCAACTGGCCAGGTATGTCCTGCCAAACGCGACCAGGACCCGAATCATCGCCACCATGAACCTGCGGCAGTGGCGCCACGTTAACTTGCTGCGGATGCATCCGTCGGCACAACCGGAGATGCAGATCATCGCCAAGCAGGTCTACGCAGCGTTGGACGCCAGGTTCCCGATCGTCTTCAACGACATCCCAGAACGTATTGCCAAGGGACGGGAGGCCCGATAGCATGCCGTCAGAGATGTACCTTCAACTGCTCCAGGATGCTGCCGATCTGCACAAGCGTAAGTCGGCTGGTTATGTTGGGCAGACGAATCCGGACCCGTGGGCGAACTTCCGGGAAAGCGAACGGATCGGCGTTCCGGCATGGCAGGGTGCCCTCATCCGGATGGGGGATAAGTACCAGCGCATTCTGACCCTCGCGAAGGACGCCTCGAATGATCAGGTCGGAGAGTCAATCCAGGACACTCTCCTCGACCTTTCGGCATATGCCCTGATTGTGCTGTGCCTTCTTCGAGGCGACGGTGTCGCCCCTTCCGACCGCGAACTGGCATTGACTGCGATGCAGTCACTCCTCAAGCGGCTCGAGTACGACGGGCTGCTCACTGCCATCAACACAGCGGAGGCCGAGATCCTGATAGACAGGGCGCTTACCTCACCTGTAGTTCAGTGTGCGATGTCCGCTCCGCACGCACCTCATGGGAACGTCGGTCTCCAACGAGGCGATTGCCCCGGGATTTCGGTAGCGGAAGGGCCTGGTCCGTTCAGGACAGTTCTGCCTCTCCAGGCCGAAGTGTCGCCGGAAACGATGGCGCGCGAGCAGGCCCGTCGCGGCCAAGTTGCCGGCGAAGAAACTGCAGCAGCCATCTGATGAAGACCGCTACGTACCCCCTACTCGCAGGAGGTCAGGTCGTTATCGAGTACGACGAGAAGGCCCCTTGTATTGGGTGCGGACTACCCGTAGTAGAAGCATCAATGGGGGGCACTGCCTTGTGTCCGTGGTGCGACACCGGAAAGAACCGAGACGGGACTCCCATCGAGTACCGTATGCGAGAAGCTACCGTAGACGAGTTGGCAGCAGGTAAGGGCAGCGTCGTCTTCGACAATGCCTATAAAGCAACGATCGAGGAGTACGCGGCCGCGCTTGCGGGCTTGCCTTCCTAAGGGATCTGTGTTATAATATAGTCATGGTAGAACAACAGCAGGACGAACCAAGACCGCTTGAGAGTTACGGGTACAAGGCGGAGCCGTGGCTCCTGGATAAGGAAGTAATCGCCCGTGCCGAGGAGGAGCACAGTAAGTGCGAAGCCCGGTGGTTACGTCGAGGGTTGAAGAACCCGCGGTTGCACAAGAAGACCATCTCCCATCCGATCGATGCGCATCTACCTCCGGATCTGAAGTATAGGCGGAAGCACTTCCGATGAAAGTCCGAATTGTGGTCGACGACCGGGTTAACTGGGCCCGGAATAATCGGGCAGAGCCGGATCCGGTGCTGCCGAACACGACGATCAGTGACTGGCAGGGACCGCTCCCGCAGAGGGGAGATCCGTTTGATTACCGTGGGGAGTCGCTTTCGGTGCAGAGGGTCTTGTGGGAGCTGGGTGAAGGGGCCGTTACCCCCCAAGTCGTGCTTCGTCTCCGATGAGCCTCAAGGACCTGAAGAACGGACCTATTTCGGACTCGTACAGCCCGCCGAATCTTACTCCCATCCGACCCTTCGGTGATCCGTGGAAGCGGGTTCCGGAGGGGACGATCTACCTGTTCAGCATGTCGCAGTCGGTCGACATGTACCACTGGCAGTCATTGAAGGACCCCTCCGATTTCCGAGAGCATATCCTGAAGCACCTGGAGCAAGTGTTCTCAGAGACGTTCACCCGGACGGCGCTGTCGGCAGAGGCCGCACCTCTGCACCCGATGATTACCAGTCCCGTAACTCGTTCGGAATTCGATAGCGTCAGGCATGCATCGCGCCGTACAGGGCACGAAAGCTACTCCTATATGCCGTCGATGCCGTCTGGTCCTGACCGTGAGCGGGCTGCATACAACCTGGCCCAGTCCCGCGGAGCCCCGATGCGGGTGTTCGTGATGGAAGCCAAGGTCTTTGTCCCCGCTACTATTAACCCAGTACAGGTCAGTACAGCTGCCGGGGTTCTCGAGGGCATTGTTGTCCCTAGAGACGCTTACACCGCCCCTGATAGGATCTACGACGAGTATTCGAGGATGCCGTACCCAGAGGACTACTGGGACTTCAAGGGTAGTGGAGACACTGATGACGTCAGGTAAGTTTGCTCCTGTTGCGAACCTTCCCGTTTATGAGATGCTCGCGGAGTCAGGGGATCTCGGGTCCTACCATCTCCTCATTGCCTCTGAGGTGCTTAAGGCCCCAAAGGCATGGGGGGCCTTTTGGACTCGACGTTCGTTGATCGATGGGGAGCCAGTGTTCACGATCATGGATAATGCCCTGATCGAACTTGGGTACCCGTTGGAGTCCACACAACTCGTGGCAGCTGCTGCCGCAGTTATGGCGTCGTGTATTGTTCTTCCTGACGTCCTCGGGGATGCCAAGGAAACGATGCAGCTTGCGGGCAAGGCGCTGGACGATGCGGTTCTTCGGGGATCAGGGTTCCCTTTGATGGGTGTGGTTCAGGGGACAACGCTTCTTGAGGTTGACACGACCGTTCGGTTCTACATGAACGCCGGTGTCGAGTACCTCTCGGTTCCTCGGGTGATGACGGATATCTTTGGGTCTCGGGTCGAACTTACAAAGAGGGTTTGGGATTGGGCTTACAAGCCTATCCATCTTTTGGGGTTCTCCAACGACCTTCATGACGACATGGTTGCAGCGGTCCAAGATGGGGTTATGGGGATTGACTCCGCAGTTCCCCTCTGGGCCGGAATGGAAGATCACCGCCTCGACGAGATCACGGCGATGTCCAAGCGACCCAAGAACTACTGGGATCGCGTTCCGGTCACCGACAAGCAGTTCCTCGTCATGCTGGAGAACGTTCGGCTGACGCGGTCTCTGATCAACCAAGCCCGCATCAACCGCAAGAAGGCGACTCTCGAAACCCGGATGCAGGCCTCACGGCCTAAGGGTTCCAAGTAGTGGCTGTTGTTAACCCGTTCCGGGCCTGCGAGGGCTGTCCCTACGGCGGACGGGTTGCTGGTACGCGCGGACCAGAGAATGCGAGGGTGTGCGTTGTCGGAGAAGCCCCCGGAGCCAACGAGCTCCGCGACGGCATCCCCTTCATCGGAGAAGCCGGACAGCTCCTTGCCAAGAGTCTTGCGCGCATCGGGGTCGATCACGAGCAGGTCTTCATCACAAACGCCCTTCGGTGCCGACCACCCGTGGGAAAGCCACCTGGACCGGGTCCAATCAACGCCTGTAAGCCTCGCCTACTTGAAGAGGTTACGCGACATCCTCGGGACCTCGTCCTGGCGCTTGGCAATACGGCACTCCGCTCGCTTACAGGCAACCTTACTGCGAAGATCACCCAGGAACGAGGACGACTCCGAGACGTAACCCTAAACGGAACAGTCCCTACGACCATCATTAAGGTCGCCCCAACATACCATCCAGCACTCATTCTCCGATCGCCCGGAGAGATGCCGAAGTTCATGGAAGACCTGAAGTACTTCTTCAAGGTCCTCGAAGGACAAGGGCCAGTCAAAGATCCAGGCGCCGTAACGTTCACCGTACCCAAGTGGGAGGAGATTCCGGACGCGGTTGATTACCTCCTCGGGTTCGAAACGCTGGCGTGCGACATTGAGACCTCCGGGTTCAACCCCCGCTCCAATGACATCCTGTGTATCGGGGTGGCCGGGGAGAAGAACAAGGTCGTCATCTTCGAGGACGCCGTTCTACACCACCCGGATTTTGTTAGGCTGTATTCGGACCCAGGTCCAAGATGGGTCTACTGGAACGGCAAGTTCGACGCGGCGTACATCCGACAGCTGCTCAACTCCATCGAGCAGACGCGCGTCGACGCTGGGGCGCCAAAACCTACCATCGTAGCTAGCTACCTTAGGCAGTCGTCCGGACTGCTGAAGATGGTAACGGAGAAGAGGATCCACACCCTCTACGAGGGGGATGGCGGGATCTCTCCAGTCCGGGTGGATGAGGACGGGATGCTCATTCACTATATGCTGAGTGAGGGAAACCGCGAGCCGCATGGCTTAAAGGACGTCGCTGCGGACCTCTTAGGGGCCGATCCGGACTACGACAAGGTCGTCAAGTCGTACGCCCCGAAGATGACAGATTCGTTCGCAAGCGTTCCCCGTGACATTCTCTACCTGTACGCCGCGAAGGACGTTGACCATACCTTCCAAGCATACCAGATCCTGAAGCCGCGGCTGATGAAGCGTGGTCGGATGCACTGGGCGTACGAAAACATCCTGATTCCAGCATCGGCTATGCTCCAGGATGTTGAACGGTACGGCGTATGGGTTCATAAGCCAACCGTGGCCAAGTTGTCGAAGGAACTCGAGGAAGAGCTCGGCAAACGTCAGGCAATCCTCCGTAAGGTGGCCGAAGACGGACTTTGGGACCCGAAGGACTACGCGAAGTGGAAAGGGCCCAGTGCGAAGGTACCGAAGGAGTTCAATCCTGGTTCCTCGTACCAGCTCCTGTACATCTTCGAGCAGCTGGGGATAACTCCTCGTGATCCAAGAACCCGTAAGGTCTCATCCAATGAACCGGCTCTCAAGGAGCTTCCTTCGTCCCCCTTCGTGGACGCACTCCGGGCTGCGCGTAAGGCCGCCAAGATGCTCTCCACCTATGTGGATGGCGTCTGGAATGTCATTGACCCCGGAGATGGCCGCGTTCACTCGACGTACCTGCTTCATGGCACCGCGACTGGTCGTCTATCGAGCCGGAACCCTAACATGCAGAACATCCCACGGGATGCGCGCATACGTGATATGTTCCAGGCTCCTCCTGGAAGACTTCTTGTGGAGTTGGACTACAGACAGGTTGAGCTACGCGTTCTGGCCTACCTCAGCGGAGATCCTGGCCTCCGTCGAATCTATGACGAGGGCCGAGACCTACACGACGAGGTTTCGAAGCAGCTATTTCCTGGGTGGGAGTCCTACAAGGACACCGTCCTTGGCAAGGAGCAGCGCGTAAGGGCCAAGTTCGTAAACTTCGGCATCGCGTACGGCAGGGGCGCCGAATCCCTCGCTGCCGAGTTCAAGATGGGCCGACCAGAAGCGAAGCACATGATCGACCGGTGGTGGGCCGCATTTCCTCAGGCCCAACGGTTCGTTCAGAAGATGCGCGGGAACTCTCGTTCGGGGGTACCTATCGAAACCCCGTTTGGTCGTCGACGACGATTCTCTCTGATCACCACGTCTAACCAAAATGCCCTCGAGAACGAGGCAATCAACTTCCCGATTCAGTCCACGGCATCCGATCTGACCCTACTGTCCGCGATCGACCTGCATCCACGACTTATTCCCCTCGACGCCCATATCATCAACCTCGTCCACGACAGCATCCTCATCGAGTGCGATCCCGGAAGTGCAGATCAGGTAGTTGCATTGGCCAGGCAGATAATGCTTGACACTCCCGCGTACTACCTTTCAACTGACTTCCCCTTCGAAGTCAGTCATGCTGTCGCAGCGTCGTGGGGTCAACTTAAGTAATGGCAGGGATTGAACGTGCTACGTCGGGAACAGGAGAGTCGGACGCCGCACCGAAGGGCATCGACTACACCCGGAGTAAGGCAGTCCAGAAGGTAAAGGGACTGCCGCGGAACAACAACGTCCGGATCCGGGTGTGTATCTACAAGTGCCGCTTCTGCCTGTCCTTCACAACAACAGGACTTACGTCGGCATGGGTACATACGATGATTCATGGTCCGTGGGAGTCGATGGGCTCACAGGCGCATGCCGAGATGAATGCGAAGCCCCCGCCTGCTCCTCGGGGGCGCCCACCTCTGTCCTCAGTTAGGTCTGCGGAACCAAACCGTTCTGGCCATCGAATCGGATCCCCTCAGCGCGTCGGCTCGAAGTTCCGTAATAACTCCAGCCGTGGATGATCGTCCGCACAGACCAGTAACCCACGGAGTCAAGGGTGTCCGGTGTAAGTGCGGAGGCCCGTTAGAGTGGAACCCCTTACAACGCCGCTATAGGTGTGTTTGGCAGCGCGAGGAACGGGGTCAGCCTGCTCCCCCCGCCTCCTTCGTGGGACACCCCCCTCGTCCCCTCGTACATCCGCGAATCCCTGCAGACCCTACTAAGCAATCCCACCGGATGATGCTAACTGGAAGGTGTAACTGTGGTGTGGCTGGGGTAGAAAACTGGAACCAGAATGGTAGACTAGTCTGCCCCGTAGCTAATCCTCGGGCGCTCTATTCACACGTACCGAAACTCGTATGCGGACGGTGTGGATTCGTACCGGAAGATCCGTGTCAACTAGACATTGACCATATCAACGGTCGGCATGCTGACAACCGTCCGGAAAACCTACAGGTACTCTGTGCGAACTGTCATCGACTAGTAAGCCGGAAGTGGGGACGGGGGCCCCACCCGCGTTTTTCGCTGAGCGCTGACTCTCTGGCGAAACTGCCCCCTGCCCTACGTGAAGTCCTCGGTGACCTCACATTGGGGACTTAGGTGAAGTTCACGAGGTCTGGCGCCAGGAACATCTCAATGCCAAAGCTAAGTAAGAGCTTTGCGCATAGCGCTTTAGTCAAGAGTTTCCGTCCTGTGGTGAGCGGGGACTGCCTTCCTCGTCGTGGTCGCGGTCTTCCTGGGCGTGGACGAGGTCCTGCTCATCCCGGATGCGCGTGTCGCGTTCAACAACTGCTGCCAGTGCGATGCGCTCAGCCTCAAGGCGCCGCTTAAGGCGCTTTTCTTCGACGGTCTCGTCCTGTGATCCCTTCATCTCGAAGAACAGCTGGGTGCCGATGATAAGCGCCCAGCCGATAAGTGGGGCTACCAGGAGAACACGCAGCAGGTCGCGGTCGACGCCAGTGAGGTATGCGGCCGACAGGTTCAGGGAGTAGAAGACGAACCAAATGTATCCCTGTAGCCGTGCTGGAGCGTACCTATAGCGCCAAGCCCTGTAGGCGCACGCAGACCACACGATCAGGTTCAGGAGTGAGAAGAACCCCAGTGGGGTCCTGAGTTGCTGTCCCAGGGTGTCAAGGTCCATCCGTACTCCTCCGCTGCATCAGGGGACTGTCGCCAGACGTTCCCAGGCCGTGTCGGCTGCCCCCACCTTGATGTAGATCCGTCCGTCGTCCGTGTCAGCTCGGCAAAGGTAGAGCGATCCGGGAGGCGCAGCGACTCCAGCGCCACCATCAGGCGGATCGAACCCTCCGGTGATCCTGGGAGCCGCAGACGCGGTCGTGAACAGCTTGGGGATGATGCCCACGGCACCACCGGGCCCGTCCTGGCCGACGAACGCCGTCTGCGCGATCGACGCCGTTCCGTTGACATCGACCTGCATCGGGCCGATCGTCAGGCCGTCCTCGCCCGCGCTCACGACGGTGTGGAGCAGATTGCCGTCCGCGTCGTAGGAGAAGATCGTGACGCGGCCGCCACCGTCGAGCCCGATGTACCCGCGGAGGTTCCCAGCGGGGTCGTACATGTAGACCTTGCCGGCCGGGGCGGTCTGGACCCACCCGACAGGGTCAAGTTCGAGAGCGGGGTTCCCTACCTTCGTGCCCTGGTGCGACACGTAGGTGTACTCGATCCCGGTCAGCGTGTCCCTGTATACCTGCCCGTCGACCCCTACGGGGGCGGGAGGTGATCCGACCTGGTCGCCGGTGATGCCGCTGTCAGGCGGGTCCTCGTACACCGACAGGGTACCGTCGGTCGTGTCCTCGACGATCGTGAACATCTCGACGTCCTCGATGCCGAGATCGTTGATGAAGATAATCCAGTGGGCGCCGTCCTCGGAGAGGGACCGACCAGCGGTCGGAGGCTCCGGCATTGTGTTCCCGGCCCCCACGGTAGACAGCGCGTTCAGCTCGTCGCAGACTTCCTGCGTCGTGGCGTCGAACGCAATCGGACCTGTCTCCTGCCCCCGGAAGGCTAGACGGAAGAAGCCTTCGGTCGGGTTGTTGTTGGCCTCGATGTCCCAGATCGTATTGACGCCGTTAACCGGAGGCCCTTCCCCGGAAAGTAGAGGCGGGCCACTGCCACCCTCCTCGACAGCCTCGATCCGGTTTTCGAGTTCAACCAATTCTGCGGCCATGCCTACTGAGAGCCCCTGGTTGGTATATCGGCGAAGCAGGATATCGTCGGTCACGTCAACTCCTACCTAATTCATATACGGTGCGGAGAGGGTCAAGTTAGAGCGACCTCACCCTCTACAACGTTACCGGATTCGTCCTTTGCCTTGATCATAAGCTTCGCCGACCCTTCGGTCGGGTCGAACCAGAGAGCCATCTCACCCGAGTTAAGGTCGCCATCAGCGGGGGCAGTAACCTGTCCGATCTTTACTGCTCCGCCAGGCAGTGCGGTGAAATAGGGACCGGCACCATACCGGAGTCGCTGCTTGCCGATCGACAGGCCGATCTCCGATGTCTTGACCGTGCCCTCGTACTCCTTGAGGTCGAAGTCGACGAAGTCCTCGTCGGCGCTGATCGACGCGACGGTCTGGTTGAACTCGTTGGTCAGCCGGGCCGCGAACGCGTCGTCGACCGTGACTCGGCTCTTCTCGCTTCCGTCCTCGCGCCACGTGACCAGCGCCACCTCGCCACCGTCAGCAGTAGCCTCGGCCGACATCTGACCGTTCTCGTAGAAGTGTCCGACCGCATCCTGTGCCGCCCAGACCCCGAGCACCCGCGCCCAGACCACCCCAAAGTTGGAGTCCAGGTACAGCTCATCGACCGACGTAGCCTCTTCGCGAGGGCCGCCACCGACGCCGACGCCGCCGATTTCGACTCCCGGACTGCTACCTCCGGACAGTGAGTTGTTCGAGAGTGTCGGAAGGTTCTGAGCCGCCCCGGCAAGGGTACCTGTAAACGTACCGACTACTCGGCCGTCCGAAAACTCCCCCTGAATCTCGATGTTGCCAGCGCCGATGTTCGACAGTGGCTCAAACGCCGCCTGGATCGTAGCGTCGTCCGCGTCAAACGCAATGGGTGCTGTTTGCTGGCCGTTCCAGGTAAACCGAACTGTACCGTCTTCTGGGGCTCCGGTCATTAGCAAGTAGAACATTGCGTTGTAGGGCAGGGGCGGATCTTCTGCAGTGGTGACCTCCGGCCCCCCGCTCGGTTCTGCAGTTTCTACGACCTCCACCCGGTTTTCGATGGCCACCAACTCCTTGGCCATATCTACGGTCAGGCCAAGGTTGATATACCGCTTAAGTAGAGTGGTGTCGTCAGCCACTTTGTCCTCGCTAGATGACTGCAGGGTCGGAGCCGGGTCCCGTTACGGGGACACGGAGGAGCAGTGTACCTTCAAGCGGATTGGAGATACGCCCGGAGCCCTCGATTACCTCGATGTCCCAGACCAGATACAGTGGGGCATACAGGGTCGAGGTGTCGTCACCCCCGATCGATACCTCGATCATCCCGTTTGGGGCGTCGGTGATGTTTACCCCATTACCGCCGGTCGTCTTGACGATGGCGGCACTTGCGGCTGAGTCCTTCTTACGCCGCTTCGCGGTAAACGTAATCAGGGCCGACGTAAGGTTAACCGGCAGCTGGTTTCGCTGGATCTGGAAGTTCCAGGTCCGATCGTTACCCCGGTGGAGCTCCAACTTAATCAACGAGCCTACCTCCCGTTTCCGGCTCGGCTGTTACAATTGCAGACGTGCCTCC
>Ga0190266_10000021_pt1 | contig 23381 bp, 20 predicted proteins | sample Popmic220T_FD_132448 | JGI IMG/M metagenome (GOLD analysis project Ga0190266, IMG submission 132448) | Populus adjacent soil microbial communities from riparian zone of Indian Creek, Utah, USA - 220 T | ecosystem: Environmental > Terrestrial > Soil > Riparian zone | place: USA: Utah | collected...
CGTCCTCGCCGAGTACGGGTTGCATGTCGCGGCGCACGGCAAGCGCGCCCTCGATCATCGCCGTCAAACCGTCCCAGCTGCGGTAACGCCGGGCGAGGTCGCGCGCGGTCACCTCGCCGACATGGCGGATGCCGAGCGCGAAGAGAAAGCGGTCGAGCGGAGGATTCCGCTTCGCGTCGATCGCGTCGATCAGATTCTGCGCGCTGATCTCCGCCCAACGCTCGCGGGCGAGCAGATCCTCCTTCCTCAGCGTGAAGATGTCGGCCGGCGATTGCAGCAGGCCGTCGCGGAAGAAGCTCTCGATATTGGTGATGCCAAGCCCCTCGATGTCGAGCGCGTGGCGGCTGACGAAGTGGCGCAGGCGCTCGACGCGCTGGGCCGGGTAGATCAGGCCGCCGGTGCAGCGGACGTCGACCTCGCCCTCCTCGCGCACCGCGTCCGAATCGCATTCCGGGCAGCGGTCGGGAAAGACATAGGCCGGCCGATTCTCGTCCGGGGTCAGATTCTCCAGCACCTGCGGGATGACGTCGCCGGCGCGCTGGATGCGGACGCGGTCGCCGACGCGGACTCCGAGCCGCGCGATCTCGTCGGCATTGTGAAGCGTGGCATTGGTCACCGTGACGCCGCCGACGCCGACCGGCCGGAGCCGCGCGACGGGAGTCAGCTTGCCGGTGCGGCCGACCTGGATGTCGATCGCCTCGAGCACCGTCTCCGCCTTCTCGGCCGGGAATTTGTGGGCCAGCGCCCAGCGTGGCGCCTTGGCGACCTGGCCCAGCCGGCGCTGCCAATCGAGCCGATCGACTTTGTAGACGACGCCGTCGATCTCGAACGGCAAATCGGCGCGGTGCGACCCGATCCTCTCGTAATGGGCGATGAGCGCGGCGAGGTCGGCCACGCAGGCGATGTCGTCGGCGATCGGCACGCCCCAGGACTGGATCGCCTTCATCACCCCGAGCTGCGTGTCGGTGGGCAGCGCCGAGGCTTCGCCCCAGCCGTGGGCGTAGAAGCGCAAGGGGCGCGAGGCGGTGACGGCGGCGTCTTTCTGGCGCAGCGAGCCGGCGGCGGCGTTGCGCGGGTTGGCGAACTGGCGCGCCTTGTCGGGATCGTCGGCCTCGGCGAGCAGGCGCGCGTTCAGGGCGGCGAAGTCCGCCTTGGACATGTAGACCTCGCCGCGGATTTCGAAAGTATCGGGGACGCCCGCGGGAAGGCGCTCCGGGATGTCGGAGATGGTCCGGACGTTGGGCGTCACGTCCTCGCCGGTCGTGCCGTCGCCGCGGGTGGCGGCGAGGACCAGCATGCCCTTCTCGTAGCGCAGCGAGCAGGAGAGGCCATCGATCTTGGGTTCGGCAGTGAGCGCCACCGCCTCATCCTCGCCGAGGCTCAGGAAGCGCCGCACCCGGCCGATGAAATCCGCCACCTCCTCCTCCGAAAAGGCATTGTCGAGGCTGAGCATCGGCAGCGCATGGCGGACCTTGGCGAGGTGCCCCGCAGGCGCGGCGCCGACCTGTGCGCTCGGGCTGTCGGGGCGGACGAGATGCGGGAACTGCGCCTCCAGCGCCGCATTCTCCCGCACCAGCGCGTCATAGTCCGCGTCGGTGATCTCGGGCGCGTCATCGGTGTGGTAGAGGCGGTTGTGGCGCGCGATTTCCGCGGCGAGGCGCTCCAGCTCGGCTGCGGCTTCGGTCACGTCCATGTCGCGCTTCATTGCACGGCCTGCCTCGAAATCAAGCCGTGATGACGATCACGCGCTCCGCTGGCGACGGCGACCTATCGCCGGCCCGCCAGAGGCGCCCAAGGGCCGCCGCGAGGCTCAACGTGCATAGGAGATGGATCATGGCACTTCTCATCGTACAGACGGAGTCCGAAGACACGATCGCGGCCCCGGGAAACCGGAAGCCCAATTATATCTGCGTGTCGGTCACTGACGCGGCGGGCAATCCCATCACCGGCCTGACCGCCAAGAACTTTGCGGTCGACCCGATGATTGTTGGCCCAGGCGGAGCGCTGGTCAACATCGTCTCGGCGGCGGCGGTGCGGCTGCCAGGCACCTATATCCTCGAGGTCGTGCCGATCCAGGCCGAAACCTGGAAGGCCGGCGTCTACATCTTCGCGACCGCGGTCACCATGGGCACCAGTCATGGCCAGGCGCTGTGCTCGGTGCTGATGAACTGACGCGCACGTGCGTCCGGGTCAGGCCGCCTCCAGCAGGCGCGTGGCCTGCGCCCGCGCCTCGTCGGTGACTTCGGCGCCCGAGAGCATCCTTGCGATCTCTTCGCGGCGGCGGGTGGCGTCGAGGAGGTGGACGCCGGTGCGGGTGACGAGGCCGTCGTGGCTCTTCTCGATGAGGAGGTGGCGGCTGCCGCGGGCGGCGACCTGGGGCGAGTGGGTGACGACCAGGACCTGGCCGCGCGCGGCGAGGCGGTGCAGGCGCTCTCCGACGGCGCTGGCGACCGCGCCGCCGACGCCGCGGTCGACCTCGTCGAAGATCATCGTCGTCGCCCCGCCCTCTTCGGCCAGAGCGACCTTGAGCGCGAGGATGAAACGGGAGAGCTCGCCGCCCGAGGCGATGCGGATCAGCGCCCCGAAGGGCGCGCCGGGATTGGTCGAGACTTCGAACTCGACGCGGTCGCGGCCGGACGGGCCCGCTTCCGCCTCGGCGAAGGCGGTGCGGAAGCGGGCCTGATCGAGCTTGAGCGGCCCCAGCTCGGCCGCCACGGCCGCGTCGAGCCGCGCCGCCGCCGCCTTGCGCGCGTCGGCGAGCGCGGCCGCCGCCGAGTCATAGGCTGTCCGCGCCTCCGCGAGATTGCCCTCGATCGCAGCGATCCGTGCGCCGCCGGCCTCGATCGCACCGAGCTTCGCCTTGAGCTCGTCGTGCAGGCCCGCCAGAGCGTCGGGCTCGACCCGGTGCTTGCGCGCCAGCGCACGGATTTCGAACAGCCGCGCTTCCGCTTCCTCGAGCCGCGCCGGATCGTAGGACAAGGCCTCCTGCGCCCGCTCCAGCGCGGCCTCGCCGTCCGCGGCCTCGATCAGCGCGCGGTCGAGCGCGGCGAGGGTCTCGGCGAGCGCGACATGCTCGGCCGCGATCCGGTCGAGCCGGCGCGCGGCCTGACGAAGCTGAGCCAGCGAGCCTTCCGAGCCCTGCAGCAGGGCAGCGACCGCGCCGAGCTCGTCGCCGAGCCGGGCGCCGGCCTGCATCGTCGCGCGCAGGCCGGCCAGCTCCTCCTCCTCGCCCGGCCGTGGATCGAGCTGACCGAGCTCCTCGACCGAATGTTCGAGCCATTCGCGGTCGCGCGCGGCGGCCTCGGATTCGGCCCGCGCCGCAGCCAAGGCATCTTCGAGCGAACGTTGGCGCTGCCACGCGCTTTCCGCCGCGCCGGTGTCGATCCGGCCATAGGCGTCGAGCAAAGCGCGGTGCCCGCGCGGATTGAGCAGGCCGCGATCATCGTGCTGGCCGTGGATTTCGACGAGGCTCGCACCGAGCTCGCGGAGCAGGCCGGCGGAGACCGGCTGGTCATCGACGAAGGCGCGGCTGCCGCCGTCGGACTTGACCGTGCGACGGATGACGAGCGGTTCGCCCGCTTCGTGCGAAAGCCCATTTTCATCGAGCGCGGCGAGCGCGGGATGATCTGCGGCGACCTCGAAGGTCACGCTGACCGAGGCCTGGCTCTGGCCGGCGCGGACCAGACGGCTGTCGGCGCGGGCGCCGAGCGCGAGTCCGAGAGCGTCGAGCAGGATCGACTTGCCGGCGCCGGTCTCGCCGGTGAACACGCCGAGGCCCGCCCCGAATTCGAGGTCGAGCGTGTCGATCAGGACGACGTCGCGGATCGAGAGGCCGGTCAGCATGCCGTCCTCTTACGTCATTCCCGCGAAAGCGGGAATCTCACTTCCTTTAAGGCAAAGAGATCCCAGCTTGCGTTGGGATGACGAGGTTAGTTGGTCCCGGTCGGGGTCGCCGCCGCGGCCTGCTGCGGCGCGTGGCGCTCCATCAGTTCGTAGGCGCGCTGATACCAGGCCGAGCTCGGGAAATTGGCCCCGAGCACCGCGGCCGACCGCCGCGCCTCCTCGGGAATGCCGAGCGCCAGATAGGATTCGGTGAGCCGCATCAGCGCTTCCGGCGCGTGGCTGGTCGTCTGATATTCGTCGATCACCGCGCGGAAGCGGATCGTCGCCGCCAGCCACTGCCGGCGGCGCTGGTAGAAGCGGCCGATCTCCATCTCCTTGCCGGCAAGGTGATCACGGACCAGATCGACCTTGAGCCGCGCGTCGGCGGCATAGGGCGTGCCGGGATAGCGGCGGACGACCTCGCCCAGCGATTCGAGCGCCTGGCGGGTCACCGCCTGGTCGCGCGTCACGTCGCTGATCTGCTCGTAATAATTGAGCGCGACGAGATAGAGCGCATAGGGCGCGTCGCGGTTGCCGGGGTGGATCGAGAGGAAGCGGCGCGCGGATTCGATCGACTTGGGATGATCGCCGGCGGCGTAATAGTTGAACGCGCTCATCAGCTGCGCGCGGCGGGCCCAGATCGAATAGGGATGCTGGCGCTCGACCTCGTCGAAGATGATGGCGGCCTGGGCGTAATTGCCCTGGCGCATCCTGTCCCACGCCGCGTTGTAGAGCGTGTTGACGTCGCGCGCGACATAACGAGTGTCGGCCTTCGTCCGCCCCCCGCCGCCGAACGAGGCGCAAGCGCTGAGAGGGACGAGAATAGCGACGATCGCGACGAACATCGCGGCACGGGATTTGATCTGCATGGCGGGCTTCTTAGCGGAGGGTCGGGGCGAGGCCAAGCGGCCTCGTCGCATCTGAGCGCCGGGGCGATGAACCCGTGTTTAATGCGCGCGTCCTTAACCCTCGATTTGCTATGGCGCCAGCGATGCTGCGCGTTCTCACCCTCGCCACGCTCTTCCCCAGCGGCGCGCGCCCGACGCTGGGCGTGTTCGTCGAGCGGCAGGCGCAGGGGCTGGCGGCGGTGGAGGGCGTGGCGCTCGAAGTGGTGGCGCCGATCGGCCTGCCCGCGGGGCCGCTTGCGCGCCATCCCCATTACAACGATCTGCGTGCGCTTCCCGAACGGGAAGTACGCAACGGCCTGATCGTCCATCGCCCGCGCTACCGGGTCGCGCCGTGGTTCGGCCAATCGCGGACGGCGCGGGCCATCGCCGAAGCGCTGATGCCGATGATCGGCGAAATCCAGGAACGCTTTCCGTTCGACGTGATCGACGCTGAATTCTTCTGGCCCGACGGGCCGGTCGCCATGCGCCTCGCGCGCGCGCTCGGCGCGCCCTTTTCGATCAAGGCGCGCGGCGGCGACATCGATCATTGGGGCAAGCGCCCGGCCATTGCCCGGCAGATCGTCGAGGCGGCGGCCGCAGCCGACGGGCTGCTCGCGGTCAGCGAGGCGTTGCGCGGAGACATGGCGTTGCTGGGGATCGATCCAGCCAAGGTGAAGGTGCACCGGACCGGGATCGACCTGGACCGCTTCCGCCCCGGCGACCGGGCCGCCGCCAAGCAGGCGCTCGGCGTGACCGGCCCGCTGCTGGTCACCGCGGGCGCGTTGATCCCGCGCAAGGGGCAGGCGGTGGCGATCGCAGCCCTCGCGCGGATACCGCAGGCCGTCTTGCTGATCGTCGGCGGCGGCCCCGACCGGCCGAAGCTCGAGCGACTCGCGCGCGAGCGCGGCGTGGCGGAACGGGTGCGCTTCCTCGGAAGCCGGCCGCACGAAGAGCTGCCCGGCCTGCTCGCGGCGGCCGATGTCATGGTCCTGCCGACGGCTTTCGAAGGGATCGCCAATGTCTGGGTCGAATCGCTCGCCTGCGGCACGCCGGTGGTGACCTGCGACGTCGGCGGCGCGCGCGAAGCGATCGACCGGCCCGAGGCCGGGCGCCTCGTGACCCGCAATGAAGGTGCCGTCGCGCAGGCGGTCGGCGAACTGCTCGCGGATCAGCCCGATCCCGCCGAGGTGCGCAAGGCGGCGGAGCGCTTCAGCTGGGACCGCAACGCGGCCGAGCTGCGCGACCATCTGGCCGGCCTGGTGCGCTAGAGCGGCATCAGGGCGGCGGCGATCCAGCGGCCCTCGCCGCGCAGCATGGCCCAGGCGCGGGCGGCGGCGCGGCTGTCCATCGCCTCGACCCCGATCCCCCGTTCCTCGAGCGCTGTAACGAAGGCACGCGGGGGAAAGCCTTGCATCGCGCCGGTGCCGAGCAGCAGGAATTCGGGATTGGCAGCCAGCACCAGCTCGACGTCGGACAGGGAAAGGTCCGCGAGCGACGGCGCATCCCAGGCGGTCGCCCGCTCGGGCGTCAGGAGCGCGCCTTCATAGGCGATCCCGTCGATCCTGAAGCCGCGCCCGGCGAAGCCCTGGACGAGCGGTCCGGAAGCCGGTGGAGTCCGCTCAAACGCGGGCGCCATCGAAGCTTTCGTTGCGCGGCCCACGGCCCGAGCGGCTGACCGGGTCCTTGGGCAGGAAGCTGCCCGTATTGACCCGCAGCCAGACGAGGATCGGCGAGGAGATGTAGATCGACGAATAGGTGCCGACGAAGATGCCGATGAAGATGGCGATCGTCAGTCCGAAGATCACGTCGGGCCCGATCAGCAGCAGCGCCAGCAGCGCGAGCAGGATCGACACGCTGGTGACCATCGTGCGCGACAGCGTCTCGTTGAGCGACGTGTTGATCAGCGGCACGATCTCCATCTTGCGATATTTGCGCAGATCCTCGCGGATGCGATCGTAGATGACGACCGTGTCGTTCAGCGAATAGCCGACGATCGTCAGGATCGCGGCAACGACGTTGAGGTTGAACTCGAGCTGGGTGAGCGAGAAGAAGCCCAATGTCATCCACACGTCGTGGAACAGGGTGACCAGCGCGCCGACGCCGAATTGCCATTCGAAGCGCAGCCAGATGTAGATGGCGATCCCCAACATCGCCAAGGCGATGGCCAGCGCACCGGAGCGCAGCAATTCCTCTGAGACCTTGCCGGAGACCGTTTCCACGGCGTCGAACCGGGCCTCCGGATGCAGCGCGGTGATCGCCGAACGGACCTGGGTCGCGGCGCGGGTCGCTGCCGTCTCGCCGCCTTCGGGCAGCGGCATGCGGATGGCGATGACGTTGGGCGCACCGAATTCCTGAAGGCTCGCCTCGCCGAGACCGAGCCCGCTCACCCGGCTGCGCAGCTGATCGAGATTCGGCGCCTGGGCGAACGTCACGCGCACGCTCTGGCCGCCGACGAAATCCACGCCCCAGTTGAGGCCGCGGGTGAAGACCAGAGCGATCGAGGCGACGGTGACGACGATCGACAGGATGAGGGCGATGTTCCGCCACTTCATGAAATCGATGTTGGTGTTGTCCGGGACGAGCTTCAGCAGGCGCATGAACGCGCTCCTTAAATGTGCAGTTCTTTGGGCCGCGCGCGGCGGACCCAGAGGGCGACCAGCATGCGCGTCACGTTGACGGCGGTGAACACCGAGGTGATGATGCCGATCATCAGCACCACGGCGAAGCCGCGGACCGGGCCGGAGCCGAAGACGTACATCAGAACGGCGGCGATGACGTTGGTGATGTTGGCGTCGAAAATCGCGGTCTGTGCTTCCTTGTAGCCGGTCTCCAGCGCGTCGTGGAGGCGGCGACCGCGCCTCTGCTCTTCGCGGATGCGTTCGTTGATCAGCACGTTGGCGTCGACCGCTGCGCCGATGGTCAGCACGAAGCCGGCGATTCCGGGCAGCGTCAGAGTCGCGTTGAACAAAGCCATGATGCCGAGGATCATCAGGCCGTTCAGAATCAGGCCGACCGTCGTGTAGACGCCGAAACGGCCGTAGGTGATCAGCATGAAGAAGATCACGGCCAAGGTCGCCGCGATGCTGGCGATGACGCCCCAATAGATGGAGTCGGCACCGAGATCGGGGCCGACGGTGCGCTCCTCGACCACGTGCAGCTCGACCGGCAGGCGGCCCGAGCGCAGCGAAATGGCGAGCTGGTTGGCGGTCTCGACGGTAAAGCTCCCGCGGATCTGCGCGGTGCCGCCGAGGATCGGCTCCTCGATGTTCGGCGCCGAGATGACGATGTTGTCGAGGATGATCGCGAACGGTTTGTTGACGTTCTCCTGAGTCACCCGGGCGAAGCGGCGGCTGCCGTTTCCGTCGAAGCGGATCTGGACGATCGGCCGGCCGTCCTGCTGATCGAATCCCTGCGAGGCGTCGGCGATCATGTCGCCGGTGATGATCGCGCGGCGCTTGACGGCGATGCGCGCGTTCGGCCCGCCTTCGGCATAAGGCAGGATCTGGCTGCCGATCGGCGCCCGGCCGGACTGGAGCTGCTCCGCCCCGACATTGGCGTCGACCAGCTTGAACTCGAGCCGCGCGGTGCGCCCGATCAGGCGCTTGAGCGCCTCGGGGTCCTGCAGGCCGGGAACCTGGACCATGATCCGGTTCGAGCCCTGGCGGATGATCGTCGGCTCGAGCGTGCCGAGCGCGTTGATTCGGCGGTCGATAACGTCGCGGGCGACTTCCATCGCCTGGTCCGTGGCGCGGTCGAGCCCTGCCGCCGTCGGCCGCATGGTGATCCGGTTACCCGAGACGCTGACGTCCCAGTCGCGCTGACCGATGGTGGCGCTCGATTGCTCGTTCGCCTTCTGGCTGGCGGTCTCCAGCCGGGTGGGATCGCTGACCAGGAAGCTGAACTGGCCGCCGCTGGTCGAGACCTCGGCAATCTGGATTCTCTCCCGGCGCATCTCGCCGCGGATCACGTCTTCCATCGCCTCGAGGCGCTGACGGCCGAGATCGGAAGTATCCGCCTCGAGCAGCAGATGGCTGCCGCCGGCGAGATCGAGGCCGAGATTGACGTGGATCGCGTTGCGAATCCGCTGCGCGAACGGCGGCAGGTTCGGATAGGCGCTCGGCGGGATCATGCTCGGCACCGCGAGTAGGACGCAGATCGCGGACAGCAGCGTGATGCCCCACACTTTCCAGGCCGGGAAATTCAGCATTTTAGTCGTTCGCCGCCTTGGCGCCGTGCGGGCGCACGTCGCTGAGCATCGACTTGACGACGCGGACGCGGACGCCCTGGGCGATTTCGAGCTCGATCTCCGCCTCGTCGACCTTGGTCACCTTGCCGATCAGGCCGCCGGTGGTCACCGCCATGTCGCGCGGCTTGACCTGGCCCAGCATCGCCTGGTGCTGCTTCATGCGCCGCTGCTGCGGCCGGATCAGCAGGAAATAGAAAATGACGAAGATGAGGACGAAAGGCGCGAACGTCACCCAGGCGGGCGGGGCGCTGGCGGCGGTGCTGGTGGCCTGTGCAAAGGCTGGGGATTCGAACATTGGTTCCTACCTGGGAAAGAGGCGCGGCGCGAAGGCGCGCGACCTGGAAAAGCGCGGTGCGCCTAACATGGGCGCGGGGACTTGCCAAGGCAAGCCGACGGCCGAACCGGGGCGGCTTGCCTTCGAGGGGTCTCCCGCCTACAGGGCCGGGCCTCGGGTGCCTTCGGGTACTCGCCGGTCGGGGCGTAGCGCAGCCTGGTAGCGCATCACACTGGGGGTGTGGGGGTCGCTGGTTCGAATCCAGTCGCCCCGACCATTTTTCTCACATCGACCGCGCGTCGGCGACGCGCCTCCTAATTGCCCTGCGGCTGAGGCGGCGGCGGGGCGGCGGCCATCATCGCTTCGGCTTCCGCTTCGCTCACCGAGCCGTCATGATTGGCGTCGGCGCGGTCAAAATCGGCCAGGGTGCGCTGATTCACCTCGGCCAGCGAGACCTTGCCGTCATGATCGGCGTCGAGCCGCCCAAGCGCCATCGCCGCGCCCGTGCCGAGTTCCGCGCTGTCGAGGAAGCCGTCATGGTTGGCGTCGCGGGTGCCGAAGCGGCCCTGGATCTGCTGCTGCACCGAGGCACGGCTCATCGGGAAGGGCGAGGCGCCGGGCGCGGGCGCGGGCTGCGCGAAAGCCGGAGCGGCGAGCGCGGCGAAGGCCGCGGCGGCGAGAACAGAGGTCTTCATGGGAGTCTCCCGAGGGTTGCGAATAAAGGCCCGGCCGCGCCCCCACGGTTAGGAATCAAGCACATGCAACGCTCCGCCCCGCGCGGCAAGCCCGAATCAGTCCTGCAGTTTCACGCCATCGCGCTCATTGTCCCAGATCATGTGAATGATCCGCCAGCCGCGATCCGGGTCCTTGAACAACTGGATGGAGTTGATCCCGCACCGCTCCGGCTGCTCGTCGTTCGGCGACGTGCGAGCTTCGTAGGCGCTCCAGACATGGGCGATATTGCCGAACAGGTCGATCCGCCGGGCGATCTCGACCTCGTAAAAGTCATTCTCGGCAAAGAAAGGCGTGGTGTCGCGCGCGTACTCGTCGAGGCCCATCATCTTGCATGCCGACCGCCCGTCGGCATCGATGAAGGTGCGAATCTGGCGCGCCTCGGGATGGAAGCAATTGGACTGGCGCGACCAGTCGCGCGTCCCCTTCGGCCCCGAGATCATCGCATACATCTCGTCCACAGCGGCGCCGATTTCGGCCCGATCGTCGCTCATGTCCCCTCCCTCTCCGCGCGCAGCACCGGCCCGTAAAGCCGCCCGATGCCGATAAGGGCAATACCGAGGCCGAGGAAGGAGAGAATGCGAAGCACGCCCTCGAGCTCGGAGGCATCGACGAGGAAGACCTTCGAGATCGTCGCGGTGAGGAGGACGAGGCCGGCGAGCCGCAGCGCCTTGTCCGGCAAGCGCATGCCGGCGAGGATCAAGGCGATGGCGAGCACGAGCCCGGCGAGCGAATAGGTGTAGAATTCGGCGATCGGCACTTCGGGGCCATTGAGGATCGGCCCCTGAAAGCCTTGCCTTACTTCGAGCGCGACACCGCCGATCAAGGCGGCCAGGAAGGCGATCAGCCAGAAGCCCGAGCGGGTCGCTGCGTCCGAGCGGCGCCGGGCCGCATAGAGCCAGCCGGCGCTCAGCAGAAATGCGGGAAGGATCAGGTTCGCCACCGGGATGGTGCCGACCCATTGCTCGGTGGAAGCCGGGTTGAACAGCAGCATGTCGAACCAGATCAGCCGCGCCGCGGCCACCGCCGTCAGTATGGTGCCCGCGATCCGCTGCATTTGCGGATCGATTCGCGGCAGGCGGACCCTGTCCGCGCCGAGCAGCCAGCCGGCGAGGAAGAGGGCCTGGGTGATGATCGTCCGCTCGATCATCGCGCGGGCAACGAAATCGTCCCCTTGAGCGAGACCAAACGCCTGCTTGAACCAGAGATAGACGGCCGAGACGGCGAACGCCGCGGCGAGCGCCGGAAGCCCCCAGCGCGCGCGGCGCGGCAGCGGCGGCAAAGTGACGCACAGTGCGGCGAGCAACACGGCCGGGAGGGCGAGCGAATAGAGGCCCGCAATGGCTCCCGGCAGCACGTCGGCGGTGACCGGAAAGCCGAACGGCGCACCGGCCAGAGCATTCCAGAATTCCGGCACCATCGCCGCCGCGCGAATGGCGCCGGCGGCCGCCGCGGCGAGCGCGACGATGTCCGGCGCGAGATCCTCCAGCCGCCGCGCGACCAGCGCCATCGCCAGCGCGATCGCCAGCCAGCCGGCCGCGACGAGGTCGGGCGGCGCCAGGTCCCAGACGGCCGTGCCGGCAAGCAAGGCGGCGGCCGCGCACGGCACCAGCAAGGCGAGGTTCGCCAGCTCGGACGAAACCGCCTTGCGGTTCGCCCAGATCAGCAGAGCCGGACCGGTCGCAAGTGCCGCGGCAAGGGCGCCCCAGGCCGGGAGATCGAGCAATTCGGGACGCACGGCACGCAGGATCAATACCGGCGCGGCAAGGCCGGCCGCGCCAATGCATGTCCAGACCGGCCCGCGCCGCCAGAGCGCGAGCGCGAGGCCGCCCAGGCCGTAGAGCAAGGTGATTCCAACCGCCGCATCCACGACGAATGGATACTTATAGCTCGCCGCCTTGGCGAGGAGCAGCAGCAGGGCGAGGCCGAGCCCGATTGGCGGCGCGAAGCGGAATTCGTCGCGGAGCACCGCCAGGACCATTCCCGCCGCGCCCAGCACGCCGAACAGCGCCCATGCCTCGATCCCGAGGTCGGCGCGCGCGACGAGGAAGGCGAGCTGGACCGCGGCGATGGCGAGCGGCTGAATCAGGCGGAGCTGGCGGCCCTCGCCGGGCCGGACGAGACTTCCCGCAAGGCCGAGCAGCAGAGCGAAGGCGCCCGCCGCCAACGCGTCCTGCGGCGGACGAGTGAGGAGGAAGCCGCTCCACAGGAAGCTCAGCAGCACCGCGGCCGCCGCGAGCCAGGTCCAGCCGCGCCGCCAGGCGATGGCGAACAGCGCGAGATCGAGCAACGCGAGATAGGCGAGTAGCGGCAGCGCGCCGCTGTCGCTGTCGCCGACCAGCGCCGGCGTGAGAAAGCCGCCGATCAGGCCCATGATCGCCGTCGGCGCGCCGTGGCGGAGCGACATGACGAGCGCGGCCGCGGTCACCGCGATCATCGCGGCCGAAGCGGTGCCGGTGCCGATCAGCTGGTAGAGGACATAAGAGGCGTAGGGCGTTGCATAGAGGATCGCGAGGCCGGCGCCGGCCAGCACCTGATGGATGCGGGGATCGTCGGCGAAGCGGCCGCCCCGCGCATATTCGCTCAAGGCCACCAGAAGCAGGCCGAAGGCGGCGGCGCCGATCATCCGCGCCGCCGGAGTCACCAAGCCGACCTCGATCGAGTAACGGATGAGGAGGATGCCGGCGACGAACAGAGCCGCGCCGCCGATCCAGATGAGAAGACGCCCGGCCACCCACCGTTCGAACAGGCCGCCGAGGCCTTCGCCGGGCACGGGCGCGGGCTCGGGCTCGGGCTCCGGTTCAGGCTCAGACTGATCCGCGATCACGGATTCCCGCGCGCTGGCCGCCTCCGGCACGTACAGCCGCGTGGCCTCGATTTCCTCCGCCTCGGCCGGCGGCGCCGGCTCGACGACGAGACCCGACCCGGCCGTTTCGAGGTCACGGACGCGCGCCTTCAGGCTGTTCAGCTGGAGGAACAGGACGAACAGCGCCACCGACAGCAGGAGGACGAACAGTTCCATCGCCGCGATGCTAGGATCAAATCCGCGTCAGGGGAACCGCCGTCACCTCGCCGGCCCAGCCGGCCCGGGCGCGTGCGAGCGCGGCGTCCGCTTCCGCCGCGTGGCCGAGCCGGCGCTCGGCGAGCGACAGCGCGTACAGCGCCAGCGGGTCGTTGGGCCAATGTTCGAGCGAGGCGGTGAGCTGGGCGCGCGCGCCGCGTGCATCGCCCCTCGCAAGGCGCGCGGCGGCGAGGCTGCGCCGCACCGAATACCAGAAGAGCGGCGGGTCCATGCCGAAGCGCGCGGCGAGCTGCGCGTCCATCGCCCGGCGATAGGCGGCCTCGGCGCGGCGGAAGTCGCGATCGAGCATCGCCGCCCGCCCCTCCAGCACATGCTGCATCACCGTCGCGAGAGCCGTCCCTCCCGGCCCCAGCGAGGGCGCGCTCACGCCCGCGCGCAGGGCGGCGATCGCCGCCGCCTCGGCGCGAACGGCGGCCGCATCGCCGGAGCGCGCCAGCGCCTCGCCCCGCGCATAGTGGCGGAACACTTTTTCCGCCGCGTGGGACGGCGCGGCGATGGTCACCACGCCGGCCGGATCGCCGTGCAATCCCCGGGCATACCAGGTGGCCGAGCCGAGCATGCGGAACCGGCCGTTCCCGCCCCGGGCCAGGAAGGTCCCGGCGAACCGGTCCGCCACCGCGAGCGCGGTCGCGCCGTCGCCATGGGCCAGCGCGCTTTCGATCGCGAAGTGCATGTCGTGGGCGAGCAGCCCGGTGCGGTAATCGGAGGCCGGCGGGCGGACGCGCCGCTCGTAGCGGCCGTCGGCGGCGATCGCGGCGACGTTGACCTGGGCCGCGTCGCTATAGCGGCCGACGCCGAAGAAGGTGTGCGAGGGCATGTGGACGAGGTGGCTCGCCGCCGGCGCGATCCGGCCGAGCCGGTCGGCAAAAGGCTCGGCGAGGTCCTGCCGGTCGATCCAGTCGGTGAGGTGGATGTAATAATGGATCGCGCCGCCATGATCGGGGCTGCGGGCGAGCACCGTTTCGAGCAGTTGCTGGGCAAGTGTCCCGGCGCGCATCTGCCCACGTGACATCACCATCCGCGCGTCGGCGGCCATCACCGCGATCGTGTCGTCGCCCGGGTTTCGGCGCGCCGCGGCTTCCATAAAATCGGCATAGGCCGCGTTGCTGAAGGCCGGCCCGTCGCTGGTGCGGATCGCCATGGCGTTGACCAGCTCGCGGTCGCGCGGGCCGAGATGCTCGGCGAGCGCAACGGCGCGCCGGGCGGCGGCGCGGGCGGCGGCCAGCTCGTCGGTGCGCGGCTGGAGATTGATGGTCGGCCCGCGCGCCCAGGCCTCGCCGAAGGAGCAGAGCGCGCAATTCGGATCGAGCTCCTGCGCCTTGCGGAAGGAGCGGACCGCCTCGACCTCGTCGAACGCATAGATCAGCCGCACCCCTTGCGCGAACCAGGCGCGCGCCTGCAGATTGCGGCTGTCGGGCTCGAGCCCGGCGAAGCCGAGCCCGTCGACGAGCACCGGTGGCGCGCCGCCCTCGGGGCGCTTGGACGCGTCGAGCGGCACCGCGCATGAGCCCGGATCGAGGACGGGAGATCGCAACGTCGAGTCGCCCGTGCCCGCGGCGGGAAGTGCCGTCGCGCCCATGGCGGCCGCCAGCAACGCGATTTTGAAGCTTAGGCGCACCGCGATCTCCTTCGCCCGGAGCTTTCCATTGCGCACGTCCGGGCACAACCCCAAATGAAGCGTCGAAGAAGCGGGAGTTGACGCATGGAAGTCTGGCACGGCACGACGATCATCGGCGTGCGCAAGAACGGCAAGGTGGTGGTCGCCGGGGACGGGCAGGTGTCGCTGCAGTCGACGGTGATCAAGCCCAACGCGAAAAAGGTGCGGCGATTGGGCGACGGCGGCGTGATCGGCGGTTTCGCCGGCGCCACCGCCGACGCCTTCACTTTGTTCGAGCGGCTGGAGCGCAAGCTCGAGACGCATCACGGCCAGCTGCTGCGCGCCGCGGTCGAGCTCGCCAAGGACTGGCGGACCGACAAATATCTGCGCAACCTCGAGGCGATGATGATCGTCGCCGACAAGGAAGTGAGCCTGATCCTCACAGGCAACGGCGACGTGCTGGAGCCGGCCTCGGGCGTGGCCGCGATCGGCTCGGGCGGCAATTTCGCCCTCGCCGCCGCGAGCGCGCTCTACGATTACGAGGAGGACGCGGAGACGATCGCGCGCAAGGCGATGAAGATCGCGGCGGACATCTGCGTCTATACCAACGACCAGTTGACGGTGGAGGCGATCGAGGGGGCGGCCGGCTAGTTCGTCATCCCAGCGCAATTGAGCGGGCCGCCATGTCCCCCGGATATGGCTGCGAAGTGCGGGGCACTTCGCACCCGATCAATGGGATCTCACTTTCTTGAAGGCAAAGAGATTCCAGCTTTCGCTGGAATGACGAGACGGGGTAGCGTCGCTTCATGGACCGCCGCGCCTTTCTTGGTTCCGCCGCAGCGACGCTGGCGCTGCCGGGATGCGCGACGACCACGGCCACGCGCCCTTCGATCCGAACGGGCTGCCTGTCGCCGGTCAACGTCTCGCCCGAGCGGGTGATCCGAACCGTTGCCGGCCTCAGGCCCTATCGCGCCTCGGGCTTCGTCGTTCGCGCCGAGGCGCTGGGCGACAAGCGCCTCGTCCACAATTACGGCCATGGGGGCGCCGGCATCACGCTCTCCTGGGGCACGTCGAAGCTCGCGGCGGCGCTCGGCCTGCAGGGGCATCAAGGGCCGGTCGCGGTGATCGGCGCCGGGGTGATGGGGCTGTCGACGGCGCGGCTGGTGCAGGAGGCGGGATTCCCGGTCACAATCTACGCCAAGGCGCTGCCGCCCGACACGACCTCCAATATCGCCGGCGGTCAGTGGCACCCGTTCGGCCATTACGACCACGGCCGCGTCACGCCCGAATGGCGGCAGCAATTCCTCGCCGCCGCCGATTACAGCTGGCGGCGCTTCCAGATCATGGTGGGCGACGATTACGGCATCCGCTGGCTGCCGACCTATGTGGAGAGAAGCAGCGGCCCCGAGCCGCAGCTCCTGCCGACCTTTCCGCCCGACAACCGCCTGCTCGGCCCGGAGGAGCACCCCTTTCCAGTCGAGCACATGACCCGCTACGACACGATGTACGTCGAAACGGGCCGCTATCTGCGCCAGCTCACGCGCGACGTGCAGATCGCCGGTGGAGCCATCCACGTCCGCGACTTCGCCACACCTTCCGACATCGCCGCCTTGCCCGAGCGGCTGGTGTTCAACTGCACCGGCCTCGGCGCGCGCGCCCTGTTCGACGACACCGAGCTGACCCCTATCCGCGGGCAACTCGCCATCCTGCTGCCCCAGCCGGAGGTCCGCTACGCCTTCACCGGCGAGGCGGGCTACATGTTCCCCCGCGCCGACGGCATCCTGCTCGGCGGCACGTTCGAGCGCGGCGAATGGGACGCCACGCCGCAGAGCGACGACATCGCCCGCATCATCGCGTCCCACCAGCGCCTGTTCGGCGGCTTCCGGTGCACCGCTTGAACTGCACTGCGCGCCCTCCAATCTAGTGAGCGATGAACTACCAGACCTCCTTCCCGGGGACGGACCGGGACCTTCAACCTACAGCGAGAGCGGCGGGATCGATGAACGAGAAGCTCACTCCCAAGGCGGTCGTCGCCGCGCTCGACGCGCACATCATCGGCCAGGATGACGCCAAGCGCGCTGTCGCGGTGGCGCTGCGCAACCGCTGGCGCCGCCAGCAGCTGCCCGAGGAGCTGCGCGAGGAGGTGACGCCCAAGAACATCCTGATGATCGGCCCGACCGGCTGCGGCAAGACCGAGATCAGCCGGCGGCTGGCGAAGCTCGCCGACGCGCCCTTCGTCAAGGTCGAGGCGACCAAGTTCACCGAGGTCGGCTATGTCGGCCGCGACGTCGAGCAGATCGCCCGCGACCTGGTCGAGGAGGCGGTGCGGCTGGAGCGGGAGCGGCGGCGCGAGGCGGTGAAGGAAGCGGCGACGGAGGCCGCGATCGAGCGGATGGTCGACGCGCTCACCGGCAAGGATGCGAGCGCCGCCACGCGCGAAAGCTTCCGCAAGATGCTCGGCGAGGGCCATCTCGACGACAAGGAAGTCGAGATCGACCTGGTCGACCAGCCCAACGCGCCGTTCGAGATCCCCGGCATGGGCGGCCAGGTGGGGATGATCAACCTGTCCGAATTGATGGGCAAGGCGATGGGCCAGCAGCCGCGCAAGAAGCGCAAGCTCGGCGTCAAGGAAGCGCTGGCGAAGCTGATCGAGGAGGAATCCGACAAGCGGCTCGATCCCGACGACGTCAACCGCACCGCGCTCAAGGACGCCGAGGCCAACGGCATCGTCTTCCTCGACGAGATCGACAAGATCGCGGTCAGCGACGTGCGCGGCGGATCGGTCTCCCGAGAGGGCGTCCAGCGCGACCTGTTGCCGTTGATCGAGGGCACGACGGTGGCCACCAAATACGGGCCGATGAAAACCGACCATATATTGTTCATCGCCTCGGGCGCGTTCCACGTCGCCAAGCCGTCGGACCTGCTGCCCGAGCTCCAGGGCCGGCTGCCGATCCGCGTCGAACTGAAGGCGCTGACCGAGGAAGATTTCGTCCGCATCCTTTCCGACACGCGGGCCAGCCTGACCGAGCAATATCGGGCATTGCTGGCCACGGAAGGCGTGACGATCGAATTCGCCGACGACGGCATCCGGGCGCTTGCGAAGATCGCTGCGGAGGTCAACGCGCAGGTCGAGAATATCGGCGCTCGCCGCCTCCAGACCGTGCTCGAGAAATTGCTCGAGGACGTCAGCTTCGAGGCCGAGCAGCGCCGCGGCGAGACGGTGAAGGTCGACGCCGCTTATGTCGAGCGCCAGCTGGCCGAGATCGCCCGCGACACAGACTTGAGCAAGTACGTGCTTTAGTCTTGTTCTTGCTCTGTTCGAGGTCGCGGCATAAGATCGATCGCGACTCGAACGAGGGAGGCCAGGATGCTCGAAGGCGGCTGTCATTGCGGCGCGATCCGCTATTGGGTGCGCGGCGAGCCCAAACATGCCGCGCTCTGCCATTGCGCGGACTGCCGCCGCCATGCCGGCGCGCCGATGGTGAGCTGGACCCTGTTCGCCAACGAGGATTTCGCGGTCACCCGAGGCGAGGCCAAGGTCTACGCCTCGTCCGAGCAAGGCCGTCGCCATTTCTGCGCCGACTGCGGCACCGGCCTGTTCTACACCAATGAGACGATCTTCCCCGGCCTCACCGACGTCCAGTCCGCGACGCTCGACGACCCCGGCGCGATCGGCCCGACCGCGCAGATCCAGACCGCCGACCGGATATCGTGGATGACGGACATCGCCGACCTGCCGCAATTCGAGCGCTACCCCGGCCCCTGAGCGCCGCGCGTTTCGACGCTTGGAGCCAACGTCTCGTCCCGGCGGCATGAACCTTGCCCCGCGCGCGGCGGTTGATCGTTTAACCCCCTACAGGAGGACGAGATGATCAACAGACTGAAGCTGCTCACCGCGGTCGCCGCGATCGCCCTGCCCGCAGCCGTCGCCGCGGCCCAATCGCCGCTGACTGCCACCGCATCCAGCCAGCCGCGCCGCACGCGTCCGGCACACCCGCCGGTACAGCAGCCGGCCACGCCGACGACCAACACCGCCACCGAGGACACGCAGACGCGGACCGACACGCCGGACGCGACCGAGCAGGCGGCCGACCCGGTCGACACCAATGCCGAGCCGGGCACGCAGGGTGAAGTGACCACCCAGGCGCAGGCGGCCGCCGAGGCCCAAACCACGCCGCCGACGGAGCCGCAGCAGCCCGTGGCAGCGGCGACGACGCAGACCCACACCGTAGTCCAGGCGCAAGCGCAGGCCGCGCCCGCTCCGGCCGAGGCTCCGGCTCAGGCCGATACGGCGACCCAAGCCGAGGCCACGACCCAGCCTTCGACGACCGCTCCCACGGCGACCGCGCAGGCCGATACTGCCGCGACGGCCGCTGCCGGCCCGGTCAGCGTGGCGACCGCCGCCGATGTCCGTGCAGGCGTCCAGGTCCGCGACCAGACGGGCGGCCTCGTCGGCACGATCGAATCGGCTGACGCGAGCGGCGGCGTGGTCTCGACCGGCGTCGTCCGCGCCAAGCTGCCGATCGCCAGCTTCGGCCGCAACAATCAGGGCCTGGTCATCTCGATGACCAAGGACCAACTCGAGGCGGCCGCGCGCCAGGCTTCGCCGCAGCCGACCAGCTAATCGGCACCCACCGATTGCCCAAGGCCGCGCCGGGTCATTCCCCTCCCCGGCGCGGCTTTTTGCGTTAAGGGGAATGCGTGATTCGTCTCACGCCCGCTGTCGCCTTCCTCCTCTCGACCGCCGCGCAGGCGCAGCAAGAGATCGTCGTCACCGGCCGCGGGCTCGACGCCCCGCTCGGCGAGGACAGCTACGACGTCAGCATCATCGGCACCGACCGGCTGAGCCACGCGCCGTCGAACCGGCTCGAGGACGTGCTGCGCGACGTGCCTGGCTTCCAGCAATTCCGCCGCTCGGACTCGCGCAGCGCCAACCCGACCATCCAGGGCGTGACGCTGCGCGCGCTGGGCGGCAATGCCTCGAGCCGGGCGCTGCTGATCCTCGATGGGGTGCCGCAGAGTGATCCGTTCGGCGGCTGGATCGCCTGGCCGGCCTACGATCCGCGCCGCTTGGGGCGCATCCGCGTCGTGCGCGGCGGGGGCAGCGGCACCGCCGGGCCCGGGGCGCTCAGCGGAATGATCGAGATGGAGAGTCTGCCAAACGGCGGGCTAGAGGGGCTCGTGGCCGACATCGCTTATGGCAGCCGCGACGCGCTGGAGGCGTTTGCCGGCTATCGCGCGGACCTCGGCCCCGCCTTCGTCACCGCGTCGGCGGCCTATGCGCGCGGCGACGGATTCGTGCCCGTCATTCCCGAGCAAAGCGGGGTGGCGGACCGGCCGGCGCCCTACGAACAGGCAAGCCTGGCGCTGCGCGGCGTCGCCCCGGTCGGGGGATCGAGCGAAGTGCAGGCGAGTCTCTCCGGTTTCAGCGACGCGCGCGAGCGGGGAACGGCGTTCAGCGCGATAGAAACGCGGGGGGCCGACGCCGCGCTTCGGCTCGTCGGGCGCGGGCGCCTGCCCTTTTCGCTTCTTGCCTATGTCCAGACCCGCGCTTTCTCCAACGCGTTCGCCGCCGTCAACGCCGACCGCTCGGCGGCGAGCGAGACGCTCGACCAATATTCGGTGCCTTCGACCGGGCTCGGCGCGCGCGCCGAGATCCGCCCGCGCCTCGGGCCGGTCGCGCTGAGGCTCGGCGCGGACTGGCGCGAGACCAGCGGCAGCACGCACGAGCTGTTCCAGTTCGTCGCCGGAGCGCCCACGCGCGGCCGTAGCGCGGGTGGCCGGACGGACACGTTCGGGGCCTTCGCCGAGGCGGGGTGGCAGAGCGGGCCGCTGACGCTCACCGGCGGCGCTCGGCTCGACTGGTGGCGGATCGGCGAGGGCCGACTCCACGAACGCACGCTGGCGACCGCCGCTGTGCTGACCGACATGCGCTTCTCCGCCCGTTCGGGCTGGGAGCCGACCGCGCGCGGAGGCGCCGTATGGCAGGCGTCGGAGGCGCTCAGGGTGCGCGCCGCCGCCTATCTTGCTTGGCGGCTGCCGACCCTGAACGAACTCTACCGTCCGTTCCGTCTCGGCCTCGACGCCACCGCCGCCAATGCGGCGCTTTCGCCCGAGCGGCTGCGTGGCGCCGAGGCGGGGCTCGAAGTGCGCCCGGCGCGGGGGATCCAGCTTTCCGTCACGCTGTTCGCCAATCGGCTGACGGATGCGATCGCCAACATCACGCTGGGGGCCGGTCCCGGCACCTTCCCCGGCGTCGGCTTCGTCGCCGCCGGGGGCGTCTTTCGCATACGCGGCAATCTCGATGCGATCGACAGCAAGGGAATCGAGATCGACGCGAGCTGGGAGCTCGGCAGGCTGCGCCTCGCCGCCGGCTACAGCTTCGCCGATACCGAGGTGAGCGCCAGCGGACCCGCATTGCCGCTCGACGGGCTGCGGCCGGCGCAAACGCCGCGCCACAATGTCACGGCGCGCATTTCATGGGAGGGCGCAGGCGGGGCCTATGTCACGGCCGGCGCGCGCTACGTTTCCGGCCAATTTGAGGACGATCTCAATCGCCAGCGCATCCCGGACGCGCTGACCTTCGATGCGTTGGCGCAGGTGCCGCTGACGCGCCGGCTGTCGATCGACCTGCGCGGCGAGAACCTCACCGGCGCGCATGTCGTCGCCGGAATATCCGGGGCAGGCATAATCGAGCGCGCGACGCCGCGGACGCTCTGGATCGGCCTACGCTGGCGCGGATAGCCGCCGGCCGCGGATCCAAAAGAAAGAGCCGCCCCCGGACAGGTCCGGCGGCGGCTCTCTTTGCCTTGTACCCGGCTTGCGCCGAGGTCCTGGCTGTTAGCTGAGATGCCTCGAGAGATGCTTGTTCATCTCGAACATCGAGCAGCGATCCTTGCCGAAGATCTTCTTCAGCTTGTCGTCGGCGACGATCTCGCGCTTGTTCTGCGGATTCTGCAGGTTGTTCTTGCGAATATGGTCCCAAACCTTGCTGACGACCTGGCTGCGCGGCAACGGATCCGGGCCGGTGATCGCGGCGAGATCAGCCGAAGGCTTCACCGGACGCTGCAAACCACTTTGTGCCATTCTTCCCTCCCTCTTGAGATAGTGCTGCGGATAGAGAGCGCAATTCATGGCGCTTGGCAATGGGCCGAGGGGTGGAAATCCCCGCTTTTGCCTCGGTTCGGCGGGTTTTCTGTGGATAGACGCCCCTCTGAGCCCTCAGAGGACGCCGAAGGGGACGATCCGGTTGGCCGAGTCGTGGCCGATGTCCGCCGGCCCCAGATAGGGGATCGAGGCGGCCGCGCACCAATGGCGGACCACCGCTTCGGCATCCTCGCCGAAATCGGGGTCGTTTTCGAGCACGTCGCTGACGCGCCCAAGGCGGATTCCGGCCGAGCGGCGGACATTGGGGCTCGAGCTGATGTGAAACAGCGCCCGGTCGATCGCGTACATATGCTCCGACACCTCTTCGAGCAGCAGGACGTGGCCGGCGAGATCGGGCTCGAGCGGCGTTCCGAGCAGCGTGGAGAGCACCGTTATGTTGAAGGCTGCGTGGCGCGCGCCCGACTGGAGGCTCGGCTCCAGCGCCTCGGGCGAGCGCGACAGGAGCCAGCTCAGCGCCCGCTCGACCGCCGCCTCGCCGCCCTCGCGCACCACATCCTGCGGCATCGGGCCGTGGGCGAGATCGGGAAAGCCGCCGCGATAGAGGCCGGCCAGCAGGAAGGCGGCATCGCTGTAGCCGAGCCAGGCCTTGGCCCGCGCCTCCTCGCCTATCCGAGCAATCACCGCTTCGGCGACGCGGCACGAACCGTAGCCGCCGCGCGCGATCCAGACCGCGTCGATCGAGGGATCGTTGGCGACTTCGACCAGCGCCTCCTCGCGCTCGGCGTCGGTGCCCGCGAAATGATTGTGCGTGAGGAAGCAATGCGGGTGGAAGTGCAGTTCCACGTCCGGCGCGCTGCGGGCCGCGACCGCCCTTACCCGCTCTGCCGTCTCCGCGCCGAAGCGGGAGCTCGGCGCGACCACCCCGATCCGCATGGTTGCTCCTTCCTCCGCTCCCCAATAGGGCGAGGCGATGAACGAGGCCAAATCCTATTTCTTCTGCGGCATCGGCGGCAGCGGCATGCTGCCGCTGGCGCTGATCGTCCAGGGCCGGGGGCACGATGTCGCCGGCTCCGATCGCACGCTCGACCAGGGCCGGCTCGCCCCGAAGTTCGAGTTTCTCAAGGCGCGCGGCATCGGGCTTTTCCCGCAAGATGGGAGCGGCATCACCAGCGCTAGCCAGTTGCTCGTGACCTCGGCGGCGATCGAGGAGACCGTGCCCGACGTGGTCAGGGCGAGCCAGGTCGGCGCGTCACGGATCACTCGCCCGCAATTGCTCGCCGAGCTGTTCAATGCCGCAGCGACCGGCATCGCGGTCGGCGGCACCAGCGGCAAATCGACCGTGACCGGCATGATCGGCTGGATCCTCCACGCCACCGGCCGCGATCCGACGGTGATGAACGGCGCGGTGATGAAGAACTTCGTTTCGGCCGACATGCCCTTCGCCAGCGCGCTGGTCGGAAGCGGCGGCGTCTTCGTCAGCGAGGTCGACGAGAGCGACGGTTCGATCGCGCTCTACGCCCCCAAGGTCGCGGTGCTCAACAACATCACGCTCGACCACAAGAGCCTCGACGAAC
>Ga0190266_10000022_pt1 | contig 23224 bp, 21 predicted proteins | sample Popmic220T_FD_132448 | JGI IMG/M metagenome (GOLD analysis project Ga0190266, IMG submission 132448) | Populus adjacent soil microbial communities from riparian zone of Indian Creek, Utah, USA - 220 T | ecosystem: Environmental > Terrestrial > Soil > Riparian zone | place: USA: Utah | collected...
GACCGGATCGTGTGCAGCGCGTCGCGCATCCTCCGCCGATTGAAGCGCCCGCATCTAAGCACAGCTTAACCCGCGGTGAAAGCGAGCATCTTCCTTCCGTCCCCGCTCTCAGCTACACGGCGCCTTCGAATTCTCCATTGTCAACTTCGGGAAACGTCCATGAAGCTCATCGCAACCGTCCTCGCCAGCACCGCCCTGATCGCGCTCGCGGGCTGCAACCGGGCGGCCCAGCCCGCCAACAACAGCACGGACAATGCGGCTGCGAACGCCACCGAAAACACCGCCGCCGCGCCGGCCGCCGATGCCGGCGCCAAGCCCGCCGCGACGGACGCCGCGGCTCCGGCCGATGCGACCGCGACCGAGGGCGGCAAGCCGACCGACGGCGCGGCTCCGGCCGAGGATGCGGCGACCAATTCTGGCGAAGGCGGCAAGTAAGCGCTTTCTTTCCCTGCTTTGCTTGACAGCGGGCGGCGCGCGCCCATATGCGCCGTCTCCGCTCTAGCTGGCCCCTTCGTCTAGCGGTCTAGGACGTCGCCCTCTCACGGCGAAAACACGGGTTCGATTCCCGTAGGGGTCACCAGCAAAATCAGTGACTTAGCCGAAAATCTCCGTTGCAAAAGCGAACCCGTCAAACTTTCGTCAAACCGTTACTCGGCGGAAAGTGACGGATCGAGACGCACATTCGGGGCATTCGACCGCGTCGATCGAGGTTCGAGACTGGGCGAATCGGGCCTGTTCGGACTGCCTGGATTGAGCCTTCGTCGCCTGGCTCCTAATAGTGTCGAATGGCGTTTCCTGCGGTGCCCTCGGACGGACCAGTCGACGATCGCGGCCTGTTCGTCGTGCAGGACCCGGAACTGCGGGCGCGCGTGCTGCCGCTCTTCCGGTTCGACCCGCGTGCACCCGAGCAACGCCCGGAAGGTCACGGCACCGCGTTTCGGATCGATCTCTGGTCGCGATGCCTGACCGCGTGGCATGTGGTCGAGGATCTGCTGCTCGCGGGCCCAGGCGATGGAATGACGCTTCGGCTCCGCGACGACATGCGCCTGTCGGCGCTTCAGATCGGCGAGCAGGGCTATGGGCGGCTGCCGATACCGGACGGAAGCTGGTTCCCAATCCGCGAGGCCTACAGCCTGCACCGGGTCGAGCAGCGGCCCTTCCAGCCGCCGGTCCTGCGCAACCTAATCGAGCTGATGGTGCTGCGCATCCGCCAGCGGACCCATGGCGAAGGCACGCCCTTCCTGCCGCTCGACCTGAGCGGCTGGCGACCGAGGGTGGGTGAGCGGGTGCTGGCGCTCGGCTATGCGGACCTGGATCGGCCACGCGGGCAGGAAGATGAGGATCGTCCGTTCCGGCAGCACCTCTGGGGCTCGCTGGCCCCGATCAGGCATATCGAGCCGGCGAATGGCGAACGCGCGCGGCCATGGCCGCTGCTGCGCGTCGATGCCGACTGGCCGGCCGGAATGAGCGGCGGACCCGTGCTCAACGATGCGGGCCATGTGATCGGCGTGGTCAGCGCCGGCTTCAAGGGCGAAGGCGGCGCCACGGCGACCTATTTCTCGGGCTGGGACATGCCGGAGCGGATCCTCGGCTCGATCGACCGGAGCAATCCCGGCCGCTTCCACTGCTATGCGGTCTTTGACCGGGACGGCGAGATCGCCTTCTGCGGCCAGGACACGGCGGAGGTCGAGCGGGTGGCCGCCGAGCGCGGCCTGACCCGGTTCGGGATGGTCTCGGTCGATCCCTATTCGGGAGAATGGATGAAAGGGGATGGGATCGGGACGCTGGTCCGCGCCGGCTGACGCAAGGCTCAGGTTATCGTCCCGCCTTCTTCCGGCCCCCGGTCGGCGCCTGAGCGCCTGGCCGCGACGAAGGCCTTCAGGCTGTCGACCGGCACGAGGGTCGACCTCCCGACCTTGATCGCCTCGATCTCGCCGGCGGCGATGCACAGGTAAAGGGTCGAGCGGCCGATGCCGAGCATCGCGGCCGCCTGCGGGATGCGCACAGCGACGGGTTCCGGCGCACCCTGCTCGCGCCGCGCCCTCATTCGCCCCTTCCCTTCCGCGGCGATTGCCGTGAGCGGCAGAACTCACGGTCGCTCTCCAGGAACGAAGCGAGCATGGCCGGGATGAGCTCGGTTACGGGCACGCTTGCGCCATAGGCCTCCTCATAGGCCCTAGCGTAATCGGCCAGCGTCTCGTGAAGCTCGGGCGGGACGAGGATCGCCAGCTTGACCGGTGTGCGGTCGGGGATTCGGGCGAGTTTCAGCATAAAGGTCAACCCCTCCAGGGCCTGAGGACGAGGTCCTTGTGGACCAGCACCCGAACCGGAAATCCCGGCCGGACGCGGATGGTCGGCTGGATGTCCAGATTGCGCTCGACGATGCGCTGCCCGGCCCGGTCGGCATTGCTCTGCGCGGATTCCCGAAGCGCCTGAACGAGATCGGCCTCGCTGCCGCCGAAGGTGAGCTGCGTCCCGACGCCGAGAATGGTCGAAAGACCGATGCCCCGCAGCAGCCGCCAGGTGTGGAAGTCGACGCGGTCGGCGACGCCGGCATAGCCCGCGGTGTCGGTGGCCGGCAGGTTGTCGAGGGAAATGGACGAGCCGTCCGGAAAGACGATGCGCTGCCAGATCAGCAGGGCGCGGCTCTGCCCGAACGCGACCACGCTGTCGTAGCGGCCGATCAGCCGCGCGCCCTGCGGCACGAGCAAGGTGCGGCCGGTCGCGCTGTCATAGGCATTTTCCGTGACCTGGGCGACGACCATGCCCGGCAGGTCGGAGTTGAGCCCCGTGACCAGGCTCGCCGCGATGACGCTGCCGGCGCTGAGCTGCCAGGGCGATGCCGCCTGCTGCAAGCGATGCGGATTGATCGTGCCGCCGGTGTCGCGAGCGTTCGCGAAGGCAATATTGCGCCCCTGCCCCGCCGTCGTCGTGGCTCCGCTTTGCTCTCCCGATGGCGACGCTGCCGGATCGGCGGCCAAAGGCGGCACTGCCGTCGCCGCCTCGGCGGTTCCACTCCGCGCCAATTGCGTCAGCACCGGGGCCTCCCGCGCCTGGCGCGCCTCGGCAAGCCGGCGCTGGCGCTCGGTTTCCGCCGCCTGAGCAGCCGCATCCATCGCCGGCGGCGTCGCCTGACCCGGCGGCGTTTCCACCGCCATTTCGCGCTGCCGCTCCAGGATCGGCCGGCCGAGATCGCCGGGGAGCGGCGGACCGAGCCGCGGCACATCGCCGTAGCTGCGAGGCGCGGCCGCAAGCACGTCGGGGGCGGCATTCGACGACGCTACCGGACGGTCGTCGCCGGACGCCACCAGGCGCATGCTGGCAGGCTGGAGCGCGAGCCAGGCGGTGCCGATCAGGGCGAGCGAGCCCAGACCGGCGATGCCCACGATCACGCCGCGCCGAAAGCGCACCACCCTGCTCGGGCTGCCCCGAAGCACCAGCGTCTCCGGATCGACCTTTTCGGTCCGAGGTTCGGCCATCATCGACCGATCGTCGCTCATGACGCCCTCCGCCGGCGCCGGGCGCGCGTCGCATCGTCGCGGCTGATCCGGACGACCGTCTGCCGCCCGGCGCCGAGGCGCAGCTCCGCCCGGGCGAATATGCGGTCCACCACATAATAGCGGCCCGCCATGCGGTAGTTGACGAGCGCGGCCTCGCCCTCGTCGTCCAGCACGAACAAAGGCGGCGCCGCTCCCTGCGCGATGTTCGCCGGAAACTCGATGAAGGTCTGGCGCCCGTCGTCGAACGCGCGGAGCGGCCGCCATGGCGGATCGTCCCCGCTGATCCTGTAGCCGAACCGAAGGCTCTCGACCGCGAGGCCGCCCGCGACTGGCGCCGACGAGTCCGCGCCCGCTCCGGCACCCTGAAGCGCGATCAGCGCGTCCTGGGGGTAGATCCAGGAGAGGGCCGCCATCGCCGTGGCGCCGGTGCTTTCGAGCTGCAGGTGATAGACGCGCCGGTCGGTGGCGATGACCAGGTTTGTGGTGAGGCCCGCCGAGGACGGTTTCACCAGGATGTGGGTGCGGCGTGAGGCTCCGCTGCCGCTGGTCGTGTCGCCAACGATCCAGCGGACCGTGTCGCCCGCGGCGACCGAGGTGACGGCTTCACCGGGCTGAAGCGCGATGTCGGTCACCCGCTCGGGCGCGGCGTACAGACGGTAAAGCGTCCCTTCCGAATAAGGATAGACCTGGACCGCGTTGATGTAGCCGGCGCGCGTCGGCTCGCGCAGCGCCGCGCGGTTCGCCGACTGGACGCGCGCGGTGGGCGCCGCGTCCCGGTGGCCGCGACGCTGGGCCTCGGCCGGGGTGGCCGCCAGCGCGAGCAGGCACAAGGTGAGAGGAATGGGACGGATCATTGGGCGTTCCTTTCGGGGGAAGTGGTTTCGTTGGCTGGGCGGGCCGGCGCCGCCGGTGCGAGCAGCGAGCCCTGCGGGATCGATGCCCGCGGAGCGCCGGGCGCGGGCGCGAAGGCGGGAGCCTCGCGCGGCGGAGCAGGTTCGCCTGGAGCGGTCCGGGCGGGCGCGGCGGCGGCCGGCGTATCCAGCTCGCGGCTCCAGTCGATCGCGTCGACATAGATGCCGAGCGGGTTCTTGCGGAGAACATCGGCGGAGCGCGGCGGCCGCTGCTGAATGGTCAGGATCGCGGTCCAGCGCGACGTGCCTGTGAGGCTGCCCCGCTCATATTGGCTTTCGGTCCACTTCACCTGGAAGCTCGTCTCGGACGCGCGCACCACGCTGGTGACCTGCACCGACACCGTCCTGTCGCCGATGTCGGCGAACGGATTGCTGGCGCGCGCATATTCCCCGAGGAAGAGCGCGCCGCGCTCGGTCGCGAAATCGTAGGCCGAGAGCCAGTTCTCGCGCATGAGCACGGCATCGAGCGACTTCGAGCGGATGTTGGAGATGAACCGCGAGAGGTGCCAGGCGATCTGCGGGTCGGTCGGCCGGTAGTCCGAGGCCGCGGGCGAGACGGCGCGCGCCTCGCCGAGGGCGTCGACCTCCACGACATAAGGGACGACGCGGCTCTGCATCGATTGCCAGACGAGGCCGCCCGAGAGGCCGGTGGTGAGGAACAGCCCACCAAATGCCATGAGACGCCAGTTGCGCGCCTGCACCCGGGCCGAGCCGATCCGCTCGTCCCACAATTGCCCCGCGCGCTGATAGGGCGTGTCGGGTTCCGGAGTCCGTCCGTAGCGCTGGACGGCACGCTTGAATCGCATAGGTCAGTCCCTTTCCTTGATGTCGGGGGTGGCGCCCGCGCCGCGGCTGGAGCCGGCGCCGAGCATGTGCACCGCGAGCTGGCGGTGATGGCGTGAGGTCTGTTCGGCGCGGAGGCGCTGCGCCCAGGCAGGGGCGCCATCGCCGCCCCCGGCGCCAGCCGCTGCCGCCGCCGCGGGCGCCGAGGATGAAGAGGCCGGCTTCCCGGTCATTGCCGACCAGGCCGCGTCGCGGCCCCGTTCGGCGGCGGCGCCAAGGCCGAGCGAGCCGCTGAGCCGCTGCGCTGCCGCGCCCTTGGCGGCGGCGGCCATGCCGCCGATGCTCGAGCCGCCGGTCTCCCGGCCGAGCTGGGCCGCGGTCGAGGCGGCGGCCCCCATCGTCGTCCCGGCGCGGATCGCGCCGAGGCCGGCGCCAGCGACCGCACGCGCGCCTCCGACCGCGGCCGCGCCGCCGAGCGCGAGCGTCGCTCCCGCGCCCGCCACCGTCCCGACGGCGGCGCCCGCGCCGAGTTGGGGGGCGCCCGACACCAGGCCGGAGGCGATGCTCGGCCCGAAGATTCCGAGCCCGAACAAAGCGAGGCTCGCGAGCATCAGCGACACCGCCTGCTCGAGGCTTGGCTCCTGCCCCTGCAGCGAGTTCGTGAATTCCGAGAAATAGTTGGAGCCGATGCCGACGATCACGGCGAGCACCATCACCTTGATGCCCGAGCTGATCACATTCCCGAGGACGCGTTCGGCGAGAAAGGAGGTGCGGTTCCACAAGGCGAAGGGGACCAGCACGAACCCCGCCAGGCTGGTCAGCTTGAATTCGAGGATCGTCACGAACATCTGGACGGCAAGGATGAAGAAGGCGATCACGACGATCACCCAGGCGATCATCAAGGTCATGATCTCGACGAAATTGGTGAAGAAGGCGATCGGGCCGACCAGCTCGGTCGCCTGGTCGAGCAAAGGCTTGGCCGCCTCGAAGCCCGTGCCGGCCAGCCGGCCCGGCCGGAGCAGGTCGTCGGCGGTAATCGTGCTTCCGCCGGCGGTGAGCCCAAGACCCGCGAACGAGCGGAAGATGATGCTGGTCAGCGTCGAGAAACTGTTCAGGATGAGGGCGAAGACGCCGACATAGAGGATCTTCTTGATGAAGCGGCCGATGATGTCGTTCTCGCCGCCAAGCGCCCAGAACAGGCCGGCCAGGGTGATGTCGATGCCGATCAGCACCGTCGTCAGGAAGCCGACGTCGGGCCCGAGCAGTCCGAACCCGCTGTCGATATAGCGGACGAACGTGTCCATGAATTGGTCGATGACGTTCAGGTCTTCCACTGGCGTCGGCTTTCGAATGTGGTTCGAGGAGGTGTCGCGGGGCCCGCGGCCCCAGGGGGGAGAGGCCAAACGGGCCCCGCGACGAGACGTGCACCGGATCGGGGCGGATCCGGTGCCGGCTCAGCTCATTGGCGCGGCCGGGGCGTGTAGGCGCGCCCATCCCCGAGGAAGCGGCGCACGCCCTCGCGGGATTCCCGCTCGATCTGCGCGCGCTCCGCCTGCTCGACCGCTTGGCTGCGGAAGTGCGCCGCCATCAAATTCTGGATCTGCAGCTGCTGCTGGGCGGTGAGCGCGAGCAGCTGGTTGGTCGCTTGGCTGACCTGAAGCGCGCCTTCGGCCCCCTGGCTGCGCGCGACGATCTGCGAGAGCGTCTGCGCGTCCTCGCGCACATTGGCGACGATCTGGCTCTGGACGCCCATGGTCTGGCGGAACTGGGACATCGCCGCGTCGAGCCTGGCGCGCGCCGAAGCGGCCCGCTGGTCGCGGGTCAGGAGCTGCTGGAAGCTCTCGGGATAGAGCTGCCGGAACTGCTGGTCGAGCTGGTCGACCCGGAAGTCGATCCCTCGCGCCTGCCCCATCAGCCCATCGATCTGCTGCAGCCGCTGCCGGAGCTGCTGCATCTGCGGAAAGTCGATCCGGCTGAGGTTGCGCTGCATGTTCTGAAGCATCGCCGCCTCGTTCTGGAGGCTCTGGATCTGCTGGTTGATCTGCTGGAGCGTGCGCGCCGCGGTGAGCAGATTCTGCGCATAATTCGCGCCGTCGAAGACCGGGATGGCATGCGCCGGCGCGGGCATGATCGCCAGCCCGGCCGCAAGCGAGGTGGTCGCGAGAGCGAGGCCGAGCAGGCCGGTATTGAGCAACTTCTTCACAGGTCATTCTCCTTCTGGGGGGTGGGTGGCATTGAAGCGGCCGGCCAAGGCGGCGGCCCAGGTCAGTCCGCAATCGCGGAGGTACGCGGCCGCGAAATCGCCCGCGCCATGCTCGGCCAGGACCGCGTCGATCCGCTTCTGCGAGGCGGGGTCGGAGGCGCCGCAAAAGGCGAGCGCGACCGAGCCGAGGCCGAGCTCGAACAGGCGGTTGCCGCGCGCGGACTGGAGATAATATTGCCGCTTGGGCGTCGCCCGGCTGATCAGCTCGATCTGGCGGTCGTTGAGCCCGAACCGTTCATAGGCGGCCCGGCTCTGCGGCTCGATCGCGCGGTCGTTCGGCAACAGGATGCGCTGCGGGCAGCTTTCGATGATCGCCGGCGCGATCGCGGAGTCGGCAATGTCCGCGAGGCTCTGGGTCGCGAACACCACCGCGACATTCTTCTTGCGGAGCACCTTCAGCCATTCGCGGATGCGCGCGGCGAACAGGGGATGATCGAGGAAGACCCAGGCTTCGTCGAGGACGAGCAGGGTCGGGCGCCCGGTGAACCTCTCCTCGAGACGGTGGAACAGATAAGTGAGGACCGGCGCGACGACGCCCGCCTGCCCCATCAGCGCCTCGGTCTCGAAGCACTGGACGTCGGCGATGCTGCCGACGCCGTCCTCGGCCGCGTCGAGCAGCCGGCCGAACGGCCCTTCGAGCGTATAGGGGGCGAGCGCCGAGCGCAAAGCGGTCGACTGGAGCAGCAGGGCGAGGCCGGTCAGCGTCCGTTCCGCGGCCGGCGCCGAGGCAAGGCTGCCGAGCGCCGACCAGACGGCCTCCTTCACCTCCGGCGTGACCAGCACCTTCTCGTGCGCGAGCAACGCGCCGATCCATTCCGCGGCCCAGGCCCGCTCGCTGGCATTTTCGATGCGGCGCAGGGGCTGGAAGGCGATGGCCTCGCCCCCGCCATGGCCGGCGTCTTCGCCGGTGCCCTCGCCTCCCAGGCCGAGCGCATGATGCGCGCCGCCCATGGCCAGCACCGCGGCCCGCGCCGAGAATCCCTTGTCGAAGATGTAGACCTGGGACGCGGGATAACGGCGGAACTGGAGCGCCAGCAAGGCGAGCAGCACCGACTTGCCGGCGCCGGTCGGGCCGACGATCAGCATATGGCCGACGTCGCCGACATGGGTGGAGAGCCGGAACGGGGTCGAGCCGCTGGTCTCGGCGTAGAGCAGAGGCGGCCCGTCGAGATGAGCGTTCCTGGCCGGCCCGGCCCAGACCGAGGACAAGGGCATCAGATGGGCGAGGTTGAGGCTGTGGACGAGCGGCTGGCGAACGTTCGCATAGACGTGGCCGGGCAGCGAGCCGAGCCAGGCCTCGACCGCGTTCGCCGTCTCGCGGATGGATGTGAAGCCGAGGCCGTTGATCACCCGCTCGAGGCCGCGCACCTTCTCGTCGACGCGCGCACGATCGGTATCGGCCACGGTCACCGTGGTCGTGAGGTAGCCGAAGGAGACATGATCGCCGCCGAGCGCCTGCAGCGCGAGATCGGCGTCGACGACCTTGTTGTCGGCATCGCTGTCCAGCAGCTGCGCGGGCTGATTGTACATGACCTCGCGCAGCAGCGCGGTGATCGACTTGCGCTTGTTGAACCATTGCCGGCGCAGCCGGGTCAGAGCCTTGGTCGCCTCCGTCTTGTCGAGCGCGACGAAGCGCGTCACCCAGCGATAGCCGAAGTCCAGATGGTTTAGCGCGTCGAGGATGCCGGGGCGGCTGACATTGGGAAAGCCGAGGATCGTGAGGCTGCGCAGATGGCTCTGCCCAAGCATCGGCTCGAGCCCGCCGGTGAAGGGCGTGTCGGCGAGCAGACCGTCGAGGTAGAGCGGGGTCTCCGGCATGGCGACGGGATGGCGCCGCTCGGAGATGGCGCCGTGCAGGAAGGTCAGCGTCTCGCCATCGTCCAGCGCCCGGATCTCCGGCATGAACCCTGAGAACAGGTCCAGTGCCCGGTCGGTCTCGGCGATGAACGCCGCCAGGGCCTGGCGCCAGTCGCGGCCCTTGAGGTCGTCGCTTCGCTCCACCAGGGCCCGGCCCGCCGTGTCGGCCTGGTCAGGCGCCGGCAGGAAGGTGAGCGTCAAATGATAATGGCTCTCGAAATGCGCGCCCGCGGCCTCGAAGCTCGCGCGCCGCTCTTCGTCGACCAGCCATGAGGCGGCCTCGGGGAAGGTGCCCTCGGGATAGCCGAGAGCCTGCCGGCGCTCGGCCTCGAAATGCAGCGCCCAGCCCGCGCCGAACCTCTTGAGCACGTTGTTCGCGCGCGCGCACGCCGAGACGAGCTCGGCCTCCGTCGCGCTTTCGAGGTCGGGCCCGCGAAAAGCGGCGGTGCGCTGGAAGCTGCCGTCCTTGTTGAGGATGACGCCCGGCGCGACCAGGGCCGCCCAGGGCAGATGATCGGCGAGCCGGTCGGCCCGATTGCGATATTCGCGCAAGCTCAGCATGAAAGATGGCCCTTCTGCCGAAGGTGGCGCGCGATCACGGGACCGAAGTCGGGGTCGCGCTTGGCGGCGAACACGGCGACCGTGTGCCCGACCGCCCAGAGGATCAGGCCGGCGATCCACTGCTGGAGCCCGAGGCCCAAAGCGGCCGCGACCGTGCCGTTGACGATCGCGATCGCGCGCGGCGCGCCGCCCAGGAGGATCGGCTCGGCGAGCGCGCGGTGAAGCGGCGCCTCGAAGCCCTCGATATGCGTTCCCGTCCCGATCATCCGATCAGCGCCCCGCCGCCGAAGCTGAAGAAGGAGAGGAAGAAGCTCGACGCGGCGAAGGCGATCGAGAGCCCGAAGATGATCTGGATGAGCCTGCGAAAGCCGCCCGCGGTCTCACCGAAGGCGAGCGTCAGGCCGGTCACGATGATGATGATCACCGCGACGATCTTCGCGACGGGTCCCTGGACGGATTCGAGGACCTTCTGGAGCGGCTCCTCCCAGGGCATGCCGGAGCCGGCCGCCTGCGCGCTCGCGGCGACGGCCAGGGCAAAACCGATGGCGAGGCCGAGGCGGAAGATTGTCCGGCGGTCGGCTATTCTGGTCGAGTGCATGTGTCATTCTCCTTGCATGAGGGACTGTGAGGACGGGTCGTCGGCCAGGACGCGGTAGCGGCCATCGGCATCGAGCCCGTCGACGCGCACGATCGTCTCGACGCGGCGGCCGAGGCCGCGCCCGGCGATGAACACGATCATGTCGATGGCCTCGGCGATCAGCTGGCGCGGCACGCCGACGACCGCCTCCTGGATGAGCTGCTCGAGGCGGTAGAGCGACGAGACCGCATTGTTGGCGTGAACGGTCGCGATCCCGCCCGGATGGCCGGTGTTCCAGGCCTTGAGCATGTCGAGCGCCTCGCGCCCGCGCACCTCGCCGACCACGATCCGGTCGGGTCTCAGGCGAAGCGTCGAGCGGACGAGGTCCGCCATGGTGACAGTGCCGGCGCGGGTGCGCAGCGCGACCACGTCGCTCGCGGCGCATTGCAGCTCGCGTGTGTCCTCGATGAGGATGACCCGCTCGTCGAGATGCGCCATCTCGGCGAGCAGGGCATTGGCGAGCGTCGTCTTGCCGGAGCTGGTGCCGCCGGCAACGAGGATGTTGCGCCGCTCGACCACCGCGAGCGACAGGCGGCGGGCCGCCTCCGCGGTCATGATCCCGTCGTTCACATAGTCGGCCAGCGTGTAGACGCGCGAGGCGGGCTTGCGGATCGAGAAGCAGGGCGCCAGGCTCACCGGCGGAAGCACGCCCTCGAACCTTTCGCCCGCGCCTTCGCCATGAGGCGGCAGCTCGGCCGAGACGATCGGCGCGCCCGCATGGACCTCGCTCCTCGCGTGGCTCGCGACCAGCCGGATGATCCGCTCGACCTGCGCCGGCTCGAGCCGAACGCCGCTGTCGGTCCGCCCCTCGCCGAGCCGGTCGAAGCGGAGGGCGCCGTCCGGATTGACCATGATCTCGACGACGAGCGGATCGGCGAGCGCGGCCGCGATCGCCGGTCCCATGGCGCTCGCCAGCATGGCGCGCTTGCGCCCCGCGGACTCCGAGCCGCTCACTGGCCCTCCTCCGCGGCAAAGCTTCGCCGGCCGCTCGCGAGCTGCTGGCCGACGCGGGTGATGAAGGCGGCGAAGCGGTCGCGTCCGATCGCGCGGGAGACTTCGTCCTCGTCCGCGAGCGGCGCGTTGACCGTCAGCATGTAGCGGATGAAGAGCGCGAGGCTCTCGATCTGGACATGGCCGTCGCGCTCGATCCGGGCGAGCGTATTCGAGATGCGGTCGAGCCTGAGGCCGAACCGCTCGTCGAGCTCGTTCGCGCCGCGCCGGTCGAGGAAGGCGGTCACCGCGGCGGCGAGCAATGAGGATTTGGAGACGCCCGGCTTGGCCGCGAGCGCTTCCAGTCGCTCGCTCGTCTCCCGGGGCAGGAAGAGCTGGTGACGGACCTGGTCCTTTCGAGCCATGACGCGCGCCCTTTTCAGAAGCTCGGCATCAGGTCGCCGCCGCGGCCCGATCCTTCGTTGACGGCGTGCGCCGAGAGCACCGGCGCGAGCGGCGAGGCGCCCGGCATGGCCCCGGCGTCGACGACGGGATTGGCGTCGTCCTCGCCGAGCCCGAGCAGGTCGAGCTGCTCGGAGCAGTCGCGCCTGGCGCGGCGGCGCGGGGCAAGTCCCGGATGGCGCTCCTGCTGGAGGCCGCCGCCCGTGTCCAACGCGGCATCCGTCGCGGGATCCTCGGGCACCGCCGCGGCGATCGCGAGCCCGCTCCAGTCGTCGGGACGGGCCTGGGGGCGGTCCGCATAGGCATCCGTGCCGAGCGCCGGCGCGGGCAGCACGCGCATCGTGAAATTGCGGTCCTCGAAGTAGCGAAGCTTCGCGGCGCGGATCGGCGCATGGCCAGAGACCAGGACCAGCTCGTCAGAGGGCGGCAGCTGCATGATCTCGCCCGGAGTCAGTAGCGGGCGCGCGGTCTCCTGCCGGCTGACCATGACATGGGCGAGCCAGGGCGCCAGCCGATGGCCGGCATAGTTGCGCATCGCGCGCTGCTCAGTCGCCGTTCCCAAAGCGTCTGAAATGCGCTTGGCGGTCCGCTCGTCATTGGTCGCGAAGGCGATGCGGACATGGCAATTGTCGAGGATCGCATTGTTGTCCCCATAGGCCTTGAGGATCTGGTTGAGGCTCTGGGCGATCAGGAAGGCGCGCACGCCATAGCCGGCGAGGAAGGCGAGCGACGTCTCGAAGAAGTCGAGACGGCCGAGCGCGGGGAACTCGTCGAGCATCAGCAGGAGCCGTGCCTTGGGCTTGCCGCCCTCGTCCTGGAGCCGCTCGGTCAGCCGACGGCCGATCTGGTTCAGGACCAGGCGGATCAGCGGCTTGGTGCGCGAGATGTCCGACGGCGGCACCACCAGATAGAGCGAGACCGGCGCGGCGCCTTCGGCCAGGTCGGCGATCCGCCAGTCGCAGGCCGAAGTCACCGCGGCCACGGTCGGATCGCGGTAGAGGCCGAGGAAGGACATCGCGGTCGAGAGCACGCCCGAGCGCTCGTTCTCGGACTTGTTGAGCACCTCGCGCGCGGCGGAGGCGACGACGGGGTGCGGACGATCGCCGAGATGAAGCGTGGTCATCATCGCCCGCAGGGTGGCGACGAACGAGCGCTCCGGATCGGAGAGGAAGGTCGCCACCCGGGCGAGCGTCTTCTCCTCCTCCGCGTAGAGGATGTGGAGGATCGCGCCGACCAGCAGCGAATGCGAGGTCTTCTCCCAATGGTTGCGCCGTTCGAGCGCCCCTTCCGGGTCGACCAGAATGTCGGCGATGTTCTGGACGTCGCGGATCTCGTGCTGGCCGCGGCGCACCTCGAGCAAGGGATTGTAGCGGGCCGAGCGCAGGTTGGTCGGATCGAACAAGAGGCAGTGCGAGAAGCGCGAACGCCAGCCGGCGGTCAGCTCCCAATTCTCGCCCTTGATGTCGTGGATGACGGCCGAGCCGGTCCAGGACAGAAGAGTGGGCACGACCAGGCCGACGCCCTTGCCGCTGCGGGTCGGCGCGAAGGCATAACATGCTCGGGACCGTCATGGCGCAGATAGGCCGGCCCGTGCCGGCCAAGAAAGACGCCGCGCTCGCCATACAAACCGGCGCGGGCGATCTCCTTCGGGGTCGCCCAGCGCGCCGAACCGTAGGTCGTGACATGCTTGGACTGGCGAGCGCGCCAGAGCGAGCCGAAGATCGCGGCGCCGCAGCCAAGGAAGCCCGACGCGCCGGCCAGAGCGCCGGCCCGGTCGAACACGTGCGGCGCATAGGCTTCGTAATGATACCACCAGCCGAACAGCGCCCAGGGCCGGTAGACCGGCAGCGCGCCCAGATGAAACCAGGGAAGACCGAGCTGCGGCTGGTAGCCGAGCATCGAAGCGGCCCACTGCGTGGCGGCCCAGAGGCCGAGCAGGATGATCGCCAGGACGACGATGATCTGTCCGATCAGCAGCTTGGTGGGCGTCATCGGGCTTCCCCCAGGGCCCGCGCACCACGCGCCGGCCGAGGCCCGCACAATCGCGCCGAGCCCAACGAAGCGACATTGCGCCTGCGGCGAATCTGACCGCTGTTCGACGAATCCCGCGCGAACGCCTCAGCCGATCTCGGGACCGGAGCGGTCGCGCGCCAGGCTCCAGTTCACCCGTCCGGCGCGAAGCTCCAGACCAAGTTGGCGGCCGAGCCGCTGCTCCATGCCGTCGCGCCAGGGAACGAGCGAAAAGTCTCGCGAGCGCGTGATAAGGGCGAACCGACCGCTGGCGAGGTCAACGCGGCGGGCCAGTCGGCCCTCTACGTGGCCGCTCTCCACGTCGCGGAAATCCAGCCCAAGTTCGCTTGAGAGCCCTTGGGCAGCGCGCAGGACGTCCTGGCGGCGCAATCGCTCGATCAAGTCTCCCGGATAGACGGTCGCCCCGTCCGCCTCCCAGGCGAGGCCGCGCGCCAGCAGCCATTGCCGCCGGGCCGCGAGCGCGGCCCGGGCCTCGCGACCGAAGCCAGCGTCGCGCAACGGCACAGGCGCGTCGGCGATCAGCTCGCGGTCGAGCCAGGTCGCGCCTTCCGCCGCCGGCAGCCGCTCGACCGGCATTGACGAAAGCAAGTCGAGCTTCACCGGTGCTGCCGCGGCCCGCTTCGCCTCATAGGCGGCGACGGTCTCCAGATGATCCTCGCCGATCCGCCAGCTGCCGTCGCCAAGCCGCTCGACCCCGCCCGAACCGCGTCGGATCGCCTCGAGCCGCCGCACATGCGCCTCGGCGAAAGCGGCGCTGGCGGAGGGGTCATGCGCCCGGTGCAGCGCGACCGAGTAGGTCCCCTCATTGGCGGCAGCGACCTCGGCGACAACGCGATCCGCGGCACGAACGGCCGGGTCTTGCGGCGAGAGATGCACGATCGCTCCCTCGGCCAGCGGCTCGACGGCGAGGCCAGGACCGACGTCCACATAATGAGCGCGGCCGTCCACGCCGTCGACGATGAGATAGTGGCGGTCGCGGAGCTCGTCGGCAAGGCCGCGCCCCACGACGCGCCCGATGACAGGATCGGACAAAGGGCGAAGGTCATGCACTACCAGTTCCGCCGCCCCGCGAGGTCGACCCTGGCCGCCAAGCGCGCGCTGCATGGTCCGGATGATGTCGCCGCGCTCGCCGAGGCGCCGGAGCCTGTCCTCCATGTCCGGCGCCAGCCGCCAGCGCGCGCCGCCGAGATTCTCTGCCAGGCCGAGTCCTTCGAGCTTGCGAAGCCGTCCGGCGCGGAGTGCGTGCTGCACGGGATCGCGATGACCGCCAGCGACGATGCCCTCCCCGTCCCGCTCGTGCAGCAGCCGCCGGTCGAGCGTCGTCAGCCGCTCAGCGGTCACCTCTAACCTTTGGCGGTTCTCGATCTCCAGGTCGGTGCGCGGCCCAAGGTCAAGGGTCACGAGCTCGGCCAGCCGCTCGCGCATCCCCCGGGAAATATATTCAGGGGCGATCACCAGATTCTCGCCGCGGTCGTCCTTGCCGCGCAGCATGACATGCGTGTGCGGGTGTCCGGTATCGAGATGATCGACCGCGACCCAGTCGAGGCGCGTTCCGAGATCCGCCTCCATCTGCGCCATCAACCGTCGGGTCAGCGGCTTCAGGTCCGGATATTCCGCGCCGTCCTCGGCCGAGACGATGAACCTGAACTGGTGACGGTCTCCCTCGGCGCGGGCGAGGAACTCCTTCCCATCGACGCGGTCGCCCTCGCGACGGTAGAGCTCGCCCGGCAGCCCGTCTCGGGTCACCCCGTCGCGCTGGATGTAGCGCAAATGCGCGCGGGCCGCCGCGAAGCCCTTGCCGCCGAGCCGGACCAGCCTCGTCTTGATGACGGCACGGCGCGCGCGAAGCCCAGCATGGCGGTCGCGCGCGCCGAGCAGCCGACCCATTGCAGCGCCTCTCCCCGTCCGCGATCCGCCGAAGCGCCGACGCCCGGCGACGCGCATTCCACCTGCAAGCGCAACCGCACCGATGACTTGGTGCAGATATTTGCGCGCGCGGTTAGCGCGCTCAGGGCGCTTGCGGCCAAGTCTCGGCTCGAAGTCGAATTCGTCGGCCAAATCGTCCCCGGTTAGTTGGTAAAGCGAGCGATGTTGGCACCGGAAGTGGTTCGTAGCTCTCCTCCGACCGACGAACTCGACGGCTGGTGGACGCACCGCCGACGTGTCCGACATCGCTTTGCTCATCGGGCGCTCGCCCTCGCGGGAACGCACATCTTTTCGCCACACCCGGGAGACCCAATATCGAACATTCGAGCGCAGGCGGAGATAGACGATGGCCGACGAAACCGGATTTGCTTCCTGGCAGAGCTACTGGCGCTTTCGTCAAGAGGTCACGCGCCGGCAGCGATACCTGCTGTCGGACGAGAGTAAGGCCTTCCTGGACGAGCTGGCTCGCACATCGAAAAGCCGGCTCGGCAAGATCGACGCGGGCGTGCATTTCTGCCGCGCCCAGATCGCCCACCAGGACGTCGAGCATCCACAAGCAGGGCCAATTCCCGGACCTGCGCTCCCCAAGCGCATGACGCCCTTGCCGGACGCCGCGACCGAAGGCCGTGCCAATCCCAAGGGCATCCCGCGGCTTTACCTCGCCGACGATTCTAACACGGCAATCGCAGAAGTCCGGCCGTGGATCGGCTCCCTTGTTTCGGTTTCCTATCTCAGGACCTTGCGGCAACAGAGGATCGTGGATTGCCGCGACGACAGCGGCGCGCACCACATCTATCTTGAGGGCGAGCCTTCACCCGAAAAGCGCGAGGCGGCGGTCTGGTCTGACGTCGCGCGCGCGTTTCGCATGCCCGTGCAGCGCAGCGACGACCGTGCCGAATATGCACCGACGCAAATCATCGTCGAGCTGTTCCAAAGCTTGGGCTATGACGGCGTCATCTACGGAAGCGCCTTCGGTTCAAAGGGCAGCAACCTTGTTCTTTTCGACGTCAATGCGGCAGAGATCGTGAGCACCGAGCTGCACGAGGTCGAGAAGGTCGAGCTGAAGACGAAGGAAGCAGCCGACCCCTATTTCGTCGAGAAGCAGACGGACGGCAGCGTGAGGCTGATCCGCAATGTCATAACCGCCGTCGGCCCGGCCGGCGGACCGATGGTCGAGTTGACCTAAGGCGATTATCCCCGGTCCACTGCTGCTCAGGGGTCCGCAAGCCTTGAACGAGCGGCGGCGGCCAAGATCTGCTCGGCCGTCGCGATCGAACCGCCCGCCCGAGCTGCTTCCGCCCACGCGGAAAGCCGAAATTCGGTCGAGAAAAACTTGTCGCGCTCGATCGAGAGCCCGAACGGAAGCCGAATGGTCCTAAGCTCAGCGAGGCTAAACGTGCCAAGCTCGGGACAGCCGAATCCGAGATCGGCGAGCCCGAACAGAGTGTCGCAATCGCCCGCAAGTTCAGTCGCGAGCCATGTGGCCGGACCCGCCGGATTGAAGAATTTGACGACTGGCAGATGATCGCTGTCGGGACCGCACCCATTGGCGCGAAGCTGCTCGGCAAGCTCGTCGGGCAGGAAGGTGTCGCTGATCATGATCGAACTCCTCGGTATCCGCCCCGGGGAAGCGGGTGGGCGGTGAGGAGCGACCAAGAGGCCCGGCAAGCGCCGGGCCGCACCCAGAGGGCCGGAACGTAGTGGAGGACCCGGCCCGGAGGGCCGGGTTGCGGTCCGGAGCGTCGGGCCTAGCCGGGAGCGCCGCCCATCCGCGCCCGCGTGGCGACCGGAAAAGGAGATCTAAATCCCGGCGCGGCGCCGTTCGACCTTGTGGCAGTCGTCGGATCGTAGGCGACAGGATGGTCGATGGGTGCGTCGATTAGAACCGCAAGTCATCCAGCCGCCTGGCGAACTGGTCCCACGCGACCGGCGGAGTCATGTGGGACCATGAGAGGCGAATTGTGCCTTGAACAACATCGTCCTGAAGTCCCATCGCCGTCAGGACGTGACTCGGAGCGTAGTGAGAGGAGGTACAGGCCGATCCGTTTGAGATCGCCACCAAGTCCTTGGCGCTCACCATAATGGCTTCCGAGTCGATCCCGGGGAGCGCGAAGCTCAGGATGTGCGGCAGAACCGGACCGCCTTCTCCATGGAGAATGGGCTTCAGTCGCGCGAGCGCAGCCAACGCGTCGCTCCTGATTGCAAGGCATTGCTCGCGTCGACCCTCGCACTCTTTCTCCGCGAGCTCGGCTGCCAGGCCAAGGCCAGCGATCAATGGTGTGGGCAAGGTTCCGGGCCGAAGCCCCCGCTCCTGACCACCTCCGAACATCAACGGCGCGATTGGAGCGCGGCGCCCTTCTCGCCTGCGGACGATCAGCGCGCCTATGCCCTTCGGGCCAAAAATCTTGTGTCCGCTGATGCTGATGAGGTCGATGCGCCGGTTCCTCAGCGCGTGCGGTTCGCGTCCGAATGTCTGAGCCGCGTCCACGTGCAGGAAGGTGTCCTCGTCGTGGAGCCGAGCGGCGATCTCTTCGATCGGCTGAAGGGCCCCGGTCTCGTTGTTGCCGTGCATGACGGAGACAAGTAGCGTGTCCGGGCGCAGCGCCGCGGCGACTTCTTCTGCGCTCACCCGCCCCGAAGGTCCGGCACGAACCAAGGTGACCTCAAAGCCGCAGGACCGCAGATGGTCGAGCGGCTCCAGCACCGCCTTGTGCTCAATCGTGCTCGACACGATGTGGCGGCGACCGGTCGCGGAGCCGTGAGCGGCAAGTCCGAGGATCCCGAGATTGTTCGCCTCCGTCGCACCGCTCGTGAAGATCACCTCGTCCGGAGTCGAAGCGAGGCAGTGGGCAATTCTTTCCCGGGCTTTGTTGACCTCGCGGAGCGCATCGACGCCGTAACCGTGCGTCCGGCTGCCGGCATTGCCATATTCCTCTGTCATCAGATGGATGACGAGCTCCGCAACGCGGGGATCGACCGGGGTCGTCGCTGCCGCGTCAAGGTACGGGGGTCTGTTTGTTTCCTGAGAAACAAAGTTTGTTTCGAACGTTGATGCTTCGTCGGCCACGTTCTATACGATAGCCGTCCAGACCGGGCATGGATAGGGGCGAGCTGGCTATGATTCTCGAATTTCCCGCCGTACGGGGAATACAGGCCGGACGCGAATATTATGTCGCGATGTGCCCTCTCGGAAGCGTCCAGAAGCTCTTCCGCTTCACCGATTCCGGACTAGAGCCCGAGCTGCGTGCACAACGGCAGCTCAACCGCGGGCGCATCCCTGAAATGACCCGCTATGTCGTCGACAATCCGGACAATTACGTCTTTTCGGCTCTGACGGCCTCGATCGACGGAGAAGCCAAGTTCGTCCCGACGGACGACCGAGCTGACGGGCAACTGGGGTTGCTGAGAGTTCCGATGGCCTCGCGTATCATCATCAATGACGGGCAGCATCGGCAGGCCGCGATAGAGGCTGCGCTTGCCGACGCGCCGCAGCTGGCGGACGAGACGATTGCCGTCGTCCTCTTTCACGATCGTGGGCTTGAACGCTGCCAGCAGATGTTCGCCGACCTGAACCGGTATGCCGTCAGACCTTCACGATCCCTGAGCGTCCTGTACGATCAACGCGACGACCAAGCGCTGCTCGCCAAGCTGGTCCTCAGTCAGTTGCCCGAGCTGTCCGGTCTGGTTGAACTCGAAAAGTCGAGCCTCTCGCCCAGGTCGAAGGCGCTGTTCACATTGAGCGCCATCTACACAGCCACGGCCGCTCTGCTCACCGACGTCGACCTCAAGGGATCCGAAGCGCGCGCAGCGTCCGCCGCGGATTTTTGGCGCCGCGTCGCGGCCCAAATGACCGAATGGCGCAAAGCGCGCGACGGCGAGCTGACGTCGGGTGACGTGCGAGAGACCTTCATCCACTCCCATGGCGTCGTCCTGCATGCGCTCGGCCGCGTCGGCAATGTGCTGCTCAAGGGAGATGGAAAAGCGCTTTCCCGACTTGACCGGCTTTCGCGGATCGACTGGCGGCGCGGAGCACCGCTTTGGGACGGCCGAGCGGTTCTCGCGGGGCGCGTGCAGAAGACCCATCAGAGCGTCATTCTCACCGCCAACGCAATCAAATCGCATCTGGGCCTCGAGCTGAGCGCAGAGGAGCAGGTGCTTGAAGATGCCTTCGGGAGGGAAGCACGTGCAGCCTGAGCGCAACGGCAATCGACGGCCGTCGGCATTCGACGCGCTGGGATTCAAGCAGACCGTAACGGCGCTGCTCGATGAAATCTCGGCACTCTATCTCGCAGACGCGACGCCCTGGGTCGTCGGCTATAGTGGCGGCAAGGATTCCACGGCGACGCTGCAGCTGATCTGGATGGCGCTTTCCCGAGTCGAGCCGACCTCGCGTCTGAAGCCTGTCTACGTCATCAGCACCGATACTCTCGTTGAAAACCCGATTGTCGCCGCCTGGGTCGGGCGCTCGCTCGACCAGCTTGGGGTCGCGGCCGCCGGCAAGGATCTTCCCCTCACCTCGCACCGGCTTACGCCAGATCCGACCGAATCCTTCTGGTCGACGCTCATCGGGCGTGGCTATCCGGCGCCGCGCGCGAAGTTCCGCTGGTGCACCGATCGGCTCAAGATCTATCCGTCGAACCGGTTCATCGCGCAGGTCGTCAAGGCGAGCGGCGAAGCGATCGTCGTGCTGGGCACGCGCAAAGCCGAGAGTCAGGCGCGAGCCCGGTCAATGGAACGCGCCGAGCTGAAAAGGGTGCGCGAACGGCTCAGCCCGAATGGCAAGCTCCTCAACTCCTACATCTACTCGCCGATCGAAGACTGGTCGAACGACGATGTGTGGACCTTCCTGATGCAAGTCCGGAATCCATGGGGCTTCGACAATAAAGAGCTGCTGACGATGTATCAGGGCGCGTCGGCCGACGGCGAATGCCCGTTGGTCATCGACGCCACTACGCCGAGTTGCGGCGACAGCCGGTTCGGCTGCTGGGTCTGCACGATGGTGGACAAAGACAAGTCGATGACGGCCATGATCCAGAACGACGCCGAGAAGGAATGGATGCTGCCGCTGCTGGAGCTGCGGAACGAACTCGACATCCGCGACGAGGCCAGTGGCAAGCGCGACGATCGACATCTGCGCGACTTCCGGCGGATGAATGGCTCGCTGCAGGTTCATAACGGCCGGATGGTGCACGGCCCCTATCTGCAAACGGCGCGCGAACATTGGTTGCGTCGGGTACTCGAAGTGCAGCGTCATGTGCGCGAGCACGGGCCGCCGGGAATGGAGACGATCGAACTGATTACGATGCCGGAGCTCCGCGAGATCCGGCGTCTCTGGGTCGTCGAGAAGCATGAAATCGAGGACAACCTGCCACGCATCTATGAGGAGGTCCTGGGCGAACCTTTCCCCGATGGCCGCATGGACGACAGCCTCGCGTTCGGACGCGAAGAAATCGACCTGTTGCGCGACCTTTGCGGAGAGGACGTGTTGCACTTTCAGCTGGCCCGCGAGCTTCTCGATATTGAGCGGCAACACCGCTCGATGGCGCGACGCGCCGGCCTCTTCAAGGCGCTGGAGAAATCGCTGCGGCGTGGTTCTTATGAGAGCGCGGAAGAGGCCACCGAGACTGCCTTTCGCCGGCGCGACCTGCTCGACGATCTGAGGGACGACGATGACGGCGATCTGACGCTGAGCCTGCTTGATCCGCAGGATGCTTCGACAGGCGCTCCGTCATGATCCTGGACGAGATCGTCCTTCACGATTTCGGGGTCTATGGCGGGCGCCAGAAAATCGCGCTGACGCCAACCAGCCCGACCAAGCCCGTGATCCTGATCGGCGGCCTCAATGGCGGCGGCAAGACCACTTTGCTCGATGCGCTGCAGCTCTGCTTCTTCGGCAACATCGCACGTTGCGCCGGACGCAGCGACCTTCCCTATGACGAATACCTTCGTCGCAGCGTCCACCACGGTGCCGCAGTCCCGGAAGCAGCGGTCGAAGTGGCATTCAGGCACACCGTCGACGGCGAGGTCCAGAACTGGCGCCTGACCCGCTCCTGGACTGCCGGAGACTCCGTGCGGGAACGTTTCCAGGTGATCCGCAACGATCGCCTCGACAAGGCTGCGAGCGAGCAGTGGAGCGCGCAGGTCGACGATTTCATTCCGGCGCGGATCGCGCATCTCTTCCTGTTCGATGGCGAAAAGGTCGAGGGCTATGCGGATCTCGAGCAGGCCCCGGCGCTAATCCGGACCGCCATCCATAATCTCCTCGGACTGGACATCGTCGAACGGCTTGGCGCCGACCTCACCGCGATCGAGCGCAAGCGAAAGATCGAACTCAAGACTCCGGAGGAAGCGGACGCTCTAAACGCGCTGCGTGACCAGATCCGAAAGGCGGTTGCGGAACGGTCGGCTCTCGTGCGCGATAGAGCTTCCGGTCTGAACGAACTCGACAAGCTTCGGCGCAAGGCGAAAGAGCTGGATGAACGCTTCGAGCGCGAAGGGGGGGGCCTGTTCGAGGATCGCGGTCGACTCGAGGGCGAGCTTGCCGTTGCCCTGCGCGGCCAGGAGGTCATACGCCGCTCGCTGCGCGAGCAGGCCGGCGGCGCCGTGCCGCTCGCGATGGTGAGGCCTCTGCTTGAGGACATCCAACGCATCGCCGAGAGCGAGCAGCACACACTCCTTTGCGCCCAGACAGCCGGCGTCGTCAGCGAGGAATATGCGTCGCTGCTGGCACTGCCCACCGTGATCGCGGCAAGTGACAAGTTGCGTGCGGAGATTGAACACCACTCCCAGTCGCGGCTTGCAGCGTTGCGCGAAGCTGCGCAGGCTCCCATCCACCTGCTGCTCGACGGGGGAGCACGGGCGATGCTGGATTCGCTGCTTCACGACGAGCTCAAGGACATTGGCCGGGGGCTGGCCGATCTGGTCCAGCAAGATCGCCAGCTAGACGAGACGATCGCCCATCTACGCACGCTTCTCGGCGCAGTCCCCACCGAGCAGGCGATTGCGGAGCTCGTCGCGGAGCGCGACGCCGCGCGGTCGGAATTGCAGCTGGCCGAGTTTGAGCATGAGCGGGGCGACGCGGAGATCGCGCGCCTCGATCGCGAGCTGGAGACCCTGCGCGAGCGCGAAACCAAGTTGCTCGAGGTGGTCGCAAAGGCGCAGTTCGAGCAGGAGGACGTGTCGCGCATCCTGACTCATTCGGCAAAGATGCGGGAAACCCTGAGCCGCTTCGGAAATGCGGTGGTCAGCCGTCACGTCGCCCGCATCGAGGCGTTCGTCCTCGACAGTTTCAGGCAGCTGGTGCGCAAGGAAGGCCTGGTCACGGGACTCAGGATCGATCCGATGACGTTCGCGCTCGAGCTGC
>Ga0190266_10000023_pt1 | contig 23045 bp, 24 predicted proteins | sample Popmic220T_FD_132448 | JGI IMG/M metagenome (GOLD analysis project Ga0190266, IMG submission 132448) | Populus adjacent soil microbial communities from riparian zone of Indian Creek, Utah, USA - 220 T | ecosystem: Environmental > Terrestrial > Soil > Riparian zone | place: USA: Utah | collected...
AAAGTCCTGGCGGATGAGCGGTCCGAAGCCGTCATAATTGAGCGGGATCGGCGTGCTCTGATACTTGTTTCCGGCCGGTGCGCCGTCCGGATACATGTCGAAGGTCAGGATCTGATTGGGCGGTGCCTGGAATTCGAAATGGGCGTAACCGAAGCCGTTGCGGTCGGTCTGAATAGAGCCGAGCTGGCGCTGGCATTTCCAGTAGAAGTCATAGGTCGTATTGGGTGTCCCCCGCGTGACCTCGACCGTGGCCGTCGTCGCGCCCGACGGCGTCTGGCTGATGGAAATATTGCCGCCGTCCCGGGTCGGATCGCTATTGGTGACGTTGCTGTTGCCGCAATCGGAGAAGTCCTGACGAACGAGGTCGCCCGAGCCTTCCAGCTCGTCTTGCGCCATGGCCGGCGTCGCCGATGCCAGGCAGAACATGACCGAGGAAACGAAGCAGACGGACGTCAGCCGCTTGCCATTACGGATAACCTGAATCATCGCGTGATCCCCCCTTGTTGGTGTGAGTTCCTCCGCGAATGGCGAGGTTAACATGATGCCGACTCGGCACAACAGGCCCGACATCTGTGAGCGTAAAGCGTTCTTCTTGCCGTCACAAGCCGAAGGACTGTTCCGGTGCGACCCGTCGCTTCGGGAGAATCGTTCGCCGCAAATTCGGCGCCAGGGGATTCCATCATGATCGATTTCGGTAAAGAATCGAAACTGTTGGGGAGGGTGCCAGTCGATGTTGCGTATCCTGATCGTTGAGGACGAGCCGTTGTTCGCCGAGACGCTCAGGCATCTGGTCGAGCTGAACCCGCGCTATGCGGTGACGGCAGTGGCCGAGGATCGGGTCGGCGCGCTTTCCGCTGTTGCGGAGCGCCGGCCCGATCTCGCCTTGGTCGACCTTAGGCTGGCCCACGGCAATAGCGGCTTCGCGGTCGCCGCCAAGCTCAACGATCTCGGCATTCCCTGCCTGTTCACGACCGGCAGCGCGCCCGATTTTCCGTTGCCCGATCTTGCGCTGGGCTGCCTGGTCAAGCCGTTCACCGAGGACGATCTGGTGCGCGCGCTCAAGGCCGCCGAAGACATCCTTCGCGGCCGCCAGCGCCTGCGGCCGAGCCGCCCCGGCAACCTGCGCCTCTACGCCGAGGAAGCCGCCGCCGCGGCCGCCGCCGCGGTGCCTGGCCTGCTCCCGGCGCCGGAACGCTCCAACGCCCGTCGCACGCTGCGCGCCCGCGCGGGCCGTGTCTGGCGACGCCTGAGCTTCAGCTAGGCCGCGCCCGCTCCGCCGCGATCCACGCGTCGATCTCGCTCTCGAGCACATCGAGCGGGATCGAGCCGTTGCGCAGTACCGCATCGTGGAAGCGGCGCTCGTCGAACCGCGCGCCCAGCGCCTGCTCGGCGCGGTGGCGCAGCTCGAGGATCTTGAGCCGCCCGATCATATAGCCGAGCGCCTGGCCCGGCCAGCTGATGTACCGGTTCACCTCCGCCTCGATGTTGGTATCGGTCAGCGCCGTATTCTCGCGCATGAAGGCGATCGCTCGCGCCTTGTCCCAGCCGAAGGCGTGGATGCCGGTGTCGACGACCAGCCGGCAGGCGCGCCACATCTGGTAGGATAGCTCGCCCATCTTCCGCTCGGGCGTGTTGTAGACGCCCATCTCCTCGCCGAGGCTCTCCGAATAGAGCGCCCAGCCCTCGGTAAAGGCGGTGTAGCTGGTGAAATTCCGGCGGAACGGGGCGAGGTCCAGCTCCTGCTGAAGCGCGATCTGGAGGTGATGACTGGGCACGGATTCGTGCAAGGAGAGCGCCGGAATCTCATAAAGCGGGCGCTGGTTGAGCCGCGAGACGTTGACGTAATAGGTGCCGGCGATGCCGCTCTCGGGCGAGCCCTGGCTGTAATAAGCGGTGGTCGTGCCCTCCGCCGTTTCCGCCGGGATCGTGCGGATCGTGAAGGTGAGCCGGGGCAGCGTCCCGAACAGGCGCGGCAGCCAGCCGTCGACCTCCTTGTTGAACGCTGCAGAGGCCTGGATCAGCTGCTCCGGCGTGGTCGGATAATAACGCGGGTTGGTCCTCAGCTCCTGGATGAAGGCCTCGCGGCTCGGATAGCCGGCCTCGCGCGCGACCCGCTCCATTTCGGCGCGGATCCGCGCCACTTCGCGCAATCCGATGTCGTGGATTTGCTGCGGCGTCAGGTTCGTGGTCGTGTGCTCGCGCACCTGCAGGGCATACCATTCGGCGCCGTGCGGCTGCGCCGAAACGCTGTCCGAACGGGCGCAGCGGGGCAGATAATCGTTCCGGAAGAAATCGAGGTGCTTCTGGTAGGCGGGGTTGATCACCGTCGTGATGATCGTCCGCGCCCGCGCCTGCAGCGCCGCCCAGTCGGCCTCGGGAATCGTCGCCGGGCGGGCCGCCGCGAACGGCTCGTAGAAGCGCGATTGGGTGGGGTCCGCCGCGATCACGCCCGAAATCGAACGGTCGTAGCCGTTGAAGATAGAGCAGGGCAGGACGTAGCCGCCGCGCACCGCATTGGCGGTGATCGCCAGCGCCTGGTCGTTCAGCCGCGGGTATTGCGCGATGCGGGTCAGGTAGGATTCGTAGTCGGCGCGGTTGTGGAACGGCACGTCGCGCGCAAGGCCGGCGAAGCTCTGGTGCCAGCCCTCGTAGCTGGTGAACAGCATGTCGCGCTGGCCGAAGCCGTTCTCCTCGATCCCCTCGCTCAGCTGGCGGATCAGGATCGCGCGGTTGACCCGGTCGGCCGGAGTCAGCGACGCCTCCGGGATTGTCCGCAGCCGTTCCAGGAAGGCCTGGGACTGACGGACGCGCCGGTCGCGCGCCTCTGGGCTGAGGTCGCGGATCGCATCGTCATAGTCGCGCACGCCGAGCGCGGTGGCGTAGGTCGGGTTCTCGCGCAGCAGCCATTGATAATGCTCGCCCATCAGCCGGTGGAGGTCGTCCGCGGGGGCGGCGGCGGCCGGCGCGGCGCCGGCCAGCAGTGCAGCGGTGAGAAGCTTCAGGCGCATGATGGTCTCCCCTTTTCCGGACACCCTATCCCCGCCGTTCGTTGGCGCAAATGGCGCTTCGTCGAAAAAGCGCTGGTGCGGGAAGGTGCAGTCGCTAGCGTCCGCCAGCCCGCAACGGAGGAACGCGCATGACCGCAGCCGAAGCCACGCCCGAGCTCGACGCCGTCGCCGGCCGCGACGACCGGGCTTTTCTCGGCCATCCGAAGGGGCTGGGCTATCTGGGATTTTCCGAAGCCTGCGAGCGCTTCTCCTATTATTCGATGCAGACGCTGCTCGTCCTCTACATGGTCAATTACCTGCTTCTGCCGGGCCGCATCGAGCATGTGGTCGGCTTGGGTTGGCTGCGCGCGTGGCACTATCCGGGGCTCGACGCCCAGCCGCTCGCCTCGGCGATCTTCGGCGACTACACCTCGCTCGTCTACCTGACGCCGATCATCGGCGGCATCATCGCCGACAAGCTTACCGGGCGCCGGATCGCGCTCATCGTCGGCGCCGTGATGATGGCGATCGGCCATTTCCTGATGGCCTTCGAGGGCGGCCTGCTGTTCGCGCTGCTGGCGCTGATCGTCGGCGTCGGGCTGTTCAAGGGTAACATCGCGACCCAGGTCGGCGAGCTCTACAGCGAAGCCGACCTTCGCCGCGCGATGGCGTTCCAGATCTTCTACATCTTCATCAACGTCAGCGTGATCGCCGCGCCCCTCGTGTCCGGGACGCTCGGTCAGAAGGTCGGCTGGCATTATGGCTTCGGCTGCGCCGGGATCGTCATGGTCTTCGGGCTCTTCATCTATCTCGCGGGCCGGAAATCGCTGCCGGCGGACCTTGAGGTCGCGGCGAAGCCGCAAGGGCAGTTGATCCGCCAAGCCCTCGGCGCGTGCCTCGGCATCGCCATCCTCGCCCTTGCCTGGCTGATGCTGTCCGGCTTCCTGTTCTCGTCGTGGCCGGTCGGCATCGCCTCCGTGATCGTGATGGTTGGAGCGCTCTATTACTTCCTGACGCGCAACCTCGACCCGGCCGACAAAACCCGGGTCCTTTCCCTGTTCATCCTGATCCCCGTGCAGGCGATCGTGCTGCTGACCAACCAGGAGATCTTCAACGCCTATCTCGTCTGGGGCGACCAGCATTTCGACCTGACCTTGCTCAACGACACGAGCAGCTGGCTGATTACCGTCGACGCGACCTTGAGCTTCACCATGCTGGTCGCGGTCGCCGCCTTCTGGAAATGGTGGAGCATCCGCCGCCGCGAGCCCGACGAGATCAGCAAGATGATTATCGGCAGCCTGTTCACCGTCGCGGGCGGGCTCTGCCTGTTCATGGCCGCGCTCACCACGCCGGACGGCCACAAGGTCAGCCTCGCCTGGCCGCTGATGTTCCACCTGCTCAACAGCATCGGCTTCGCGCACATCCTGCCGGTCGCGCTCGCGCTCTTCTCCAAGATCGCGCCGCGGGCGATCAACGCCACGGTGATCGGCCTTTATTATCTGGCCTTCTTCGCCGCGAACAAGATCGTCGGCTATGTCGGCGGGCTCTATTCCAGCCTGCCCACGACGACCTTCTGGCTGATCCACGTCGCCAGCGCCGTGGTCGGCCTCGTGGCCTACATCCTGTTCAAGTTGGTGCTGGGGCGAACGCTCGCCCATACGCCTGCCGCCTAGGCCGGCACTGGAGCCTTCGGTGGCAATGGAAAGAGCGTCACGAAGCGCTCGGCGATGGCGCGGTCGCCCTCGATTGTCATTGTACCTTCGGCCTCGAGCATCGCGAGCGGCACACCGCCGTAGATGGCGCTGGCGATCGCACCGGGCGTTCCGGTGAACACGGCGTCGGCGCCTTCGGCCGGGCAGCGCTCGCTTCGAATCACGCCGTCCCGGATCGTCGCCCGGTAGCTCTCGCGGCCGAGGCGGAAGCCGATCACCGCGTCGATGTCCCTGGGCAGGCCCGGCTGGCCCATGGCCATGAACGACAGCATCAGCGAGACCGCACTGAAATGCTGGCCGGGGTCGTGCCCGGGCGAGCGCGTGGCCCAGCGGCCGAGCGCGCCCATGATCGGCAGCGACTGATAACCCCATTCGCTGAGGCCGTAGACCTGCCCCGAGGCGGGCGGGGCGAGTCGGCGCCGGACCACGATGCCGTCGCGCTCGAGCCCCTCAAGCCGCTGGGTCAGCACGTTGGCCGAAATTCCGGGCAGGTCGGCGCGGATGTCACTGAACCGTTTTGGACCGAGCATAAGCTCGCGCATCACGAGCAGGGCCCAGCGCTCGCCGATCAGGTCGAGCGCATGGGCGGTGCCGCAGCCGTCGCCATAGCGGCGCCGGGACGAGCCGTGCTGAAGGTCGGTTATGTTTTCTAACGGCACAGTTGCGATTTATAACAAAATCGGCCAACGTCAATTCCCGAGTCGCAGTTTGACCAGGAATTTTCGGCAATCTGGGAGAGGAAGATGAGCGACGCCGCGACGCTGCCGCCCCGTGAAAGATTGAAACCCGCGCGAGACATGGCGGCTGCGCTGCCAATCCGTTGGGACGGCGAGAGCGCCGAATACCGGACGGCGCGGACCGCCCTCATCGCCGAAGAGATCGAGCTCCGCCGCCAGATTCAGCGCGTCGCCGAGCAGCGCCGCGCGCTTCCGCTTGGCCCCGTCGCGAAGGATTATCGCTTCCTCGACGAGCAGGGCAACGAGCTCGGCCTCGTCGACCTGTTCAGCCGGCCCGATACCTTGTTCGCCTATTTCTGGATGTTCGGGCCCGAACGCGCGCGGCCATGCCCGATGTGCACCTCGTTCGTCGGCTCGCTGGACGTCCCCATGCCCGACATCGAGCAGCGATTGGCGCTGGCGATCGTCGGCCGCTCCCCGGTCGCGCGCCAGCTCGCCTTCGCTCGCGAACGCGGCTGGGACAATCTCAAATTCTACCAGACGATCGGCGACGATTATGCCCGCGATGTCCACGCACTGACCGACGGCGGCGAAGGCGCCGCGGTGACGGTCTGGCGCCGCGATGGTGACGAGGTCCGCCTGTTCTGGGCCGCCGAGGGCGGCGCCGAGACCGCCGATCCGGGCTTCGACCCGCATCTCGCTCCCGATCCGACGCCGCTCTGGAACATCCTCGACTGGACTCCGGAAGGGCGCGGCAAGGATTGGTATCCCAAGCTGAATTATGGAGACTGATCGATGTCCAGGATGATCTTCGTGAACCTGCCCGTCGCCGATCTGCCAAGGGCCAAGGCCTTCTACGAGGCGATCGGCTTCACCAATAACCCGCAATTCACCGACGACACCGCCGCCTGCATGGTGCTGACCGACGCGATCTACGTGATGCTTCTGACGCACGAGAAATTCGCGCAATTCACCACGCGCGAGATTGCCGACGCCAACCGGACCGCGCAGATGCTGCTCGCCTTGTCCTGCGACAGCCGCGAAGGCGTCGACGAGATCACCGAGGCCGCGATCGCCACCGGCGGAGTCGAGGCCCACGATCCGGAGGATCTCGGCTTCATGTACAGCCGCGGCTTCTGGGATCCGGACGGCCATGGCTGGGGGCCGTTCCACATGGACATGGCCGGCTTCGAAGCGGCGCAGCAGGCCGAGCCGGTCCCCGAGCCGACCAACGCCTGAGCCATTTGGTGGGCGACCGAACAGGATGAAGGAGAGCCGAGATGACCTATGTGGAAGGGTTCGTGCTGGCGGTGCCGGCCGACCGGAAGGACGAATATCTGCGGTCGGCGTCCGATGCCGCGCCGCTGTTCAAGGAGTTCGGCGCCACCCGCCATGTGGAGGCCTGGGCCGACGACGTCCCCGAGGGCAAGGTCACCGACTTCAGGCGCGCGGTGAAGGCCGAAGAGGGTGAGGCGGTCGTCTTCTCCTGGTTCGAATATCCGGACCGCGCCACCCGCGACGCAGCCAATGCGAAGATGATGGCGGATCCGCGCATGAAGGAGATGGGCGCGAACATGCCGTTCGACGGCAAGCGCATGATCGTCGCCGGTTTCGCACCGATCGTCCAGGAGGGCGCTGCGGGCGGCATGGGCTATACGGACGGCTTCATCGTGCCGGTGCCCGACGGCAAGAAGGAGGCCTATCGCGCGATGGCGCAGAAGGCCGCGCCGATCTTCCAGGAATATGGCGCCACGCGCGTGATCGAGGCGTGGGGCGACGACGTGCCCGATGGCAAGGTCACCGACTACAAGATGGCGGTGAAGGCCGAGGAGGGCGAGAATGTCGTCTTCTCCTGGATCGAGTGGCCGGACAAGGCGACCCGCGACGCCGGCTGGGCCAAGGTCATGCAGGACGAGCGGATGCAGCCGCCCGCCGACACGCCGTTCGACGGCAAGCGCATGTTCTGGGGCGGCTTCGCGCCGATCATGGACACCGCCGCCCGGGGAGGGAAGGATGGCTGACACGTTCATCTGGTACGAGCTGATGACCGGCGATCTCGATGCCGGGCTCGATTTCTACGCCCACGTCGTCGGCTGGCGGCCGAGCGAGGCCGAGCAGCCGGACATGCGCTACGTGATACTCAATGCCGGCGACCGCGGCATCGGCGGCGCGATGCAGCTGACCGAAGCAATGCGCGAGGGCGGCGCGGTCCCCGCCTGGCTTGGCTACGTCCATGTCGAGGACACCGACGCCAAAGCCGAGGCGATCGCGGCGGACGGCGGCAGGATCCTGATGCCGCCCGGCGACATCCCCAATGTCGGCCGCTTCGCGCTGGTCGCCGATCGCGGCGGGGCGGCCTTCTACCTGTTGACGCCGCGGCCGCGCGACGGCGACGGCCCGCCGCCGCCGCTCGACCAATATGCGCCCGGCAATTGTGGCTGGCACGAGCTCTACGCCGCCGACGGCGAGGCCTCGGCGATCGAATTCTATGGCGGCCAGTTCGGCTGGACCACGGCGAGCGAGATGGACATGGGCGAAATGGGCACATACCGCCTGTTCGCCACTGGCGGCGACGAAGCGGTGGGCGGGATGATGGATAAGCCCGCGCAGATGCCCGTCGGCGCGTGGCAATATTATTTCAACGTCGATGCCATCGACGCCGCCGCCGAACGCGTGAAGAGCAAGGGCGGCCAGGTCGTGATGGGGCCGATGGAGGTGCCGAACGGGATGTGGGTGCTTCAGGGTCTCGATCCGCAAGGGGCGCATTTCGCGCTCGTCGCGCCACAACGCTGATAGGAGAGGAAAGATGACGAGCAACAAGCTGGTGACCTGCCTGTGGTTCGACCACGGCAAGGCGCGCGAGGCGGCGGAATTCTACGCCGCGACCTTCCCCGACAGCCGGGTCGGCCCGGCGCACGAGGCGGCGACCGACTATCCCGGCGGCGAGAAAGGCAATGAGCTGACGGTGGAGTTCACCGTTCTCGGCCAAGCCTTCGTCGGCCTCAACGGCGGCCCGAACTTCACACCCGACGAAGCAGTGAGCTTCATGGTCGTGACCGAGGACCAAGAGGAGACCGATCGCTACTGGAACGCGATCACCCAAAATGGCGGCGCCGAGAGTGCCTGCGGCTGGTGCAAGGACCGCTGGGGCTTTTCCTGGCAGATCACGCCGCGAGTCCTGCTCGAGGCGATGGCCGATCCCGACCGCGAGGCCGCCAAGCGGGCGATGGAGGCGATGATGACGATGAAAAAAATCGACATCGCCACGATCGAGCGCGCCCGCGCTGGCGAATTGACGACGGCCTAGAAGGTGAGCGTCACGATCAGCGTGTCGCCATAGGTTCCGGCCGGCACGTTCTGGAGGGCCGGGATGCGACCGTAGACGGTTCCGGTGAAGCGCCGCGTGCCGCCTGAGACCGAGCCGCTGGTTAGAATCTGGTTTGACGAGCCGCCCGTACCGTCGCCCCAGACGATCGTGCGCGCCACGTTGGTGTAGAGATTGTAGTTGAGCGTCGCCGCGCCGCTGCTCATCCTGCGCGTGGCGAAGCTGCCCGAGAGGCCGGCGCCGATATCGACCTGGATATCATGGTCGCTGGGATGGCAGTCGGCCTGGATCGTGCCGGTGCTGTCGTCGGGCGTTCCGCTCTGCGGGTTGTAGGCGCCGAACGCCACGCCGGTGCTGCTGACCGTGCAGGCGGCCCGTGCAGGCGCGGATGCGAGCAGCAGGCCGAGCGCGAGGGCGATCGCCGCCGCATGGGCGCAGAGCTCAGCGCGCCGCATAATCACCTCCCGCGCGGCAGACGAGGCCGTCGAGACGGGGCTGCGGGTCGCCGTCGTCGGGCACGAGCGCGGTGAAGGCGCAGGCGCCGCCGGGCCAGCGCGCCTGCAGACGGATCGGCCCTGCGACGAAAGGCAGGTAGACCTCGCCGCCCGATACGGCGACCGCCCCGGCGCCATTGCCATCGATCCGTACCTCGGCGCCCGCCGGCAGCGGACTGCCGTCCGCCAAGCGGACCTTCATCAGCACGCCGCGCTCGCGCTGGACGGCGAAGCGGACGACGCTGCCTGAGCGGGCGAAGGGCCGGACCGGCAGCTCTTCGGTCTGGAGCATCGCGTCGATCGGAAGGTCAGCCTGCTCGAGGCGGATGATATTGGGCTCGAACGGGTGGAGGCCGGTGACGATGATCCGCCCCTCGGCGTCGGTTTTGCCGACCGGCTGGTTGTCGGCATAGACGCGCACGTTCGCATAGCCGTCGATCCTGACCGCGGCGAAGCTGTCCCCGAGGCGCCGCGAGGCGAAGGCCCGGCCGTCGATCCAGCCGAGCCCGCCGGCCGCGTTGAGGCGCACCGCGCCCGCGCCGCGCGCATAGCTCGCCTGCGCGCTGACGCTCGCGCTCGCGAAATTGTGGATGTAGGTCGCCTCCGCGCCGCCCGCCTCGCCGATCCGGGCGGTGGCGCGGATGCCGTCGCCGGGCCCGGGCGGCGGGTCGTTCTGGTAGGAGAAATAGGCGGCGCTGCCGCCGCGCGATTGATCGAAGCTGGCCGAGGCGCTGCTGCGCCCCCCGAGCGCAATCGCCAGATGGGCGCCGAAGTCGGTCCGGCTCTGTCCGATCACCGAATGGCGGGCATAGATTTGGAGCGACATGAGCGGCGAGATCCGCCACGAGGCGAAGGTTGACGCCAGGGTCTCGTCGGGCCGGGCTCCGCGCAGGTCGCGATGAACGAGGTTTACGCCGATACCACCCCAATCGAGCCCGAGACTGGCAAAGCCCTGCACGGTCAGCCGGGGCGGCACGAGGGTGGCCACGCCGAGCGTGGCATAATCGCGGCTGGCATATTCCACGAAGGAACCGAAGGAGAGGTGCGAAGCGCGCCGCTCGAACGACGCCGCGGCGCGGTAACCCGCGCCGCGCTCGTTATGGCTGGCGGAAGCCGACACACTGACCTGGGCGAGATCGAAGGCGACCGCAGTGAACGTAGTGCCAACCATCTGACGTCGCTCGCTCGCCTGCGCCGTAACCTCTCCGGTTATTCGATCAGAGAATCCGTAACGGTGGGTACCGGACACGAAGAACGAGCCATAACGGTTGCTCTCGATCCCGAAGCGCTGGCGCAGGAAGCCAGCTTCATAGGAGAAGTCGTGGAGCCCGCGCCGCAGCAGGATGCTCGAGGCGTAGTAATTCTGCTCTGAGACGACCTCGCGGCCCAGCAGGTCGCGAACCACGATCTGCACCGTGCCGTTGCCGGAGGGCACGGGCACGTTGCTGAGCTCGAACGGGCCCGGCGCAACCTGCTGCTGACCCTGCAGCGTGTTGTTGACGTAGACGTCGACCACCGAGGGCACGGCGGCGCTGCCGCTCGCGACCGGCAGCGGCATGGTCAGGTAGCCGGGCTGCACCGCGAAGTTGCGCGCGAACTGAACGCCAGCGAAGCGCACCGGCGCGGCGCCCGGCCCGGCGGCCGAGATCGAATCGCCGATCCGGATGCTGCTGAGGTGATTCGGCCGGTCGATGGTCCAGGTCGTTTCCAGACGGGTTACTTTCGTCTGGGCGCCTCCGGCCGAGGCGACGAAGCTCGTGGTCCCCACGCCGTGACGCGTGAAGATCCCTGCGTCGAACGCGCCCGCGCCGACCGTCCGGCCGCGCGCATGTTCGACGAACAGGTCGTAATTCAAATAGGCGCCGCCCGCGGGCGGGGTCATCGCCAGTGGCTCGCCGCCGCCGAGCGCGCCGGATTGGGTCTCGAACGCAGCCGGATCGGCATCGATCGTCACGCGCTGCTCGGCCTCGGCCACGCTCATCCGCAAACCGGGCAATGTCGCGGCGGGGTAGAAGGCCTCTCCCTGGTAGGTGACCGCGCCCGACGCGGGCGCGCGGAGCCGCCAAGCGCGAAGCGTGGCGGCGCTGACGAGCAGCCGTCCTTCCAGGTCGCGCAGGAATGTATCCGGGGCCTCGCCGCGTTGGCCGTTCACGATGACGTCGAGCAGCGCCGGCTGCAGCGCCGTCGCCGTCGCGCTCACGCCCGGCGCCTCGGCAGCCGCAGCGCCGTGGCCGAGGATGAGCGAGAAGGTGAGGGCAAGCCTAGCGAGCGTGCGGAGGCGGCGGAGCAGCGCCATCGTTCCCGGACCGAATTTGCTGGAACCGGGCTTGATCGCCGATACGCGGATTGGGGCCGATCGGCCAGCGACGCGCGGAGCCGGGCAGCACCGTGCCGAAGCCGAACCCGTCCGCGAAGTCGATCCCCGTCGCCCGTTCGGCCGCGGCCGCGTCGATGCGCACCCAGCCGGAACCGCCATTGCGCGCCTCGATCGCCCATTGGCCGTCGTCGAGACGGGACGCGCTCCAGGCGATGTCGCTCTGGGCGGCGGAAGGCAGGTTCGAATAAAGCGGAAGGTTGAGCCTGAGCGCGACGCGAATGCCGCTGCCCGCCTGGGCCGCCGGCACTTCCTCGATGATCAGGCGATAGGATTGCGGGGCGGCCGAGGCCTGCCTGAGGCCGACGCGAACGATCTGCGTGCCGCCGGCGGGAATGGTGAAGACGGGCGGCGAGACGATCACCCCCGAGGTTTCGTCGTATCGGTCCTGGCCCTCGGCCTGGCTCCAGGCCAGCGGATAGGCGCGGATCGTCACCGGCACGTTCTCGACGTTCCGGACGGTCACCGATCCCGCGCGGCGCGCGGTCCCGATCTCGACCAGAACGGGATCGACGGTAAGAGTGCCGGCGGCGGCCGGGGACAGCCCGGCCGCCGCACTGAGCGTCAGGCCGACGTGGACGAAAAGGGGGAGGATTCGCCTCATGTCGACGTTCCGCTCGTCTAGTAGGTAATCGTGACCGCGACCGTGTCGGCGTAGGCGCCGGCCGGAACGCCAGTCTGACCCGAGCTCACGCGTCCGTAGACGGTGACGCTCTGGGCGGTGCCGGTGCCGGTGCCGCCGATCGTGGCGGTGCTGGCGGTGCCGTCACCCCAGACGGTGGTCCGTCCGGCCGTGGTGTAGATGTTGTAGTTGAGCAGGTCGCTGCCATTGGCCATCTTGCGATTGGCGAAGCTCGCACCGCTGCCCGAGCCGACGCCGGCGGAAGCCGCCCAGCCCGTGCCATTGGTGCAGGTGACGGAAAGGCCGCCCGTGCTGTCGACGTTCGATCCAGCGGTCACGTCGACATTGCCGAAAGCGAGCGCGCTGGTCGAAACGGTGCAATTGGCGGTGACGGTCGCGCTTACCGCGAGCGTCCCGCCGGCCGTGCCGGCCTGGGCAGGCGTGGCGGCCAGGAAGCCGGCCGCAATCAGGGCCGTTCCGGAGGCTGCCACCCCGGAGGTGAAGATCTTACGCATAGAATAGGGGTCCTTCTTCCCGAATGGGGCCAGGCCCGAAGGCCTGGCACCCTTGCCGTGTCCCGGAGAGGCTGGGGGGCTCTCCGATATGCGGTTTTTACGGGGGTGGAGTTAAAAACCCGTTAAGGTCGTTCGTTGGCCTTAATGGGTAACCGTCACGGCTTCGTGATCGGCTGGCGTCTCATGACGATAGCGAAGCAGCTTCGGTCTTCTCCGCACAAGACGCAGGTCAGCTTCAAGGCTTGACCGTTCATGACAAAAATTTGCGAGTTGGTGACTGTGATATGCGGCGATTACCGTTGCCCGATTAAGATTTTCCTTAAGCAGATTCCCGAGGCCGACCGGCGACGATCAGCAGCAGCGCGGTCAGCGCGAAGGGGAGGGCCGCGGCGCCGCATAGGAAACGGATCCCATCGGCGAGCGCCGCGCCAAGCAGGAGCGGAGCGGCGGCGGCGAAGTTGAGGATGACGAGGCCGCGCGCCGGCTCCACGCCTGCCCGGCGCAGGTTGACGAACGCGAGCACGGCCAGCAGCGCGAACAGAAGGATCCAGCGAAGCGCGGCGTCGGTGCCCGGCGCACCGGTGAAGCCGTCGCGGCCCGCACTGACGAACGCCAGCGAGACGACCGCCATCGCCACGAACAGGGCGGCGAAGAAGACGTTCACGATCCGCAACGTTCGTGCCATGGGCGCAAACTGACCCAATTCCCGCGCTATCGCTAGGGGGGAAGAATGAGCCTCGAATCCGTCCGCGCCTGGCTCGCCGCAAACGCGCCGGATCTCCGCTTGATCGAGGTAAAGGAAAGCACGGCGACCGTCGCCGAAGCGGCGCAGGCGCTTGGTGTCGCGCCCGCGAGGATCGCCAAGACGCTGGCCGTCCGCGCCGGGGATGCCGCCTTCTTGCTCGTCGCGCGCGGCGACGCGCGGCTGGACAACCAGAAGTGCAAGGCGGAGCTCGGCGCGCGGCCGCGCATGCTGGTGCCGGAGGAGACCCTGGCGCTGACCGGACATCCGGTCGGCGGAGTCTGCCCGTTCGGGCTGGCCAATAAGGTGCCGGTCTATCTCGACCTGTCGCTGCGCGAATTCGACCTGGTCTATCCGGCCGGCGGCTCGCTCACCACCTCGGTCGAGGTGTCGCCCGGGCGGCTGTTCGATCTGGTCGGTGAGCGCTGGGTGGACCTGTGCCGGCTGCCTGAATGAGAAGCCCTCCAGAAGCCCGGGGGGTTGGGCTGCTGGAGGGCTCCGTTCTCGCCCCGGCGCGTCTCTCTCAATCGGCAACCGGTCTGGCAAAGGCGTAACGATCCGCGATTCGCTGGGTTCCCTGCCGGCGAGAACGTTCGATGCCTTTAGCCGCTCGACAGCTTACAGTCAAGAACATATGGGGAACGAATGATTTTGGGCATCGAGCGGAACGAGCCGAAGCGCTGTAAGCGCTAGGCCCTCGCCTGCTGCGCATCGACAAGCATCACGAACCGTCCCTGCGGGCGGATGCGCTCGGTCGGATCGTAACCGAGCAGGATTCCGAGCAGCAGCATCGCCAGCAGTCCGCCGAGGGCGAGGCGCAGCAGAATCATCATGCGGCGATTGCGCCAGGCCACGAGGGTGACCAGCAGCAGGAGCATGCCTGCGCCGATCAATGTGTAGCCGAGATAGAATTCCGGGTCGATCGGACGATTGAATTGGGACACGCCGCCAAAAAGAATGCCAAGGATTGCGACGGTCGCGGAAGTCGTCAAAAGCTCTCGATCGGCGAAAAGCGACATTGGGTGGCCCCGCAAGAAGAACATCGCGCCCGATAACGCGCCATGTCTTTATCAGGACTTAATTTCCCCATTCTGTCAACGATCTATCCGAGTCGTCTCGACGAAAATCAGATCCGAAACGAAGTCGTTCGCCAATCGGCGTGCCGAAAGCGGGGCAATTCGTAGTAAATGAGGCGATCACCGATCTCTTTTTCGGCCGAGCCTACAGTCGCACCAGCATCTTGCCGGTGTTGCCGCCGCTGAACAGGTCGAGAAAGGCGTCGGGCATCGCCTCGATCCCGTCGCGGATCGTCTCGCGCGAGGTCACCTGCCCGCTCGCGATCCAGCCGCCCATCTCGCGGTAGAACTCGCCCATTTCGGAGAGATAGTCGGTGTAGATGAAGCCCTGCAGGCGGATTCGGGCGGCGATCACGCGCATGATGTAGCGAAAGCTCATCGGCGCGCCGGCATTGTAATTCTCGATCATTCCGCAGATCGCGAAGCGGGCGTTCTGGCGCGCGGCAGCGAAGGCGGCGTCGAGATGGTCGCCGCCGACATTGTCGAAATAGACGTCGATGCCCTTGGGCGCGGCCTCCATCAACAGCTTGACGATCGGGCCCGATTTGTAGTCGAGGCAGGCGTCGGCGCCGAGCGAGCGGACCCATTCGCATTTTTCCGCTCCGCCCGCCGCGCCGATCACGGTCATGCCCTTCGCCTTGGCGATCTGCACCACGGCGGAGCCGACCGCGCCGGCGGCGGCCGAGACGAAGACGATGTCGCCTTCCTTCGCGCTCGCCGCCCGCAGCAGCCCGAAATAGGCGGTCCCGCCGGTCAGGCCGAGATTGCCGAGCCATTGATGGTCCTCGACCGGCAGCGGCGGCGCCTTGTTGAACGCCTCGGCCGGGCCCGCCGCCTGCTCGCGCCAGCCGGCCATGTGGAACACGGTGTCGCCCACGCTGAAACTGGGCGAGCGGCTCTCGACCACCTTGCCGACCGCGCCGCCCTGCATCGGCTCGCCGATCTGGAACGGGGGCACGTAAGATTTCACGTCGTTCATCCGCCCGCGCATGTACGGATCGACCGAGAGCCACTTGTTCTCGACCCGGATCCAGCCGTCCTCGAGCGCTGGGAGCGGGGCCTCCTCGAGCGCGAAATTCTCCATCGTCGGCATGCCTTGCGGGCGCGACATCAGGTGCCAGGCGCGGTTGGTCATCGGGCTCTCTCCTCAGCGATCGGGTGTCGCGCCATCCGCGGCCGGAGTCAAAGGGGCGCGCGGCGCGGCGGGGCAGGGACGAAGCGCCAGCGCTCCCCGCCCGAGCATTTTGCGCCGGCGAGGGTCGCGGTTCCGCCGGCCTCGAGCGTGGCGATCAGGCGCATGACTTCCGCGCCGCGCGGCACCGAGCCCCCGATGGCCGTCAGCACGGCCAGCACCAGCCGTCGCCTGAGCTCGTCCGGCAGGCCGGCCGGATCGAGGCTGAACCCCTCGTCCTCGGCGGTGACCCGCTCCGTCCAAAGCCGCTGCGCGGCCCAGGCCAGCGCTTCCTCGGCCTCGGCCAAGGCGGCGGCGCTGCGCGCGAGCGGCACAGGGTCGATCCAGCCGGCCTCGGCGAGGCGCCGGCGCAGCCGGGCGCGGTCGAACCGTTCGTCCGCGTTGCTCGGGTCCTCGACGGGCTCGAGGCCGGCCGCCTCGACGATCGCCGCCAGCTCTGCGTGGCGCCAGCCCAGCAACGGGCGAAGCACGGGGACGGGCGAGGGCTGAACGGCGCGGATGCCGGCGAGCCCGGCCAGGCCCGAGCCGCGCAGCAGCCGCATCATCAAGGTCTCGGCCTGGTCGTCGAGATGGTGGGCAGTGAGAATGCAGGCCAGGCCCGCGCCTTCCGCCCACTCCCCCAGCAGCGCATAGCGGCGCGCGCGCGCTGCAGCCTGGATGTTGGCGGCATCCGTCATCTGGGCCTCGAGGATGGTGTGCGGGACGCCGAGCCGGGCGCAGACCTCGGCCACCATCGCCGCTTCGCCGCCGCTCTCCGCCCTCAGTCCGTGATCGACAGTCGCGGCATGGACCCGGCCCCGGCCGGCCGCCTGCGCGAGTAGCAGCAAAGCGAGACTGTCGGGTCCGCCGGAGACCGCGATGCCGATGCGGCCGCGCGGATCCGCGTCCAGCCGCTCGAGGTCGGCACTGAACCGGGCGGTTGCGGCGGGATCGGTTTCGATCATGGCTCTTTGATAGAAGATGGCGCGCCCGCCGTCATGCGCGCCGGCGATCGGCGCTTTTGCCGCGCAAAAGTTCATGTTATGCGCGTTTCAGGCGCAGGCGAAAAAAGAGCCGCGCCGCAGGGAAGGGGACCAATTCGATGAAAGCCTCGCGTAAGCTCAATCGCCGCTCGTTTCTCGGTAAAGTCGCAGGCGGGGCCGTCATCGGCGGCGCTCTGCTGACCATCGGCGGCGAGGCGCAGGCCTTCCAATGCAGCGACTCCGACAGCGGCCCCAATTCCGATCCGGGTGGGCGGGGGCGCAGCTGCGGCGGCTGCAGCGATTCCGACAGCGGCCCCAACTCCGATCCCAGCGGGCGCGGCCGCAGCTGCGGCGGCGGCGGTGTGACCGACAGCGATCGGGCGCCTTATGCCGATCCGCCCGGCGCCGGCCGCGGCACGCGCCGCTGCAGCGATTCGGACAGCGGCCCCAATGCCGATCCGGGCGGGCGCGGGCGCAGCTGCTCGGGCCGCGTGCGCACCGGCGTGACCGACAGCGATTCCGGTCGCTTCGCCGACGCTTCGGGTTACGGGCGCGGCAATCCGCGCTGCAGCGATTCCGACAGCGGCACCTATGGCGACCCGGCAGGCCGCGGACACCGCTGCCGCTAGCCGGCAATGACGCCCCGCCGCGGGCTGACCCGGCGCTCGTTCCTGGGCCGGGTCGCCGGCGGCGTGATTTCTGGATCTGTGGCGCTGATTGCCGGGGAAGCCCGGGCCCTGCAGGTGACCGACAGTGACAGCGGCCCCAAGACCGACCCCGCAGGACAGGGTCGAGGCAGGACCGGCGAAAGCGACGGAGATCCTTCCGACCCGGCCGGCTACGGGCGCGCCCGCACCGGCTGTACCGACAGCGACAGCGGTGCGAACAGCGATCCGGCGGGGCGCGGCCGATGCTCGACCGGCGAGAGCGACTCCGACAGCGGCCCCAATGCCGACGCCGCGGGCCATGGCCGGCCGCGTACCGGCATCAGCGATTCGGACAGCGGCCCCCGCGCGGATCCGGCCGGCCGAGGGCGCGGGACGGGCACCTGCCACGACCGCGACGCGGGGCCGACCGCAGACCCGCCCGAACGCGGCCGCCGCTGTAGCCGCCGCTAGGTTTCGGCCCCGAAAGGTTTTTGCTTTGCAAGCCCGGGAAATCTGGTAACTCTGCAACGGTCACGGCCGCGTGGGCGGTCTTTTACACTCGGGCGAAGGGGATGCATCGCACGATGAAACCGACACGCAAACTGAACCGCCGTTCGTTCTTCGCGACCGTTGCCGGGGGCGTCGCCGCCGTCGGCGCGCTCAGCGTCGTCGCCACCGAAGAGGCGCAGGCCGCCCAATCGGGCTGCAGCGATTCCGATAGCGGCCCCAATTCCGATCCGGGCGGCAACGGGCGCAGCTGCGGCCGCCGCAGCGGCTGCACCGATTCCGACACCGGCGGCAATTCGGATCCGGCCGGCAACGGCCGCTGCCGTGCGCGCCGCACCGGCTGCACCGACTCCGACACCGGGCGCAATTCGGATCCGGCCGGAAACGGTCGCTGCCGTAGGCGCCGCACCGGCTGCACCGATTCCGACACCGGGCGCAATTCGGATCCGGCCAATAACGGACGCTGCGTCCGCCGCCGTTCCTGCTCCGATTCGGACAGCGGCCGCTACGCCGATCCCGCGAGCCGCGGCCGCCACTGCTAGGCGGCCGTTAGGCCAGACACTCTGAACTGCCGGCGGGCTTAGCGGCTCGCCGGCAGCTCGTATTTGAGGCCCGACGCGCAGTTGAACAGGATCGACCGGTCGGCGGTGCCGATCCGGCCCTCGGCCAGCGCCTTGCGCCAGGCCGCGAGCGTCGCCGCGCCCTCGGGGCAGAGGAGCAGGCCGTCCTTCACAGCAGCGTCCTCCCGCGCGCCCGCAATCTCACCTTCCGACACGGCGATGGCAAAACCGCCGCTCTCGCGCAGGCCAGCGAGGATGAGGGAATCGCCGATCGTCTTCGGCACGCGAATTCCGGCCGCCGCGGTTCGCGCATCCTCCCAGCGTTCGGCCTGGGGCGCGCCCGTCTCCCAGGCGCGGACGATCGGCGCGCAGCCTTCGGCCTGGACGGCGACCATGCGCGGGCGTTCCGGTCCGATCAGGCCGAGCGCCTCCAGTTCGGCGAAGGCTTTCCACATGCCGATCAGGCCCGTGCCACCGCCGGTCGGGTAGAAGATCGCGTCCGGCAACGTCCAACCGAGCTGCAGCGCGAGCTCGAGCCCCATGACCTTCTTGCCCTCGAGGCGATAGGGCTCCTTGAGCGTCGACATGTCGAACCAGCGCCCGGCCGACGCGCCCTCGGCGACGAGCGCGCCGCATTGGTCGATCAGCCCCTCGACCCGGTGAACCCGCGCGCCGTGCGCCGCCATCTCGCCGAGGTTCACCTCGGGCGTGTCGGCGGGGCAGAAGAGCGTGATTTCCATCCCGGCGCGTGCGCCATAAGCGGCGAGCGCGGCCCCGGCATTGCCGTTGGTCGGCATCGCGACGCGATCGACGCCGAACGCCTTGGCCATGGTCACCGCCACCGCGATGCCGCGCGCCTTGAACGAGCCGGTCGGCAGCCGGCCCTCGTCCTTGACCAGCAGGGACGCCGAGCATCCGGGCAAGGCCACGAGCGGCGTTTCGCTCTCGCCGAGGCTGACGATCTCGGTTCCGGCTTCGAACGGGAGGATCTCGCGCCAGCGCCACATGTCGGGCGCGCGCCCCGCCAGCGCCTCCCGCGTCAGGCTGCCGCAGGCCGCGGCGAGATCGTAGCGGACGAGCAACGGACGGCCTGCGGGCGAGAGATTGTGCAGGCGACCAGGCGGAAGCCGCTTGCCGGTTTCCGAACATTCGAGGTGGGTGACGAAGCTTTCGGCCGTCACCCCTGACACGATCAGTTCCGCCCGGACGCGCCGCAACGCGCCGCCGTGCGCGCCTCCGGCAGGCGCGAACGGATCGTGTCGCGCATGTCGGGATAGACCGACGCCAGCTCGTCATAGACGCGGCAGGCCTCGGCGCGCCGGTCGAGCCGGGTCAGCGCCTGGCCGAGATAATAGAGGCTGTCGGGCGCGCGCTCGCCGCGCGGATTGTCCTGGTAGTTGGCGAGCAGGATGCGCGCCGCGGTCGCCGGCTTGCTGTCGTCGAGATAGGCGCGGCCCTGAAGATTGCGCGCCCAGCTTGCCCAGCGGCTGTTCGGGAAGCGGGTCGCGACGTCGCCGAGCGCGCCCTGCGCCTCGGCGAACCGGCGCTGGCTCCACAGCCGGTAGCCCACATTATAGGCGGCCTCCGCATCGTCGACGACGCGCGCAGGCGCCGGTTCGGCCGGGGGCTCGGACGGTTCAACGACTGGCGGGCGCGTCCGAGAGGTCGAGGGCTGGGACCGCGGAGGGGCAGACGCTGCTTCCGTGACCGGCGCCGCGGCACGGGCCGCCTGCTCGGCGTTGAGGTCCGTGCGGAGCGCCGCGATGTCGGCCGCGTTGCGCTGGCTTCGATTGTTCGCTTCCTCGATTTGATTGGTCAGCGAGCGCAGTTGCGATTCGAGCGCGTCGACCCGTGCCGCCAGATTGTCGATCGCGTTCGCGCCGGGCGCGCCGCCCATCACCGCCTGCACCTCGGGCGGGATTTCCGGCTGGGCGAGCTGACCGTTGGGGAACACCCGCCGCTGGACCGCGCGCAGCTGCTGTTCCAGCCGCTCGACGCGGCGATCGATGGGCTCGGCCCTCTGCGCGATCGCCGGCGCTGCGACCGACGCCATCAGCACCAGGCCAAGAAGATGGAAACGCATGAAATCCCCCCGCATCCTGCCAATATCGCGCATGATATGGGAGCGGCGCTGCCGCCGCCAGCATTAAGCGACGAATTACTGCGCGGGTGGCCGCGCCAGGGCCGCGGCGGGGGCGGGCGCCCCGACGCGCGGCCGAGCGGCGAGATCCTCGGGCCGCAGGCTGAGATTGTTGAGCGTATGCTCAGTCGCCTCGAGCGGCCCCAAGTCCTGCGCGCCGACATTGGCGCGCAGGTTCTGCGGCCGGCCGGTGCGCAGCATCGGCTGCTGGGCGGTCGGCGGGACCTGGTAGCGGTCCCCGGCCGCGAGCGAGCCGGAGAAGATCGGCGCGCCGGACGGGCCGTCGGTGATGCGCAGCCAGACCTCGCCGGTGGCGACGAGGGTCACCGGCTGACCCGCCAGCGCCTGCGGGCTGGCGGGCGCGGGCGCTGCGGGAGCGCTCGGCGCCGGAGCCTCGGGCGGCGCTTCGGCAATCGGGATCGCCTCGGGCTCGCTGTCGAGGCCGCTGCGCCAGATCAGATAGCCGCCGATCAGGACGACGGCGAGGATCACCGCGATCAGCGCGAGCCAGCGCGGCGGCACGCGAGACGGATCGGCCGCTTCGTAATAGACCGGAGCGGCGGCGCGATGGGTGGTCGGCGAGCCGATCCGGTCGCGCAGCTCGCGGGCCAGCGCCGCCCCGTCGAGGCCGACGGCATTGGCATAATTGCGGGTGAAGCCGACCGCGTAGGTCGCCGCCGGCAAGCCGTCCCAATCCTCGCGCTCGATATTCTGCAGGTGGCGGATGGGGATGCGAGTGCGGCTGGCGACGTCGTCGAGGCTCATTCCCTTTGCCTCGCGCGCACGCTTCAGCCGCTCGCCGAGAGTGACGACCTCATCGTCCTGGTTTTCGTCCTGTTCGTTCATCTCGCCCTGTCTCATCGCAGCCGCGCGGCCTGTCAACCGAGCGTCGCGCTTCGCCGTTCACTAGCTGATCGATACACCTTGCTTTTCCGCCCACTGGCCGAGCGCCGCGCGCATGTTGGCCGGCGGATTCTTGAGCAGGCGATCGAGCTGCGCGCGGGCTGCCTTGGCGTCCAGCGAGCGGATCATCGCCTTGATCGGACCGACCGCGACCGGGGTGATCGACAGGCGCGAGACGCCGATCCCGATCAGCGCCAGCGCCTCCAGCGGCCGCCCGCCCATTTCGCCGCAGACTCCGAGCGGCACGCCGGCTTTGTCGGTCGCCTTCACGACTCGCTTGAGGAAGCGCAGGATTGCCGGCGAGAGCCAGTCGTAGCGCTCCGCAAGGCGCGGGTTGGAGCGGTCCGCGGCGAACAGGAACTGGGTGAGATCGTTGGTCCCGACCGACAGGAAATCGAGCCTGGGCAGCAGCATGTCGAGCATCTCGGCGAGCGAGGGCACCTCGAGCATCGCACCGTAGAGGATCTTCTTCGGCAGCGCCTTCTTGCGCGCCGCGAGCCATGCCTTCTGCTCCTCGACGATCGCTTTCGCCTCGTCGAATTCCCAGGGCTCGGAGACCATCGGGAACATCACGCGGAGCTCGCGTCCCGCGGCCGCCTCCAGCAACGCGCGGGCCTGCGCCTTCATCAGCGTATCGCGGTCGAGCGCGAGGCGCAGCGCCCGCCAGCCCATGGCCGGATTCTCTTCGTTCTCCGGATTGGTGTCTAGATAGGGCAGGCTCTTGTCGCCACCGACGTCGACGGTGCGGAACACGACCGGCTTGCCGTCGGCCGCGTCGAGCACCGCGCGGTAGAGCCGCTGCTGCGCCTCGCGCTTGGGCAAAGTGGCGGAAACGAGGAACTGGAATTCGGTGCGGAACAGGCCGATGCCGTCGGCACCGGTCGCGCCGAGATGGGCGACGTCGTCGCGCAGGCCGGCATTGACCATCACCTGGATCCGCTCGCCGTCGCGGGTCACCGGCGGCTTGTCCTTGACCGCGAAGAATTCGGCGCTGCGCTTCTTGTTGGCGGCGAGCTTGGTGTCGAACGCCTCCTGGATCGCCGGCGTTGGCCGGGCGAAGGTGATCGCCTCGCCGCCGTCGAGCAGGACGAAATCGCCCTCGGCGATCTGCTGGCGGACGTTGCGCACCCGCCCCATCATCGGCACGCCCATGGCCCGAGCGACGATCGTCACGTGCGCGGTCAGCGAGCCTTCCTCGAGGATCACGCCCTTCAGCTTGCGGCGGTCATATTCGAGCAGCTCCGCGGGACCCAGGTTGCGGGCGATCAGGATCGCGTCCTGCGGCATGCCGGCCTTGGCCGCCGAGCCGAGTTGGCCGGAGACGATCCGAAGCAGCCGGTTGGCGAGATCGTCGAGGTCGTGCATCCGGTCTGCCAGCAACGGATCGTCGATCTGGCGCATGCGCTGGGCGGTGCGCTGGCGAACCCGCTCGATCGCCGCCTCCGCGGTAAGGCCGCTATCGATCGCCTCGTTGATCCGCCGCGACCAGCCCTCGTCATAGGCGAACATCTTGTAGGTCTCGAGTACCTCCTTGGTCTCGCCCTCGACGCCGAACTCCGCCTGCCCAGTCATGCGGTCAATCTGCTCACGCATCTTGGGGAAGGAGGAGT
>Ga0190266_10000024_pt1 | contig 22838 bp, 32 predicted proteins | sample Popmic220T_FD_132448 | JGI IMG/M metagenome (GOLD analysis project Ga0190266, IMG submission 132448) | Populus adjacent soil microbial communities from riparian zone of Indian Creek, Utah, USA - 220 T | ecosystem: Environmental > Terrestrial > Soil > Riparian zone | place: USA: Utah | collected...
AAATTTGAGTTTGTGGCGGGGCGGATACTCGACCCGATCAACGCGGAATTCTCCGCCGGTGTAAACAGCGCGGGAACTGCTAACTCAGGCTTCGTAGGGATCTCGCTGAACGGCGCAGAGCAAGATCGTGCGGCCCGCATAATCACCGCTACTGGCGAAGTCTCGCAAGGCACTGCATATCAAGCGTCACTCCCCGCATTGGGTGTGAACAATCTACAATACATGTTGTTCGGTACCACTACCGCGGTAGTGTTCTATCTGACTGACGACTCGGGAGGGGCCGGCGGAAACCCGCCGCTGTACAAATACGGATGCATTGCGCGACACAAATACTAGCCGCCGGAACGTGCCCATGCTGATCCCCGAGTTTATGATCGTGGTGCCGGGCACGTCGGCACCGATCACCGTCACCGTAAGTAACGAACGCGGGCCGGCGGGGCCAGAGGGGCCGCCGGGTGCCACTGGCCCGCAAGGTGAACCGGGCACGGATGCCAGCGGCCTTGCCAGCGGCCTAGAAACCACGGGTGATCCTGTTGACGTAGCAGCGTCCGCCCCGCCGGTTGAGGGCCAAGTGTTGACGGCCATGAATGCAGACACCGCGGTGTGGCGTGTGCCTGGACTGCATTACGATCCGTCAATCAAATTTTGGACTGGCAACATTGGCAGTGCCACGATCTTGCCCGGCACTTGGGGATTTATTTGGCAACCGGCGGACGGCATTACACCCGTGGTGGTGCACATCGTTTCATCGCTAGAAGCTCCGCCAGTAGACGCGCGGTTTGCTTTGTACGTAGGCAAGGATTTGACGGTGCCGGTCACGGTCCGCGTGCTAGGCACTTCGCAAATTCAAGGCCTGGACGGTGTGCTGGCGGACAGCACCACGCTGCTACCCGGCGCCGATTACGAGTGGATATTTTATCACGAGGACGGCAATTCAATTTGGGGACTTGTCAGCGATACGGCCGGTGTTGCTAAGCGTCTGCGCGTTAGCTCGGGTACGGTGGATCTAGCAGGATCGCCAGCGCCAACGGCCGGGCAAGCACTGATCGCGACAGATGCGACGCATGCGGCGTTTGCGAATTTGCCAGCGGCCGCGGGATCGCATAGCGCGTTTGCATGGACCGCCAATGCAGCATCGATCGCCGTTGCAGGTTTTGGGGCGGTGTGGGCCGCGTCTAACACCCTAACGGGCAACTCAACACTTACCCTAACAGGTGGGGCCGATGGCAGAATGGTGCGGGTGTACGTGAAGCAAGATGCCACGGGTGGCCGCACGCTCGCACTGTCCATTGCGGGCCGCGCGATCCTGCGTGACTCGGGTGTGTCAGACGATAATCCGGCGGCGGGTGCCAACGCGGTCACGGCGTACGAAATCGAATTCTTGACGATCATCGCCACGGCTTCCGTGCGCGTCCGCAAAATGCCGCTGGCATAGGGACCGAAAATGCTAACACTCAACTTCATCCCCGCCGCGATCAGCGTAAAGGCCGTGATCGGTGCAAGCGTCGCGTTTAGCCTCACCGCCAAACACGCGGACGGTACGGACTTTGATCTGTCGGGGTACACCGTCACGGCCCCGTTCACCGGCCCGGCCCCGGTGTCCGCGTTCACGGTGACACCCGTCGGCACGTCCACGGTGACGCTAGCCGTCACGCCAGCGGAATGCGCGGCCCTCGGGGCGGCCTATTTGAACGTGCCGCTAGTGTGGCCCTGGGCATGTTGGCTTGCCAGCGCGGACGCCAGTGAACGGATCGAGCTGGTACGCGGCGGACTCGTACTGCACGCGGCCTAATGTATTTCGTTTGACGAAAATACTTCCGCGTGATATGGTTATATTGCCCTGGGCACTGGACCTAATCGTGTACGCGGTGTGTGATGATTATTTCGTTTTACAATAATCGTCCGCGTGATATGCTTATCTAGCCCTGGGCACTGGACGCGGCCACGTGCGCGGCGTGCGACGGAACGCACACGGCCGCCGTGGTGTGCGGCGGCCGTGTAGGCGGGGCGGGGTGCGGTGCGGCGGTCAGCCTTGCTCACGTTCCCACGCACCGCGCAGCAACTCGGACATGGTGGTGTTGGCCGCGGCCGCGGCGGCCGCTAGGCGCTCGTACGCTTCCGCGGTCAGCCGTACCCCCACCACCCGATCGGCCGCCGCGCTGGCGTCGTTACGGGGCCGGCCCCGGCCGCGCTTGACGGGTGCGGGTGCGGCGGCCGCGCGGATCGCTTCCACCTTGCGCGCACAGTGCGTGCAGGTGGGCTCACCCTCTTCCACCACATCACACAGGTGCCCCGGCTTCACCCGGCCGCACAGGGCCGTGTCACCTTCATCTGTGCTCGCGTGTGTGAGTAGCGGGCCGTCTAGTTTGGCCTTTGACTTGCCCGGGTAAGCGGCCGCCAACACACCGTGCACCGTCACCGTTACTGCGTTGTTCATGTTCTAAACGTATCCCGGCCCGGGGTTTATGTCAAACGAAATAGGTACGAACAATCGTCTCTATATCGTTTGACATAAATATGGTCCCGGGCCATTATAAATACATGAACAACGCAATCACCGCCGCCGACCTGACCGAGTTCACCACGGAAGAGTTGACCATGTTTGCGAGCGCGGTCAAAACCGCCGCGGCCGCCCCGGCCACCGTGACGTACTATGGCGAGTTGGCTTACATCGCCAGCGTCAAAGCCGAATACTTCCCGCGCAGCGACCGCGCTACGTTCAACGCCAAGCTGGTAGCGTGCCTGCAAGCCGGCCTGATCCGCATGTCCCGCGCGGACCTAGTGGGTGCGATGGACACCGCGCTGATGAACGCCAGCGAGATCGTTTACAACAGCGGGTGGGGCAAGGCTGAGTTTCACTTCATCGTTGTCAAGTGACACACACCGGGCCGGGTAACACCGGCCCTTTTCGTTTGACATAAATGCTAGCGCTGATAAGGTTAGGGAATGGGCAAGCAGCTGACCACGGTTGAGCAAGTCACGGCCGCGATCCTCACGGGTGAGCGGTTTTTCAGCTTCAATGTACCGCGCGCGAACGGCACCGCCGGGTGCCGTATCTCGATTGAAAATGCATACCACTGGCGTACAGACGCACACGGGCATCGGTCCGTGTCACACCTGCGCGGCTACTCGGCCCTGTACTTCAATCAACACGGACACAAAGAAGTCGGCTACGGCAAGCCATGCGGCCCCGAGGGCCACGTGTACGACACCCCGGCGGCCGCGGCCGCGGCACTTGCGGCGATGATCCTCACGGCCGTCCGCCGCGCCAAGGGGACACTCACCGTGCGGCCCCGGTTCATCGGAGCGTGATATTTTAGTTTGACATAAATACTACGGCTGATAGGATTAGGGTATGAGCAGCAAACGGAAACCAGCGCACACGGATCGCGAGCACGCGTCGGGCCAGTACCGCAAAGGGCCGCAATGCGATGCATGCAATAAACCTACAGGCACGGACTATTTCACCGATGATGAAGTGTGCGACGGTAGCGACGGCCCGGGGTTTTTCCTGTGCGACCGCAAGCGGTGCATGGCGCGGCGGGATATCGCGGACGTGGAAGCGCGGCGGGCACTGTACGCCGCCACGCGCGCGGCACGCAAAGCCGAGTGACTATTTTAGTTTGACAAAAATACTCTGACTGATATGCTTAGAACATGAACACGGAAGCAAACAAGATGCGCGAGACAGCAACGGTCACGAACGGTGTAGGCGAAGTGGTGGCCACGTACACACCGGCAAAAGGGTACATGTCGAGCGTAGGCACGATCCCGCCGGCCGTGCTGGACGCGCTGGCGCTGGCGGCGTTCGGTCACACCCGCGTGTGTGTGTACGTGCCCCGGGGCGGCCAGACCACGGAATGTCCGCGGCCGGATGTGTTCGTGACCGCCGCGCGGTTCCGGCTGATCCCGGGCAAGGAGATCGCCCCCAACCACATTGACTACACCGACGCTGATTCAGGTGTGTGGTTCGGCTGGCAAGGTACGAGCGACTTCAGTTGACGCACCCGCGGGTGCGGTGCGGCGGGCCGGGTAGCGGGGAGGCTATCCGGCCCGCCGCAATTGTGCCCGGCAACGCCTACACGATCAGGTCCAGTGCCCAGGGCAATATAACCATATCACCGGATCGGGATTTCGTCAAACGAAAATACGCATCGCACGCTGGGCACTCGCACCGATGCTACGCGTCACATGCATACGCGTGACAACGTCACATGCACCGCGTACTATGTCTATTGCGGCCCCTAATCGCCGCGGAAAAGGCAGTACGTAATGAGCAGCAAGCCAGCTACCGGCAGTCGTGATTTCGCCAAGGACGGGACGATTATCGTGCGTGTTTCCCTGGGCAAAGGTGCCCCGCGGATCTCGGTTCCGTTGCACCGGCTACCCGACGATCCACACGCGGACTGGTTACAGACTGCGATCGTGGAACACGCGCGGACGCTGTACGCCACGGGCACGGTAACGCGCGATGAACTGTCCGCGGAACTGTCCCGCGCGGCCCGCGTCACCGTCGGCCTGGACGGCCAGATGTTGCGGCCCGCATGGGAGCGCATGATCCGGGACGGCCTAGTGGCGAAAAACATCACCGAGGCACGCGCAGTGCGCGCGGGTAAGACATTCTCGGACGTGGCCGATCAGTGGATGGCCGGCACCATCCCCGGTGTGATCGAGCGTGCCAACCTAAAAGACCTGAAATATCAGCTAAAAGAATACATCATCCCCGAGATAGGGCACGTGCCTGTTGAGCTGCTAGACGTGGACCACTTGTGGCAAGTGTACAACTCCCCGCGCTGCGCACACCTAACCCAAGGCGCACGGGTAGGCGTGTGGCACACCACTGAACGCGTGATATCGCTGGCCGTGTACCCGTTGCGGCTACTCAAGGTGCACCCGATCCCGCGCGGTGTGCGGCCTAAGCAAACCCGGCACCGCGTACCCGCCACACTCTGGCCGACCGATGATGCCGCCATGTGTGCGCAGACTGCGATCCCGATTCACGATCGTGTGTTGTTCGCCTACTTGGCGCGGGAAGGTGCGCGCATGGACGACGCGTGGTGCATGACATGGGCCGGGGTGATCAAAATGGCCAAGGCTAATGTGCTGCGCGCATGGTGGCGGAAGCCTAAGAAGTGGGGCCAGTGGGTGGCGACGGAGGGCACCGTGGAAGGTTTGGAACGGTACCGCGCGATGTACTTCCCCAACGCCACGGCCACCGATCGGATCTTCCATCCCACATTCTGCAAGGCGCACGCCGCGATCTTCTATCGTAAGTACCTTGCCGCCGCGGGCCTACGTGCCACCCGGCCGATCCTTTTCGAGCGCGGCACGGGGCCGGGATCTCAGGACTGGGCACGCGGTCACGACTTGCGCGCACTGTGGGTCACCCTCGGGATCGCGCGCGGATTGTCGGACGCGCAGATCAGCGAGCACACCGGCCACACGAGTAAGGCCATGATCAAGAGATACACCCGTGAGGCCGAAATCTTCCGCGCGGCGGGGTGGCTGGACCTGGAACCGTTGCACCTAGCGATCCCCGAGTTGCGCACGGGCCAGATCATCATTGCCAGCGGTGCTTGCCGTCTATTGCCGGGCCGCGGTCGGCCTCGGAAGCAACTCGCGGCAAACTCTCAGTGATCCCGGTGCCTTGCAACAATGCCACCCGGTGCTTTAGACATAGCACCACGAAGTCACCGATTACCAGAATACATGTGTGTTTGCTGTGCTTTCGGTTGTTTGGCGTGGCGTAAGGTTTCCATATTCACGCATGTGACGGGGCCGGTTGCCGGCGGATGGCAACGGCCCCGCGCTTGACACCCGGAAAACATGAACCCCGATCGGCTAAAAACCGGTCGGGGTTCATGCATTTTTGCGGCTGTCAATAGGTGTTAGGGTAGGCGCATGGCTAAGTCCACCACACGTCCACCACCCATACCGGCGGCCGCGCTTGCACCGCGCGCAGCCGCCTACACCCCCACACCCGCCCCGGCCGCACCCGCCCCGCTGGCCGTCGCACCCACACCGGCCCCGCTGGCGGCCCCGGCCCCGTTCACCGCCACACACCTGCGTGAATGGTTCATGGCCCTACGGTCCGACCTTGGGGACAGTGTGGTGGCCGTCCGCACCGAGGCCGGGGATGTGCTGGCCGTGATCGGGATCGAGTGGCTAGCGGGTGGCCCGGTGTCACTGATCGTACAGAACCCGCCGCCACCCATAGATCCAGAACCAGAACCAGAACCGGAACCCGAGGGCCTACGCGCACGCACAGCGTGACTTGTGAACGCGGATCGCCACGCGTGACGATCCGCGTATGCAGCACCGCACCGCGCTAGCGCTAGGCTTCATTCTCACCACGGCCACGGCATGCCCCGGCGGCACCACGGCACCGTCCATCACCGAGTCCGCGGCTTGCCCGGCCCCGGTGACGTGCCCGGCCGCACCCGCACCCGCCGCGTGCCCGGCGCCAGTCACCGGCCCGGCCGCACCTGCATGCCCCGCACCGGCCGCGTGCCCCGCACCCGTGGCGTGTGCCGCCCCGGTTGAGTGCCCGGCCCCGGCGGCGTGCCCAGCGGCCCCGGTGTACCCCGAGTTGCCCACCACGATCAGTGCGGACGATCCGTGGCCGGTGCCGATCGATGATCCGCACGGCCTCGATCGGTTCTGTGAAGTCGAGATCGCCACGGTCCAGCACCCCGATCACAAGTCCCTAGAACGCGTCGGGTGCGGTGACGTGAACGATCCGCGCTTCCATCACGCGCTAGTCACGTACACACAGCAACAGGTGACGATCAATGCGGACGGCACCGTGGTGTACGCGGACGCGGGCCGGGGATGTTACGGCCCACACGGTGACGTGGCGGCGGTGCCGTGCAAGGTCGGGGATCCATGTGGCGTCACCGCGTACATTTACGGCGCCCCGTCCAACGCGATCACCACGGCCACGGGTAAGTGCGTGGCCCCGTAGCACGGACGTCTTACCGGGCACCGGGGTGTATATGGCCCCGTCGGAAAAGCCCCCACACTAACGCGCACGGCCCCGGCGGGATGCATCCGCCGGGGCCGTGTTCATTTCGTGAGTTCATCGACTATGCGGCGTAGCGCGTCCCGTTCCAGGGTGAGCGCTCGCACTTGCCGCGGCAGATCCCCGGATGGCCCGCCAACGATCGTCCGCGGGGCCAGCACCATGTCCGTGCCCAGCGCGGCGGCCAGCATGCGGTCCGCCGGTGTGGCCGCCACGGCGTGCCCGTTGTCAGTGTCCAGGCCGACGGCCGCGCGGCGAGCGGTGTCCTTGGCGTGGCCGTTGGCCGTGCCCGGACTGGACCGTGCCGGCGGAAGTCCGTTGGCCTCACGCACCCGTTTGCACCACGCGTAGATCGTGGCTGTACTGACACCGTACTTGTCCGCCACCTTTTCGATCGGCGTGCCCTTTTCGCGCATCGCGTACGCGCGCGCGGCCTTGGCCATGTCGAGACTAGGTGGCGGCCCCGGTTTGCGTTTCACCGCGGCCGCGTCCCGGTTTGCTTTCGCGCGCCAGTTGGCGATCGTGCTGGCCGGGATCTTGAGTTTCGCGGCCACGTCCGCGGCCGCGGTGCCGTCCGCGCACATCCTAAGTGCCCGCTCATGCAGTGCTGGATCGTGTGTCACTCCGGTAGGCATCCTTCCTTCTAGCCCCGCACTGTGGGTGCAAAGAATTTACGGATCGCGAGTTGGGTTTTAGGCTTGCAATGGTGCATGAGTCCCGCGCATGCGCGCAGCAAAGCCACGTGACTGATCCCGATCGCTTTAGCGATCGCGTCTAAGCCGTCGGCCTCGATCAGTAGGAACAACGTGCGGATCTCGCGGTCCCCGACGGTAACTTGTAAGTACCGCTCGCGTTTAGGGGCCGCGTCGGGGATCAGGAACGGTGCACGGTGCCCAGAAACGGGGAGCTTTAGCGCTGCGCTGGTAGCCATACGGGGCCAGTCCTTTGCGTGTGTGCGTGGCGTGAATGCCACTGCTAACCGTCTATCTTGTTACGCGTAACTAATGCAACACGGATCGCGTATCACAATCGCGCGCGCTACTTGAGTCCACACTCGATCAGCGCGCGATCGATATCATCGGTGGGCACGCGTGCCGGTTTTATGGTGCGGCCGCTGGCGTGCAGTGCGGCCGTGAACGCGGCCGCGTCCAGTACAATGCTCTTATGTGACAGCCGAATAAACGGCACCCCGAGTGTGCGGGCCAGCCGTTTGACATGTGCCCATGATAGGCCGGTCACCGCTTCCGCATTGTGGATCCCGATGGTGCGAGCGGCCGGCGGCGGGGTGTTAGGTGGCTGCATAATCGGTCCCTTGTTCCAGCGTGCCCATGATGCGCGGTACCAGCGTGGTATCGCGCGCGGCTGCATTCTTGCCCAGCGCGCGATCAAGTCCGGATTCATCCCCGACGATCGTCACGCGTGACTGCGCGCGGGTGATCGCGGTGTACAGTAGCGATCGGTTTAGCATCCGCGTATGTGTCGAGTGGCACACCACGATCACGTGTGGGAACTGCGATCCCTGTGTTTTGTGCACGGTCAATGCATACGCGCACTCTAGTGATGCGGACTCAGCGCGCGTGTATACGATCGGCATGTCGCCATACACTTCCGGGAAACGCACGTGCACGTTGCCGCGTGCACCCGGTTCGATCAGATCGATCACCCCTAGTTCACCGTTCATGATCTCGCGCGCGTAATCGTTCCGCGTCTGAATCGTGCGGGCACCCGCGCGCAGTGGGAGGCCATCGCCCCGGGCCAGTATCGGTTCATCGGGGCCGGCCAGCGGTGCGAGCGCGTTCAACAACGGATCCAGCTCGCGAGCTAGGCCGGCCTCCGTCCCGGCCACGCCCCGCCGCACCGGGCCTAGCACCATCGGGGCCGGGGCCGCACCCGCCGCCGGCCCGCGGCACCATAGGCCCGCGATGAACTCGCGCACGGTGCCCGCGATCTGATCCCGATCGTCTACTTGCAGCCACTCGAAACCCGGGCACGCGTCCAGCTCTAGCGGCCCGCCGGTCAACACTTTGGGGGCGTTGCGGGCCACCCACGATCCCGCAACGGATCGGTGCACCTGCGTTAGCCGCGCCACGGGCATGGTACCCGAGTCAACTAGATCGCCGAACATGCGGCCCGGCCCGATCGGTGGAAGCTGGTTTGCGTCACCGATCAGGATCACCGCGCTACCCCGGCACCGGCGGAACAACTCGCGCGCCAGTTCATAGTCCAGCATGCTGGATTCATCGACGATCACCACGTGCGCGTCCACGCGGTCCACGGTGAAACCACCACCCGGCCCGTACCCTAGTAGCCTGTGTATCGTGCACGCGGTGCGGCCCGTGCTTTCGGCCATCCGCCGCGCGGCCTTGCCCGTCGGGGCCGCGAGTGCGACGCGTCGGCCCGCCGCTTCCAACTGTCCGACGGCCAGCTTTAGGATCGTGGTTTTGCCTGTGCCCGGGGCACCGGTGATCAGTGCGAAGTGTGCGGACGTGATCAGGTCCACTGCGCGCGCTTGCGATGGATCGAGGGTGATCATAGTTCTAACTCCCCGTTGGGGGTGACCGTTCGGCTAAGCTTGTGCTCGCGGATAAGCAAGGCGTTATCCCGATCACCCTTCCAGTACGGTTCGATCCACTTCATTGCGCGTTGCTCCATTCCCGGGCCGCATGCTTGGTTGCGCCAGTGTCCACGCACTAACCATCGAAGCGATGATCTCGCGTGCGGGACACCGCGCAGGAAAGCTTGCAGCGGTTCTCTGCAATCGATAGTCACCGGGGCACCAAGCTGAAACGTGCCGCCGCCGTATTGCGGGATCCCCGCCGCGTCGATAGACGGCGGTGCGGTACCCTTGGCGGACGGTCGGACATTGCGCGGATCTGACATGGCTACGCACGCGTTCATAAGCAGCCGCGTTAGCGCTACCAACGTGCGTTCATCACGTCGCGTTAGCTTACTACCGTCGATTTCGATCGCGCACTTGCGGAGTTCTGGCCCCGTGAAATTCGTGCGGTGTAAACTCAACAAACTTTCGCTGACCGCGTACCAGAACCACCGATCCGCAACGTGCACGCACGCTAAGAGACACAGCCATTCCGAGCGATCGTCAATGTCCAGCGACATTGTTTTGTCCGGCAAACGCACAAGAAAAGCAGGCCACGGCGCCACAATGGGAACATCCGGGACCGTCGTTGTCATGAGCGCGGCCGCGTACTTGTGACCGATGGTTACAGTGGGAAATCCAAGCCGAAACCAGTCCGCGGCCCAACCTGTTAGGAACAGCGTGTCTTCATCGCCCCATGCGCGCGCGTCCCTCGTGCCGCACATGGGTTTGCCATCCTTGATGTAGAATCCAGCGTTGTACTTGCGCGCTGCATTCGCGCCGCTTTCACGCAACCGCGATTCGAGGGTGTGCGCATTCATGGCGTGAACCCCGCACACGTTCGGCTACCGCACAATGTTTGATCGGGCGGCACCATCGCCGCGCACTGGCGGCAGTACCGCGCGCGCATGCGATTTAGATAGCGATACACCACCACTTGCCCCGCCGGCCGTTGCGTGATGCCTGCGCGCATGCCCTCGGACACACCGTAATCGCAGTACACCACGCGCAGTTCCGCTAGGTCGCCCCAACAGAAACCGATGTGCATTCCTAGATCGCGTTCGTGCGGCACGCGATCATACAACGCGTCACGAAACATCACGTGCGATGCATAGGCGGCCTCACCGTGGACGATCACCGCGTCACGTACACACGCGATCGTATAGATCCTATTGCGCAGTGTCAGTGCCCAGCGCATCACACCACGGAAGATCCAGGGTGTCCCGGCCGACGGCCGCCCCGCCATCGGAGATTCGATCACTACCAGCTTCATACGCCACCACCTTCCGTTCCGTGATTAGTTCGGCCAACTCGCATTCCAACCGTTCCATGGTGGCGGTGTAGATACGGCCGCCACGCCGCACGATCCGCCCCGCACCTAGCGCGCGATCGATCTCGCGCATCACCGGGTGCGTGTCTAAACCTAACAGCGACATAGCGGCCTCACGGTACGGGCCGGGCCGCATGTACACGTGCCCGTGTTCGGCCGTGTGTTGTTCCAGCGCGTACGTAAGAGCACTCGCGATCCGCATGGGTGCATCCCGCGGGATCCCGGACTTCAAAGCGATCACGTCCGCGGTCGGCCAGCCGATGCCCTCTACACGCTGGTACAACTCATACGGATCTTGTTTGATCACGGCCACCACGTCCGCCGCGCGGCGGCCGAATACCATTTTGCACCGGCCGATCTGCGATTCTGATAGCCACTGGCGCAACTCGATTTCATGCTCGCGGCCGTCCCGCACTTCCAGGTACGCGGTGCGGATCTGGCGCGCACGGTCCACCGTGATGCCCCGGACTTCCGCCAGCCGATCGGGCGTGGACTCCACGGCGTTCCACAAGCCGTCCGGCCCGCCGAAGTGATCGAGCAAGGCACGCGCGCGGGTGGCACCGATTTGCGGCCACGTGGCGCATAGCCATGACACCACGGCGTCCTGTGATTGCGGCACCGTGACCGTGGCGCGCTTGATCGCAAACTGCGGTCCGAAGCGCGGGTGTGTTTCGTGGTACCCGGTGCACTCGATCGAGTCACCCGCGCGTGCACCCGGGATCGTGCCGGCCACGCGTACGGACGCGCTGGCCGTGGTGATCACGCCGTGGCCCCAACCGGCGGGATTCACTTGTGTCCACTTGGTTAGCGTGCCCGTAAGCGTGGCATCGGCACGGGTGTTCATGCTTCTTTATCCCATTTTGAAGTATCGAATGATGTGTCACCCGCGTCCGCCGCCGGGGCATCGGACGTGCGCGTGATGATCGAGCGGTACGCGTCTAGCGTGGCCTCACACGCGTCAACTTCCGCCGGTGTCGAGATCCCCGTCGGACGGATCACGGGCACCGCATAGTTGCCGTTTTCCGCCAGCGCCAAGGACAGTTCCACGTGACGCCAGTGCAATGGCATGTTGGCCTTGCGTCCAGCGATCACGGCCTTGGCGTGGTGATGTGACTGCACGTGATTGACGATCACGGACTCGGACGTGCGGCGGAACGTGATCACAAACGGTTCCTGTGAGAGCAAGTCCACGGCCAACACGTGGTGCGACTTGCCGCAATTCAGGACGCGCTTTTTACCCTGTGCGCGCCACTGCGCGTCGGGGCATCCTTGGCACTTCCGCTGTACACCCGTGGCTTGCATGGTGCCGGTGACGCAATCCTCGGACGTGCACAGGTAGGTCGTTTCTTCTTCATCATTGTTGTACGTGGTCCACGCACGCGTTGTGTGTGAATGCAGTAAGATCGCGTCAATCTTGCGGCACGTCACCTTGGAGATCGGATCGAAAAACATGTCAGGCTGCAACCGTGCACCGGCCGCGTCCTGTCCCTTTTTCTGATTGAAGATCCGCCGGGGTAGTTTGAAATCTTCCGGCCCGATCGATCCGCTGAAACCGTCGGACTGCGGAACGTCACCGGCCAGCGCGGCCAGTGCGGCCAATGCCTCTACATCATCGGGTGTGGCTACAGTGATCGCGTTAGTCATGTGGCGTCACCACCTTCCGCCAGCACGCGGGCCAACGCGGCACGCACCGCCGCATCCTTACCCTCTAGGATCTTCCGCAACGCCACGGTGCGTTCCGGATTGCGGGGCGTGGCGCGGATCACGAATTCGGCCAGCTCGCAAAACGGGCGGCTGATCCGCTGCGCGTGCTCGGGTAAATGTCCGTACGCGAAAAACTGCATGATGTGTTCGATCGGTTCGTTCATGGTGTGGGTGTTTCCTCGGTTGCGGGTGCGTTGGGTGTGGGTGGTTTGTACGCGTCCATAGACTCGCGCAGCTTGATCGCGGTGATGTTGTGAACCTTGTTCGTGATCTCGATCGGCGTGCCGGACGAGTGCGATACGCTGGCCGTTAGGATGGCCGCCACATTGATCATGTGCCGTCCATCCCCGGTACCTTCCAGCATCGCGATCACGGACAGTGCGGTTTGCTGGACTAGCATTGCGTCGGCCAGCGTGAACTCGGTGTCAGCTTCCACGTCCACGGCCGCGTCGGGTGCGGCCACGTCCGGGGTGTCAGTATCAGTCATATGTGTTTTGTCCTTTTCTGTAACAGTGCCAATGCGGCACGGTCCTGATCGTTGTCGGCCGCGGCGTATCCCGCGTGCAGGCACGCCGTGGCGTAGTGACACCGCGTGCACTTTTGGCCGGGGTTATCGATGAACCGGCCCATGCGCGCGGTGCCCACTACCGTGCGTAGCCGTGACTCTAGGCGGGACAGATAGCCCTCTGACATGTCCACGGGCATCCACGCACCGCCGCGGACTTGCCCGGCGGCGTAGACGTGTTTGCACGGTTCCACGTAACCGAACCGCCGCAAGTCCTCTATGCGCGTCACTTGTTTGTCACCCGCGCGCTTGTAAGGCAGATAGTCCGCCACGTGCACCTGGTAGATCTCGGTTGGGAACTGGCCGTATGTCGGGGTAAGCGACGCACCGGCGGCGGTGCGTGCGAGCGCGATCAAGTCGCGTTCCAGCGCGTACCGGTCACGGCCTAGCGGGTTTGCGAACACGCCGTGACGCATCGCGGCCCCGTACAGTCCGGCCTCCCACCCGTGATTCAGCTCGATCACGTGCGGCTTTTCCTTGCCGAATTTCCAGTCACACATTGCGAGCGTGCCGGGCCGCGCGATCGGTTCGTAGATCAGATCCACGTGGCCCGCGATCCAGTACTCGCCAAGCCGGCCGATGAAGCCTTGTTCTACCCCCACCACGTGCCGCACGAACCGCGGCAGATCAGCTATCAGGCCGGCCACCATCGCGGCGGTATCGGCCACGTCACCACGGTCCGCGTCGGGTAACATCGATGCGAGTGCCGCCGGCACATCGATCGCGTCAAGTGCCCCGGTGAGGCACTGCGCGATCGCGTCGTGCCCGGCCGTGCCCAGTGATGCGGACATGCTGGACTCGCGCAACGCTGAATCCGGATCGCTGCGCACGTAGTGGAACTGCCGCGGGCACGCGTAGTCACCCGTCCAATAAGACATATGCGACTTATGAATCGGATCACTAAGGGTGCCGTAATGTCTATGCGGCCACGTCAACGTGCGATGCATGTGACGTGTATATTCGATGCATGTGATCGAAGGCAACCATAGGGTGATTTCTCCCTACTTAATTTTTTTGCCTGCGCGCGTCATGGTTCGCACACACGGCCACACCAAAAGCGATCATGTGTTGAATCCGCGCTTGCGATTACGCCACAATGCGCGCACACACGATCGCCATGCGGTACAGGGATCCGTTTGACTGGGGCGTCAATCTCGGGATCACATGGCTGGCGGAAGCTAGCCGCGCGGACGCGTCCGCGTACTGCTTACAGATGTATGCGGACGGTGATCACGCCGTTTGTGCCGTCGGGTATCAACTGCACGCCGCCACGGACATGCCAGTGCTACACGCGCGGCTGGCGATCCTTTGCTACCTATTCGAGTCCGCGCAGCTAGGCGCGCGCGTGCCGCCACGCGTGGAACTGTTTGTCACTAGCGGCCGGTCCGTTATCAACAGCGCGATCCACGCCACGTGCGGGATCAAGTACGCGGTGACGGACGCTTTAGCGCTGAGTTGCGCCGATCCTTGGCCCCACGTTTCCTTTGGCCGCGTGCTGGCGCGGAAGCCGCCCCGTTTGGGGCCGGTGCCGCGGCCGACGGTGATATGGGTGGGCTCGAATATGTCGGGGAAGTCTGAGATCCCGACGTGGCTACGGAAGCCGTGGGGGTGAGCGCGCTCACCGTGGTCCGCATCTGTACCGCTTGGCGGAACGCGTTTAGGTCGGCTTGATCCGGGGCGATGCCCTCATGGATCAGCGCATCATAGGTGACGCAGTACTGCACCGCGTATTGCGTGGTGATGTGTTGCAGCTGGCCGCGCGGTGACTCTAGGTGTTCGGCCAGCGCGGCACGTGCCACGGGACTAGCCCCGGCCGCGTCCAACGCCCCGCGGATCCCCGCGTAGTCCACACCCGGTGTGCCTGGACCTTGCGCGCGCGCGGGTGCCGCGGCGGGTGCGGGGCGGTCCGCGTCATACCCGAAAATCAGATCGTCCGTCGATACACCTAACACAGTGGCGGCCTTGCGCAGGAGCGGTACGCTCATTACGTACTTACCTGAATCCCAATTGGCGACCACGGTGTAACCAACACCCATCAAGCGCGCGAAATCGGCACGGTTATGGCCCCGCGCCACGTACAACGTACGCACGCGTTCATGCAGCGTTTTGGCACGTAGTGGATCCAGGTCATGAGGCATAGGCAACGCGTGATAAGCCATGCCGTGCGCGGCCGGTCAAGTAGTACCAGATCGGGACAGTAGCCGCGCGGGTGGTGACGGTGAGGCACCACGCGTCACATGGATCCGTGTGCTTACGTCACATCGATCCATGCGATAACGGCCGGCCATGGACATTCAGAAATGGTTTGCAGTCAATAAGGATCGGAAAGTCAACACGTGCGCGCGGGAATGGGGCGTCAAAACGCTGGCCCTGATCAAGGCCGGCCGCGTCCAAAACCCGAGCTACGAAACCGCGCTGCGCATTGTAGCCGGAACGGACGGGGCCGTTAGCCTGCATGAGTTGTGCGGCAACGGTCAGCCGATCCCGACGCGTGACTCTCTGGCCCGGGAATATCAGATCCGATGCAACGCGGAAGCGCGTGCCAAGTCGGAAGCCGATGCGGCGGTACATCGATCGCGCGGCACCGCGGCCCCACCACCCGCGCCAGCACCGGCCACGGCCGCACCCGCGCCAGCACCGGCCGCCAAGGCACGGGCCGCCCGTAAACCCCGGGCACTCAATACCAACGCCACACCCGCACCGGCCGCACCCGCACGCCGCGGCCGGCCCCGCAAAGTGCAGGTGGCGTGATGGCACGCAAGAATCGCGCGGTACTCGCGGCGGAAACCCGCACCCTGACATGTCAACTCACACCCGCGGAATGCGGGGAGCGCGGCCGCACGGCCAGCGGGGCACTGATGGAAGCCGAGCGGCTAAAAGCCGAACGGTCCGAGATCGGCCGCTCGATCAGCGCGTTACTGCGTGACGCGCGCGCGGCCGCGGAAGTTGCCGAACGCGGCACGGAACCGCGGCCCGTGAAATGCGAGTGGCGGCCTGACTATGCGGCCGGTGTCAAGACGCTAGTCAGGACTGATACCAGTGAGACACTAGAAACGGTGCCACTGGCCGGGGATGAACGGCAACTCCCACTAGTCGACATGCCCGCGGGTGATGATGTGCCCGCGGCCGCACCTGTGCCCGCACCCGCACCACGCCGCCGGGGCCGGCCGCCCCGTGTGCACGTCGGGGAAGCCACGGTCACGTCCATCACGGTGGCCGGGGCCGGGATCGCACCCGCGAGTATGCCCGTCCACCACGAATACCCTAGCGCATAGGACACATGCCCAAAGGTGATGATGGTGACGTAACACCCCCACGCACTAAGCAAGGCCGGCCAGCCACTGATTATGTCCCGCCGGCCTTGCCCACCACGCGCGTACTGCACGCGGCACACGTGCAACATTTATACGCGTCGGGACTTTCCGACGCAACTGTCACCGCCGCCGATCTGTACACGGTGGATACGCGGGACGAGTCCGCCGCGCTGTTAGGCCGCGGGTACCTGTTGCACCGCGGTAGCGCGATCGCTTTCCCGCTGTACTGGCCGGGTGACGTGGTGCCGTACGCGTTCCGAGTGCGGCCGGATACGCCGCGCATCGATAAACGCCGCGGCGGCCCGGTGAAGTACGATCAGCCGATCGGGATCGGCGTGCTGGTTTACTACCCGCCGCGCACGCGTGCGAGCGTGGACGCGTTGCAGGGTGAATGCCCGCTGTACCTGACCGAGGGTGAGAAAAAGGCGCTGGTACTCGATCAGTTAGGGTACGCGGTGATCGGCCTAACGGGTGTTGAGAATTGGTCCGCCAAGGAACGCGATGCACAGGGCCGCCGCGTACTGCACGAACGGATCACTAAGTACGCGCGCATCGCGGGCCGGCCGATCGTGATCGTGTTCGATCAGGACTCGTACACGAAAAGGGAAGTGATGCGGGCCGCGCACGCGCTGGCCGGGGCACTGCTACGCGCTGGCGCGGCCAGCGTGGTGTTTGTCACACCGCCGGAACTCGGCACCGCTAAGGGCATCGATGATTACTTTGCGGCCGCCGGTGAGGCCGTCACCCGTGAGTTGCTCGACACCGCCGGGGTGCCGATCAGCGATGCGGATCCAACGCTCGCCACGGACACACCCGTGGCCGGGATTGATTGTCTAGCAGGTGCACCGCTCCCCGACGGTGCCCAGGTGCCACGCGGCTACCAGGTGCACGCGGACGGCATGGTGACGTGTAGCGCGGGTGAACGCACCGTGGTGGTTTCACCGCGGCCGATCCTGATCGTGGCCCGCTACGCGGACCATGGGAGCGGGGAGCAATACGCGGACGTAGTGTGGCGTGACGGGGCCGGGTGGCAACGCATGCACGTGCCGCGCAAGTCCCTGATCGATACGCGGGGCATAGTGGAAGCGATCGGCCGCTACGGTGCCCCGGTGACTTCACAATCTGCGCGCCAGCTGGCCCCGTGGTTTCTTGCGTGGGAGTTGGCCAACGCGGACGTGATGCCCGTGGCGCGTTCCGTCGCACACACCGGGTGGGTCGGCCGCGCTGGCGCGGCCGACGCCGCGTTCATCACGTACGCGGAAGCGGCCGGGGTGATGGCCACTGGCGAGCTGGCCGCGGTCACCGCCGCGCTACGGCCGCGCGGTGACTACGCGGCACACCTGGACGCGTTGCGTGCGGCGTGGCGTAGTGGCCCCGTGATGCGGCGGGTACTGTGTGCCGCGCTGGCCGCCCCGCTACTGGCACCGCTCGATCAGCGCGGTTTCGCGTTGCACCTGTGCGGTGACTCGTCCCGGGGTAAGACCACCATGCTTAGGATCGCCGCTAGCATATTTGGCGATCCCGACGATCCCGCATGGGTGGCCACCTGGAACACCACGGCCAACGCGGCCGAATCGCGCGCGGCTACCCTGTGCGATCTGCCGTTGTTTTTCGATGAAATCGGGGCCAGCGATCCGATCGCCGTCCAACGGCTGATCTACACGCTGGCGAACGGTGAATCACGCGGCCGCATGTCGAGCAATGCCACGGTACAGCGCGCGCGGCACTGGCGTACCGTGGTCATGTCGAGCGGTGAACACCCGCTGGCGGAAGGGTTAGCCACGGGTGCACAGGCCCGCGTCATGTCGCTGGCCGTAGACGGCTTTGGCGGCCTGGACGGTGACGGCGTGGCGATTGACGCGCTACGTGCGGCGTGCACTGAGAATGCGGGATCGTTCGGCCAGCGCTGGATCGCGGGGTGGCTGGAACAAGGGCCGGCGGACTGGACCGCGATCCGCACCATGCGCACGGCGTTCCGCGGGAAGTACCTGTTAGGCGCGAGCAAGGCCGCCGGTGTGCGCTCGCGTATGGCGGACTATTGTTCGCTGTTAGGTGTAGTGGAGGAAATACTAGTGACACAATATGGTTTTGACAGCTACCTATCAGCGGAAGGGGTGCCCAGCATGTGCAACGCGCTGGACGGCGTGGACGTTGAACACGTGCAAACCGCCGCGGACGCAATGGCCGATGAAGTAGAGGCCTGGATTGCGCAGCATCCCGAAAGCTTCCCCGTAGCGGTGCAAGTGGATCACCGCGGCACGCTGGGCAAGCTGCAAGGCGTGCACCGGGAAGTGTTAGGGGTACGCGTACACAACATGGACGGTGTGCGTGTAGAGGTGCTGATCAATCCGCGTGCACTGCGCACCTTGTTCGATGAATCACACCGTTCCTATTCACCGGTAATGCGGGAATGGGAGCGGCAGAAACGCATACACACGGTCACGCACGGGGAGCAAACACGGGCCGGTGCACTGCGCAGAGTGGACGGGTTAGGCCGATCACGTTGGATCGTTTGGATCGGTGATCCCGCGTGAGATCCGCGATCCAAGTGATCGATCCCCGGTTCCATTGGAACCAATTTCGATGGTTCCAGAACCATTCCGGACCGTCGCTCACATTACCCGATTGCGCAATGAAACCATGTACTTGCGCGGACCGGATCCACGGAACCATTGGAACCATCCAAATAGAGGGTATGTGTGCGGGCCGACCGCGTGTGTGTGTGTGCACATGTGGGTGCGCGCGCGTACACACATCCGCGTATGTGAGGGGGTCTATAGGCTGGTTCCGATGGTTCCATGGTTCCAAGCTAGGACAAGTGCATGAAATCACTCGGCTATTTCTAATAATATCTTATGGTTCCAATAATGGTTCTAATGGTTCTAATGAAAAGGCCGCTTGTTTTGACGCGCTAAACCATCGAAATCATTGGGGATTTTGCTGATGGGCTACAAGGACATAGCCATGGGGGCAAGCCAACGCCTAGCCCTGGACGTGCCTACCACCCCGGCACCCGGCCCCGCCCCGGCCGCCCCGTCCGGCCCTGGTTCCGCGGCCGTGCCGGCCCCGCCAAGGCCCGCGGCGGACGTTCCAGCGGTCACCCTAGCGGCCCCGGGGCCATCGGCCGACACACCGCCGGCTAGCGGCCTTGCTGGCGGGGATGTGCTGGCGATGCCCTCGGACTTACTGGCCGCCTTGCCCGTGCCGTTTAGCCTGCTTTGGCTGTCACCGGGCCGGGACGGTATACGGTTCTACACCACATGGTGGTTAGACACGCACCGCGCACTACGCAACGCCCGTCACGTAGTCCTAGGTGCGTCCGAGTGGGACGCACTGTGCGTTGGCGCACAACAGGACCGAGGCACCGACAAAATCACACAGTGGCTGTCCGTGAAGGTACAGCACCCACAATACGAGATAGGCACACACTTGACCGTAGGTGACATTGTGTACGAACCAACCACACGCACATACACGGTAGGTGAGGTGTGCAAAGCGTGGAATCTTAGCCTAATCGGGGTGGACTATGCCCAGAACTAAGGGTGACACCACCCGATACACGTCACGGCCTAGCTACCCCTTGATTGCTAGCACCGTTTTAGGTATCGACACCGCGTCAAAGTCGGGGTGGGCCGTCCGCACATCAGGACGTCTGATCGCGTCGGGGGAAGCTGACACTTTGAATACAGATGTACTTGCCTGGATCGTTGCGCGTGCACAGGCCGCGGCCACGTCCAGCGGCACGCCTTTGGTATGCGTACTAGAGGCACCGTATGGCGGCCGTACGTTCATCGTAATGGCGCTAGGGGCCGCGCGGGAACGCTGGTTAGTCGCGTTCCGTGGTGCACGGATACCTAAGCACCGCGTGGTGTATGTGCCGCCCGTGGTGTGGCGGCGTGACGTGTTCGGCCCGCGATGGGTGAAGGTAAAGCGCGCGGCCATCCGTGCGCATGAACTCGCGATGGCACAAGCGGAAACCGGTGTGCGCGGCCTCGGGGGTGATGAAGCCGCCGCGATCGGGATCTCGCGCTGGGCAATGCACGCGGTCAAGGTGGCGGAAGCGATCCGCCGCTAGACACGTCACACGCATGCATGCGATCACGCCACATGCATGCGAGTGTCCGGATCTACCAGTGCGATCACGTCCAGCTGGCCGGCCTCACGCCAGCGGTAGACGTACTGATCACCGATCCGCCATTCTCACCGCGCGTGCACGCGGGCCAGCGCGTCAAGCGCGCGGATCGCACGCACGGCCGCGGCGTGACCGCGCACGGCCTCGGATACGATGCGTGGCTAGCCGCCGACGTGAACACGTTCGTTGATACGTGGTCGCCACGCGTACGCCGTTGGATGGTGATTCTGTGCTCGCATGACATGCTGCCGATGTATGAGGCCGCGCTAGCCGCCGCGGGCCGCTACGTGTTCGCACCGGTGCCTTGCATCATCCGCGGCATGTCCGTGCGGCTGGCCGGTGACGGCCCGTCCAGCTGGACCGTGTACGCGCTGGCCGCGCGGCCTATCGGAATGCGGCCACTGTCCGGTACGCTACCAGGTGCGTACGTTGGCCCGCGTGAACGCCTTGCGATGCCCGGTGCAAAACCGCTTTGGCTCATGCATGCGCTAATCACTGATTACACGCGTGCGTGTGACGTGGTATGCGATCCATGCGCAGGATCAGGTTCAACGCTACTTGCAGCGCGCGCGGTGCCCCGCGCGTGCGTGGGTGCGGAACCAGATCCCGCGCGTTACGCACTCATGCGCGGAAGGTTAGATCGTGCCAGTCAAGCGGCCAATACCGTGGAATGCAGCAAGCTGGAAGCAACGCACGTACCGCGCGCCACGGGCCGCACCCGTGCCCGCACCGGCCCCGCCAGCGGCCGCACCCGTGCGGGTGGTGGTGAAGATCGCGATCACCGATAGCGTGCCGGACGCGGGCACCGGGCACGGCCCCGGGTGCGCGTGTGTCGAGTGTCTGCGCGCGTCACCGCACTACGCTACCGCGCAAGCGCGTTGGCGATGCCCGTGCGGTGCATGTGAACGGATCCGGTTGCGCTACGTCAAGCGGCAGATCGAGGCCGCACCGTGACGCTTACGCTCACCGTGACATGCGGCCTCCCCGCGTCGGGTAAGTCCACCTGGGCAAAGGCCAACGCGCGCGGGGCCGTGGTGTTGACCGGTGACGCGATCCGCGATGGTGCCACGGCCGCCGGCACCATGATCGCGCTGGAAGTCCGCGCGCGTGAACGGCTAGCGCTAGGCTGCAACGTGGTGATCGATACGTGTGCCGTGCAGGAGTCACAACGCACCCGATACCTACGGATCGGCCGCGATCACCGCGCGCGGTGCGTGATCGTGGTGTTTGCAACGGACGTGTTCACGTGCCAGCAACGGGACGCCAAACGGCCTAACCCGACGCGTGGCTATGACTGGGCAAAGGCTGAAAAGCACCGCCGCCACGCACTGCGCGTGGTGTACGCGGAAGGCTGGCACGAGATCATTAGAGTGGGAGGCTAGGCATGGGTGACTGGACAATCGGAGATCTGCACGCGTTCGGACGGTTGAACGCGTCGGACGGTTGGGGGTTTGACGGTATCCACCCGGGTGACGGCCTGATCATGCGGCGCACCGGGGAGCTACCCGAGGCCAGCCACGGGGAATACTACTTGCGCGCGTGGACGGCTGAATGGTTCCGCTTGCGGCGGCCGACGCTGGACCTATCAGAGTCCGAGGCCGCCACGCTGATAGGCTTGCCCATGCCTGACGTGGACGTGGTGTCAGACTTACGCGTGTGGCTGATCGTGTTGCCGCCGGGGATCGTGACGCTAATCAACCGGGACGGCAAACCCGAGTCCGTGCGGCATGTGTTGTGTACATACGTGCGTGATGCGACGCGCGCGCGCTGGGCATTCAGCGGGGTGGCTGAAACGTGCGAGTGGTCACAGATGTGCCAGCCGATCGAACACGTCCGTGCAGGCACACGCGAGATCAAGTCCTGGGCACCTGACATGCAGCTAATGCCCACCACGCTCACCGATCGCCGCGCGTCCGTTGCGCTGGGCAAGCTGGTACTGAATGGGTGCCTGATGTATTCGCGTGACTACATCGTAGGGGGCGTGCGTACACACGCGTACGCCAAGTAATGGCAACTCGCATCCTTATGGCAACTAACAAGGCTACCACTACGTGTGCGCACGCATGCGTACATGATGCGCAGAGTACGCTACTCGCAATAAGCAATGATATCATGTACTTAGCGCTGTACACGAATCGGACAGCGTGGGGCCGTCTACAGTGCACAGGGACGCAAG
>Ga0190266_10000025_pt1 | contig 22823 bp, 37 predicted proteins | sample Popmic220T_FD_132448 | JGI IMG/M metagenome (GOLD analysis project Ga0190266, IMG submission 132448) | Populus adjacent soil microbial communities from riparian zone of Indian Creek, Utah, USA - 220 T | ecosystem: Environmental > Terrestrial > Soil > Riparian zone | place: USA: Utah | collected...
GACGCGGGGGGATTCCGCTTAAAAAAGCAGGGGCGCCGGCTAGCGCTTCCTGCTTTTTGCCCATCTGGGCTATGTGGTTGGTTGGAACCGTCTGCGACTTACCCCCCGGCCGATCGCAGATGGCGTGTCTTTGCGCCGTCGGCGGAAACTGTAAGGGTTCTGCCTTGTAAGGATCAATACCCCCCGCCTGTTCAGTGAGATCAAAAGGATCACACGCGCGTACATCGCGCCGGCGCCGCGACCCGAGCACGTACACCTCGCCGGGCAAGCCGCGCGCGTTCCCCTCGCCGGATCGCCGACCCGCCGACGACGTGCGCGCGGTGGTGTACGCGCGGGTCTCGACGCTGAAGACGTCGCAGACCACCAGCGTCGGACGCCAGCTCGCCGAGCTGCGCGACGAGTGCCGTCGCCGTCGCTGGCGTCTCGTCGCCTCGGAGACCGATCGCATGTCGGGCGGACGCGACGACCGGCCCGGCCTGCGCACGGCGCTCGAGCACATCTTCAGAGGCCGCGCCGACGTCCTGGTCGTCCATGACCTCGATCGCCTCGGGAGAGACGTGCGGCAGATGCTGGCCAACGTCGACGCGATCCACGCGAGTGGCGGAAATTTTTTCATCGTCGTTCGCAACATCGACACGTCAACGCCCGAAGGCCGGCTCATTTTCACGATCTTCGCCGCCCTGGCCGAATTCAATCGGCGCGCGCAACGCGAGAAAGTTCTCGCAGGTTTAGCGTTCGCACGCAAAAAAGGTGTCCGTCTCGGCCGACCGACCGCGATCCCCCCGGCCGCGCTCGATCGCGCGGTGACGCTGCGCCGGAAGCGTCCGCGGCCGAGCTGGCGGGTGATCATCGACACCTTGGCCAAGGAAAAGCTGGGCACGTACCACAAGGGCACGATCTCCGGCGCCGTGACCCGGCGTCTAAAAACCCCAGCGAATTACGCCCCCAGAAACCCGCTGAAAAGCAGGGGGGCCGGCGCGCGGCTCCGCGCTGTCTGATATCAAATGTCACAGGACGCTTTGAGCGGGCGGCGCCGGCGCATAGGATGATGCCGTGACTATAGCCGTGGCCACGCGGGGGAAGAGACCGGGGAAGCGATCGAAGAAGGTGAGGACGTGCCGCGCCTGCGGCTGCACCGACGATCGGGCCTGCGAAGGCGGATGCTCCTGGGTCAGCCGATCCCTGTGCTCCGCGTGCGTCGAAGAGATCCGCGCCGAAGTAGAAGCCGACGCCGGCGAGCTGCTGTCGTTCATGAGCCGGGGCGTGCTCGCGCAAGCGGCCGTCGACCAGGTGATCGCGACCCACGACCTGGGCGGCGGCGCCCAGCTCAAGGTGATCGACGTTGAGCCCGTCTTCCCTCCGTGGGAGAAGTGCGCGGCCGACGGCTGTAGCGCGTTGACTCGCAGGCTTCACTGCCCAAGGCACCGGGCAGAGGACGATCCGGAGCGATCGGCTAGGGCAGGGGGTAGCCCGGTCGCAGAGAGCACACCCCCGGCGCGGGTTGGACTTCAGCAAAGGAGCGCCGCGCCGGGGGGAGGGGTACGGGGACAATCAGATACTCCCGTCAACAAAGGTCGCAAGCTAAATGCCCTCGCCGATCGACGTCGCAAATAAATTCCTGGTCAGCGTCCACTCGAGTGGACACATCGTGGTGCTCAATCTCCCGCTGCAGGCGCGCGCAGTGTCCAATCCAGTGGACACTGCGACGTTGAAGCACTGGCCCGCTGTGGCGCCGCTTACGACGGATGAGGCTCTGAACCTCGCCGCGTGGCTCGTCGCCGTCGCCCAGGTCGGTGGCGCGACTCGCGAAGACTTCGATCGGTTGCTGCACGCGGTGCTCAACACGTGAGCCTGGTGACCCGGACGACGAAGCAACAAGCGTGGGTGCTCCGCGCTTGCGGGCTGCGTCCCGTTGAGATCGCCCGCGCCCTCGGGATCACGTCGTCGCAAGCGAGCTACGCCGATCGCACCGTGCAGCTCTACGTCGAGCGCCAATTCCGGCGGCTGCTCTTCTATCACCGCGCCGCCGCCACCGCGCGATCGATGGGCTTGCCGCCGCCGACGGAAGACAGCAGCGGCGGGGGGTCGTACGCCGGCCGCTGGTGACCCCATCACCGCACCACGTTGACCTTGGCGTCGGCCGTCGCCTGATACCGCTTTCCGTCGGTGCGGTACAGGAAACCGAGCTTGATCAGCTCTTTGATCTCGACCAGCACGCGGCTGTCGTGCTGGGTCGTTCCGGTCCGCGCAAGTTCCTTGACCGTCTCCCTGTTCGACTTCGCGCTGTCAAAGAAGCCCTCGCCCAGCAGCTTCGCGATCCGGCCGCGCAGAGACTTCCCGTCGACCTGGATGGTCTGCCGCTGCACCGACACTTCGATCTCCGGCTTGAAGGTCATCAGCTTGATCAGCGCCGGCGCCTCCTGCATCAGCCTCACCTTGAACCGCTGGTACATCTCCTCTTCGGCGGCTTCCATCGTCACGCCGAGCTGCTGCCACTTCACATCTGCCGCGGGCGCCGGCGACTCGCCGCCGGCGACGGCCGCGGCGGTGTGCAGGGCGTCCGCGATCACTCGCCGCTTGTCTGTCGGAGCCGACGCCGGCGTCGCCGCGTTCTCCCGCTGCTGCGAGTGCATCAGGTCGATCAGCATGTCGAGCTTCGCTTCAATGCCCTTGCTCATGGATGCCCTTTCAATCAGCGGCGCCGACGGCGCCGGCGCCGGCAGCGGCGGGTTCAGCATGCGATCGCGGATGACCTTGTCTATTGAGATCTTCCCCTGCGCGACCTGCTGCGCGTCCTGCTCTCGCAGCCACGACGGCCAGACGTACGTTTTGATCGCAGCGTCCGCCCAGCAGGCCCAGAACTGACCGATCCCCAGCGTGGCGATGTCGCCCGGCTTGGGCTTTTTGATGCCCGCCGGGATGTGCGCCAGCGTCCGCTTGATCTCGTTCGCCTCGCGCTGCACGCCCAGCAGCCAGACCGACGCCTGCCGGACAACTTCTTTCTCGACGCCGGCCAGGTCCTGGCTGTCGAGCCACATGAAGTCACCGAGCCCCGCGCCTTTGCGGGCGAGATCGATCGCGGCCAGCCGGACCGGCGCGCCGCGCCCTTGCGGCACGAATTGCCACGCCTCTGGGATCACGGCGATCACGTTCTGCTCGTGCTGGTAGATCCAGGCCAGCACCGACTGAATGACCAGCGCCTGCAGCTCGGCGGGGAAGGAACCGAGATCCATCACGTTGACGCCGGGGCGCAGATCGACCGTGTCGACCACCGGCAGCGTCTCCAGCAGCGGCACCACCAGGCGCAAGTACTCGCCCAGCAGCATGTAGATGTCCTGGTCCATGTTGCGTTTGGACGACGCCTGAAGCTGATCGACGTTCCGTTGCACGTCGGCCAGCGTGTGGGCGCCCCGCGCAGCTCGCACGATCCAGGCGCGCTCGAATCGCATTTTCTGGCGCATCGCCGATTCAAGGATCGCTTCGACGAACTGCCAGTCAGCCCTCTCTTTGAAGTAGGGCCGGATGCGCCGGCCCTCGATGAAGCCTCGCTCCCCTCTCTTCGTCACGAACGCGACGGCGCGCCGGCCGGACCTCGAGATCAGCCCCTCCATGGCTGTCGTCTTCCCGGACTGCTGGGTCTGGCCCGTCACCGCCATGTGCCCGATCGGAACGCTCACCGGCTTACCGGTGCCGACTTCGAAGCCCAGGGGGACGAGCTGCGGCGGCTGCGCCTGCCGCATCAGTTGTCGTCCCCGCGCGCTTCGTTGCAGACGCGGCGGGGATCGTTGGGCACCGGCATCGCGCGCGCCTGGAACCACTCGGCGAGCGGCGTGCGAATCACCCACCGCGACGACGTCGTCGCCTCTCCGTGAGCTTCGCAGACGAACCACTCTTTGCCTTCCAGGTCGCGCACCACGTACGCGGCTGGCCGTCCGCAGTGGATCACTTCGACGCCACCAGGTCCGCGATCATCTTTTCCGCAACGTGGGCTCTCTCGGCCGAGCGGCCGATCCATTGCTGCAGCTCCCGCAACACGGCGGGGGAGATCTGCTTTTTCAGCGGCGGGGGTCGTCTCGCCGCTTTCATGACGGCATCGCCGATCCGTTCGATCGTTTTGGTCACGACGGCCGCCGCGTCGTCGAGCTACGGAGGATGTGTTCTGACAGCTTGATTCCCGCCTCCGCGGCTAGTTCCTCCGCTCGTTTGCGGGCGGCTGCTGTGCAGCGCACGGACGGCAACGTCGCGTCGAGCTTTTCCCCCGCGAGACGCAGACCTAATGCCGCGGCTTTCTCTCGGACGTTCTCAATCTGATCGGCGATCGGCGTGGAACGCTTCCGGGATCGGCGTGTCATCGTGGCCGGCAACGTAGCCGGCAACGCGTCAAGGGTCAAGGAACGCAACGCGTTATCGGCCGTAAGTATGCGTTTCCGACTGCAATGCGAATTGCGTTGCATTTCGATGCCGTCCCGTGAGACGATGAACGGGTCAGATAGGTTGCTCTTCCGGCTGGTCAAGGTGGCCAGGCGGGGGGTAGCCGGAACCACCGGGGGTAGGTCCCCCAGGAAGACGAAGCGAATGAACTCGATGATCCTGAATCAGCAGTGGTCGACCCGTCCGAGCGATCAACGGTTCCTTGACCTCGAATCGCTCTATCAGTCGGTGGCGAGCCGTCGCCAGCTCAGCAGCGTTGCCGATGTCGCCTTAGATGCGATGCAGGTTCGGCCGACGGACGACGGAGCCTTGACCCTCACCGATCGCGACGGCCGCGGGGGGTTGCTCAATAACTGGACGTTCGGCCAGCTCTGTCAGCGGGCGAAAGCTCCCGCGGGATACCTGCGGACGCTTCCCCCCCACCTGGCCGCGATCCCGTTGCAGTGGTCGCTAGAGACCCATGAAGGCAGCGACGAGAGCAACGACGCCAAGCTATTGATCCACGGGGGAACGTCCATCAACGCGATCACGTCCCCCACCTACGGCCGCATTTGGGATCTCGACGTCGTCAAAGCGATCCGTCGCAGCATCGACCCGACGGTATGGAAGGTTCCCGCGGCCAGCTATTCGGCGAAGGATGCCAAGCGAGCCACGACACTCTACGCCAGCGATCGCGACGTGTTCATCTTCCTGGTGTCGGAGAACGCGATCGACGCTGGCGGGGGGGACGTCGTCAACCGTGGGTTCTACGTCTGGAACTCGGAAGTGGGGTCATCCACGTTCGGGATCGCGACCTTCACGTATGACTACGTCTGCGACAATCGGATCATCTGGGGTCAAGCCAACTTCAGTGAGATCAAGATCCGTCACACGTCGGGCGGGCCTCACCGTTTCGTGGCTCAGGCGACCCCCCAGCTCGCGGCGTACGCGAACGCCGCGACGGGTGACACCGTCGCGACGATCAAGGCCGCGAAAGCTCGCGAGGTCGGCCGCGACAAAAAGAGCGTAATCGAGTGGATGAAAGCTCGCGGTTTCACCGCGGCCGTTGCTGGCAAAGCCTACGCCGCGGCGGAGAATGACCCCCGCGGCTACAACCCTCGGACGGTGTGGGGTCTGGTCCAGGGTGTCACCGATGTAGCTCACGACGTCGGACACACTGACGATCGCGTGTCCATCGAGACGCAGGCAGGCCGCTTGTTGCAGTCGGTGGCCTAGGGGTTCGTCGCTTCAATCCGAGGGGATCCCGGCGGGGTTCCCCTCCCTTGAGGCGATGAACCTCACCCCCGTCGGCAGGGTGTCGGCGGGGGAACTCACGGGGGGTAGGTCCCCCCGGAAGGAAAAGCAGCCATGAGAAAGCGACGAACGAAGCGGATCGCGGATCTGTTCAAGCCGGTTTCGAAAGGCGACCGTCTGACGGCCGTCTATCTCTACGCCGACGGCCACGCGACGGCCGCCTTTGAGCGGCGACTACGGGACCTGTCGCAAGCGGTCCGCTACCACAAACAGATCGATCGTCTCGGCCTCGCCTGCCACTTTCGCGGCCGTGTGATCTTCCATGAGGGTGGGATCCCGATCCTCCGGGCGATGCTGGCCGCGGGGGCCACCGGCGTAGCCGTCGAGACTCCGTCGCTTGGCGGGGGAACCCCGATCACGCGTGAGCGGGGGATCGCCGTCGGGTATCTGTCGATCAGCTCGCCATTCGGCTACGCGTACCTCTATCACCTGCCTGAGTTGATGTCGGGGGACTACGTCTATCAGCCGGAGACACACGCGACCTTCGATCCCGATCTGGCGAGCCTTTCCTATGACTCTCCCGTCTACGAAACGCTCTTGACCGACGACGTCCCCCCCTGCCTGGGCTCCATGGGTTGCCTCTGTGCTGGTCACGCTAGGGGGAACTCCGCGGCCGTCGCTTGCGACACGTCGGAGACGTCATGAACACGCCGACGACGCCGCGGCCGACGGTCCCCCCTACCCCCGCGGTCTTTGAGGATCGCTGTCTGTGTGGGGCCAGCATCAACCCCGCAACGACGGTCGTTTTTTGCCGCGTTCCCTACCTCCGGGTGATTGCCTGCCCGGAGTGTTTCGGCGAAGTCCTGACACCGGGAAGGGAAAAGACGCACTGAACAAAGTTCCATTGTCCCGATCTGACAACGGGGGGGGGTACCCTCCCCACCGTCGGCCGACGTCGTGGGGACGTCGGCCGCGGATCGTTCCCCGAGCTACGGCGCAACAGGTGTGCGCCGAGAAAAGAGATCGCATGTCCGACGACAAAGAACGCGACGCGTGGATCGCGTCGCATGGCTCCGAGCGTTTGCGGCTGGCGTTGGAGCTGGGCTTGGCCGATGCATCGGCGGGGGTCTACCGCGACGAACGGCTAGCGGCCGAGCTGGCGGGCTCCGGCTGGGTATGGGCGCCGCGCACCATCGAGATCAGCCCTGCTTACAATCCGTCGTTGCTGGCGTTGCGAACCTTCGAGACGGTGTCGAAGGCATCCCCCCCTTACCCCGTCGAGCTGATCAAGTTTCGGGCAGAGGGGCACTGGCGGGAAGCTGTCGCCGCGTCTCCGCCGTGGGCGCCTACCCGTCGCGCGATTCTGCCGATCGGCGGTGACGAGTGAGAACCTACGAGGGGCGCCGCACTGAATTCGGCTGCGTCGTCACCGTCGACGGTCAGCCGCTCGATCCCCGGCTGGATTTGGTCAGCCACTGCCCCCAGGGATTCGAGTGGGGCTATGCGCGGGGGACGGGATCAGCCCAGCTCGCCCTGGCCATCGTGGTCGACCACTGTCACCACGTCGTGGCGGATCTCTACCGACACCCCGGCGGGGGGATGTCTGTCGACGGCCTGCCTCTCACCCGGCGCGCCGCCTTGCAGGCCGTCGAAGACACGGCGGTGAAAGGCCATCTGATGTTCAAGGCGATGGTTACCTCTCGACTGCCGCTTGACCACTGGATCATGACCGCGGCCGACGTCTCGAAGGTGCTGTGCCGGATCGGCGAGGCGACCATCGGCGAAGGCGGCCGGCCGACGACGGCGCACGGCGTGCTTGCCGTCATGGCCGAAGGCACGGCGCCCCCCAGCTCGGAGGAACCATCGTGAAGATCATGATCGACGTCCCCGACGGCCAGGTCCCCTACCTGTTGGAGCTGGCCGCGACGCCGGCCCTGTGCATCGACGATCCCTCGCTTCCGGCGACGGATGAAGCGGTCAGCACCAAGATCGCGCGCGTGATCAAATACCTCACGTCGTCGGCCGTGGATGGCGTGCGCCGCCCAGGGAGCTGGGAACGGCAATGGCTCCTGCAGGCGTTCGGAGATCTGCCGTGAATGGCGTTTCCCCCTGGATCTCGGTCCTCACGACGCCGGCGCGCCCGGAGTACTTGCGGGACACTCTCGCGTCGATCGACGACGCCGGCGGCCGTCACTTCCGAGGTAACCGCGTCGTGTTCGTCGACGGGAGGATCGACGACGTCCCCGCCGTCCCGGCCGGCTGGGTGAAGATGACGACGGGCGGGCCTGCTGCGCGCGGATCGCGGCGGGCTATGTGGAAGGTGCTCAACTTCGCCGCCCTGGCCCGCGTCCCCTACTTGCTCTACTTCGAAGACGACGTGCGCTTGTGCCGCAACGCGATCGACGCCATGGCCGGCCTGGTGGTGCCGACGGGGGTCGCGTTCATCGCGATGCTCAACCAAAAGAAGGGGGTCTCAGAGCGGCACGGGATCCACTGCCGGCGCGCCGACGATCCAGCGAACGCCCCCGGCCACTGGGGATCGCAGGCGCTGAAAATCCCGTTGAGATCGCTGCGCGCGTTCGAACGCCGGCACACGGAGCCGATCAACGGCTGGCCCTACTCGTCCGACGTCTGGCTTGGCTCGCAGCTCGCCACCCGGAAGTCGGCCGAGCACCACTATGGGATCCTCGTGCCATCGCTGGTGCGGCACGTGGGCGCGCGATCGACCATCCCGACGCAAGAGACGTTCGCGGCCGACGGCCACCGCGCCGGCCTGGGCTACGCCGGCGACGACTTCAACGCCGAGCTGCTGCCGGCGATTCTCCCGGTGTTTGGTTTGTAAGCTTCAACACTTGCGCGAATAGCCCGACTTGGCGCACGCTCACCACGGGGGTGGATAGGTGCGCCCCCGATGCCCCGGTCTCGTCGTCGCGTTCGCAAGAGTTGCCCCGGATCGATGCGCGCGGGAAAGCCCGCCGCGAACCACCTGGTCGCCTGCAAGATCTGCGGCGCCTGCACCCCGCCGGTCACCGATCACACCCGGCAGGTCCGCCAGCACACGCCGCCGGGCGTTCAGTCCTCTTGGCGAGCTGGTGCGCGATGAGGCTCGAGCTGAAGCGCATCCCCGGTGAAGACCGGCGCGAGCTCGTCTTCTACCAGCAGGTCGGGGAGCTGCACCTCTGGGTCAAAAACGAGTACGAGGGCGCGCCGTGGGAGTGGATCCTCTACGAGGGCAGGGACCCGGTGGCCTTCGGCGACGCGCGCGATCAGGAGACGGCCGAGCGGTATCTGTCCGAGGCCGTGCGCGAGCACTGCCCCGACTTCGAAGAGCCGACGATCCCCAAGATCGGTCTGCTGCGGCGGTTGTGGCGATCGCTGTAACCGCCAAGCCGCTCAAGCGCTGCAAGGTGCTGCGCGTGCTTGAAATCGACGGGCCGCGGGGCGGCCTCATCACGGTGCTGCTGCTGCGCTGTGGGAGCTGGGTCACCCGACGTCTCCGCGAGGGCGCGGCGCCGCCGGCGGCCGTCTGGTGCCTCAACTGCCACGTCCGCCGCCAGCTCCGCAAAGAGCTGGCACCGCCGCGCGTGGGCACCAACGGCGTCTCCCACTGAGACGGCGCGCCCCCCCCCTTTTGTTCGTGTGACGCGCTCCGGGGAAAGGGGGGGGGCGGTTCGGTCCGACTGTACAAAAGATCGTCTTTTTGTACAGGTCGCCTGTCCTCACGCCGGCCCGATCCGCCCGTCGTCGTCCACCACGACGTCGTCGACGTCGACGGCCGTCGGGCAGCGCAGCGCCGGCGCCGGCGGCGGTAGGCCCCGCGCCTGCAGCCAGGCGGCCAGCGCCGTCTTGGTCGACCACCTGGCCGTCGCCGACGGCCGGCTGTGGTGGCTGCAGACGAACCACTCAAACCCGGAATCGTCAGCTACGACCCACGCGACAATCCGGTGGCAGGGCGGCACGTTTTCCCCACCACTGAACAGCCGCGCAGGGTGCCGCTATTTGAGGTACCGCGTGTAGTACTCGGCCCCGGTGACCCGGCGGGCGGGGACCGCTCCAGGAAGGCCCGCGAGGCTGCGCCGGGGGCGCCCTGGCGCGACTTTCCGCCCGGCGAACGGGTTAGGAGCCGGGCGAGCTGCCGCCTCGAGCTGGCGGCGCGCGCGCATGGCCGTCCCGGCGATGCCTCCGAGGCCCCGGAAGCCCGGCGGCTTGATGGCGATCAGCTTCTTCACCGCCGCGGCCACCGCCGGCGTGACGGCGGGCGCCGCCGGCGCCGGCGCCGGAGCTGGCGCGGGAGTCAGACCGTCCTGGGGGTTGATCTGCCAAGGCCACTTCATCGCCTTCAGATCGAACTTGCGCCCGCACTCCCGGCAATCGGTGATCCCGTAGCGGCGGTTGCACTCGTGCATGTCGTTCGGGAAGACCGCCTTGCCGCCGTGAGGTTGCTTGGGGTCGGTCCGGCAGACCTCCGACGAGCCCCCGCCGAAGAGGGAGACCACCGCGCTTCCGACCGCCTTCACCCCCGACGCCGCCGTCGTGACCACCGCCTTCGGCGCGTCGACGATCACGGCCTTCGCCGCCTGGGCGGTGTTGGTGATGACGGCCTTCGGCGCGGTGTAGCCGATGAACTTCCCCGCCGTCCCCACCGCCTTCGCGCCGGTCGCGACGCCGGAGCCCACCGCCAGCACGCCCGTCTTCACCCCCGAGCCCACCGCCAGCACGCCCGTCTTCACCCCCGAGCCCACCGCTTCCGCGCCGGTGGCGATGCCGGAGCCGATCGCCTTGCCGGCGATCACCGCGCCCTTGGCCGTCAGCTCGAGCCCCTTCTGCGCGAGCACGCCCACGCCCTGGCAGACGCCGCCGCTCACCGACGGGGGAACCTTGTACACCGCCGCGGCGCCCATGCACGCGCCGGCGAGGGCCTGCTGCGTCGCCTCGGTCAGGCTCATTCCCTGCGCAGCGAGCCGGCGCGCCTCTTCCTCGGTCCGCCGGCGCACCTCCTGCTCGAAGGCCCACGGCACGTACAGCATCTTGTACGCAACGAAGCCCCCGGCGCCCAGGACGCCGAGCTTGATCAACTGATTCGTCTGTTCCTCGGTCATGAGATCACGCGGTCGTTTCTGGCAGCTCGGGATCCTTCGGCGGCGCGAGCTGCTGCACGGCGCCGGTCAGCGCCGCGGCGGCGCCGGTCAGCGCCGCCTTTTTCACGCTGCCGCGCGAGATCGTGTAGGCGGCCGTCCCGGCCGAGAGACCCAGCAGGCCCAGCGCGGCCGGCAGCATCCACGGGCCGGGGATCGCAGCGAAGACCTGCAGCCCGGCGACAACGCCGCCCACCACGATCGCGCCCACCGTCGCCTTGAACTCCGTCGTGGTGGAACCCTTCTTTGCGGCGTTGGTCGCGGCGGCGGCGAGCGCTGTCGCGACGGTCGTTGCGGCGGCGATGCCGGCAGCCTTCCCAACCTGGCCCAGCGTCGGCGCCGGCGAGATCGTCACTTTGGTTACGTCTTCGCTGCCCATGTGCTGCCCCCTTCGCTACGCCACAGACGGCCCCTCGGCCGCCCAGGCTTGTGCCATCGTCTCGTACGGTCCGCGGCACTCGAGGTGCCCGCCGTCCCACACCGGTTTTCCCTTCGCGTTGGTGATGTACCGCTTCGTCACGCCGTCGGCCTGGAAGGCGATCCCCCGGAAGCCCAGCTCGGCCGCCTTGGCGTGCATCGCCTGGAAGAGATCGACCCGGCGACCCTTGAGGTCTGGTTTCCCGGTGTCAGGGTCGATCGGGTAGAGGTCCACCGCTCGGCCCAGCTCATGCCACGAGTGCTTGAGCGTCGCGCTGGTGCGCCCCGCCTCGATCAGCGCCTTCTCTTGCGCGGCCGTCCGGAGCGTCTGGCCGACGTAGACGCGTATCCCGTCGGCGCCCAGCGCGAAGATCAGATCCCGCAGCCGTGACTGGGTCTCAGGCTCGAGCTTTTCCATTCGCTCGGCCTCCGACGTCGTCAGTAGCGACAGAAAATCTGTGACCATGTCGAACAACCCTTCGCCTTGTTCCTCGGACCACCACCAGGCGCCGCCGACCAGTGCAACGGCGCCGCCCAGCGCGAGCGCGATTTTTTCGTCGGTCTTCACCGTCCCCTGGCCCCGATGAGGCCCCCGATCTTCTTGAACGCGCCCAGGTCGGTGGCGACCTTGATCGCGGCGCCGCCGGCGACGATGATCGCCCCCCACTTGGCCAGCGATTCGATCCGGTCGAAGGTCGACACGCCCGGCGGGATCTGGTCGGCGCGCACCTCCCGACCGTCGACGGTGACCATGGACGGCGCAATCGACGACTCCGCGCCGTAATGGGCCACCTGGTCGCGCAGACGGTTCCACTCCGCCTGCGCCGCCAAGATCGCATCGGCCCGCGTCTTCGCGATGAAGTACATCGAGTTTTTCAGCTCGCGCCACCGCAAGATGAAGGCGTCGACCTGCTGGATCAGCGCCTTGGGCACACCGCCGATCTCGCTCTGGTAGTCGAGCATCCAGGCGTTGAGCCGGGCGTCGAAGGATTCCGTTTCGGCGTCGATCTCCGATCGGGACGGGAACCATGCGCCGGCCTCGAGCGCGCCCAGGCCGCCGGCGGCGACGCTCGCGAGCGCGCCGGAGAGCTGCGCGCGCGCGAGCTGCCGCAGCGCCCGTTGGCGCCGCGGATTGTCGTCATGGCAGTTGCAACCCATGGTTCCCCTCCCCGTTGGCTACTCGTCGGTGTTTTCGTCGTCGCCGGCGTCGTCGTCGTCGCCGTTGTCGGGAGCCGGCGCCGGCGCGGGGTTCTGCTTGGCCGCGGCCCTGGCCCGCTGGTTCTGGTTCTTGGGCGGCGCCGCCGGCTGGCCGGTCTTCCTCTCCTGGTCGGCCTTGTCCAGGTTCGCGGCGACGCGCTTCGCGGTCCGCTCGTCGCCGTAGTACACGTCCGACGGCTGCCCGGAGACGCTGAAGTGTCCATCTTTTCGCTTCGTGACTGATCTGCCCATGTCCGATCTCCTTTTCTACGGTGGGGGGTACTCGCGCTTGATCAGGAAGGCGATCTTGGCGCCCTCCAGGTTGCCGGCGATCTGCAGCAGCCCGCTGCCCCCCACGGGTGACAGGAAGTAATCCGACACGGGGTGCAGCTCCACCAGCGCGCCGCTCTCCTGGTCGACCCGGAAGGCCGATTCGATCTCGTCGAACTGCTGCACGCCATCCAGGACGATCGGCGCCGGTGTTCCGATCGCCGGCGGCGCCGTCGACGGCCGCGAGAAAAAGATCAGGAAGCTGCTCATACTGAGATCGTCCGCGGTGGTCTGCTGGATCTCGGTGTTTGCCGATATCGTCGCCTCGAAGTCGGCGCCGGCTTCCACAAAGGACCGCCCGGCCACCTCGATCACGGTCTCGACGACGTCGCCGATCTGGGAGTGCGCGCACTGGCAGGCGCCCGGCCCAGGGTTGCCGCTCGCCGCCATCGACAGGAAGTAGTCGCGCGGCTCGGCCGCCTCCTGGTCGGGGTTCCGACACAGCAGGAACAGATAGAAGTTCCCCGACAGGTCTTGATCGCTTAGCTGCTGGATCTCGTCGGCGACGGTGATCGTCGTTTCAAAGAGGCCATCGTCTGGGTCCACCGGCTGCAGCGGATCGTCTTCGTCGTCGGAGGAGTCCCCTGTGGTCCACATCCGGTTGATCGACCCCATGGCATTGCCACCGAAGACGGCGACGGTGTCGCCGACCTGGGCGCCCGGCATCGCGATCGGCACCGGCATCACGTCGCCGACGGCGCCCTGTACCGCCTTCAGCACGTACTCGCGCTTCCAGGTGCCCAGCCGCTCAAAGAAGCCCAAAAAGTTGATGCCCCCGCCGCTGAAGTCATCGCTGTTGTTCTGCCCCACATCGCCATCACCGGGATACACGCTGCCTTGCCAGTAGCCCGGCGCCAGGTCGGGGCTGTGCTGCTCAAGGTGGCCGGAGCCCAGGCCGTCGACGTACTTCACGACCGTGCGCACCTCATCACCGGCTTTCACCTGCAGGACGTCGGCGGTCGTCGGGCCCGGCTCGGTCGTCCGCCAGGTCTGCAGCAGGTAGCGCGGTCCGGTGTCGGGCGTGGGGATGTTGACGCCGATCCCCACGCGGATCAGGGCGTTCTTGCGCTGGGCGATTTGCTGGGCCATCAGCGAGATCTGCGCCGAGTAAGCGGGGAGCTGGTCTTCGGCGGCCTCCACCCTCGCTGTCAGCGCGTCGAACGCGGCTTGCGTCGGCCCTTCGGCCGCCGGCGGCTCGTCGGTCTGGCCGGCCCGGCGCATCCCCGGTTCATGGGTGCCGTCTGCTGTCCGCTTCATGATCGGCTATACCCCCGTCGTCGGAGTACTTCGGCCTCTTCGGCGCCACGCGTGGCGGAGAGAGCGCCACCAGTGCGGAAATAGCCGTTCATCAGCTCGGGATCGGTGAACGTCCGCGCCTCTTCGTAGACGGCCAGGCCGACGCCGGCGACGAAGCCCGCCCCCGCCACCGCCATCACCTTGCTCCCGGTGCACAGGCCCAGCAGCAACACCCCCGCGCCCATGAGCGCGAAGTTTTGCTCGTTCTCCGACGGCGACAGCATCAGCTCGCCGACCCGGATCTTGATCGCCGCGCGCGCCACGCACCCCCCTACTTTCCCGTCCTGATGATCATCAGCACCGAGGCGATCGCGCCGGCGATCGAACAGATGCCCGTGATCTTCGCGGCCAACGCGGCCTCCTCGACCTGCCGCCTGATCGCGGTCAGGTTCTCGTCGATGAAGTCGATCCCCGTGCCGTCACCGAGATCGGCGAGGCCCGCGACGGCCGCGGCCAGGGAGCCGGCCGGCAATACCGGAAATCCTGCCGGTGTCCTCCTCGAGGCGCCGGCGCGTCGACGTCGCTGTGAGACCAGCGCCATGGTGCCTACTCCAGCCCCAAGGCCGACACCTCGGCCTCGTCGAAGCCGAGCGAGTGGGCGATCTCGTGCAACAGGGTGTCGCACACGTCCTGCTCGTCGCGCAGCATCGCCGCGTTGAGCACGATCACGCCGGTCGGCCGATCGACGTTCTCCGCTTCGTCGTCGGTCGCCCCCAGGGGCGTGCCGATGTACATCCCGCGAAAGTCCTTGGGGACCACCACGCGGCGCAGGCCCGCCTGAAAGGCGGCGATGTTCAGCGTCTGCCGGTCATGCCGGTCGCGCGCAACGTGGATCATCAGCTCGCCGATGGTGTCCTGCACCGCTTCTGGGAGCGCGTCCAGGGCCTCATCGATGCAGGCGTCTGCGGTGGCCTTGTCCATCAGCCCCCCCCGCTCTCCTCTTCGGCCGCCGGCACGCGCGGGATTCCGCCGGCGTTCGTCGGCCGTCGCCGCGGCGCCGGCGCGTCGCCGACGATCGCGGTGCGGATGTCTTCCAGCATGGAACTCCGCCCCTCGAGCAGCGACACACGGCCTTCGACCTTGCCGATCCGTCGCGCCTGGTCGTCCTTTTTCTCGGCGTACTCCTTCAGCCGCTCCGTGACCCGCTCTTCCAGCTTCTCGGCCTGTTTCTCCGCTACCGCGGTGTCCTTCTCCCGCTGCAGCTCGAGGCGCTGGGTCGCGTTGCGGACGGTCACCCACGCGCCGCCCGCGATAAAGAGCGTCGTACCGATCGAGATGGCCATTCCCAGATCGATGTTCATCGCCGCCCCACACCTAGTGCAGCTCCGCCAGGCCCAGCAGGATGATGCCGTCCTCCGTGGCGCCGGTGACCCGGAAGTAGAGCCCCCACGCGCCCGACACGTCGCCAAGCACGTACTGCTCTCCGTAGCGCGCCAGCGCGGTGAACGGCGCCAGCTCGGCCCACGCGCCCGTGGTCGGCACGTTGCGAAACAGCGTGACCGTGAATCCACCGTCCGCCTCGCCGCCGCTGTCGCCGGAAGACGCGTCGCCGTCGCCCAGCGCCGGGTTGGTGGTCGGCCGGATCAGCGTCAACAGGATCCCCTGCGTCGGGAGCCCCATCGACGTCCGCGGGGACACCACGATGTGAGGCAGCGACTCCCGCGTCGGCGCCGCGGAGACGATCGCGGTGTCGAGCTTGCGCAGCCTCTCGCGCGAGGCGCCGGCGTAAAGGCTCATTTGAACCACCTCCCGGTCGCCGTCACCTGAAGTACTTCATCCCTGGTGAACTCCGTCTCAGGGTCGCCCCCGCGCCGGGCTCGAGCCAGCACCTCGATCCGGTCGGGGACCTCCCCCGGATAGAACGGCAGCAGGATCGGCCCTGCGCTCTTCGTGTTGTCGCCGATCTCCGGGTCGTTGTGGCTGCCCACGGCCTGCTCGAGCAAGATCACGCGCTGGCCGTTGACGTCGGCGACGATCCGGATCTCGCAGTGCGGCCAGTTTTCCGGGTCGCTGGCCCCCTCCACCGTCGGGCTCGCCTTCGCCTCGCAAGTGACCGCGACTTGCCCCCAGCTCTTTTCGCTGCAGTCGGCGTTGTAGACCACCTTCCACTTCGACATGCCGCGCATGTCGATCGGAACGGCGAACTTCCGCTCGACGTTCGTCGGCTCGCCGCCGGCGTCGCCGGCGTGCGCCGGCCGCGCGCGCAGCCTCTCGCCGCGCGGTGGCGCCCCCGGTCTGTTGCCCCTGCCGTTCATGCTCACCGCCGGTTACGAGGCGTACCGGTAGACCAGGCAGTGGTAGGCGACGTCGACCGTCATTTCCTGCGCGGCCATGTTCTGAACGCGGCAGTTGAGGTTCTGGTTTTCCTTGATGACCAGCTCCTTCGCCGGGAAGTGGCTCAGGTCGCCGCCACCCATCAGCGCATCGGCCAGCACCGGGCCGTCGATCACCAGCGCTTCGCCGCCGGTGTAGGAAAAGTCGATCTTGAACAGGTTCCGGTTGTTGCCGGCCTGCGCGTCGGCGCCGCCGCCCTCGCCCGGATCGACGGACGCAGACGCGGCGATCATCAGGATGATCGCGCCGTTCGGAAACTGGCGCGGCTGAAAGCCGGTGATCTCCCCGTCGACGCCGGGGGTGAAGGTCTGGACGTAGACCGCGGCGCGGTAGTCCTCTTCCCTCAGATCCTTGTGCTCCTTGCTCTTCTTCAGTCGGTTGATGGCCTGCTGCGCGTTGATCATCGGTCGTCTCTTTCCTTCGTCACCGCGCCCCGCGACCCCCGCGCCGGGCGACAGCTACAAAATTTGAAGGGGCAAAACCTCGGGGGAAAACGAGGGGGAGACGGACACCGAAAACGCAGGGGGTATGTTGGAGTGCGGCGCCCGGCTCCCCCCAAAAGCGGGACTAGGAGGGGATCTCGTTGCGCTGGCCGCCGAAGAGCCAGATCGTCGCCACGACGAAGTCGGACAGGCCGATCGTCGCGCCGTTCTTCGCCTTGGTGGCGCGCTCCACCTGGAAGGTGTACTTGAACGTCTCTTTCTCGCGCAGGATGCGCGGGATGCGCAGCGTGCGGACGGCGCGGACGTCGGCGGCGCCGTTGTGCACCGCGTGGATCTGCACCGCGGCGTCCGAGTTGTCGGCGGCGATCGTGCCGCTGATCCCCATGCCGGCCGGCCACATCTTCAGCGGCCCCTGGCTCAGGGAGAACTGGCCGCCCGCCTTGCTGAAGCCCAGCGCGACGGCGTCCAGCATGTCCGCCAGATCGTCGGTGACGATGTCGCTGTTGAACGACACGCCCAGGTGCTGGAACACGAAGCTGGTGCCCTGCGCGATCGCGCCGCCCGTCTCCATGTTGGTCTCGGGGGCGCCCAGCACGAAGCCGGTGGGGAAGCCCATCGAGTCGCCCTGGTCGCCGGCGCCCTTCGTGAAGAAGGGGAACGCGCCCGGCGTGAGCGCGCCGGAGCCGATCGTGTTGTTGGCCAGGCCCGGAAAGCGCCGGCTCGAGTAGAGGTAGTTCTCTTCGACGCGGGCCTTGCCCGTGTCGCCGCGGCCGCGCAGCCGCATCCGCACGTTGCGCGCGAACAGCGGGCGCGCGATGTCGCTCAGCGACCGGCCGCGCAGCTTCGCGTCGGCCAGCTCTTCGCGCAGCTCGTCGGTGGGGTTCTCCAGGATCGAGACCCGCTCGCGCAGCGACTGCGGCAGCCGGGACATGAATCCCTGGACGATCTCGTAAGGAATCTTCGATACCGCTTCGCTTGCTCTCATGGGTCGATCTCCGTGTTTGGGTGCGGGCGTGCGGACCGGTCACTGCCCAGTTGTTTTAGGTCCTGGCTTTGAGCAGCCCCGCCCCCGCCAGGGGGGACGGAAGCGGGGCGCTCCGGGGAACTACTGGTACGCCTCCTCCGAGTCGACGACGTCGCCCATGTCCTCGAGCGCGGCGTTGTAGTCGGCCGCCGCGTCGTCGCCCAGCTCGCCGGCGGTCTCGGTGTCGACGACGTCGCCCAGGCCGGCGATCATCGACGCCATTTCGTCGTCGTTCTCCGCCATGTCGGCGATGCCCTTGAGCGCGCCGGCCGGCGACAGCCCGACCATCCCGCCGCCGAGTCGCACGCCGGCGCCGTAGCCGGTCGACCCGATCATCCCGCCGGCCCACCCGGCGGCCCACTGCGGGCGCTTGCGCCCGAGCACCGCCGCGCCGAGCAGCGCGAGCCCGACCTTGGCCAGGACGGACACCGTCGGCCGCGAGCCCAGGAATTTCGCGTCCATGAAGCCGGCGCCCAGGCCGGCGGCGCCGCCGACGATCATCGGCATCGCCGACGCCTTGACCGTCGACATGATGCCGCCGAAAGACGGGTTCCGGGCCCGGCGCCGGCGGCGCGGGTTCGGCTTGCGGAAACCGCCAACCGATCGCCCGCTGGCGTCGACGATGCGAAGGGGGTAGCGGCGCGCGGGGTGCTTGCGGCGCGCAACGGCCTTCGTCGCTGGGCGACGGCGACGCGCCTTCGCGCGAGTCGGCGCAGCTCGCCGCTTGGCCTTCCGGCGGCGCTTCGGATTCGCCACGGCTGCGTTGCGAGCACGGCGCGGCAGGAATTGACCTTTTCGGTTGCGGGCGAGCTTTGCCATCTGTTTCCTCTTTTTGGTGGTTTTCTTGCGGCGGCGCGGGTTGCCGATCCGATTCGCGAGCCGACCGGTCGGCCCCTGGACCATGTAAACGAGCTGGCCACCGACGCGGCCGTCGCGAGGCTTGCCCGCCGACGCCGGCGCCGCGGCGATCGGTTGGAGAACGACCGTGTGCGCGCCGGTCGCGCGCGACGGTTTGAGAACGACCGTGTGCGCGCCGGTCGTGCGCGACGGGTTCCGGCGTCGAGCCTTCGCCCGACCGGCCGCCATCCGCGCGAGAAACTTCGCCTTCGCTGCGCCGTGCAGCTTCATCCGACGATCCCCCGGCTGTTGACGGTGTAGTCGCCGCCCAGCAGGTGAAGGCGTTTGTTCTCGATGTCCATCGCGAGCCACGGCTTTTTCCCTTCGAACTCGTGTTCGAAGAGCCGCGCGCTCTCGCCCTTCTTTTTCGTCTGGTACGTCACGCTGTGCAACGTCCCCAGCTTGACGGCCACCTCCGGCGGAGGGGACACGCGCCGACTGACGATCCGCTTCGTCGGGTATCCCCAGTGGAACGCCTGCCGGAACTCGGCGGCGTCCGCGATGCGCGGATCATCTTTTCCGCCCCCTGGCCTTGCGGCCACGGCCGCGGCGGCGCCGCGGGTTACTGACGACGCGGCGACGGCCGCCGGCCAGCGACCGATAGGCGACCAGGCCCAGGCCGGTGGCGGCGAGCGCCATCAGCGTGTACGCCACCGCCGGCGGCAGCCCCCAGATGCGCACCGACCCGTTGGCGATGATCTTCCGTGGGGCGACGACGTCGAGCACCTTCGCGGCAGGTCCGGTGCGCGGCGCGACCTTCGCCGGCTTGATGGTTATGGGACCGATCGTGATCGTCGACTTCGCTGTCTCGAGCGGCGACCAGACCGACTCTTGCCCCGGTAGCACGTCGTCGCTGGACGACGCGTCCCACCGGGTATCCCTCGTATCTCCCAGTCCGACGATCATCGCCTTACGCTGCGACGGGTGACGGAGACGAGCGCTTGCGGGTGAGGAGGTAGAGCGTCGGGACGGCGACGGCTGCGCCGATCGCCAGCTTCGCGGTCATCGACATTCCCGGCGGCGGTGGCGGCGGCGCCGCCGGCGCGCTGGGGGTGAGGCCGCGCGCGACCGAGGTCAGGGCGCCGGAGGCGGCGCCCTTGGCCAGGTTGACGCCGATCTTCGCCAGATCGTCCGTCCACCCGGCGAGCTGCTCTTCGCGGTCGAAGTGGCGATAGTAGTCGTCCGCGCTCATCCCCTGCAGGCCGTCGTCGTCCCCATCCTCGGGGAGCGGCGCGCGGGGCCGGTCGTCGTAGCCGTACGGCCCTCCTGGGCCGACACCGTCTGCAAAACGCTCGTCTGAATACGCGCCGCCCCCCCCACCGCCCCCTCGCCGAATCGTCGGTGGCCTCCACCCTCGCGACTTCGCGCGGCCGATCGGAGTCGTCGGAGCAACCTGCGCTGCAGCGCGGAGCTTGCTCGCGACCACCGCTGACGTCCCCGTCGCTGCTACTGGCGCGGGGCCTCCAAACATCCACTTCAGCGTCGATAAAAAGGACATGGCGCTTGCAATTGTGCGCTCGGTTTCGGCCGGAAATCTCGCCTTCAGAGCACCAGCATGTTCGAAAATTGCGACGTGGCGGAAAGGGTTCGTTTATTTTGGGGCACCTCTCGGCGCCGGCGCGCGCGTGATACGGTGGAATGCGAAACTGCCCTGTAAAACCCGATGAAAACGACTGCTAGCCACCGGACGCACTCACTGATCAGCGGCCTCCCGTTCCTCGCGGCGTCTGTCAAGTTTCGCAACTTCGGCGACGAGGCCGCGGAGCTGCGCAAGATGGTGAGCCGCTACACCGGTGACCTCGCGCTGAAGGAATTCGCGCTGAAGATCATCCGCGACGCCGGCGTCGCGCCGAAACAGGAGGTCGAGCAGGCGCTGGCGATCGCCGAGTGGGTGCAGGAGAACATCTACTACGTACACGAGGGGCGCGAGACGTTCCAGAAGCCGGCGACGACGCTGCGCCTGCTCGCGGGCGACTGCGATGACTTCACCGTCTTGATCGCGGCGATGCTTGGGACCGTGGGCATACGCAATAAGCTCTGCATCCTGAAGATCAACGGGCGTTGGGCGCACATCTTCCCCGTCGCTGTCGTGGTGCAGGACGGAGAGACGCACCGGCTCACCCTCGATGCGACCCTCAACAAAGCGCAGTACCCGATCCGCGACCTGGTCAATCCGATCCAGCTCGTCCGCGATCGCGGGCAGCGATGCGAGACGCTTTTCGTGTGATTCATGCCGCGCGGCTGCTACTGGCCGTCCTGGCTCTCTTCGCCGCCGGCGCCATCTCCGGCTGCGCCTTCCTCATCATCTCGCTGCGCGATCACCTGATGCGGACGTCGCTGCTGCTGCTGCCAGCCTACCAGCCGTCTTTTCGCTTCCTCGCCCGCGTCGTCTCCCACTACTGCGACGGCTATTGTTGGAAGTGCGGCGCGCGCGGACCGACGGCGGCCGACCTGAAGGAGAGAGACCTTTGACCCGCTGCTGGTGCGGCGCCGACAACCCCCAAAAGGCTCCGCTCTACGGGGGGTGCAACGGGATCGGCACCGTCGAGTGCCTTTGCGGCGGTGACTCCTGTGTGTGCCACCACCACGGCGCCGCGGAGTGTGACGGTTGCCCGGAGTGCGATCCGACGGTGGTGATCGAAGAGTACGACTTTTTCTGTCACGACTCGCATGCGCCGGAGGACGACGGCTCGCCGGCCGAGAGCCGCGCGCGGCCAGCGCCGCCCAGCTCGTTGACGAAGTAGGCCGAAGCCGGCAGCAGCTCGGCCAGCGTCAACGCGTCGAAGTCGGCGCGAAAGTTCTCCGCCGTCCGCCCCTTGAGGTGCCAGTGCGTCCCGACGGCCGACACCCCGCCGATGTGCTGGAACAGCGACGGCGCGATCAGCCCGTACACCTTCCACGGCGCGTGCTGCGACGCCGCGTTGTCGCCGAGCCAGACGTCGGAGCCGTACAGGCGCGTCTTCACCGTCGACTTGTACGTGCGGTTCGTGGGCCGGTTGACCAGGTGGGCGATCGTCCGCCGCGGGATCTTCAGCGCCTGGTTGCCCCAGAAGCCCCACCCACGTTGGGGGCCTCCGGGATCGTCGGCCGCGATCAGCATCAGCCGCGGCGCCGGCGACCTGATCACGTTGCGATGGTCGAAGGCGACCAGGTATCCGCAGTGGTCGGGAACCGGGATCAACCCGAGGCCCGCCACCCCGTTTCGGCACGGCACAATATCATCCTCGAAAAACAGGACGTCGTCGGCGCCGCGGCGGCGGGCGATCTCGGCGCACACCGCGTGAAACGCGACCTGGGTGTTGACCACCTTGCCGGCGCCGGTGCTCTTGACCTCCCACCCCTTCGGCACGACGCGCAGGCGCAGAATGTCCTGCGCCGGTCCGTCAACGCACAACAGCCGCTCCTGGCCGGCGGCGCCGGCGGCGTCCAGCGCCTTCAACGTCGCGCCCAGGAACTGCGGCCGGCGCGGCGTGGTGAGAACGACGATCATCCCCGCCGGGACTTCACGAGCCTCGGCGGTGGCCGGCGCCTGGCCGGGGCGGCCGTCCGGCGCGCGGGCTTCGTCGCCGGCGTCGGCGCCGGCGCTTCGTCCGGGATCGCCGCGGCGGCGAAGGTCAGCAGCTTGTCGATCTCCGCCTCCGGGTTCTTGCCCGCCCGCTGCAGCTTCGCGATCACGGCCTTCGCCTTGGCCGCGAGCGGCCCGGCGATCGTGATCTCGTCGGCCGCGCCGGCGCCGGCGCCGGCGTTCTTGGTGGCGCGCCCCTTCCGGGCGAGCTCGCTGTGAACCGCTGCGCCGGTCTTCCGCACCTCGGCCAGCGTTTCCGGCAGTCGGCGCACCAGCGACATCAGCGCTCCCTCTTCGGGAGCCGCAGCGGCGCCGCCGCCGATCGCCTGGGCGAGCTGCACGCCGGCCAGCAACGTCTTGATCGGATCGGCCGCCGCCGGCGGCGCTTCCGTCTTCATGGTGGTGGCGAGCTGGTTGAAAAACTGCTGCGTCTGCTGCAGGGCGTTCGCGTTCTGGGCCGATAGCCGTTCCATGTCCTCTTTGTGCTGGCGCGCGCGCCGGTCCTCATCCTCGCGCGCCTC
>Ga0190266_10000026_pt1 | contig 22730 bp, 23 predicted proteins | sample Popmic220T_FD_132448 | JGI IMG/M metagenome (GOLD analysis project Ga0190266, IMG submission 132448) | Populus adjacent soil microbial communities from riparian zone of Indian Creek, Utah, USA - 220 T | ecosystem: Environmental > Terrestrial > Soil > Riparian zone | place: USA: Utah | collected...
GACCGGGCCGAGGCCGAGCGCCGCGACCTGGCCGAGCGTGATGCGAAAGCCGAGCAAGGCGACGCCGATCCGCAGCAAGCGCTTGCCGGCGAGATCGAGGCCGGGACGGCAATTCTCCTGATCGCCGAGGAAGTTCATCGCCATGCCGAGCAGCAGCGCGAACAGCATCACCGGCGCGCCTTAATGCTGGGAGAGGAAGGTCGCCGCCGCTGCGATGACCAGGCTGGCGACGAGGCCCGGCGCGAGCTGGCGCGGCTTCTCGAGCAGGGCGGGGAGGCGCATCAGCCCTGGGCCGCGCTGGCGGCGAGGTCGGCCGGATAGGAGCGGCGGCCGATCCAGAAGATGATCGCGGCGGCGACGCACGGCACCGGCAGCACCGCCAGCGCACCCGCGAGGCCCCAGGAGTCGGCGAGCCGGCCGGTGAGGATCGGCCCCGCCGCCAGCCCGAGCGCGTTGTTGGCGACGGTCAAGGTGGCGAAGGCGCTGCCGTGGATACGTAGTGGCGTCAGATTGGCGACCATCGCCCCGGCGGGTCCGCTGGTGGCCGCGGCGAAGAACATGCCAACGGCGAGCGCCGCAAGCTGCAACGGGCCCGGCGGCAGGGCGAAGGCGATGAGCAAGGCGGTTGCGCACAGCAGGCTGCAGGTGAAGGCGAGCGTATATTTGGCGGACGGGCGCCGCCGCGACAGGCGATCGCTGAGCATCGCGCAGAGTACCATGCCGGCACCGCCGGCGAGAAGGAACATCGCGGCGCGCACCGCCGCGGCGCTGACGCTGAGGCCGTAATAATCATGGAAATAGGTGGGGAGCCAGGCCGGCAGAGCGCCCCCGACGTAGAGCTGGAGTCCACTGCCGACATAGGCGCAAATGAGCGCGCGCCGGGCGAACAGGAGCTTGAGCGAGGGCCGGGCGCCTTCCGACCTTCCGGGCGCGTTGCCGAGCCGCTCGGCCAGCGCGTTCGTCCGCCGCTGCTGCACCACGAGCGGGTAGACAAGGGCGAGGGCGAGGCCGCCGATGGCGATGGCGACGAAGGCGGTCCGCCAGCCATAGATATCCGCGATATAGCCACCGAGGCCGACGCCGAGAACCTGGCCGACAAGGCCGCCCGCCATGAAAGCGGCGGCGAGCGTGGCGCGCATCGACTTGGGAAAGACGCTGACGACGACGGCGATGCCGACGCTGCCATAGGCGGCCTCGCCGATGCCGACGAGGAGCCGACCGGCGAACATCGCCTCGTAGGATTTGGCCATGCCGCAGACCAGGGTGGCGATGCTCCACAGCACCGCCATCAGGGTGATCGAGCGGATCCAGCCCCAGCGGTCGGCAAGCAGGGACAGCGGGAAGGTGAGCAGGCCGACCATCAAGGCGACGACGCCGCTCAGCGCGCCAAGCTGCGTGTCGCTGAGCGCCCATTCCGCCTTCAGCAGCGGAAAGACCGCATTGAGCACCTGACGCGCCATGTAATCCGAGATGAGCAGGCCGAAAGTGAGGGCGAAGACCACCCAGGCATAGGCAGCCGGCCGGGGTGCAGCGCCCGGCCGGTCCCCACCCGCCTGCTCAAGGGATATTGCGGTCATCCCGCCCTTAGGCCGCGTAGCGCACGGGCAGCGCGCGCTGGCCGCGCTCGCGGTTCGGCGGCATGCCGAGCTTCGCCAGCGTTTCCTCGACGCTGTTATACTGGACGCCGATCTTGTAGATTCCGCGGGCCTCCTGACAGGTCGCGACCTCGCGGCCGAGCTCGCGCGAGATGCGCACGAGCTGCTCGACCTGCTGAACCGAGGTGATCTTGCCGCCGTCGGGGCCGTAGAGCGTGTCCTCGTTGCCGCAGCGGGCGTGCATGCCCATGGCGATCGCCATCGTGTTGAGCGGCAGGACGCTGCGCATCACCGATTCCGCGGTGATCGTCGAGCCGTCCGGGGCGCGGCGGATGAACTCCATGAAATTGTTTGGATTGGGGCCGTCGAAGCCGCCGCCGATGCCGATCCAGGTCAGGTTGAGCGGCCCCTTGTAGAGGCCGCGACGGACGAGGCGCTCGACCGTCTCGAGATCGGGCATCTTGGTCAGCTGGAAATGGGGCTGGATGCCGGCGCCGGTCAGGCGGCGCAGATGCTCCTCGACCCATTCCGGGCCCGCCGGAACGATCATCTCGCGATAGGCGCGATAGGTCTCCGGATTGGCGAGGCTGGTCGGGCCGTATTCTTCCTCGGTCATCAGGTCCATGATGTTGAACTGCGAGGTGTTGACGGCGATCGTCACCTGGTCCGGCTTGGGCTCGAGATCGGCGAGCATGTGGCGGGTGTCGTCCGACAGCCACTTGGCCTCGGCGCCCTCGCCCTCGGGCGCGAAGGAGATCGAGCCGCCGACCTGGAGGATCAGCTCGGGCACGCGCGCGCGGATCATGCCGAGCAGCTCGTTGAACTTGGAGAGGCGCTTCGATCCCTTGCCGTCCAGCTCGCGGACGTGGAGGTGAAGCACGGTGGCGCCCGCATTGTAGCAGTCGACCGCTTTCTGCGCCTGCTCTTCCATCGTCAGAGGGATGTCCTCCGGGAAGTCGGAGACCTCCCATTCCGGCCCGTAGGGGGCGACGGTGATGACCAGCTTGTCCTGGGTTTCCGGAAGCAGGGAATCGTCGAGAAATTGCATTGTTATTGCCTCCTGCGAGGGTGAAAATAAGGGTTTAGTAGGGTCGGTCGCCGACGATCCCGGCCCGTTCCATCTTCCTGACCGCCGGCCAGTAGTCCATCACCGCATAGTGCTGCGTGCAGCGATTGTCCCAGATGGCGACGCTGTTCGGCTGCCAGCGCCAGCGCACCTGATATTCGGGGATGGCGGCGCGCCCGATCAGATAGCTGAGCAGGTTCGCGCTGCCGGGCGCGAAATCCTGGCCGTAGCGCACGTTCGCGCTGGTGTGGAAATTGGTGAAATGAGTGGTGAAGCCGCTGACGAACAGCACCTTCTCGCCGGTTTCGGGATGGGTGCGGACGACCGGATGCTCGGCGTCGGGATATTGCGCCTTGAGCGCGAGGCGCTGCTCGATCGGCATGCGCGCGCCGAACGTCGCCTCGATCGAATGGCGCGCCCTCAAGTCCGCAATGGTCGCTTTGATATGGTCGGGCAGCTCGTCATAGGCCCGGGCCATGTTGGCCCAGATCGTGTCGCCGCCGACGGCCGGGCCCTCGACGCAGCGCAGCACCGCGCCCATCGGCGGGATCTCCCGCCAGGTTGCGTCGCAATGCCAGGCATTTTCGAAATGGTCCGCCGGGGAATCCATGTCCTTGTAGATGCGGACGAGGCCTGGATGTTCGGGATCGCTGCCGACCACGGGATGGCTTTCGAGCTCGCCGAACCGCTGGGCGAAGGCGACATGATCGGCCGCGCCGATCGCCTGGTCGCGCAGGAACAGCACCTTGTGCTTCAGCAGCTGCTCCTTGATCGCGCCGAACAAATCGTTGTTCCACGCCGCCTCGGCCAGGTCGACGCCGGTTAGCTCGGCGCCGATATGGGTGGTCAAGGGCTCGACGCGCATCACCAACCTCCCGTCAGACCGCGAAGATCGAGGAGCCGGTGGTCTTGCGCGCCTCGATGTCCCTATGCGCCTGGACCGCGTCCTCGAGCCGGTAGCGCTGGTTGATCTCGATCCGGATGCGGCCCGCCGCGACATGTTCGAATAGCTGGCCGGCAAGATCCGCGCGCTCGGTCGGATCGGCGATATAGTCGGCGAGCGCCGGGCGAGTGACGTAGAGCGAGCCCTTCATCGCCAGCTGGAGTGCGTCGATCGGCGGAACCGGGCCCGAGGAGGTGCCCGCGCAGACGAGGAGTCCGCGCCGCTTGAGCGAGGCGAGCGAGCCTTCGAACGTGTCCTTGCCGACGGTGTCGATCACCAGCGGCACGCCTTCGCCGCCGGTCAACTCGCGCACTCGGGAAGGGACGTCTTCCTGGCCGTAGAGGATGATCTCGTCGCAGCCGTGGGCCATCGCCAGCGCGGCTTTCTTGCCGTTCGAGACGGTGCCGATCACGCGCAGCCCCAGGATCTTCGCCCATTGCGAGACGATCAGCCCGACTCCGCCGGCGGCGGCGTGGAGCAGGATCGTGTCGCCGGCCTTGAGCCAGGGGCAGATGCGCAGCAGAAGGTAGGAGGCGGTGAGGCCGCGCATGGTCATCGCCGCGGCGGTCTCGCATTCGATCGAATCGGGCAGCTTGATCAGGCTGCCAGCCGGCATGACGCGCTCGGTCGCGTAAGCGCCGAGCGGGCTGCCGGTATAGGTCACGCGGTCGCCCGGGGCGAAGCCGGTGACGCCGTCGCCGACGGAGTCGATCACCCCGGCAGCTTCGACGCCCATGCCGTTCGGCACCGGCACCGGGTAATAGCCCATGCGGAAATAGGTGTCGGCGAAGTTGAGCCCGATCGCCTCGTGGCGGATGCGGACTTCGCCCGGGCCGGGCGCGCCGACCTCGACCTGCTCGACGCGAAGCACCTCGGGCCCTCCGGCCTCATAAAATCGAACTGCGGTTGCCATGTGAATCCTGTTCCTGAGGAACTCGGGATTACCGCCGATTGCGGTTTCGGATTTAACCGTTCATGACACTAACTTCCGATCTCATGACCTTGGCCGAAATGGGAGGCATGATCATGGCTGAGCTCGTGCGGGTTGCGGCGCTGACCGGCTATTTCGATGTTGCGGGGCAGCTGGGCCTCGACCCCTTGCCGCATCTGCGCGCGGCTGGCCTCAGCCGGGCCATGCTGCTCAGCCCGGAGCAGGTGATCCCTGCGCGCTCGGCCATCGCCTTGCTCGAATCCAGCGCGGCCGCTTCCGGCTGCCCGACCTTCGCGCTGCGCATGGCGACCTGCCGCAGCCTCGCGGATCTCGGGATGATCAGCCTGCTGATCGCGCACCAGCCGACGCTGCGCGCCGCGCTCGCGATCATGGCCCAGAATCGCCACCGGATGAATTCCACGCTCGTCCTCAGCGTTGACGAGCATCCCGGCGCCGTCGTGTTGCGCGAGGATTTTGCGCTCGATCCGCCGGTCCATTCGCGCCAGGCCTCGGACCTCGCCCTCGGAGTCCTGGCGCACATGTGCGCGTCGGTGCTCGGCCCGGGATGGCACGCGGAAAGCGTCTGCTTCACCTATTCCCGGCCGGAACCGCGCGAGCTGGAGGTCTATCGGCAGCTGTTTCGCTGCCCGGTCCATTTCGACGCCGAGCTCAACGGCATGGTTCTCGATCCGGCCCATCTGGACCGGCCCAATCCGCGCGCCGAACCTGCCCTGGCGCTCCATGCGGGCACCCTGATCGAGTCGGTCATGGCCGCGGATCGGCGGACTCTGACCCAGGAGGTGGAGCATGCCGTGCTGATGCTGCTCCCCACGGGCGGGGCCTCCATCAAATCGGTTGCGCTCGCGCTCGGGCTGAACCTCAGGACGCTCCAGCGCGGTCTCGACGCCGACGGCACGAGCTTTACCGACATCCTGGAGCGGATCCGCTCCCAGCTCGCCCAGCAGCATCTCGCCAACCCTAGGATGCGGCTCACCGATATTGCCGACGTGCTCGGCTATTCTTCGCTCGGCGCCTTCACCCGCTGGTACACACAGACCTTCGGCGTGCCGCCCTCCCTTGCGCGAAAGTCGCTGCCGGCCGCTTCGAGGCCGGCGCCCGTTCAGAGCTGAACCATCCGGTGGCGCGCGGCGTAGAGCGCGAGGTCGGCCGAGGACTTCGCGCCGACCTTGCGCATCGCGGAGCTGCGGTGGGTTTCGATGGTCTTGACGCTGACCCCCAGCATGGAGGCGATCACCTTGTTGCTGTTCCCTTCGGCGACGAGGGTGACGACCTGGCGCTCGCGCGGGCTCAGCTGGACCGGATCGAAGCTGGCGTGGGTGTTCAAATAGGATTCGAGCAGCCGCTCCGAGACGTGGGCCGCGAAATAGGGCTGGTGCCGCGCCAGCGCCCGCAGCGCCCCCATCAGCTTGTCGTCGCATTCTGACTTGAGAACATAGGCGCGCGCGCCGACACGCAGCGCGTCGGAAACGATCCCTTCATTGTCGTGCACTGTCAGAAACAGGATTTCGGCCTCCGGCACGATTCTGCGCAGCTGGACCGCGACGTCGATCCCGCCGATCCGGGGCAGCGAGATGTCCAGCACCACGATGTCCGGTCTCGTCTCTCGGGCAAGGTCCAGTGCCTGGGGCCCGTCGTCGGCCTCGCCGCATACCGTAAAGGCCGGATCGTCGGTGATCATCGAGATGATCCCGCGCCGGACGATCAAGTGATCGTCGACGACCATCACCTTCTTCGTCTCATACGCCTGTCCGTCGTGACTGATCATCGACGTACGTCGCAGTGAAGAGAGATTTCCCTGGTCGTTCTCGCCCCCTGTCATTGGAGCCACGCACACGGACCGCCGCCCGCCTTCACTTGCGGTCCGCCGGTGCCCATTGTCGGGATCGAGGGACCTCGCGCTATCGGGGAATCACCCCAAAGACCGCGATGGAAAAGCGGGATCGAGTCGCGGGTCGTCCGGGTGCGGCGCCGAAGAGTCGGGGGTCCGCGGGCGAAACGCTGAGGCGCCCTAGGGAGAAGGCCCCCAAGAATACCTAGGGGCTTACCCGAATACCCTAGGGAAGCTTCTCGACGCTACAAACCCTTATCGGATGGCAAAAAACAAAGGAGGTCGTGGAACGCTTGGGGGGGAGGGCAAGCCCGGACGCGAGGCGGCGTTTTGAAGCCTCGGCATCTGCCATGATCGGGAAGGGAATTGGCTGATGGATCAAGGGTTTTCCGCGCATTTCGCCCGTGACGGGCACGATGCGCCGCTATTGAGAGCGGTCGAGTCGTCGGTCGATACGCGCGCCGAGAAGCGGGCCTTGTTCCGGCTTCTCGCGCGGGTCGAGGAAATGGAGCGGCATCGCATCGCCCGGGACCTGCACGACACCACCGCCCAGGATCTCGTTGCCATCAATCTCAATCTCAGAAGGCTGGGCAGGCATTGCCGGGCGGCCGCCACGCGGGAGCTGCTCGACGAAACCTGCGCGCTGATCGATCAGACCCAGAACGATCTGCGCACTATGAGTTATGTGCTTCATCCGCCTCCCGTTTCGGATGGAGGACTCGGCGCCGCGCTGGAGGCGATGGTGCGCGGACTGGGCAAGCGGGCACGGTTCCACGTCCGGTTCGAATCCAACATTCGCGGCCGGCTTCCTGCCGAGATCGAGGAAGCGCTCTACCGAGTCGCGCAGGAAGCGCTGATCAATGCCGGACGGCACGCCAACCCCAGCTTCGTGGCGATCCGCTGCAACCGGATCGGGGAGCGGATCGAGCTCGAAATCGAGGACGACGGCGTCGGCTTCGATGCCGGCGGCGAGGCGGCGATGCTCGGGGTCGGGCTCCGCTCGATCCAGGCGCGCGTGGCGGACATCGGCGGTGGCCTCGATATCAAGCCCGGAGCGGCCGCCGGCACCCTGATCCGCGTCAGCGTCACGCTGGAGCGGGGGGATGCGGACGAGGCGGCGTGATGCCTAGGGTCCCCTACCGGGAATCCCCATGCGCTTTCCTCGGGGTTTTCTCCTGACTCTTTGGGGTTGGGCCCGATGGGACCGCCGCGGGGAACATGGTCAGACTCGCATTGCACAACAAGGGAGATTTGTCAGATGCGCCTTGCCCCGGCCGCGCCGGCTTTCGCCGCGCTTCTTCTGCTCGCCGGCGGCGCTGCCGCCCAGGCCCCCCGAACAACCGCGCCGACCGCTACGGCGGCGCCGGCAAACCAACGCGATCCGGAGGCGATCAGTGCGCTGGAGCGGATGGGCGATCATCTGCGCACGATCATGACCTTCGGCGTCACCGGCGACATCACCACCGAAGAGGTGCTCGAGACCGGCCAGACGATTCAATATACGGGGGCCATCGACCTGATCGCGCAGCGCCCCGGCCATCTGCGCGCCAATCTCGATTCGACGCGCAAGCGCCGGCAATATTTCTATGACGGGCGGACGCTGACGATCTGGGCGCCGCGCCAGGCTTATTATGCCACGGTCCAGGCGCCGCCCAGCATCAAGGAGATGCTCGAAGCCGCAGCCAATCGGCTCGGCCTCGTCATTCCCTTCGTCGACCTGTTCGAGTTCGGCGCCAATCCCGAGCTGACCCAGCGTCTGACCTCGGCGATGGTGATCGGCGTCGAGGCGATCGACGACAAGACCTGCACCCATTATGCGTTCCGCCAGCCGGACGTCGATTGGGAGATCTGGATCGAGACCGGCGATGCGCCTTTGCCGTGCATGTACCGGATCACCGATCTGCGCGATCCGGCCCATCCCGATTATCAGGCGCGGCTGACCTGGGATCTCAACCCGACCATTACGCCCGAGACCTTCACCTTCGTCGCCCCCGAGGGCGCCGATCGTATCCCCGTCGCAACAACCGCCCTCGCCCAGGGAGACCGTCCATGAGCAAGTTCAAGCTTTCCAGCTTCTTGATCGCCACAGTTGGCGTTCTCTCGATCGTCGCCGCCACCACGGCCGACGCACAGCGCGGGCGCGGCGGTGGGGGGGGCGGACGTGGCGGCGGCGGGATGAGCCGCGGCGGCGGCGGCGGTGGCGGCTTCAGTCGCGGCGGCGGCGGCGGACGGGGCGGCTATAGCGGCTCGTCGCGCGGGATGAGCTCCGGCACGCGCGGCGGATCGCGCAGCAGCATCAATTACGGCGGCGGCCGCGGCGGCGGCGCCTATGGCGGCAACCGCGGCGGCGGCACCTATGGCGGCAACCGCGGCGGCGGATCGCGTCCGTCCACGGCCGACCGCAGCTACGGGGCCGCACGAGGCATGGGCAACCGACCCTCCAATGGCGGTCCCAGTGTTGGCCGCCCGGGCGGGGCAGGCGGCGCCGGCGGTGTCGGCCGTCCCGGCGGGCCGGGCGGCGCTGGCGGCGTCGGTCGTCCCGGCGGTCCGGGCGGTGCCGGTGGTGTCGGTCGTCCCGGCGGTCCTGGTGGTGCTGGTGGCATCGGTCGCCCCGGCGGGCCCGGTGGTGCCGGTGGCATCGGTCGCCCCGGCGGCCCCGGCGGTCCCGGCGGCCCTGGCCGTCCTGGGACGCCAGGCAACCGCCCCGGCGGCGGCGGTGGCAACAACATCAACAACGGCAACATCAACACCGGCGACATCAACGTTGGCAACGGCAACGGCAATTGGGACAATGATTATGGCTGGGGCGACAATTGGTTCCCCGGCGCCGGCCTGGCCGTCGCGGGGATGACCGCGGCGATCGTCGGCTCCTACTATCCCTATCTGCCGGGCGGGTGCTCGCCTTATTATTATGGCGGCAGTCCCTATTATGGCTGCGGCGGCGCCTGGTATGCGCCGCAATATCAGGGCGACGACATCACCTACGTCGTCGTCGAGCAGCCGCAGGGCCAGCCCGATCCAGGGGCGCCTCCGCCTCTGCCGCCTCAGCCAATGCCGTAGGAAGGCTGCGGTCATTCCCTGAGAAGGGGCGGCGAAAGCTTCGGGCTTCGCCGCCCTTCTTTGTTGGCGGTACAAATGCGCTGATCACCTCTGCGCTCTCCGGGAAATGACCCAGCTCTACAGGTGGGAATTACCCCCACCCCTTGTCGGGGATCACCCGGGTCCAAGTCGGGGGATTGCCCGAGTGCCGGTCTGCTCCGGAACCCTCAGAACGAACCGACAAACGGTTTCGCGGAAGGGGTTTATCATGAGCGAGGCACTGATTGCGACGATGCTCGTGCTGGCGTCGCCGCCGGACGCCGCGGCGCAGGGGCCGATAGACCCAACGCCTCCTCCCGCTGTCCAGGCCCCCACGAGTGAGCAGGCGCGCGCAGCGGAACCGGCCACCGACCGGACGGACGATTGGCTCAATCTCCAGAACAATTCAAACGCCGACGTCCACCATCTCGAAATCTATGGCTTCGCCCAGTTCGACGCGATCCAGGATTTCAACCGTGTGCACCCCGACTGGGCGGCGACCCTGAGGCCCTCGCGCATTCCGACGCTGGAGGGCCAATATGGCAGCGACGGCCAGTCGATCTTCAGCGTCCGCCAGTCGCGTTTCGGCGTGCGCGGCGACGGCGAGATGGCCGGCCGCGACTATGAGGTGAAGTTCGAATTCGACATGTACGGCGTCGGCGGCGATGCCGGCCAGACCACGATCCGCCTCCGCCACGCTTATGGACGCTGGGGCCCGATCCTCGCCGGGCAGACCAACAGCCTGTTCATGGACGGCGACCTCTTTCCCAACGTGGTCGACTATTGGGGCCCCAACGGGATGGTTTTCCTGCGCACGCCCCAGCTCCGCTTCACCTTTGTCAACAGTGGCGGCTGGACCGCGGCTGTCGCGCTCGAGCACGCCACCGGCGACATCGACACCGGCAATATTCGCCTGATCGATTCCGACCTCGCCACCAACATCAGAAACAATGAGGAGCTGCCCGATTTCACCGCAATGGTCCGCTATCAGGGCGATTGGGGCCACATCCAGCTCTCGGGACTCCTGCGCAAGATCGGCTATGACACGCTGGGCACGGTCGACAACGAGCCGCAGGGCAGTGAGCTCGGCTGGGGCGTGATGCTCGGCGGCGCGTTCAAATGGGGCATCGCCACCTTGCGCGTCGGCGGCGTCTACGGCGAAGGCATCGCCAGCTACATGAACGACGGCGGCATGGACCTGGCGCCGAGCGCGGCCCTGCTCGTCGCGCCGCCAATCTTCCCGCCACCGCCGGTCCCGTTCAACCAGCTCGGCGAAGCCGAAGCCGTGCCCTTGCTCGGCATCACCGCCTATCTCGACCTGCAGTGGACGCCCACTTTGAGTTCGGCGATCGGCTACAGCCTTGTTGAGGTCGACAACACCAACTTCCAGGATGCGACCGCCTTCCATCGCGGCGAATATGCCTCGGCCAACCTGCTCTGGGCGCCTGGCAGCCGCCTCCTGCTCGGCCCGGAAATCCTCTGGGGCCAGCGGACCGACAATGACGGCGCGAGCGGCGACGACATACGCCTCCAGTTCTCGTTCAAGATCTCGTTCTCGAGCGACCAGCTGTGGGCGAATTGATCCAATATTCCGGGGAGAAATCCGAATGAACGACATGACGATGAACCGCCGCGCCCTGATCGGCGGGCTGGCAACCGGCGCCGCCGGAATTGCCGCAATGGGCCTGCCAGCGGCGGCCGGCGCGCAAGGATGCCGCACCGCGGCGATCCCGGCCGCGCGGCTCGATCAGGCGGTTCAGGGCGCGCAGCAGCGCTACGCGGGCCTCGCCGAAGGGGCGAATGCCGATTACATCCCGGCGCTCGCCCAGGTGCCCTCGACCCTGTTCGGAGTCAGCCTGGTCGGCAGCGACGGCCGGATCCACGCCGCCGGCGATTCCGAGCAGGTCTTCTCGATCCAGTCGATCTCCAAGGTGATCACCGCCGCCCTCGTGATGAATGAATCGGGCGACCAGCGGATCATCGACAGCGTCGGCGTCGATGCCACGGGGCAGGTGTTCAACTCGATCACCGCGGTCGAGCAATATCGCGGGCGCGAGATGAACCCACTCGTCAATCCGGGCGCGATCGCCACCGTCGGCAACGTCCAGGGCGGCTCGCCCGAGGAGGTGTGGAACAAGATCCTCGGCATGCACTCGGCCTTCGCCGGACGCCAGCTCGAGGTGAACCAGCCGGTCTACCAATCGGAAGCCGCCACCAACCAGCGCAACCGCGCGATCAGCGCCCTGATGTCGGCCTATGAGCGCTTCACCATGGATCCTGCGGTCGCAGTCGATCTCTACACGCGGGCCTGCTCGATCAACGTCTCGGCGCGCGACCTCAGCATCATGGGCGCGACGCTCGCCTTCGGCGGCCGCAATCCCGTGACGCATACGCAGGTGATCGAGCGTTCGCACGTCCCCGGGCTGCTCGCGATCATGGCCACCGCGGGCATGTATGACGACAGCGGCAAGTGGCTGTTCCGCACCGGCCTGCCGACGAAGAGCGGGGTCGGCGGGGGCCTGATGGCCGTCGCGCCCGGCCGGTTCGGCATCGGCACCTTCGCCCCGCCGCTCGACGCCGCCGGCAACAGCGTCCGCGGCCAGCGCGCGATCACCGACATCGTCCGCGATCTGGACGCCAACCCTTACGCGCAGTTCGGCTGAGGCATGCGGACGTGAGGCGCGCCGGCCTCCTCCTCGCGGCCGCCCTCGGCCTCGCCGCCGCGCCGGCGGGGGCGCAGCGCGGCGGCGACACCTGGTTGTTCAACGACAGCCACTTCCACCTGACCAACTACATCCAGCAGGGCATCACGGTCCGCCGCTATCTGGAGATCATGGGCAACCGGGTCCACCGGTCGACCCTGTTCGGCATCCCGCTCCAGCAGACCTGGGCGTTCGGCAACACCGGCAATTTCGCGCCGACCTATTATCTCCACACCGACGCGCCGCTTTATTATTACTCCTTCACCGACGCCTATATTGCGCAGCAATATCTCTCGCTGCCGCCGGCCGACCGCGCCCGGCTCGATCCGATGATAACCGGCTTCAACCCGGCCGACATGTACGGCGTCGACCATATCCGCCGCGTGCTCGAGACCTTCCCCGGCGTGTTCAGCGGAATCGGGGAATTCTCGATCCACAAGGAGTTCGTCTCGGGCGAGATCGCCGGCGAGACGGCGAGCCTGACCAACCCCGCGCTCGACCGGATTCTCGATTTCGCCGGCGAGGCCGGGCTGGTGGTAATCATCCACTGCGACATCGACGTGCCCTTCGCGCGCAACGCGACGCTTCCGATCTACTTCACCCAGATGGTCGACCTGTTGCTGCGCCATCCGCGCACGACGATCATCTGGGCGCATACGGGCCTCGGGCGAGTCATCCAGCCGATCGCGATCCAGGCCTCCGGGTCCGGCGGGACAGGCACTTCGGAGCGCGCGCTCAACCATCTCGACCTCATCACCCAGATCCTCGCCGATCCGCGCATGCGCCACGTCTATTTCGACATTTCGTGGGACGAGGTGGTCAAATATGCGACCGCGACGCCCGAGATCGAGGGGCGGGTCGCCGCCATGTTCGACCGTTTTCCGGACCGCTTCCTGTTCGGCACCGACAATGTCGCGCCCCCCGACCAGCCGGCGGATCTGCGCGTGTTCAACCGCTGGGACTCGATCTTCGCCCGCCTCCGCCCGGAGACCAAGGCGGCGATCACGATGGGCAATTACGACCGGCTGTTCGACGAGGGCCGCCGCCGGGTTCGCGCCTGGGAGCGCGAGCATGTTCCGGGGGCGGGGTGATGGTGGGGAGGAGTGTTATGCGTAAGGTGATGCTGCTGGGCGCGACGATCCCGTTGCTCTTGATCCCCGGCATGGCGCTGGCCCAACCTGAGCCGGTCGAGACGGGAGCTCCCCCGCCGACGCAAGGTCCAGCCACGCCCGAGCAGGTGCTGGAGGAGCTGCGGGCATTGCGGGCGGAGCGTCAACAGATGCAGCACGACATGAATGCGTTCGACGCGCGGATCGAGGCGCTCGAGACGCAGCTCGGCGTTACTCCGCCGCAAAGCGGGCTAGCGACAGCGCAGCCGCCGCAAACCGGTCTGACAACGGAGCATTCGGGGCAGCCATTGGATCTTGGTCTCCAGACCCCCCAAGGGCAGGAGCAGTCGACAGCGACGGTGCCTGCCCCGGCACGCGATGAAGACCAGACGGGCTGGGGCACCCGCTACGAGCCGGGCCGAGGCTTCGTCCTCGTCCGCAGCGACATCGGCGAGCTCGGCGCAGGCGTCTACTCCTACGTCCGCTACCTCAACCAGACCGCGCTCGATCCCAGCTATACCGACAGCTTCGGCCGAGTCCTGCCGCTCAGCGACATCCGCAACGACATCCAGTTCCAGAAGATGAGCTGGAACTTCAAGGGCTGGCTGTTCGATCCGAACTTCCGCTACTACTTCTTCTTCTGGACCTCGAACTCGCAGATGGGCGAGGGCGCGCAGGTCGTACTCGGCGGCTATTTCCAGTACCGTTTCTCGGACCTGCTGACGGTGACCGCCGGCGTGATGCCGCTGCCGACCACGCGCAGCACGAACTACACTTTCCCCAACTGGCTGCGGAACGACAACCGCGTGATGGCCGACGAATTCTTCCGCGGCTCCTATTCAACCGGCATCGACGCGCAGGGCGAGCTGTTGCGCGGGCTGCGCTACCGGGTGGCGATCGCCAACAATCTCGCTCAGCTCGGAGTCAGCTCGCTCGAGCTCGACTCCGGCTTCAACACTTTCTCCGGTGCTTTGTGGTGGATGCCGACGACCGGCGAGTTCGGCCCCGCCTCGGGCTTCGGCGATTATGAGCGGCACCAGGAAGTGGCGACGCTTCTGGGCATCCACTATACCCGCAGCCGCGAAACCGCGCAGGGCCAGCCCGAAATCGACGATTTCGAGAACAGCCAGATCCGCCTGTCGGACGGCACGCTCCTGTTCAGCCCCGATCCGTTCGGCACTGGCGGCAAGGTGGAGCGGGCGACCTATCAGATGCTGGCGGTCAATGCGGGCCTGAAGTATCGCGGCTTCAGCCTGGAGGGCGAATATTATTTCCGCTGGGTCGACGATTTCGACGTGATCGGCACGATCCCGGTGACCGAGCTCTACGATCACGGTTTCTCGCTGCAGGGCTCGGCGATGGTCATTCCGAACCGGGTCCAGGCCTACGCGACCTATTCGCACATCTTCGGCCAGTACGGGAATCCATCCGAGCTGGCGCTCGGCATCAACCTCTTCCCGTTCCGCCGGCGCGAGGTGCGGTGGAACTTCCAGGCGCTGCGGCTCGACCATTCACCGGTGGGCGGCTCCTCGCTGCCGATGGTGGTCGGCGGCAATGGCTGGGTCTTCTCCAGCGACTGGATCGTCGCTTTCTAGGGGCGCCTGATGAAGCGGATCGAGGACGGACTTGAGCGGTTGCTGTTCGCGTCCCGCTGGCTTGCCGCGCCGATCTACATCGGCCTCGTCTTCTGCCTGGCCATGCTGCTGGTCGTCTTCGCGCGCTACCTGGTGTGGATCGGCTCGCAGATCTTTACCCTCTCGGTCCACCAGACGGCGGTGGCGGTGCTCGCCTTCATCGACCTGGCGCTGATCGCCAATCTCGTGCTGATCGTCATCTATGTCGGCTATGAAACCTTCGTCTCGCGGATCGATATCGAGCATGACGACCGCCCGACCTGGATCGGCGAAGTGGGCTATTCCGGGCTCAAGACGAAGCTGCTTTCCTCGCTGGTGGCGATCACCGCGATCGACCTGCTCAAGGCGTTCATGGAGATCCAGAGCGAGGAAGGGCACCCGCCAGCCGAGCTGCGCTGGCTCGTCGGCATCCACCTAACCCTGCTGGCCACCTTGGTCCTGTCCTCGCTCGGCAATTGGCTGAACGGCGAAACCGGGGCGAGACGCTGATCGCGGCCTGGGCTCAGGCTTCTACGAACACGGCTACTTCGTCCAGCGGCGCACGGGCGGTGCGGAAGGCGTTGGCGGGGTGGCTTGCATCCTCGTAGCCGAAGGAGATGCCGCAGATGAAGCGGCGCCCGGCCGGCAGCGCGAAATGCCTGGCGATGAAATCGGAATGGAGCGACAGCGCCGCCTGAGCGATGCTGGCAACGCCGAGGCTGTGCGCGGCGAGCAGGAAATTGGCGATGAAGCCGCCGCAATCGATCGCGCCGTAAGTCCCGAGATCGCTGTCGCTGGTCAGCAGCGCGACATGCGGCGCGCCGAACAGGCGGAAATTCTCCATGGCTTGGGCCGCGCGGGCCGGCGCGTCGTCGCGCGCGATGCCAACCGCTTCGTAGAGCTGGTAGCCGCACGCCCGCCGCCGCTCGCCAAAGGGGCCGTGATAGGCCGTCGGCCACGGGAAATGCGGGTCGGCGGGCGCCTGAGCCATCAGCGCCGCGCGGAAGCGCTCGGTCGCCGCGCCTTCGGTGATGATCAGCTGCCAGGGCTGCGCGTTGCACCACGAGGCGGCCCGCCCCGCCAGGCGCACGATCCGCTCGATCGTCCCGTGCGGGACCGGATCGGGCAGGAAGGCGCGGCAGGAATGCCGCGCCGCCGTCAGGTGCTCCAGCGCCGCCGCGAGCGGGCGCAAGCTATCGTCCTCGGTCATCGCAATCGCGCCTCCGCTACGCCCCATGGCATAGCCTGGAAATGAGCCGAGACTAGCGCGAAGAGGAGATCGAAGTTCGGCCGACGGTGTCGCGGGTGAGGTCGCTGATCCGCGCCGTCACCGTGGCGGTCGCGCGGTCGAAGGCGGCGACGATCGAGGTGACCCGGTTGGCGTCGGCGGGCTCCCGGCTGGAAACCGGCCATTCGCCGACGATCGTGCGGTCGGAGCGGCGGATGAGCTGGACGTTGGCCTCGATCAGCGCCTCAGGCGCTTCGGCGCCGAGATAGACCGCTTCGAACCGGCGAACATCGACGGAAAGCGTGAAATCGGCGCGCGGCACGTCGCCCGGCCGCACGATTCGGATCGCCGGGGAGAGATGCCCGAGCGAGCGCATCAGCGCGCCGTCGAACAGTTGCGAGGCCGGCGCAATCCAGCGCGCTTCGGCGACATAGCTCACGCTCGCGCCGGTCGCGGTGAGGATCCGGTCGCCGCGGCTTTCGGCCTCGAAATCCGCGCCGCGATAGGAGACCAGGATCGACTGGCCCATGGCCGGCTGCGGCGCCTCGGCCGGCGCTGCGGCCGCTCCGCCGAAGCGGTAGAGCTCGGCGGGCCGCCCGCCGCCGAGCAGCCCGCCGCAGGAGGCCAGCGCGATCGGCAGGACGAGGATGAGGAAGCGGTGAGGGATCATCGCGGTATCTCCACTTCGCGGCCCGATGGCCGGCCCAGCGTTCCGCGCGGATCGCGGCGGATGTCTGCCGTGAGCTCGCCGAGCGAATCCGCGGCGCGCTGGACCGCGGCGAGCGAGGCGTTGAGCTCGGGGATGGTCGTGCCGGAGACGTCGTCGACCGAGCCGTTGACCCGGCCGATCAGCGTGCGGGTGTCGGCGACGGCGCGGTTGAGCTCCGCGACGCTCGTGGTGATCTGCGCCAGGACGCCGCCGCGCCCGCCGAGCCCGCCGCGAACCGTGGCCGCCGTCGCCTGGAGCTCGGCCGCTGCGCGGTCGAGCCGGGCGAAGGTCGATTCGATGTTGGCGAACATCTGCCGCCGCGCGCGCAACTCGCCCGAGACCGCGGCGACGTCGTCGAAGGTGCGCGAGATGTTGGCGATGTTGCCGTCGGAGAGCAGCCGGTTGACCCGGGTCAGCGCCTGGGCGCCGTCCTCGAACAGTTGCGAGGCGTTCTCGACCACGGCGGCGAGTTGGCTTTGCCTGGCGGGGATCACCGGCGGCCGGTCGCGGCTGGCCTCGCGCAGGAGCGGGCGGCTCCGCGTCCCAGGGTTGATCTGGACATATTTGACGCCGGTGATGCCGAGCGCGGCGGTTTGCGCGCTGGAATCCACCCGGACCGGTGTGCCGTGCTCGATCCGTATGTCGGTCTGGACGTGGTTGGGGTCGCGCGGGTCGAGCTCGATCCGGGTGATCTCGCCGACCTTGATTCCGTTGAACTGGACTTCGCCGCCCCGGCTGAGGCCGCTGACGGGCCCGCGGAAATTGATCCGATATTCGTCATATTTCTGGTTGAACTGGAATTGGGCGAGCCAGACGACGAAGATCAGCGCGCCGATCACGAGCACGACGCTGACGAGCCCCACCAAGGCGAAATTGGCTTCACGTTCCATCAGTCGGTCGCCTCCCTGCCGCCCTGGGCGACCTGCGCGGCGCGTCCCCGCGGCCCCTGGAAATAAGCGTGGATCCATGGATGTTCGGATCGCTCGAGCTCGGCGACCGGGGCAGTCGCGATCACCTTGCGGTCGGCCAGGACCGCGATCCGGTCGGTGATCGTGTAGAGCGTGTCCATATCGTGCGTGATCAGGAAGACCGTGAGGCCGAGGGAGTCGCACAGGCCTCGGATCAGCTGATCGAATTCCGCCGCGCCGATCGGGTCCAGCCCGGCGGTCGGCTCGTCGAGGAACAGGAGGTCGGGATCGAGGGCGAGCGCGCGCGCGATGCTGGCGCGCTTGCGCATGCCGCCGGAAAGCTCGGAGGGCTTCTGATCTGCGACACGGCTGTGGAGCCCGACCATCCGGATCTTCAGCCGCGCCAGCTCGGAGACGAACGAATCGGGCAGATCGGTATGCTCATGGAGCGGCGCCTCGACATTCTGGCCGACGCTGAGCGAGGAGAAGAGCGCACCGCTCTGGAACATGACGCCGGCGCGCCGCTCGATCCCGGCCTCCGCGGCGGGATCGTGCACGTCCTTGCCGAACAGCTCGACGCGCCCGCCGTCCGGGCTCCTGAGCCCGAGGATGGTGTTGAGCAGCACCGACTTGCCGGTTCCCGAGCCGCCGACGACGCCGAGGATCTCGCCGCGGCGGACCTCAAGGTCGAGATCGTCGTGGACGACATGATCGCCGAACGCGCTGCGCAGGCCGGACACGCGGATGGGGGCGGGAGCGGCGGCCGCGGCGGTCACAGGTTCAGCTTCATGTAGATGATGGCGAACAGCGCATCGAACATGATGATGACGAAGATCGCCTGCACGACCGCCATGGTGACCCGCGTGCCGAGGCTTTCGACGTCGCCCTTGACCGAGAGACCGTGGCGGCATCCCGCCATCGCGATCATCACCGCCAGCCAGGGCGCCTTGCTCATCCCGATCCAGAAATGGCGGATGGAGACGGTTTCCTTCATTCTCTCGAAGAAGAAGATCGGACTCATGTCGAGCGCGGCCCAGCTGACGATCAGCCCGCCAAGGATGCCGGCGATCATCGCCGCGAAGACGAGCAGCGGCATCATCACCAGCATCGCGAGGACACGCGGGATCACCAGCGCGTCGATCTCGTTGACGCCGAGCACCTGCATCGCGTCGGTTTCCTGATTCATCTTCATCGAGCCGATCTGGGCGGCGAAGCTCGAGGCGGAACGGCCGGCGAGGACGATCGCGGTGATGAGGACGCCGAATTCGCGCAGCACGGCGACGCCGACGAGCTGGACGGTGAACACGGCGACGCCAAGCGAGGCGAGCAGGTTGGTCCCGACCAAAGCGACCACCGCGCCGATAAAGAAATTCATGATGACGATGATCGGGATCGCGCTCGCGCCGGCCGACTCCATCGCATGCACCAGGGGCGTCCAGCGTATCTGGCTCGGGTGGCGAAGCGCCCGGCCGAGGGCGGTGACGACCTGCCCCCCGAAGACGAAGGCGCCCCAGGCCTCGTTACCAAAATCGGCGACCGCGCGGCCGATCCTGTGGAACAGGTAGAGAAGCCCGCCGTGCCCGCGCGCCGCCGTCTCCTCCTCCTCGACCGCCGGGCGGACCAGATCGAACAGCTTGCTGAGATCCGGGCGCGCCGCGGCGGCGGCCGCTCCCATCGCGGCCGGGGCGGCGCGCAACATGGCATAGGCGCCGGCGGTATCGACCCGGCCAAGGCCGGACAGGTCGACCCCGAGGCCGGCGCCTAGCCCCGCAAGTTGGGCGCGCAGGCCCGCCGCCTGCTCGCCGAGAGTCAGCGACGTCCAGTCCCCGGCCAGCGCCACCCGGCGCTCTGCGCCGGTCGCCACTATCCTGTAGGAGGCCGTGTCCATGCGCGCCTGTGCTCCGGGTCGCGCAACAATGTCGGCAGACGGGTCGTCATGCCCATCAGGATTAACCCGCGAATCGCGAGGCGATCATCCGGGCTCGGGCAGGATTAGGAGACGGCGGTCTCTTCCAGCCACTCGCCGGCGAGCGCGGCGAGGGCGCAGGCGTGGGCCTTGACCTCCTCGCCCGCGCGGGCGCGCTGGGCGGCGCGCAAATGGTGGATGCGGATCGAGATCGTCTCGAGCCGGCCGCGGACCTTGGGGTCGCAGCGCTTGTTCCAGGTGTCGTAGAGCGCCGACTGGATCAAGGGCTCGAGCCTGTCGGGAATCGCCGGCTCGGGCGCGCGGACCAACTCCGTCATCGCCTGATAGATGCGCATCGCGAGCGCGCCGCTCATCCCCTCGGTCGCCAGACAGTGCCTCATCTCGCCAATCATCGCGCCTTCTCCTTGCACGCGAGCGACATTGCTTAAGGATGGTTAACAGTCGGTAAAGGCTGCGAAACCGTTCTGGGCAAAGAAAAAATCCATATCTGCGGTTACACCCGTAGCGTTGGTGAAAACCGCGTTAACCATTTGCCTTCACCAATGGCGACGACAACAAAAGAGTGTCCTGGGGGGAAAATTGGATAGTTCGGATCACTCCGCATCGGGGAGCGCAGCAGTGCCTGCGTCTGTTATCCCCGACTTGGTCGGCACCGATCTCGAAGGCATGATCATCGGCGACGCGCCCGCAATCGTGGGCCTGAGGCGGCTCGTCCGCCAGGTCGCGCCGAGCGATGCCTCCGTCCTGCTCACCGGCCCGTCCGGCAGCGGCAAGGAGGTCGTCGCCCGCGCCGTTCATGCGCAGAGCCGCCGGGCCGGCAAGCCATTCGTTGCGGTCAATTGCGGCGCGATCCCGCGCGAATTGCTCGAATCCGAATTGTTCGGCCACGAAAAGGGCTCGTTCACCGGCGCCCACGCCCAGCACAAAGGCAAATTCGAGGAGGCCCATGGCGGGACCCTCTTCCTCGACGAGATTGGCGACATGCCGGCCGACATGCAGGTCAAGCTGCTGCGCGTGCTCGAGGAGCGCGCGGTGCAGCGCGTCGGCGGACGCGGCCAGATCGAGGTCGACGTGCGCATCGTCGCCGCCACCCACCGCGACATCGACGCGGCGATCGACGCGGGCAGCTTCCGCGAGGATCTGTTCTACCGCCTTGCCGTCTTCCCGATCGAGATACCTTCGCTCGCCGAGCGCGCGGGCGACGTTCCGCTGCTGGTGCGGCACTTCCTCGGGCAGAATCGCGGCCGCGGGCCTGGCGTCAATTTCAACGCCGCCGCCTATGCGCGGATGGCGGACCATGGCTGGCCCGGCAACGTGCGCGAGCTCAGGAATTTCGTCGAGCGCGCCAACATCATGTTCGGGGGCCGCACGATCGGCGCGGACGAGGTCGGCGCGCTGCTGCTGCGGCGCGGCCGGGTCGGGGCGATCGAGCGCCAGGCGCTGTGGACCGCAACCGAAATCGTGGCCGCGCCCGAGGCGTCCGCCGACGTGGTCGTGGCGATCCGCCCGGAAAATTCATGCGCCGGCCAGACCGACATGAACCATGGCCAGCCCGTCGCGCTGCGCGAGATGCTCGCCGAGATCGAGCGGCGCTATATCGAAGAGGCGCTGACCCTTTCCGAAGGCGTCATCGCCGACGCCGCGCGGATGCTTTCGCTCCAGCGCACCACCCTCATCGAGAAGATGCGCAAATACGAGATGAAGGCCGCCTAGCCGTTCCGCCCGATCGCTTCCCAGGCGGAAGCGATCTCGCCGAGCATCTCGCGGGCCTTGAGGAGCGGCTGGGCGTCCCCCTCCCGACCGCCGGCGACGACCAGCCGGCGCCCCTCGCGGTAGACGGTGACAAGGCCGCTCGCGATCTCCCCGCCCTTTTCGAAGTCCAGGCTGGTCTCGAGCGCGGTGAGGATCGCAAGCGTCTTCGACTGATGCTGTCCGCGCTTGACGTAATCGCCGCGCGAGGCAGCGAAGGCCATTGCGTCGAGCGACTTGAGCAGCTCCTCGTACATGATCTGGACGAGCTGGTGCGGGGTCGCGCCCTCGATCCGGCTGGCGATGTCGACGCCGTGGTAGCGGGCCATCGCAGTGCCGCTGAATTTCCCCCTCGAAAGGTACATTTGTCCGCTCCCCGATAGGCTTTAGTTCTTGTCGGCGGTCCAGATCTTGATCTGCTGATCGAGGTAGGACTGGGTGGCCTTGAACGCCGAAACCTGGCGGTCCATGGACGTGAAGGTCGTCAGCAACTGATTGTAATATTTGGCTGAACGGGTCTCCAGAGCGGTCCGGTCGTCGGCGATGCGGTCGGCTTCCTTGTGGAGCCGCTCGCCGGTCGTGGCGAACGCGCCGTCGCGGGCGCGGAGGCCGTCGCGGATCGCCTGCAGCGCGCCGCCAAGGCCTGGATCGATGGTGATCGTCGCGCTCGCGACATTGGCGGATGCGCCGAGGATCAGGCCCAGCGCCTTCGATCCCGACGGCGCGACCAGATAGGGGCCCGAGGAAATAAAGGCGACGCCATCGACCTTGCCCGTGGCCGGATCGCCGGCGACGACGTCGGTGATCGCATAGGTCCCCGGTTTAACGCGGCCGACCGCGCTCTTGATCGTCAGGAGCGGGCTCGAGCTGTACTGGCTCGGGTTGAACAGCGCCTCGACGCCCTGCGGATCGGCCGTGAGGGCGTCCTGGAGGCGCGTCTGGCTGACCGAGAGCGTGCCGTCGCGGTTGGTGCGGACGCCGATTTCGGCCAAAGTGTGCGGACCTTCGCCGGTGCTGGAGAGGATCATCGTCGGCAGCTGGGCGAGCTGGCGCTGCATCTCGCGCACGCCGACGTCGCCGCGCAGCGCTCCAGCTTCACCGGAAACGCCCGCCTTGGTCGCCTCGGCGATCATCGCCGCGAGCTCGTTATAGGCGGTGACGAAGTCCTGCACCGCCTGGCCGATCGCCGCAGTCGGGCGAGTCACGCCGACGGAAACCGGAGTCCCCGGCTTCGCGCTCTTGAGGTCGATCTGGACGCCCGGGATGATATCGCTGAAGCTGTTTGCGCCGCGGTGGATTTGCACCCCGTCGACGAACAGGATC
>Ga0190266_10000027_pt1 | contig 22599 bp, 21 predicted proteins | sample Popmic220T_FD_132448 | JGI IMG/M metagenome (GOLD analysis project Ga0190266, IMG submission 132448) | Populus adjacent soil microbial communities from riparian zone of Indian Creek, Utah, USA - 220 T | ecosystem: Environmental > Terrestrial > Soil > Riparian zone | place: USA: Utah | collected...
CTCCATGTTCAGCAGGAAATGGATGTCGCCCTGGCAATAATGGCGGATCGCCTTGCTGCGGTGCGTGCCGACGTGGGTGAAGCCGAGCTGCGCGAACATCCGCGCCAGCGCCTCGGGATCGGGGCTGGTGAATTCGACGAACTCGAAGCCGTCGAGACCGATGGGGTTTTCGCGGGCGGTCATGGCTATCCTCTGGCGAAGGTGCGGGAATCTCGGCGGCTTCTATCAGCGGCTGTGGATAGAAGCAAAACCGCCATTGCGCGGGCCCGGGCGGCCTCCTAACTCGCGTCAATGACCGCTACGCACTCCTCCCGCATGCTCATCCTCGGCTCCGGCCCGGCCGGGCTCACCGCCGCCATCTACGCCGCGCGCGCCGGCATGGCGCCGATCGTCGTCCAGGGCATCCAGCCCGGCGGGCAGCTGACGATCACCACCGACGTCGAGAATTATCCCGGCTTCGCCGACGTCATCCAGGGCCCGTGGCTGATGGAGCAGATGCAGAAGCAGGCCGAGCATGTCGGCGCGAAGATGGAATGGGACCATATCGCCGAGGTCGACCTCTCGCAGCGCCCGTTCCGGATGAAGGGCGACAGCGGCGTCGAATATCTCGGCGACACCCTGGTCATCGCCACCGGCGCCCAGGCGCGCTGGCTGAACCTGCCGAGCGAGGAGCAGATGAAGGGCAAGGGCGTCTCGGCCTGCGCGACCTGCGACGGCTTCTTCTACCGCGGCAAGAAGGTGGTCGTGATCGGCGGCGGCAACACCGCGGTCGAAGAAGCGCTCTACATGACCAACCACAGCCATGACGTCACCCTGATCCACCGCCGCGATTCGCTGCGCGCCGAGAAGATCCTGCAGGACCGGCTGTTCGCCCATCCCAACATCAAGGTGATGTGGAATAGGGAGGTCGCCAGCTTCGTCGGGGGCGGCGAGCCCGAGGGGCTGGTCGCGGTCGAGCTCAGGGACACGGTCACCGGAGCGATCCAGCGGCTCGACACCGAGGGGGCGTTCGTCGCCATCGGCCATTCGCCCGCGACCGAATTGTTCAAGGGACACCTCACGCTCGACCGCGACGGCTATATCGAGGTCGAGACGGGCACGACGCGGACCAGCGTGCCGGGCGTCTTCGCCTGCGGCGACGTGATGGACAAGATCTACCGCCAGGCGGTCACCGCCGCAGGGACGGGCTGCATGGCCGCGCTCGACGCCGAGAAGTTCCTCGCCGAGGCGGATTTCGAAGGCGTTGCAGAGCCGGCGATGCAGCACGCCTAAGGCTCCGTCGCCCCGGCGAAGGCCGGGGCCTCGGGACCAGAAATAACGGCATTTCTCCCCGAGGTCCCGGCCTGCGCCGGGATGACGGGGTGGCGCTTTGCCCCCAGGTTCGCCATCCTGCCTTCCATGAAGGGCGGGTGGGTCTACATCATGACCAACAAGCCGCACGGTGTCCTCTACACCGGCGTCTGCGCCGACGTTGTCGAGCGCGTGGCGCAACATCGGGCTGGCACCGGCTCGACCTTCTGCAAGCGCTACAATCTGACCCGCCTCGTCTACGCCGAGCATTATCCGACGATCGACGAAGCCATTCGCCGCGAGAAAGCGATCAAGGAATGGCGGCGGGCCTGGAAGCTGCGGCTGATCGTCGAAGCCAATCCGACCTGGGACGACCTCTGGGAGACGATCCAGGGCTAAGACCGTCATCCCGGCGTAGGCCGGGACCTCAGGACCAGAGGTCACGGCGTGTCTCGCCGAGATCCCGGCCTTCGCCGGGACGACGCTAGTTGCCAAGCGCCTTCAAGGCCCTCAGCGTAGCCTCCAGCAACGCCGCCTCGTCGCCTTCGCGCGCGAAGGTGTGGGAATCGGTTTTGACGGTCTCGCGCCCTTCGATCAGGCCGTTGAACGCGCGCGCTTCCAACTCGTGCGCCGCGGCGATGCCGGTCGCGTCGGCTTCGGCGAGGATCAGCCAGGCGCGCAGGCCCCCAGTGCCCAGCGCGCTGGCCGTTTCGAGGGCGAGGGGCGAGGCTGTCGGGCGCTTCGAGATGCTGCCAACGCCTTTGATGAGCTTGCGCCAATCCACTGCGCCGGAAAGAAGTTTCTTCCAGCCGCTCAACGTGGTCAATCGCTTCGCATAATGCGACCGGACAGCGGCGGGGGCAGGCTCTCCCGCCGCCGCCTCGACCAGCCAGGGATTGACGAGGATCAGCCCGTCGAGCCCCGCCGCTCTGCCGTGGAGGGCCGCGGCGGTGGCGCCGTCGCAGAGGCCGAAGCCGATGACCTGCTCGAGTGCAGGGACTTGCTTGCGGAAGGCGGCTGCCGCAGCCGCGATATCCGCGCAGCTGTCCTTGAATCCCCGATCCTCGCCGGCGCTGTCTCCTGTTCCGCGCCGGTCGTAGCGGAAGCAGGAAAAACCATGCTTTGAAAGTGTGTTCGCAAGCCTTTCATACATTCGATGTGAGCCGACACGGGTCTGGCTGCCGCCGGTGAGCATGAGGAGACCGACCGTGCCTTCGGCGGCATCGAGGCTGCCGGCGAGCGCGGCGCCTTCGCAAGGGAAGGTCAGGAGGTCACGCACAACCGGCTCCATTTGACCAGATCGGCGGCGAGCGCGTCGGCCAGAAGAAGTGAATTTCCAGGCTCCGAGCGACGCCAGAGCGCCGGCCCTTCCACCTTTGCCTCGGCTTCCGCTCTGTCGGAGGCAAGGCGGACGGTGCGAAGCGGCGCCGTCTTCGCGGGCACCGCTTCCTCCAGCGCCGCCTTGAGCGCCTCCGAGGGGGCATAGCCCGCCCATTCGACGCCGCCGGCGAGGCCCGAGCGCACCATGTCGCGCATCACCGCCGCACCGTCGAGCGGAGAGAACCGCCACCAGCCTCGGGCCGCGGCGCCGTCATCGACCAGAGCGCCGCCGCGCAGGCTGGCAATCAGCGGCTTCTTATTCTTTTCAGAGACATGGTCGGCGGCAGCGGTGACGTCATGACGCCAGTCGTCCCAATTCACCTCGCTCAGGTCGCGTTCGCTCTCGCCGGTCCCGGACAGGTCGAGCAGCCAGCAACATTGTCCCTTCTTCGCCAGCGCGCGCATCACCGCGGCGATCAGCGCGCGGGTGCGGTTCATTTCCTCGAACAAGGGCGGGACGAACAGGATGGCCGGCGCGCTCGGACGGCCGATCCGCATCAGCCATTCCTCGCGGTTCGCGCTTTGGAAGCGCTCGAAGGCGAGGGCAGGGCTCCCGGCCCTGGCGCTCACGTGAGCGTCTTGGCCCGGGCGAAGTTGAGCAATGCGCCGAACGTCTCCATCATGTCGGCGTCGACCTCATGATCCTCGATCAGGATGCCCAGGCGCTCCTCGAGTTCGGTGAGCAGGCCGGCGACGGCCATGGAATCGAATTCGGGAAGCGCGCCGAACAGCGGCGTCTCCTCGCGAAAGGCGGCGACGCGGGCGGGATCGAGGCCGAGTATGTCGGCGAGCACCGCGCGCAAGGTGCTGTCGATCTCGTGGGCGTCGTCGGGTGCAGTGGCCATGAGCCGGGGCCTAACGGTTGAAAAGCCGCCCGACAAGCGCCCTCGCGGCTCCGGCAAGCCCTTGCGGACGGCGCCAATCATAGGCGTCGACCTGCCAAAGCATGTGACGCTCCTCCATCCAGTCGCGCTTGTAGGCGTCATCGCCGGTGCCGTAGTCGATCACGCGCACCCGGTCCTGGTCGATCGCGCGGCGAAACATCGCTTCGCCGAGGATCGTGCCGGGCGAAAGCGCCTTGGCATCCTCAACATAAGCGAGCTTGTGGATCGTGGCCTCGCCATTTTCGACGGTCCACAGCTGCGCGGCGATGGGGCGGCCGTCCTTGTAGGCCAGGCCCAGCCGGAGCGCGCCCGCGGCGCCCTCCTGCTCGGCGAGCGCGCGGAGGAAGCCGAACGAGCCTTCCTCGGGCTTCCAGCTGGCGCGGTAGACAGCTTCGTAATCAGCCCAGGCCTCGGCGTCGAAGCGATCGTGGATCCGGATATCGAGGCCGGCGGCTTTCGCCTTGCGCTTGGCCGTGCTGCGGAGCTGGCCCGGGCGGCGCGCCCAGTAGGCGGAGAAATCCTGACCCTCGGTGCGAACCCGCCAGTTGCCGGTCTTCGCGCTGACGAACACCGCCCAGCCCGCCCGCCGGAAGGCGTCGCGCAGTGGCGCCGGGTCCTCGACCGGCGCGAGCGAGACCCGGGCGATGCCGCGCTCGCGCAGGTTTCGAGCAAGCGACGTCATGACGTCAGCTTGCGAATCTCCGGGCGCAGCGTAGCGCAGCGAATACCAGGCGCCATAAGCGCGCGCCGTCCCTTGGGCGATGGCGAGGAACAGCCATGTCTTTCGGCCCTCGCGCTCGCCCCTCAGCACCGTGAGTTGGCCTTCGGGCGGGCAATACGCGTGGAGCAGGCGGAACCAGTCGAGCCGGGCGTAGAGGCTCGGCTGGCGGGCGCGATCGAGCGCGCCGGCGGCGTCAGCCGCGACGGCGTCGAGATCGTCGAACAAAGCGATGTTAACCGTCACGCTTTATGCCCCTTCGCGCCGCTACTATCATGACGGCATTTAAGCAGGAGTGAAGGTGCAAGGCCCCGATCCGACGCCGCGTCCGCTCGACCACCTGACCTTGCGCGGCGAGTCCGGCGCCCCGGCGCTGATCACGCGCGAGGGCGCGCTCGACTTTGCGGGGCTGGAACGCGCGGTGGGCGCGTTGGCCGCCACGTTGCGGGGCAGGGGCCTGAAACATGGCGATCGGGTCGCCTCATGGCTGCCCAAGAATCGGCTCACCAGCCTGCTCCCCCTCGCCTGTGCCCGCGCCGGCTTGATCCACGTTCCCGTGAACCCTCTGCTCAAGCGGATGCAGGTCGCCCATATCCTAACGGACAGCGGCGCCTCGCTGCTGCTGACAGCCGAGGCGCGCGCCGCGACGCTGGAGCCCGGCGATATTGCCTGCCCGGTCGTTGACGAAGGCGTCGATCTGTTCGCGCACGATCCGCTTGGCCCGTCGGACCATGATCCCGAGGATCTGGCCGCTCTGCTCTACACCTCGGGCTCGACCGGGCGGCCCAAGGGGGTGATGCTGAGCCACGCCAATATGTGGCTCGGCGCCGTCAGCGTCGCGCACTACCTGGGGCTCGAGGCGCGGGACCGGGTCATCGCCGTGCTGCCCTTCGCCTTCGATTACGGCCAGAACCAGCTGCTTTCGACCTGGTCCGCAGGCGGCTGTGTGGTGCCGCTCGACTATCTCACCGCGCGCGATGTGGTCCGCGCGGTCGAGCGTCATGAAATCAGCACTTTGGCCGGCGTTCCTCCGCTTTGGGTTCAGCTGATCGAGGCGCCCTGGCCCGCCGCGGCGGCGCTGTCGCTGCGGCGGCTGACCAACAGCGGCGGCAAGCTTGCGCCTTCGGTGGTCCGGCGGATGCGCGAGGTGTTTCCGGCCGCCGACATCTATTCGATGTACGGCCTCACCGAGGCGTTCCGCTCGACCTATCTCGATCCGGCCCTGCTCGACGAGCATCCGGATTCGATGGGCAGCGCCATTCCCTTCGCCGAGATCATGGTCGTCGACGCCGAAGGAAGGGATGCGAACGAGGGTGAGCTGGTTCACGCCGGGCCGCTGGTCGCAAAGGGCTATTGGCAGGATCCGGAACGCAGCGCCGAGCGGTTCAAGCCGGCGCCGGCCTTCTCCAGCCATGGCGGCACCGCCGTCTGGTCGGGCGACCGAGTCCGCCGCGACGAGGACGGGTTGCTTTACTTCGTCGGCCGCGAGGACGGGATGATCAAGAGCTCGGGCAACCGGGTCAGCCCGACCGAGATCGAGGAGGCGGCGATCGCCTCGGGGCTGGTCCATGAGGCGGTGGCGCTCGGTTACCCCGACGCGCGGCTGGGGGAGGGGATAGCGCTCGTGGTGCGCCCCGACCGGCGCGGCGAGGAGGAGGCGCTGCGCGCCTTTCTCAAGCGGAGCCTGCCCAATTTCATGCAGCCCGGCCCTATCGTCTGGCGCGACGACCTGCCACGATCGCCCAACGGCAAGCTGGACCGGGTGGAGTTGAAGCGGGAGCTGATGGCATGAGCAAGCCGATGGGTCCGATCCCGGACGGCTTCGCCGCCGATGCGGAGGGTATGCTGCTGGTCGGCGGCCGCCGCGCGGATGCTTTGGTTGCCGATGCGGATGACACGCCGCTGTTCGTCTACGACTTGGCGCTGATCGCTGGGAAGATCGCGCGCTTTCGCGCCGCATTTCCAAATGTCGATCTCCATTATGCCATAAAAGCAAACCCCTATGGGCCATTACTTGAATTCGTTACGAAACGTGTCGACGGGCTCGATATCGCCTCCGCAGGCGAATTAAGGTTCGCCCTCGACGCGGGCGGGAATCCCGGCGAGATCAGCTTCGCCGGCCCCGGCAAGCGCGACGGCGATCTTTCCGACGCCATCGAGGCCGGAGTAACGCTCAACCTCGAATCGGAAGGCGAGGCAGAGCGCGCGCTGGCGATCGCCGCCAAGACCGGCGGCCGGGCGCGGCTGGCGGTGCGCGTAAACCCCGATTTCGAGATCAAGGGCTCGGGCATGCGCATGGGCGGCGGCGCCAAGCCCTTCGGTGTCGACGCTGCCCGGGTGCCGACGCTGGTCCGCCGCATCCTCGACAGCGGAGCGGAATGGCGCGGCTTCCATATCTTTGCCGGGTCGCAGGCGCTCGCGGCGGAAGCGCTGATCGAGGCCCAGGCGGCGACGATCGCGCTGGCGGCCGAGCTGTCCGAGGCCGCGGGCGCGACGCCGCCTCTGGTCAACCTCGGTGGCGGCTTCGGCATTCCCCACTTCCACGGCGAGGTGCCGCTCGACGTCGAGGCGGTTGGCGCCGCGCTGTCGAGCGCTCTTGCCGACCGTCCGAAGATCCTCCGGGACACGCGCTTCGCCATCGAGCTCGGCCGCTGGCTGGTCGGCGAATGCGGCGTCTATCTGACTCGGATCGTCGACCGGAAGGTCAGCCACGGCAAGACCTTCCTCGTCACCGACGGCGGGATGCAGCACCAACTGGCCGCCAGCGGCAATTTCGGCCAGGTGGTGCGGCGCAACTATCCGGTGGCGATCGCCAATCGCTTCGGCGCCGCGGCCGAGGAGGAAGTATCGATCGTCGGCTGCCTTTGCACCCCGCTCGATCGCCTGGCCGATGACGTCATGACGCCGCGCGCCGAAGTGGGCGACCTGGTCGCCGTCTTCCTCGCCGGCGCCTACGGCCTTTCGGCCAGCCCGCAGGCCTTTCTGGCCCAGGCCCCGGCGCTCGAAATGGTGGTGGACGCAGGCGATTAACCGCTCTGCCAAGCGGCGTCCCGATCCGGGACGCGCCTGCAAAACCCCATTGTTCCTAACGCTAATTTTACCTCTTCGCCCCATAGCCATCCCCAAAGCGCGTCGTTGATCCCGTTCCGGGACGGATGACGCGCGAGCGGGAGCCGAGTGAAGAGGAATGACCATGCGCGTATCCGCCAAGTCCTGGGCCACCCTTGCCGCCACCGTCAGCGCCGTCGCGCTGGCCGGCTGCGCCAGCACGCCGCGTGCCGGCAACGTGCTCCCTCCCGCGAGCCTCGCCGACGAGACGGTCGGCGCCGTCAGCGACAGCTACATCATCGGCCCGGCCGACGAGCTGACCCTGTTCGTCTGGCGTAATCAGGAGCTCAGCGTCACGGCGCAGGTCCGCCCCGACGGCCGCATCACGACGCCGCTGATCACCGACATGGTCGCCGCCGGCAAGACGCCGGCCCAGCTCGCCGACGACATCCGCGCCGCGCTCGCCCAGTACATCCAGGAGCCGCTCGTCTCGGTCATCGTCAACCGGCCGCAGGGCAGCTTCTCGCAGCAGGTCAGGATAGTCGGCGCCGCCGTTCGGCCGACCGCTTTGCCCTACCGCGCCAACATGACCGTGCTCGACGTCATGATCGCGGCCGGCGGCCTTTCCGAATTCGCCGCGGGCGACCGCGCCAAGCTGATCCGCGTCGACCGCGCGAGCGGCCAGCAGCGCGAATATGACCTGCGCCTTGCTACCCTGCTGCGTCGCGGGGACATCCGCGCCAACGTCAGGCTCGAGCCGGGCGACGTCATCATCATTCCCGAGAGCATGTTCTAAAACATGGACGGGCTCTACGATCAGCTGAGGCTGGCCCTCCACCAGGTCTGGCGCCGTCGCTGGCTGGCGATGGCGGTCGCCTGGGGTGTGTGCGTGACCGGCTGGCTGGTCGTCGCTCTGATCCCGTCGAGCTACGAGGCCAAGGGCCGGCTGTTCGTCCAGATGCAGTCGATCCTGCCGAACCAGATCGGCATCACCCCCGACGAGCGCAACAACCAGTTGCTGCGCCTCAAGCAGACCTTGACCTCGAACGAGAACCTCGTGCGCGTCGTCCGCCGCACCGATCTCAACACGCTCGTTGCGAGCGACGCCGATTTGTCCGGCGTGGTCACCGGCCTGCGCCAGCGGATCACCGTCACCGCGCAGCCCGACGGGGGCATCGAGATCAAGGCGAGCTCGAACATTCCCGGCTTCTCAAACGGGCAGAACGCCCGCACCGCGGCGGCGACCGTCCAGGGGCTGATCGACGTGTTCATCGAGCAGAACCTGTCCGGCGACCGCCGCGAGACCGGCCAGGCCGCCCAGGTGCTCGACGAGGAGCTGCGCCGGCGCGAGACCGCGCTGCAGGAGGCCGAGCAGCGCCGGGTCGAGTTCGAGCAGCGCTTCATGGGCGTGCTGCCCGGCGCCGGCTCGATTGCCGACCGCATGTCGGCCGCGCAGGTCGAGCTTTCCAATCTCGAGCAGCAGATCGCGGCGGCCAACGGCGCGCTCACCTCGATGCGCGCGCAGCTCGCCGCGACTCCGCAGCAGCTGCCTGGGGCCGAGGGGAGTGGCGGAGCGACCGCCAGCGGTCAGCTCGCGCAGCTCGAAGGCCAGGTCGCCTCGATGCTCGCCCGCGGCTGGACCGACTCCCATCCGGACATCGCCTACGCCCGCCAGCAGATCGCCCGCCTGCGCCCGCTTGCCGCGCAGGAGCGCAGCTCGGGCAATACCGGCGGCATTTCCAACCCGAGCTACGTCTCGCTGCGGGCGATGATGGCCGAGCGCGAGGCGACACTCGCCGCCGCCCAGGCCCGGCGCAACCAGCTTCAGACGGATTTGGCCCAGCTGTCCTCGCGGCAATCGACCGAGCCCGGCCTCGCCGCCGAGCAGACCCGGCTGACGCACGATTACGACGTGCTGAAGCAGCAATATGACCAGCTCCTCGGCAATCGCGAGCAGGTTCGCCTGCGCAGCGAGGTCCAGGCGCGGACCAGCCCGATCAGCGTCCAGGTGGTCGAGCCACCGAGCGTGCCGGGTGTGCCGGCGGCCCCCAACCGCCCGATCTTCGTGACCGTGATCCTGATCCTGGGCCTGGGGGCCGGCGTCGCCGCCGCGTTCCTCGCCGGGCAGTTGCAGCGGACCTTCCCGACGCAGATCAAGCTCGCCGAACTCGCGGGCCTCCCGGTGCTCGGCACGGTCAGCGAAGTGGTGAGCGCGGCCGAGCGCGCGCGCCGGCGCCAGCGCCTGATCTGGCTCGGCGGGGCGGGGGCCGCGCTGGCGGCGAGCTGGGCGATCCTGATCGTCGTCGAATTCTGGCAGCGAAGCATGGTGGCATGAGGAACGAGATGAAGCATACGCCACCCTCGCTGCTCGAGCGCGCCGCCGAGCTTTACGATTTCAGCGTGCCCCTGCGCGCGCCTGCAGAGCCCGTGAGCGAAGCTGCGCCCGCGCCTGAGCCCACGCCGGCGCCCGAACCTGCGCCCGAGCCCGAAATCGCGCCGGAGCCGGTCGACGTGCCGTCGCCGGTCCACCGGGCCGTGCGCGCGGTCGAGGATTCGGTGCGGCGGAGCAGCCCGCGTGGCGGAGTGGCCCCAATCGATCGCGCGGCTCTGGCCGAGGCCGGCTTCGTCGTCCCCGAGGGCGTGGTCACCGGCATCGCCGAGGAGTTTCGCCTGATCAAGCACCAGCTGCTCGCTGCGATCGGCGAGGCGCCGGACGGCTCCAATTCCCGCGCCCGCACTGTGCTGATCGCCTCGGCCCAGCCCAAGGCCGGCAAGACCTTCTGCGCCGTCAACCTCGCGCTCAGCCTCGCCGGCGAGCGCGACGTCGAGGTGCTGCTCGTCGACGGCGACGTCCCCAACCCCGATGCGCTGAGCAAGCTCGGCATTGCGGGCGACGGGCCGGGCCTGACCGACGCGCTCGCCGATCCCTCTGCGGATCCGGAATCTCTCGTCATCCGCACCGACGTGCCGGGCCTCTCGGTCCTGCCGGCGGGGCGCAAAACCAATAATGTGCCGGAGTTGTTCGCTTCGGATCGTACCCGGGAGGTGCTGGCGGTTCTCGTCGCCGGCGACAGGCGAAGGATCGTCATCATCGATTCCCCGCCTGCCCTGATGGCGTCGCACGCGACCGTCCTGGCCCGACATGTCGGGCAGGCCCTGGTCATCGTTCGCGCCGACCAGACAACCGAAGCCGATCTGCGCGAGACGATCGGCCTGCTCTCGGGATGCGGCCGCTTGAGCCTCGTCCTCAACGGAGCGGGCCTGGCCGTCACCGGGCGCAAATTCGGCGCCTACGATGGGTACGGCCATGACTGAGATCCTTATGACCCGCCGCTTCTCGCGGCTTGCCGCTTTGCTCGGCCTCGCGCTTGCGGGGGCCAGCGCCCATGCGCAGGACGCGCCCAGCCCGGGCGTAACCGGCGCGGCGACGCAAGGCGACACCGGGGGGGCGCCTGGCGCGGTCGCCGAGCCGGCGCCGGCCGCTCCGCACAGCCGCGGCGAGATCCATCCCTATCTGGAGGTGGCCCAGACCCTCACCGCCGATCTCAACGGCGGCGACACGCTGACCTATACCAGCTTCGCGGTGGGCGTGGACGGCCATGTCGAGGCACACCGGATCGCGGCCCAGTTCGGCGTGCGCTACCAGCAAAATGTCGAGTGGAGCGGCGACCTGCCGAACAATTCGATGCTGTCGGGCGTCGCCCAGGCGCACCTGGACGTCGCGCCGAACCTGCTTTCCTTCGATGTCGGAGCGATGGCGACCCACACCGCGGGCGAGGGGCGGGCGCTCGGCGCCACCACCCAGGACGCGGCCGTCAACGTATACAGTTTCTACGCCGGCCCGACCCTTTCGACCTATGCTGGGCCGGTGGCGATCAACGCCTCCTACCGCTTCGGCTACGTCAAGGTCGACGACGACCGCAATCTGCCGAACAATCTCGACGAAGTGTTCGACGATTCCACGGTGCACAGCTTCACGGCGAGCATCGGCATGGGGACGAATGCGGGTCTGCCGTTCGGCTGGACGATCGGCGGCGGCTATGGCCGCGAGGATTCCGGTGGAATCTTCGGCAACCGCTTCGAGGGCGCCTATATTCGCGGCGACGTCGTATTCCCGGTCAGCCCGACCTTCGCGCTGACCGCGGGGATCGGCTACGAGGATCTCGAATCCTCGCAATATGATTTCGTCCGCGACGCGAGCGGCAACGTGGTGATCGGCGCCAACGGCCTGCCCGTTCCCAATCCCAACGCCCCGCGGCTGCTGACCTATCAGATGGACGACGTCATGTACGACGCCGGCTTCATCTGGCGGCCGGGCCCGCGTACCGAATTGCAGGCCCGCGCGGGGCATCGCTATGGCGGGACGACCTTCACTGGATCCCTGTCTCACCAGTTGAACAGCCATGAGGCGATCAACGCCGTCGTGTTCGACACGGTGGAGACGTTCGGCCGGCAGGTGTCGACCAATATCAGTGCGTTGCCGTCCAATGCTAACATCAATATCGATCCGCTGACGGGCAGTCTTTCGGGCTGCGTGTTCGGCGCGAACGGCGGCGGCACCTGCCTCACCGACACGCTGCAATCGATCAGCCCGAGCACCTTCCGGGCGCGCGGCGGCAACATCATCTTCGCCGGCTCGCGCGGCCTGTGGAACTACGGCATGGGCGCGGGCTACACGCATCACCGCTATTTCCTGCCGACGAGCCCGGTCAACGTCGCCTTCGCCAGCGAGGACGAGACTTACGGCGTCAGCGCGTCGATCGGGCGCCAGCTGACGCGCGTCTCGAACGTCAACGTCAGCGCCTATGCAAGCTGGTACGACAGGGACGCGGCCGCATTCCAGGAAGTGACGACGGTCGGTACGACGATCAGTTACGATCACCGCTTCATGCTCGATCGGCTGCAGCTGCTTGCGGCGCTCGGCCTCTACAACAGTAACAATGGCATCGACGACACCGCTGTTTTCTCGGCGCTCGTCGGCCTGCGCTACACGTTCTGACGCGCGGCGAGGGAGACAGACATGTACACTGATCGCTTCGGCCTTACCCGCCAGCCGTTCCAGCTCACGCCCGACGCGCATTTCTGGTTCGACAGCCGCACCCACAAAAAGGCGATGGCCTATCTCGGCTACGGCCTGGCGCAGGGTGAAGGGTTCATCGTCGTCACCGGCGAGATCGGCGCCGGCAAGTCGACCCTGGTCGCCCATCTGATGGCCAATATCGATCGCGCACGGCTCAATGCGATCAGCCTGGTTTCGACCCAGGTCGAGGGCGACGACATGCTGCGGCTGGTCGCCCAGGGGCTCGGCCTCAACACCGGTGCGGTCGAGAAGGCGCGTCTGCTCGACGCGGTCGAGCAGCAGCTCGAGGCGGACCTCAGATCCGGCAAGCGCACTTTGCTGATCGTCGACGAAGCGCAGAACCTCCCGGTCTCGGCGCTCGAAGAGCTGCGCATGCTCTCCAACTTCCAGATCGCCGGCCGAGCGCTGATCCAGTTTGTGCTGCTCGGGCAGCCGGAGTTCCGCGACAAGCTCGCGGGACCCGGGCTGGAGCAATTGCGCCAGCGGGTCATTGCCACTCATCACCTCGACGCCATGGGCGCCGACGAGGTCGCCGCCTATGTCCGCCATCGCCTGACCCTCGCCGACTGGCAGGGCAGGCCGGATTTCGACCCCGCCGCCTTCGAGGCGATCCATCGCCACAGCGGCGGCATTCCGCGCCGCGTCAACCAGCTCGCCCACCGCGTTCTGCTCGGCGCCGCGATCGACAATGCCGAGCGGATCGGCGCCCAGGATGTCGAGGCGATCGCCGCCGAGATGAACGCCGATGCGGCCAGGCCCGCGCCGCGCGAGGAGCCCGTGCTGCCGCTCCGCACGGCAAGGAGCACGCCGGTCGCGGCCAACGAGCAGGCGCCGGTTGTGACCGCTCCCGCCGTCCCGGTTCAGGATCCCGCTCTCGAGCGCCGGATCGCCGTGCTCGAGTCCCAGCTCGAGGAGCAGGAGGCGCTGCTCCGCCGCACGCTGACTTTGCTGATCGACTGGGTGGAATCGGCTCCCGAGGCGGCGTACCGGCACCACGCGGCCTAGCGCCGTGAAGAACGCCCTTTCCGTCGACGTCGAGGACTGGTTCCAGGTCGGCGCCTTCGAGCGAGTGATCGACCGGAGCGACTGGGACAGCCTGCCGCGGCGCGTCGAGCGCAACACCGACCAGGTGCTCGCACTGTTCGAGGAGGCGGGGGTCAAGGCGACTTTCTTCACCTTGGGCTGGGTCGCGGCGCGCCATCCGGCGCTGATCCGGCGAATCGCGGAGGCCGGCCATGAGGTTGCCAGCCACGGCTGGGACCACCGCCGCGTCTTTACCTTGGGCGAGGCCGCGTTCCGGGCAGATCTTGCCGAAGCACGCGCCGCGATCGAAGATGCAGCCGGCGCCAGGGTTCACGGCTATCGCGCGCCCAGCTTCTCGATCGACAGGCGAACCCCTTGGGCGCACGAAGTTCTGGCCGGCGAAGACTATGCCTATTCCTCCAGCGTCGCGCCGGTCCGCCATGATCATTATGGCTGGCGGGACGCGTCCCGTTTCGCCTGGCGGCCGGTCGCGGGCTCGCAGCTTATCGAGCTTCCGGTCACCACATTCGAGATGGCCGGGCTGCGCTTTGCGGCGGGTGGCGGCGGCTTCTTCCGCTTGCTCCCCTATGCGCTTTCGAACTGGGCGGTTTCCCGGGTCAACCGGACGGACGAGCGTCCGGCCATCTTCTATTTTCATCCCTGGGAGGTCGACCCAGGCCAGCCGCGCGTGGCCGGCGCACCATGGAAGTCGCGCCTTCGTCACTACACCAATCTTTCGGGTATGCGCCCCAAGCTTTTGAAATTGCTTCGCGCGCATTCGTGGGGACGCACCGACGAGGTGGCGGCGGCCGAGCAGGGACGGTTTCAGTGAACGCCCCCGCTCCACGCCTCGGCATCGCCGTCCGCAAGGCCGATCTGGCCGCGGAAGCCGAGCGCATCGACACCTTTGTCGCGGAGCATCCCGAGGGCACGATCTTTCACCGCCCGCAGTGGAGTCGGACGGTCGAGCGCGGCTGCGGCCAGCGCGCGCACTGTCTAATCGCCGAGCGCGGCGGCGTGCTAATCGGGCTGCTGCCGCTTACCGAGGTCCGCTCGCCCTTGTTCGGCAATGCGCTCGTCTCCGCCGGCTTCGGAACCGGCGGGGGCATCCTCGGCGACGGCGCGCAAGCGCTTGCCGAAGCCGCCTGGGCGCTCGGTTCTCCCAGCGTCGAGCTGCGCGGCGGTCCCGTCCCCCAAGGCTGGGAGGCAACGACCGGCGTCTACGCCAACTTCTCCCGAGACCTGCCCGGCGACGCCGAGGCCCTGCTCGCTGAAATCCCCAAACGACAGCGAGCGGAGGTGAAGAAGGGACTAAGCGCGTCGCTGGCCACCTCGACCGGCAGCGACCGGCGCCACCGCGACGCCCATTTCCGGGTCTATTCCGAAAGCGTACGCAACCTCGGCACGCCGGTCTTCCCCCGCGGCCTGTTCGAAGCGGCGCTCGACGAATTCGGCGACGAGGCGGACGTCGCCGTCGCCTGGCAGGACGGCCGCCCGCTCTCCGCCTTGCTCAATTTCTACTTCAAGGGCGCGGTTCAGCCTTATTGGGGCGGCGGCACCGCCGCGGCGCGCAAGGCCCGGGCCAACGATCTCGTCCAGTTCGACGTCATGCGCCGGGCGATCGCGCGGGGATGCGTCCGCGCCGATTTCGGCCGCTCGAAGATCGGCACCGGCCCTTGGTCGCGCAAGCGCATCTGGGGGTTCGACGAGACGCCGCTGACCTATGCGGCGCGCGGGGAGCAGCGCGACATGAACCCGCTTAACCCCAAATATCGCCTGCAGATCGCCGCCTGGCAGAGGCTGCCGCTATGGGCGGCGAACCGGATCGGCCCGCTCGTTTCGCGGGGGCTGGGCTGATGCGCGATATCCTGTTCCTCGCCCACCGCATCCCGTTCCCGCCGGACCGGGGCGACAAGATCCGTTCGTGGAACCTGATCAGGCATCTCGCCGGGCTGGGGCGTGTGCACCTCGCCTGCTTCGCCGACGACGAGGAAGACGCCGCGCATCTCGCCGCCTTGCGCGCCACGCTCGGGGATCGGCTCGGCGAAGCGCATGTCGAAGTACGCACGCGCTCGAAGGCAGTGGCCGGAGCGCGGGCGCTGGTCGAGGGCAGGCCGGTCTCGCTGACGCTGTTCGACAGCCCTGGCCTTCGCAGTTTCGTCGAGGCGAAGCTGGCCGATCCGGCGGTCGGCACGGTGTTCGCTTTCTCCGGCCAGATGGCGCAGTTCGTGCCCGCCAGGATCCGCCAGCGCTTCATCATGGACTTTGGCGACATGGATTCCGCCAAATTCGCCCAATATGCCGAGGAGGGCTCCCCCCCGATGCGCTGGGTCAACCGGCGCGAAGGCGAGAAGCTGTTCGCCTTCGAGCGCGCGACGGCGGCGCGCGCCGACCTCTGCACCTTCGTCAGCGAGTCCGAGGCCGCGCTATTCCGGGAGCGGACCGGGCTTGGCAACGTCCGCGCGCTTTCGAACGGCATCGACGTCGATCATTTCGATCCCTCCGCGGAGTTTCCCCGGCTCGCGTTCGACCGGCCGCTGATCCTCTTCACCGGGCAGATGGACTATGCGCCGAATGCCGAGGCGGTGAGCTGGTTCGCCCGCGAAGTGCTGCCGCTCGTCCCCGGGGCGCGGTTCGCCATTGCCGGGCGCAACCCGCCGGTCTCGGTCCGCGCGCTGGCCGGCGCGCAGGTGATCGTCACCGGCGCCGTCGCCGACATGCGCAGCTGGCTGGCCGCCGCCGACGTGGTCGTCGCGCCCCTGAAGCTTGCCCGGGGCATCCAGAACAAGGTGCTCGAAGCCATGGCGATGGCGCGGCCCGTGGTCGCCTCGCCAGCCGCTTTCGAGGGGATCGAGGCCGAGCCCGGCCGCCATCTCATCGTCGCCGAAGGCGCGGAGGCGACTGCCGAGGCGGTCAGGCGATTGCTGGCGGAGCCGGGGACATTGGGCGCGGAAGCGCGCAGCCATATGGCGCGCCATTATCGCTGGGCGGCGCGCCTCGCTCCGCTGGCGGAGATGATCGATCCCGACCGGCCGCGGAAGGTGGCGGCATGAGCACGCTCGCCCTTCGCGCCCTGGGTGGCGAGCGTTCGGCCTGGCGCACGCATCTCACCCTGCTCGGCGCGGCCGCGGCGGCGATCCTGCTGCTCTTCCGACAGGATGCGGCCGACGTGGTGGCGATCTGGTCGAATGATTCGACGTTCAACCATTGCTTCCTGATCCTGCCGATCATCGCCTGGCTGGTCGCGCAGCGCTTGCCCCAGTTGCGCGCCCTGACCCCCGCCGCGTGGTGGCCGGGCCTGCTGGCCGTGGGCTGCGGAGCATTGTCGTGGCTGGCAGGAGAGGCGAGTGGGATCGATGTCGCGCGCCATTTCGGCCTGCTGTTGATGCTCGAGGGTGCGGTCGTCGCGATCCTCGGCAAGGCGGTCGCGCGGGGACTGACCTTCCCCCTCTTCTACGCCTTGTTCCTCCTTCCGGTCGGCTCGGAGATCGTGCCGGCGATGCAGACGGTGACGGCCGAGGTCGCCGCCTTGCTGCTCTCGCTGACCAACGTGCCTGCGCATTTGCAGGGGATCTTCATCACCACGCCGACCGGCTATTTCGAGGTCGCTGAGGCGTGCGCCGGGGTCAAATTCCTGATCGCCATGGTCGCCTTCGCCGCGCTGGTCGCCAATACCTGCTACCGGTCCTGGCGGCGGCGCGCAGCATTCATCGCCGTCGCGATCGCCGTCCCGGTCCTCGCCAACGGGGTGCGCGCCTGGGGGACGATCTTCATCGCCCACCTGACCGACCTCGGCTTCGCCGCGGGCTTCGATCACGTCTTCTACGGCTTCTTCTTCTTCGCCTTCGTCATCGCTTTGGTGCTGGGCATCGGCTGGCGCTTCTTCGACCGGCGCGTCGGCGAGCCGTGGTTCGATTCCAAAGCGCTCGAGGCCGAGCCGCCGCGGCCGGCCAGGCTCGAGCTCGTCGCCGCTGCGGCGCTCGGCCTTGCGCTCGTGCCGCCCGTCTGGACGAACCTCGTCGTGGCCGCCGGCGTGGTCTCGCTGCCCGCGCAGCCGGTGATGCCCGAGGTTGCCGGCTGGCAGCGCGTCGCGGCCCGCGGCGGTATTCCCTGGCAACCGCATTTCGCGGGGGCCGACCGGATCACAGTGCAGCGCTACCGCGATGTTAACGGGCGCAGCGTCGATCTCGCCATCGCCCTGTTCGTCCGCCAGCAGGAAGGCCGGGAGCTGGTCGGCTTCGGCCAGGGCGCGACCGCGCCGAACGGGCGCTGGGCGTGGACGGCCGACGCGCCGGCACCGCCGGACGGACGCGCGGAACGGATCGCCTCGCACGGGCTGGAACGGCAGGTTGTCAGCTTCTACCGTGTCGGCGATATCGTGACCGGAAGCGGGGTGGGGGTGAAGCTCGAAACGATGAAGGTGCGGCTGCTCGGCGGCCCGCAGCGGGCGGTGGCGGTGCTCGTCTCCAGCGATTCGCGCGCGGCGATCGACGATTTCCTGCGCGCGCTCGGGCCCGTCGCGCCGCTCGCCGACCGCGCCGCGGGGCTCTAGTCATGTGCGGCATCGCCGGCCTGTTTCACCCGGACGTTCCGAAACCGGTCGATCCGGCGCGAATCGCGGCGATGACCGACGTCCTCGCCCATCGCGGCCCGGACGGCAGCGGCATCTGGACCGCACCGGGCATCGGCCTCGGCCACCGCCGCCTCTCGATCATCGACCTCAGCGACGCCGCGGCCCAGCCGATGCTGGCGGAAGGCGGGCGCCTCGCGATCAGCTACAATGGCGAGGTCTATAATTTCCGCGAGGTGCGCGCCGAACTCGAGGCAAAGGGGCATCGCTTCCGCACTGAGAGCGACACCGAGGTAATCCTCGCTGCCTGGCTGCAATGGGGTCCTGAGTGCCTCCGGCACTTCAACGGGATGTTTGCCTTCGCGCTGTACGACGCGGCCGAGGATTCGCTGTTCCTCGCCCGCGACCGGCTCGGCGTGAAGCCGCTCTTCTACGCCGAGCTTTCCGACGGCGCGCTGACCTTCGCCTCCGAGCTCAAGGGCCTGCTCGCCCACCCGCTGCTGCGCCGCGTTCCGAGCCCGCAGGGAATCGAGGATTTCCTCGCTTATGGCTACGTCCCCGACGACGCTTCGATTGTCGAAGGGGTCAGAAAGCTCCCCGCCGGTCACTATCTCCACGTCCGCCGCGGACGCCTGTTGCCGAAACCGGTGCAATGGTGGGACGTCGATTTCTCCAATCCCGTGCGCAGGCGCGCCAAGGCGCTCGAGGAGGAGCTCAACGACCGCCTCACCGCCGCCGTCCGCTCGCGCATGGTCGCCGACGTTCCGCTCGGCGCCTTCCTCTCGGGCGGGGTCGACAGCTCGGCGGTGGTCGCGTTCATGGCCGAGGCCAGCCGGGGCGCGGTCGAGACCTGCTCGATCGGCTTCGACGAGGCCGATCATGACGAGACTCACTTTGCGTCCGAAGTCGCGGCCCTGTTCGCCACCAATCACCGCTCGCGCATTGTCGCCTCAGACGATTTCGGCCTGATCGACACGCTCGCCGATGCGTTTGACGAGCCGTTCGCGGACGCTTCGGCGCTGGCCACCTATCGCGTCTCCGAGCTAGCGGTGGAGAAGGTCAAGGTGGCGCTTTCGGGGGACGGTGCCGATGAGGCGTTCGCCGGTTATCGCCGCTACCGGATGTTCATGGCCGAGGAGCGGGCGCGGGCGATGCTCCCCGGGCCGCTCGGCCGCGCCGCGGGTGCGCTCGGCGGCATCTACCCCAAGCTCGACTGGGCGCCGCGTTACCTGCGCGCCAAGACCACTCTGCAGGCTTTGGGGCAGGGGAGCGGCGAGGCCTATGCCCAGGCCGTCGGCGTCACCCCGCCGCTGCTCCGCCGCCGGATCTTCACCGCCAACCTTCACGGGCACGATGCCGAGGAGCGCTATGCCGCCGCGATGCGGGGCGCGCCGGCGAACGACGCCCTGTCGCGTGCGCAATATGCCGATCTCAAGATCTGGCTGCCCGGGGACATTCTGACCAAGGTCGACCGCACGTCGATGGCGGTAAGCCTCGAGGCGCGCGAGCCTCTGCTTGATCACCGCCTGGTCGAATTCGCGGCCAGCCTGCCCGCGAATATGCGGCTGCGCGGAGGGACCGGCAAATGGCTGTTGAAGCGCGCGCTCGGCGGGCGTCTGCCGAACCACATCCTGCATCGCCGCAAGATGGGCTTCGTCACGCCGGTTTCAGCTTGGTTCCGCGGCCCGCTGGCGGCCGAAGCCGCCGCGATCTCGCGCAGCGCCGCCTTCGCCGAGACCGGCTGGTTCGACCCCGAAGCGATCGCCCGCATCGCCGAGGCGCACCGCTCAGGCCGCGCCGATCATGGTCGGCTGCTATGGCAATTGCTGATGCTGGAAAAGTCGTTGCGGCGCCTGTTCGGCTTCGGCGCGTCGCTCACTGCTCGCCCGGATAGAGCGCCTCGACAAAGTAGAGCCCGTCGGGCGGCGCGTTGAAGCCCAGCGCGGCGCGATCCCTCGCCTCCAGCGCCGCCTTCAGATCCGCCTTCGTCCATTTCCCGCGCCCGACCAGCTCCAGGCAGCCGACCATCGAGCGCACCTGATGGTGGAGGAAGCTGCGCGCCGCCGCCTCGATCTCGATCGTCTCGCCGAGCCGGCGGACGGTCAGCCGGTCGAGCGTCTTGACCGGGCTGTCGGACTGGCACTGGGCCGAGCGGAAGGTGTTGAAATCGTGCCGCCCGACCAGAACCTGCGCCGCGCGGTTCATCGCGTCGGCATGGAGCACGACCGGGACCCGCCAAGCGCGTCCTGTTTCCAGCGCCAGCGGCGCCCGGCGGTTGGCGATGCGGTAGACGTAGCGGCGGCCGATGCACGAGAAGCGCGCGTGGAAATCCGGCTCGGCCTCGCGTGCCGAGAGGATGGCGACGGGGAGGGGGCGCAGTTTGGCGTTGGTGCCGTCGGCAAGGCGGTGAGCACTGATCGGCTTGTCGATGTCGACATGGGCGGTCATCGCCAGAGCATGGACGCCCGCGTCGGTGCGCCCGGCGGCGTGGAGCGTCACTTTCTCGTGGGTGATGGCTTCGATCGCCTCCTCGATCGCCTGCTGCACCGAGGGGCCGTGGGCCTGGCGCTGCCAGCCCATGAACGGCCGCCCATCATATTCGACGATGAGCCGAAAGCGCGTCACGCCAGGCTGGCGCCGGGAGGAATGGGAAAGCCGCGCAGCAGCTCCGCCGGAGTCATCGCCGCACGCCCGGCGCGCTGGACGAGCGTTGGGATGATCGAGCCGGCGCCGCAGGCAATGGAGAGGTCGGCGCCGAGCACCTCCCCCTGACTTCCTTCCAGTTCTGAAATAGCGGTCGCAAGTATCTTGATTCGTTCGCCTTCATATTCGAAAAATGCACCGGGAGCGGGATTGAACGCGCGCACCTGCCGCTCCACCTCACTCGCCGTCCGGCTGAAATCGAGCCGCGCCTCCTCCTTGCCGATCTTGGGGGCGTAGGTGGCCTTCGAATCGTCCTGCGGCACGCGGCCGACCTCGGGAAGCAGATCCAGCACGCGCCGCATGAGGATCGCGCCCGTCTGGGCGAGCTCGGCGGTCAGTTCGCCGGCCGTCTTGCCGGCCACTCCGGCGGGCAGAACGCCCATCATCGGGCCGGTATCGAGCCCCTTTTCCATCTGCATGATGGTGACCCCGGTGAGCCCGTCGCCGGCGAGGATCGCGCGCTGGATCGGCGCAGCCCCGCGCCAGCGAGGCAGGATGGAGGCGTGGACGTTGAGGCAGCCGTGGCATGGAGCCGCGAGAATCGGCTCGGGCAGGATCAGCCCGTAGGCGGCGACCACGGCCGCATCGAGGCCCAGCGCGATGAACGCCTCCTGCTCCTCCGCGCCCATGAGCGAGGCCGGTGTCCGGACCTCGATCCCGGCCTCTTCGGCCCGCCGCTGGACGGGGGAGGGCGCGAGCGCCTTGCCCCGGCCCGCCGGACGCGGCGGCTGGGTGTAGACGGCGGCGATGTCGTGTCCCGCCCCGATCAGCAGATCGAGCGTCGGCACGGCGAATTCGGGAGTTCCCATGAAGGCGATGCGCATAACCCTTTCATTGCGGGGAGCGGCGCGACGAAGCAATCCAGTTCTGCGCCGGATTGCTTCGCTTCGCGCGCAATGACAGAGGAGGGACATGGCATCGCAGGAGATCGAAGCGCTGACGCAGGCGCTGGCGCGGCTTCCCGGGCTCGGGCCGCGCTCGGCGCGCCGGGCGGTGCTGCACCTGATGAAGAAGCGTGAGACGGCGCTCCAGCCGCTGCTGCGCGCATTGGACGCGGTCAGCGACCGGCTCTCCGTCTGCGGTACCTGCGGCAATGTCGACACGACCGATCCCTGCGCGGTTTGCGCCGATCCCAGGCGCGACGCGCGGCTGCTCTGCGTGGTCGAGGAGGTGTCGGACCTGTGGGCGCTCGATCGCTCGCGCCTGTTTCCGGGCCGATTCCACGTCCTGGGCGGGCGCCTTTCGGCGCTGGAAGGCGTGCGGCCCGAGGATCTCGGTATCGACCGGCTCGTCGGCCGCGTCGCGGCGGGCGGCATCGACGAAGTGGTGCTGGCGATGAACGCGACGCTCGAGGGGCAGACCACGGCCCATTATCTCGCCGAGCGGCTCGAGCGCTTTCCGATCCGACTCACCCAGCTCGCCCACGGCCTGCCCGTTGGCGGTGAGCTCGACTATCTCGACGAAGGCACGCTGGCGCAGGCCCTCAGGGCGCGCCGTCCTGTCGCCTAGCGCGGCGGGAAGGTTGAAGAATCGCGCCTCTCCGCCTATTTTCGCGCCATGGCACTTCTCCCCATCATCGAGGTCCCGGACCCTCGCCTGAAGCAGATCTCCACACCTGTCGATGCGGTGACCGACGAGACACGCAAGCTGATCGCCGACATGTTCGAAACGATGTACGCGGCGCCGGGCATCGGCCTCGCCGCGATTCAGGTCGGCGTGCCCAAGCGCCTGCTGGTGATCGACCTGCAGGAGCCGGAAGAGGAGGGCGGCGAGCCGGTCAAGGACCCGCGCGTCTTCATCAACCCGGAGATCCTCGATCATTCCGAGGTCGAGGTGCCTTATACCGAGGGCTGCCTCTCGGTGCCCGACCAATATGCCGAGATCGACCGCCCGGACCGCATCC
>Ga0190266_10000028_pt1 | contig 22592 bp, 20 predicted proteins | sample Popmic220T_FD_132448 | JGI IMG/M metagenome (GOLD analysis project Ga0190266, IMG submission 132448) | Populus adjacent soil microbial communities from riparian zone of Indian Creek, Utah, USA - 220 T | ecosystem: Environmental > Terrestrial > Soil > Riparian zone | place: USA: Utah | collected...
CAGCAGCGCGTTGAACGCGGCCGCCAGGATCTCGAATCGCCGGTATCCGAAGGTCCGGGTGTCGTCGGCCGGACGCTGGCCGATCCTGACCGCCGCGAGCGCGATGGCGAGCGCCGCGGCGTCGGTGAACATATGGGCCGCGTCCGACAGCAAAGCGAGGCTGTTGAACACATAGGCGCCCACCAGTTCTGCGATCAGGAAGGTCGCGGTCAGCGCGAGCGTGATCGCCAGCATCCTGCTGTTCGCGCCGGCCGCGTGATTGTGGGCATGGCCCTTATCGTCGTGGCCCGAGCTCATCTTTTCTTCTCCTTCTTGTCGTCGGCATGCCGGTCCGCGGGGTCGGTGGAGGTCGGGGCGCCACCCGTCGGCGCGTTCAGCCATTGGTCGGCGTCTGCCCGCCGTGACGGCTCGAAGAAGCGGACCTCGCCGACAAGTCCCGTTCCCGCGGCTTTTGCGCCCCAGTCCTTCCATCGCGCCTCGCCGACGATGGCGATGCGGGCGATCGGATGCGGTCCCCTATGGTCGAGCTTCAGTCCCTCGAGCAGCCGGTCGAGGCTCCAGCTTTCGAAGCGTGGCCCGAGCCGAATGAGCATCCTGACCGGCGCGGCGCGGCCGTTGGCGAACCATTCGAGCCGGGTCACCAGCTCAAAATAGTCCTCGGTCGTGAGCTGGCCGTCCGCATCGACCAGCAGCAGCCCGCCATCAGCGTCACTGACAGTCAGCACGGATTGTCTCCCTCAAAGGATGCCTGAACCCGCTCATTTGGCCGGCATCGTCCGGCCGAACACATCCTCGTCCTGATATTCGCCAGGCACGTGCCGTTTGCGGCGGATGCGCAGCAGCAGATGGCTGATCGCGGGCAGCACGAAGAGGGTCAGCAAAGTGGCGACGATCAGGCCGGCGATGACCACGATCGCCAACGGCTTCTGGACCTCGGCGCCGCGGCCGGTCGCGACCGCCATCGGGATAAACCCGATCGCGGGGACGATGCCGGTGATCATGACCGCGCGGACACGCTCCATCAATCCTTCGGCGACGGCGGTGTCGACCGCCACGCCGTCGTCGATCCGTTGTCGGATGCTGGACATGACGACCAGGCCGTTGAGGACGGTGACGCCGGACAGGACGATGAACCCCACCGCCGCCGAGATCGAGAAAGACTGCCCGGAGAGCGCGAGCCCGAAGACGCCGCCGGCAAGGCCGAGCGGCACCGCCGAATAGACGGCAAGGGCGGACGACACGCTGCGCAGCGCCATGAACAAGAGCCCGAAGATCAGGACGAACACGACCGGGATCACCAGCGACAGCCGAGCGGAGGCCGCCTGCAGATTCTCGAACTGGCCGCCCCACTGGATAAACACGCCCGGCGGAAGCTGAACCTCCCGGGCGACGCGCTCCTGAGCCTCGGTCACATAGGAGCCAAGGTCGCGGCCGCGGACATTGGCCTGGACGACGACGCGGCGCTGTCCATTCTCTCGGCTGACCTGGTTGACGCCTTCCGAGAATTGGAACCGGGCAAGCTCGCGCAGCGGCACAGAATGGCGCGGCCCGCTACCGCTTTCCGGCAGCATCACCGGCAAGGCCCCGACCGCGTCGAGATCGTTGCGCGTCGCATTGGCGAGGCGGACGACGATGTTGAAGCGGCGGTCGCCTTCGAAGACCAGTCCCGATTCCCGGCCGCCAAGCGCCGCCGAGACGGTATCGCTGACATCGCCGACCGACAGGCCATAACGCGAGATGGCGTCGCGGTTGAACTGGACGTCGAGCGTCGGGAATCCCGCCGTCTGCTCGACCCGCAGGTCCGCAGTTCCATCGACTCCGTTCAGCACGGTCGCGATGCGCCGCGACACCTGCTCGAGCTGTTCGAGATTGTCGCCGAACACCTTGACCGCAAGGTCGCCGCGCACGCCCGCAATGAGCTCGTTGAAGCGCATCTCGATAGGCTGGCTGACCTCGAACGCATTGCCGGTCAGCGTCGCCATGCGCTGTTCGATCCGCTCGACGATTTGTTCCTTGGAGGTGACGCCGGCGGGCCATTGGTCGCTCGGTCTGAGGATCACGAACGCATCGGAGGCATTTTGCGGCATCGGGTCGGTCGCGACCTCGGCCGTGCCGGTCTTCGAATAGACATAGGCGACTTCCGGCAGCGACGAGATGGCCCGCTCGACGCGCCTCTGCATGTCGAGCGATTGTTCGAGCGAGGTCGACGGAATGCGGATCGCCTGCATCGCGAGATCGCCCTCGTCGAGCTGCGGGATGAACTCGCGGCCGAGCGTGGTGAACAGGAGGCCGGCCAGGACGAACGTCCCAAGCCCGGCACCGATCCAGGGCCAGGGCCGGGCGATCACCCGCTTGAGGACCGGTTCATATTTCTCCTTGGTCCACGCGATGACCCTTACCTCTTTCTCCGACACCTTGCCGCGGATCAGGACCGCCACCATCGCCGGAACGAAGGTCAGAGAGAGAATGAAGGCGCCGACGAGTGCGAACATCACGGTCACCGCCATGGGCGTGAACATCTTGCCCTCGACCCCGCTGAAGGTGAGCAGGGGCGCGAAGACGAGGAGGATGATGGCCTGGCCGTAAATGGTGGGCCGCACCATTTCCTTCGACGCTTCGAACACTTCGTGCAGACGTTCGGATACGTTCAGCAGCCGGCCTTCATGATGTTGGCGTTCCGCCAGTCGCCTGAGGCAATTTTCGATAATGATGATCGAGCCGTCGACGATGAGGCCGAAATCGAGCGCGCCGAGGCTCATCAGATTGCCCGACACGCCGTAATAATTCATCCCGATCGCCATCATCAGGAAGGACAGAGGGATGACGAGCGCGGCGATCAGGGCCGCGCGGATGTTGCCGAGCAGCCAGAACAGGGAGGCGATCACCAGCAACGCGCCGATGACCAGATTCTCCTCGACCGTCGAGATGGTGGCCTCGACCAGAGCCGAGCGATCATAGACCGTCGTCACCTTGACGCCGGGTGGAAGCGAGCGGGAGACTTCGGTCAGGCGCTCGGAGACCGCGTTGGCGACGATGCGGCTGTTGCCGCCGGCAAGCATGAGCGCGGTGCCGATCACGACCTCGCGCCCGTTCATCGAAGCGGCGCCGGTGCGAAGCTCGCCGCCCACCGTCACATTGGCGACATTGCCGACCGTGATCGGGATGCCGCCGCGATTGGCGACGGTCGTTCGGGCAATCTCGTCGACATGGCGGATGCGGGCATCGGCCCTGACCAGGAAAGCCTCGCCGCCGCGCTCGACGAAATTGGCGCCGACCGAAATGTTGGCGCGCTCGAGCGCGCTGGCCAGCTCAGAAAAAGAGATGCCGTAGGCGGCCAGCCTGTCGGGATTGGGTTGGACCACGAATTGCTTCTCATAGCCGCCGATCGAATCGACCCCGGCGATATTCTCCACCGTCCGCAATTGCGGCCGCACGACCCAATCCTGGATGGTCCGCAAATAAGCGAGGCGCGCGACCGGGTCGGTCAGACGCTCGCCTTCGGGGGTGAGATAGGACCCGTCCGGCTGGGGGCCGGGCCGCCCGGCCACGCGAGGCGCGTTCGGGTCGTAATCGACCGACCACATCAGCACTTCGCCGAGACCGGTCGAGACCGGCCCCATTTGCGGCTCGGCGCCTTCGGGCAGATTCTCGCGCGCCTGCGCAAGGCGCTCGGCGACCTGCTGGCGCGCGAAATAGATGTCGACGCCTTCGTCGAACACCGCCGTCACCTGGCTGAAGCCGTTGCGCGAGATCGAGCGCGTATGGTCGAGGCCCGGAATGCCGGCGAGCGTCGTCTCGATCGGGAAGGTGACTAGCCGCTCCATGTCGAGCGGGCCGTAGGCGGGCGCCGAAATGTTGACCTGAACCTGCTTGTTGGTGATGTCCGGGACCGCGTCGATCGGCAGGCGGAAGAGCTGGTAGGCGCCTAAAGCGGCGACGACGAGCGTCATTGCGATGACCGCCCAGCGGAAGCGAATGGCGGCGTCGAGAATGCGGCTAATCATGGCGAACTGATCCTGAGGCCGCTCCAATGTGCGGCGCTGAAAGGGAAAGCGGGGTGCGAGGGCTCAATGTTCGGCCTCGCTCGCACCGAGCTGCGACTTGAGCACGAAGGCGCCCTGGGTCACGACGTTGAGGCCGGGGCGAAGGCCTTCGAGGATCTCGATCCTGCCGCCGCTGCGCTGGCCGACCGTCACCGGGACCGCCTGGAAGCCGCCATTGACCTGCACGAAGACCATGTCGCGGCCGCCGATCTGCTGAACGGCTTCCTCGGGCAGCACGATCACCTGCGGCCCGTTGGTGCGCGGCATGATCCGTGCGCGCACGGCCTGGCCCTGGGCGAGGCCGGCCGGGATGCCGATCGGCTGGAGGACGACCGTGGCGGCGCGACTTTCCAGATTGAGCGACGGCGTCGACGACCTGACGACCGCGTCGACGGTGCCGCCGTCGAGCAATTCGATGACCGCGCGGTCGCCGGGCCGGATCCGCTGGGCGTCGGGCGCGGGCACGGCGGCCTCGATCTGGATGCTTCGGGGATCGGAGACGTTGAACAGCTCCGCGCCCGCCGACACGTAAGCGCCCAATTGGGTGTCGACCTCGGTGATCCGGCCGCCGATCGGGCTGGTGACCGCAAGGTAGCGCCCGCCGCCGGTGACGCCCGCGGTGCGCACCGCGGCCTGGGCCCGCTGCAGCTCGGCCTCGGCTTCGCCGCGGACCGCGTCGGCCGCCTCGAGATCCTGGCGCGCGGTGATGCGCGCGTTGAACAGACGTCGTTCGCGCGCCGCGGCGGCCCGCGCCGCAATCGCGCGCGCGGACGCTGCATGAAGCTGCGCGACGAATCCGGCCGCCTCACGGCTTTCCATCAAGGCGACGGTCTCGCCCGCCGCCACGACGTCGCCGAGGCGCTTGTTGATCCTGACGACCGTGCCGTCCGCGCGCGCGGTCAGCAAGGCGCGCCCTTCGGGCGGCGCGGCCACGGTCGCCTGCGCGATGATCTCGGCGCTCAGCGAGCCGGCCTCGATCCGGGTCATGCGAACGCCGCTCGCGCCGAGACGGGCCGGGGACATCGGCAGGAAACCTTCCCGGCCGCCTTCCGCATGGTCCTCGGCCGGCGCTGGCGCCGCGGCCGGCGGCGCGTCGGACATATAGCGGCCGATCATGATGCCGCCGCCGGTCAGGGCGACGGCGCCAACGGCGCCGAGCAGGAGATTGCGGCGGCCGCGAAGCCGTTCGGCGATTTGCATTTCGGAGATCCTCATTGTGCGGCGACCCGGCCGAGCTCGGCCGTCGCGAGGGCAAGGGCGAGGCGGGCGTCGATCAGCGCCGCCTCGGCGGAGGTGTAGGCATTCTGCGCGTCGAGCAGCTCGAGCAGGCTCGCGCGGCCCTCGCGATAGGATTGCTGGGTGAGCCGCAGTCCTTCGAAGGCTTCGGGGATTGCCGAGCCTTCGAGCGCCTGCACGCGCGCCTGCGCGGATTCCACCGCGGCGATGGCGTTCGCCGCCCTCACCGTGACGGTTGCAAGAACGCTCGCCCGTCTGGCCTCGGCGGCAGTCACATTCGCGCGCGCGGCCGAGATATTGCCCTGATTGCGGTCGAACACCGGGATCGGCATCGAGATGCCGCCGACCAAAGCGACGTCGCCCGAGCCGCGGAATTGGCGCACCCCGATCCCCACGGCGGGGTCGAGATTGCGGGCGGCAAGCTGCGCCCGGAGCTCCGCTTCGGCGCTGAGCCCCTCGGTCTCCGCCAGGCGCACGTCGAGACTCCGCTCGGGATCGATCGTCCGCGGCTGGAGGTCGAGAAGATTGCCGGCGACGCTGTCGGGCGCGGTCGTGACGCCGAAAAGCGAGGCCAGGGTGCGACGCGAAGCCGCTTCCTCGGCCCGGGCGGCGAGCAGCTCCGCGGCGGCCCGCGCCGCGGCGGAGCGCGCGCGAATTGCGCGGAGCGGCGGGTCGCGGCCGGCGTCGACGAGCTGCCCCGCTATGCGGGCCAGCTCTCGCGCGCGCTGGTCATTGTCCACGGCGAGGCGCAGCCGGTCGCGGCCGCTGATCGCCCGAGCGAATTGTTCACGCACCTGCTGGGCAAGGTCCGCCCGCATGATCTGCAAGCGCAATTGCGCGGCGGCAAGCTCTGCCCGCGCGACGCCGACACGGGCCCGGCGGCGGCCGCCGAGGTCGAGCCGCTGATTGAGGGCGACGGTCGTTTCCAGCCCGCGCGTGCCGTTATATTCGCCGGTGCCGGCGAAATTCTCGACCTCGACGCTGAGTTCCGGATTGATCCGGAAGCCGGACTGACGAAGGCGCCCTTCGGCAGCCGCGACCGCGGCGCGCGACGCGACGATCGCGGGCGAACGGGCTTCGGCCTCCTCGAGCGCCTGCCCGAGCGTGAGATTGGCCGGCAGCGGACCGTCGCGCGGCACCAGAAGCGGCAAGCCAGGTTGCGGAAGGGGTGCCGGAGGCCCCATCGGCTCCCTGACGATCGGGGTGCCGACGCGGGGCGTCGCCAGCGTCGCGACCTGTGCGTAAGCCGCCGGCCCGAAAGCCGCGACCGTCGCCGCGGCGGACGCCGCGACAAATATTCGAATCATGTTGTGGAAACTCCTGACGATACGACAGGCCCGCGCGGCTCAGGGCCGGCGGGCAGAGGCGCAGCTGTCAGGCGATCGGGGGTCTCAGCGTGGCGCCGGGCGGCGCTTCGGGCAGCCCCTGGGACGCGCGCATCGCGACAAGGGCCTTGCTGACCGGCTCCGACGGCACGGGGGACAATTCAGCCGGAAGGCTGATATTGTCGGCGTGGCAGGCCGCATGGTGATGCGGAACCGGCTGGTGCTCGTCGGCGGGCACCTGGTCGCGGTCGCCCTCGAAATGCGCCGCGGCTTCGACGGTCACCGGCCCGACCTGCTCCGCGGCATGCGCGGCGCTGCCCGACCAGAGGGTCAGCGCGATCATCAAGCACGCAAAGAAGGGGACGAGCCGTCGCATTGGGCGGCCCCTTAGCAGCCAATGGTTCGCGTGGGGAAGGCGCAATCTCACGACCGGGCCTCGGTCGCTGTCGCGCTCAGCTCGCCGAGCGCCTGTGCGACGATCTGTATCCCGCCGGTAATCGCCAGGGTCGCCATGATGGCGGCGACGATGAGATCGGGCCAGGCCGAGCCCGTTCCGAGCACACCGGCCGCGGCGACCATCACGGCGACATTGCCGATCGCGTCGTTGCGCGAGCAAATCCAGACCGAGCGCATGTTGGAATCCCCGTTGCGGAATCGATAGAGCATCAGTGCGACACCGGCATTCGCGATGAGCGCGACGATTCCGACTATTCCCATGATTTCCGGCCGCGGCGAGGAGGCGCCGAAAGCCGACCAGAGCGCGGAGGCGGCGACATAGAGTCCGAAGAGCGTGATCGTGATACCCTTCACCAACGCGGCGCGGGCGCGCCAGGCCAGCGCCAGCCCGGCGACACCGAGGCTGATCGCGTAATTGGCGGAATCGCCGAGGAAGTCGAGCGCGTCGGCCTGCAGCGCCTTGGAATCTCCGGCCAGCCCCGCGACGATCTCGACCGCGAACATGAGGATATTGACGCCGAGCGCGACCCACAACGCGCGGCGCCAGCGCGGATCGGCGAGGGCGGGCGAAACGCCGGGTTCACAGCAGGATTGGCTCACCGAAGTCCTCGAAAATGTCGGGCAGGCGCTTATATGCACCCTGTAGCCGCTACAGGGTCAAGGGCCGATACGATGGGACTCAAGATTGGCGCGCTGGCGCGCGCGACCGGAACGACGCCGGAGACAATCCGCTATTATGAGCGGACCGGGCTGCTGCCGAAGCCCGCGCGGACCGACGGCAATTACCGCGACTTTTCCGCGGAGCATCTACGGCGGCTGAGCTTCATCCGGCATGCCCGCGGCCTCGGCTTCGATATCGCGGACATCAGGTCGCTCGCCGCCCTGGCCGACGATCCCGACCAGGATTGCGCCCAAGCGGACCGGATCGCGAGCGGCCATCTGGACGCCGTCGAACGAAAAATCGAACAGCTCGCTCGCCTGAGAAACGAATTGCGGCACATGGTCGCGCAATGCCGCGGCGGCAGCGTGGCGACTTGCCGCATCCTGCACGTCCTGTCCGACCACGACCTTTGCACGGAGGAGCATAGCTAGCTGCCGCCCCCGGTCGCCGGCACAGCGATCGCTCCGGCTCCGGTCAATCGCCTCGTGCCGAGCAGCTTGTAGATGGCCGGAAGCACGAACAGCGAAAGGAGGGGCGCGGTGATCATGCCGCCGATCATCGGCGCGGCGAGGCGCTGCATGACCTCGGAGCCGGTGCCGTGCCCGATCAGGAGTGGGAACAGGCCGGCGAGGATGACCGCCACGGTCATCGCCTTTGGACGGACGCGCAGGACGCCGCCTTCGATCAGCGCCTGATCGAGATCGTCAGCGTTGGCGAGCCTGTTCTCCTTCTCCCGCTCCCCGATCGCGCGGTCCAGGTAGACGAGCATGACCACGCCGAACTCCGCGGCGAGACCGGCCAGCGCGATGAAGCCGACGGCGGTGGCGATCGAGAGATTGTGGCCGAGCAGGAAGATCAGCCAGACGCCGCCGACCAGCGCGAACGGCAGGGTCAGCAGGATGATCAGCGGCTGGCGGACGCGGCGGAAGGCAAGGAACAGCAAGAGGAAGATGATCGCGATCGTCGCCGGCACGACCCATTTCAGGCGTTCGCCGGCCCGCTGCGCATATTCGAACTGTCCCGACCAGGCGATCGAGTAACCGGGTGGCAGATGCACCGATTGCGCCACCCGTGCGCGCGCCTCGTTCACGAAGCCGACCAGGTCGCGCCCGCGGACGTCGACATAGACCCATAGAGACGGGCGGCCGTTTTCGCTCTTGATCATCGTCGGGCCGCCGGCGACGCGGATCCGCGCCACGGCGGACAGCGGCACGATCGCGCCGCCCGGCGCGACGATCGGAAGCCGGCCCAGGGCGTCCACGCTGTCGCGCGTCTCGCGCGGGAAGCGGACGTTGATCGGGAAACGGGCAAGGCCCTCGATCTTCTCCCCGACCGGGGTTCCGCCGACCGCGACCGCCGCGGTCTGCTGGACGTCCGCGATCGACAGGCCGTAGCGGGCGGCCGCGAGCCGGTCGACCTCGATGTCGATATAGCGGCCGCCCGACAGCCGGTCGGACACCGCCGACACCGTTCCAGGCACCGGCCGCACCGCGCGCTCGATTTCCTCGCCGAGCCGCTGCAGGGTCGCCAGGTCCGGGCCGGATATCTTGACCCCCACCGGACTCTTGATGCCGGTCGCCAGCATGTCGATCCGGTTGCGGATCGGCTGCACGAACACATTGGCCAGCCCCGGAATACGCAGCCTGGCGTCGAGCTCCTCGATGATCCGCTCCGTGGTCATCCCGGGCCGCCATTGCGCGCGCGGGCGCAGCTGGATCGTCGTCTCGAACATCTCGAGCGGCGCCGGGTCGGTCGCGGTATCGGCCCTTCCCGCCTTGCCGAACACGGTCAGCACCTCGGGTACGGTCATGATGATCCGGTCGCTGACCTGCAGCAGCTGCGAGGCGTCGGCCGCCGAAAGGCTCGGCAATGCGGTCGGCATGTAGAGCAGATCGCCTTCGTCGAGCGGCGGCATGAACTCGGCGCCCAGCCGGCTGAGCGGCAAGGCCGTCAGGGCGAGCGCGAGGCCGGCGATGAGGAGCGTAAGCTTCGGCCATCTGAGCACCCAGCCGAGCGCCGGCCGATAGGCGGCGATCAGCGCCCGGTTGACCGGGTTCGCTGTCTCTGGACGGATCCGCCCCTTGATGAACATCAGCATCAGCACCGGCACGATCGTCACCGACAGCCCAGCCGCGGCGGCCATCGCATAGGTCTTGGTGAGCGCCAGCGGCCTGAACAGCCGCCCTTCCTGGGCCTCGAGCGTGAAGATGGGAAGGAAGGACAAGGTGATGATGAGCAGCGAGAAGAATAACGCAGGCCCGACCTCGACGGCAGCCTCGAGGATCAGCGCGCGACGCCGCGGATCGGAGATTTCGCCCTCCTCGTCGCGCGCGTGCTCGAGCTTCTTGTGCGCGTTCTCGACCATGACGATCGCCGCGTCGACCATCGCGCCGATCGCGATGGCGATGCCGCCAAGCGACATGATGTTGGCGTTGACCCCCTGGAGACGCATGACGATGAACGCCGCCAGCACGCCGAGCGGCAGCGTCAGGATCGCGACCAGGGACGAGCGGATGTGCAGCAGGAACAGCGCCGTCACCAGCGCGACGACCAGAAACTCCTCGGCAAGCTTCTCCCAGAGGTTCGAGACGGCACGCTCGATCAGGCTGGACCGGTCGTAGACGGTCACCACCTCGACCCCCGGCGGCAGGCTTGCCCGAAGCTCCGCCAGCCGCGCCTTGACCGCGTCGATGACGGCCAGCGTATCGGCGCCCTGCCGGACGACGATCACGCCGCCGACCGCTTCGCCTTCGCCGTTCAGCTCGGTTATGCCGCGCCGGAAATCCGGCGCCAGCTGCACCCGCGCCACGTCGCCGACCGTGATGGGCGTGCCGCCGGTGCCGACCGCGAGCGGGATCGCCCGGAACTCCGCCAGCGTCTGCAGATAGCCGCCGACCCGGATCATATATTCCGCGCCGCTCTGCTCGACCGCCGAGCCGCCGGCGGCGCGATTGGCGTTGCGGATCGCCTCGATGACCTGGCCGACCGGGATCCGGTAGAGCTGCAGCCGCTGGGGGTCGAGCTGGACCTGGTAGGAGCGCACCATCCCGCCCATGCTCGCCACCTCGGCGACCCCGTCGATCTCCTTGAGCTGGAAGCGCAGGAACCAGTCCTGGAGGGCGCGCAGCTGGCCCAGATCGTGGCGCCCGGTTCGATCGATCAGCGCATATTGAAAGGCCCAGCCGACCCCGGTCGCGTCCGGCCCGAGGGTCGGCGTCACCCCCTGCGGCAGCCGTCCGCTGGCCTGGCTCAGATATTCGAGGGTGCGCGAGCGCGCCCAGTAGAGGTCGGTGCCGTCCTCGAAGATCACGGTGACGAAGCTGTCGCCGAAGGTCGAGAAGGCCCGCACCGCCTTCACCCGCGGCGCCGACTGCATGGTCGTGGCCAGCGGATAGGTGACCTGGCTCTCGACGATGTCGGGCGACTGGCCGGGATAGGAGGTGCGGATGATCACCTGGACGTCCGAAAGGTCCGGAATCGCGTCGAGCGGCATGCGCATGACGGCGAAGATCCCGCTGATCGCGAGGAAGGCGGCGCCGAGCAGGACGAGGAAGCGGTTGGCCGCCGACCAGCGGATGAGCCCGGCGATCATCGCGCGGCGCCGCCGCCGGCGGGGCTTCCCGGCCGCGGCGCGGCGGCGCGGTTCAACCGCTCCATGGTCCCGGTGAGCGAGGCTTCCGAATCGATCAGGAACTGGCCGGAAGCGACCACTTCGTCGCCGGGCGCGAGCCCGGACAATATCTGGGTCCATTCGCCGGCCTCGCGGCCGGTCGCCACGGCGACCGGAAGGAAGCCGCCGTTCCGCCGCACCACGACGACCTTGCGGCGGCCGGTGTCGATCACCGCTTCGGAAGGGACGACCAGCGCCGTGCCGCCGGTGCCCAGAATCTGGACGTTGGCGAACATGCCCTGGCGCAGCCGCCCGCCCGGATTGGCGAGCGTCACCCGCACCCGCGCGGTCCGCGCCTGCGGATCGAGCGTCGGGAAGATATAGTCGACCCGGCCCTCCCGCGTCTCGTTCGGGAAGGCGGCGAAGGTGACCCGCACCGGCAGGCCCGCTCGGATGTCGCCCAATGCGGCCTCCGGCACTTCGGCGACGACGAGCACGCGCGAGAGGCCGGCGATGGTCACGATCGACTGGCCCGGGCTGACCTGGGCGCCCGGGCGGGCGCCGATCCTGGAGACGATGCCCGAGGCCGGCGCGAACACCGCATAAGCCCGCTGCGGCGCGCCGCCGCGGTCGAGCCGCTGGATCGCTGCGGCGGGCAGGCCGAGCAGGCGCAGCCGATTGCGTGCCGCCTCGCCCAGCCCCGGGGTGATCGCCGAGCGCCCGATCCGGCGGAGCGCCGCATATTCATGCTGGGCGCCGAGCAGCTCCGGCGAATAGACGGTGGCGATGCGGCTGCCCCGGGCGACCGGCTCGCCCTCGGCACGGACGGCGAGCGATTCGACGAAGCCCGGGGTCAGCGTCTGCACCTCGGCGATCAGGCGCTCGTCGAGCTCGACCCGGCCGACCGCGGTCACCGACGGCGCGATATCGCGCATCTCAGCCCGCACGACCCTTATGCCGAGATTCTGGATCATCGCCGGCGACACGCGCACGCCCGCTTCGGCCTCGTCCGCATATCTGGGGATGAGGTCCATGTTCATCGACGACTTGCCGGGCCCCGGATAGCGTTCCTGCGGCACCATCGGGTCGTACCAGTAGAGGATGCGGCGTCCCGAGGCGTCGGTGGAGGCCGCCCCCCCTTCCCGCCCGGCGAGCCAATAGCCCACCAGCCCGGAAACGAGCGTGAGAGCGAGCGCGGCGGCGATGGCGATGAGGTTGCGGCGACTGAGGCCGCGACTGGTGATGAGCGTCGTTCGGGTCATTGGTCGGCCTCCCCGGAAAGATAGATGAGCTCGGCCGCGGCGCGGGCGCGCCTGCCCTGCTGGGCGAGCGACTGGAGGTGCGCCTCGACATAGCGCCGCACGATGTTGAGCGGCAGCTCGAGGCTCCCCTGCCCTCCCGCATAGCGCGCCTCCGCGGCCTCGAACGAGGCTTCGAGCGACGGGATCGCCTGATCCCGCAGGATGGCGAGTTGCGCTTCGGCGCTCCGATAATCGGCCAAGGCGGCGAGATAGGCGCTGCCGATCTGCCGGCGCACGCCTTCCGCGCGAAGCCTTGCGGCATCGGCGCGCTCCGAGGCTTCGGCGATCCGCCGGTCCTGCAGCCGGCCCCGGTTGATCTGCAGCGGGATCGTGACCTGCAGGCTCACCATGTCGCCATATTCGGGCCGCCAGCCATACATGACCTGCCAGCTGAGATTGGGCCGGCGCGCGGCGCGCGCCGCGTCGACCTGGCGAAGCGCCGCCTGCTCCTGCGCCTCGGCGACGCGCACATGCGGGTGATCCTCGCTGCCGTGATGATCCTGAACCGCGGCGGGAATTGCGATGTTGGGGACCGAGTCCGGGAGCGGGCGATGGGCGGCATCGCCGATCCAGCGGGCAAGCTCGGCCCGCGCCCGCGCCTCGGCGCCCTCGGCTTCCGCCAGCTGGGCGTCGGCGAGCGCGATCTCGGCCTGCGCCTGAAGCGCCAGCGCCGGCGACGACGCGCCGGTCGGCACGCCCGCCTCCATGACCCGCCTCCCCGCCTCCAGATCGTTCCGTATGCGGGCGAGCAGGCGCTGCCTCGCGGCGGCCTCGACCGCGCCGATCCAGGCAATCATGACGTTGCGCTGGATCTCGCGCTCCTCAGCGCTGCCCTCGGCCCGGCTCACCACGGCTTCGGCGCGCAGGCGCGCCGCCTCGGCCTCGCGCCGCGACCGGCGGACCTGCTCGCGCATCACGCCGATCGTGTACATCGTCATGTTGTCGCGCGCCGGGTCGAACGCCACGGAGCCGGTGACCGGATAGTTCTGCACGCCGGCCGTGATCTGCGGATCGGGCAGCGTCCGCGCCGCCACCGCCGCCTGCTCGGAGGCGGCGGCGTCGCGGCCATAGGCCTCGATGGTCGGCTGCTCGTCGCGTCCCAGCGCCACCGCTTCCTGGAGAGTGAGCGGCGGCGTGGCGGGCGCCGATTGAGCCGCCAGCGGCGGACTCGCCGTCAGCGCCGCGGCCAGCGCGGCCGCGATCGGAAAGCGCCAATTCCGCTTTGCCTCGGACCGGCGGGCGCCGTTCATTGCTTCCTGATCGAGGTCAGAGTGTAGCCGGTCCCGCTTCGGCGGAACTGGAACGCGACCCGGTCGCCGGCGCCGATCCCCTCGATCATCGCCACGGGATCCGCCCGAAACGTCATGGTCATGGCGGGCCAGCCCAGGCCCTGGATGGGGCCATGGGAGATCGACACCTGGTCGCCCGCGACCGCGGTCACCGCGCCCTCGCCCGAATAGACTTGCTGGGGATCGTCCGCCGCGGGGGTGCCGGCGGCGCCTTGCTGATTGGGCGTCGGCGTCGCGGATTGGCCGCAGGCCGTGATCGCCAGCGCCAGCGCGATCGCGCCGGCGATTTGAAACTCTTTCATGATCGTCCACCTCATTCCCGAATGTGTCGTGGCCGCGCAGGAGCGCCTCGACATCATCACGGCCACCGCCAAAGGCGATGGCCAGCTCGTCAGGTCAGGCCGATAGAGGCGCGCGCCGGCTCGGCGCCGGCGGGCGCGACGGCCTCAGCTGGTGGTGGTTCGGGGAGGTGGGTCGACCGTGCCAGGGTCGATCGACGGAAGTGCACATGGCGGCCAGGTCGCGGAGAGCAGGCCGTCCGCCCGGACCTGCCCGACCTCGGCACCAACCAGGGGCACGACCGCCCCCGGGCAGGCAAGCGCGCAATCGGGCGCGCAGGCCGGTGCGCAGCAGCCCATGTCCTTGTGTGCGGCCATCCCGTCACCGACCATTCCGGACGCCATCGCCATCGGGCAGTCGGCCGCGGCACCGGCGAATGCCGGCCCTGGCGCGCTTGCCAGCGAGACCACGAGCAGGACGAACAGGAAAATCCTTGTCACGCGCTCAAGACTAGATTGGAAGCCGGTGCGGTTCAAGGCCGGCCCAATCTGATATGGCTTCTGGCCTCGCGCGCGCATCGGCAATGAAGGTAGCGATCATGTTTTATCTTTTCGTGAAGGCAGCGATCTCCGGAGTCATCGTGGCCGCGGTTTCCGAGGTCGCTCGCAAATATCCCGGCTGGGGCGGGCTCATCGCCTCGCTGCCGCTCATCTCCGTGCTCGGCATGATCTGGCTGTGGCGCGACACCCACGATCCTGTGCGGATGGCCGCGCACGCCCAGGCGACCTTCTGGTTCGTCCTGCCTTCGCTGCCGATGTTCCTGCTGATCCCGCTGATGCTGCGGAACGGGCAATCCTTCTGGGCTTCGCTCGTCGCCGGCTGCGCGCTCACCTTGATTCTCTATGCCGGCGTGACCTGGTTCGGGGGCCGGCTGGGACTGAAGCTCTAGGGTCGCTCCCGCGCGGCGCGGCCCGGACCGGTATGGTTCGCGCGCCGCCTTTTCGGAATTCGGTGACTCGCAATCAATCATCCGGGCGAGCGAAGGCCCCTCCTTATGTTTCATGGGCGACCCGGGCCGTCACGGGCGATCGACGGGCGTTCAAAACAATCGCTTGACCTTCCAGTTACTGGAACTGGCACTGCCGGCGCACCAGATCCGAATCACAGGTGCTCAGATGGACGAGACTCATAGCTGCAACCACGATCATCATGGCCACGGCGCCACCTCGCCCGCCGCAGCCATCGACCCGGTATGCGGCATGACGGTCGATCCGGCCACGACGCCCCACCACGCGGGCCACGCGGGCCACGACTATCATTTCTGCTCGGCCAAGTGCCGCGAGCGCTTCGAGGCGCGGCCCGAAATCTTCCTCGACGGATCGATGCGCGAAGCCGCGCAGGGGCCGAAGGACGTGATCTACACCTGCCCGATGCACCCCCAGATCGAGCAAATCGGTCCCGGCACCTGCCCGATCTGCGGAATGGCGCTCGAGCCCAAGGGGGTCGCGCAGATCGAAGGCCCGTCTGAAGAATATCTCGACATGCGTCGGCGCTTCGTCGTCTCGGCGCTCCTCAGCGCGCCGCTCGCGCTTCTCGTCATGCTTCGCCATTTCTGGCCGGTCTCGGTCGAGGCGCTCGGCGCGCGAACGCTGGACTGGGTCGAGCTCGCGGTGGCGACGCCGGTCGTGCTCTGGGGCGGCTGGCCGTTCTTCGTGCGCGGCTGGCAAAGCCTGCTTCGCATGCGATTCAACATGTTCACCCTGATCGCGCTCGGAACCGGCGTCGCCTGGGCCTATTCGGTCGTCGGGGCCGTCGCGCCGCAGATCTTCCCGCCCTCCTTCCGGACGATGCATGGCGGCGTCGGCCTCTATTTCGAGGCGGCCGCGGTGATCGTCACGCTCGTGCTGCTCGGCCAGGTGCTGGAATTGAGGGCGCGCGAGCGCACCGGCTCCGCCATCCGCGCGCTGCTCGATCTCGCGCCGAAGACCGCGCACCTGGTGGAAGCGGGCGGCGGCGAGCGGACCGTTCCGGTCGAGCTGGTGCGCGCGGGGGACCGGCTTCGGGTCAAGCCCGGCGAGGCCGTTCCGGTCGACGGAACTGTGGCCGAAGGCTCCTCGGCGGTCGATGAATCCATGCTCACCGGCGAGCCGTTGCCCGTCGCGAAGCAGGCCGGCGACGCCGTCACCGGCGGTTCGATCAACGGCGACGGCGCCTTCGTCATGACCGCGGAGCGGGTCGGCTCGGAGACGATGCTCGCCCGGATCGTGCAGATGGTCGCGGAGGCGCAGCGCAGCCAGGCGCCGATTCAGAAGAAGGTGGATCAGGTTTCCGCCTGGTTCGTGCCCGGGGTCATAGCCGTCGCGATGCTCGCCTTCGCCTTCTGGTCGTTCGCGGCGCCGCCGCCGAGCGTGCCGTTCGCGCTGGTCGCGGCCGTCTCGGTGCTGATCATCGCCTGCCCCTGCGCGCTCGGCCTCGCGACCCCGATGTCGATCATGGTCGGCGTCGGCAAGGGCGCCCAGGCCGGAATCCTCATCAAGAATGCGGAGGCGCTCGAGCGCTTCGCATCGGTCGACACCCTGGTCGTCGACAAGACCGGCACCCTCACCGAAGGCAAGCCGGCGCTGGTCGCGGTCGAGCCCGCCGCCGGCCGGAGCGAGGAGGAGATCCTCACGGGGATCGCATCGCTGGAGCAGTCGAGCGCGCATCCGCTCGCCCATGCGATCGTCGCCGGCGCCGAGGAGCGCGGCCTTACCCTTCGGCCGGTCGAGGATTTCGGGTCGGTCTCCGGCAAGGGCGTCGTCGGCCGGGTCGCCGGCAAGCGCGTCGCCATCGGCAATGCCGCGATGATGCGGGACGAAGGCGCCGACGAGGCCGCAATGGCGGACTCGGCCGCGCGCCACCGCGACGAAGGCGCGACCGTGATGTTCGTCGCGGTCGACGGCATCTATGCCGGGCTGGTCGCGGTCGCCGACCCGGTCAAGGCCACCACCGCGCGAGCGGTCGAGCTGCTCCACGGGGAAGGCCTTCGGCTGATCATGCTCACCGGCGACAACCGCCGCACCGCCGAGGCGGTCGCCCGCCGGCTCGGCATCGACGAGGTGATCGCCGATGTGCTTCCGCAGGACAAGGATGCCGCGATCGAGCGCCTCAAGCGTGAAGGACGGGTGGTCGCCATGGCGGGCGACGGAGTCAACGACGCCCCCGCGCTGGCGAGGGCCGACATCGGCATCGCGATGGGCACAGGGGCCGACGTCGCCGTCGAGAGCGCCGGGGTGACCCTGGTCAAGGGCGACCTGATCGGCCTTGTCCGCGCGCGGCGCCTCTCCCGCGCGGTCACCGGCAACATCCGCCAGAACCTTCTGTTCGCTTTCGGCTATAACGGCCTCGGCATTCCGATCGCTGCGGGTCTGCTCTATCCGCTGACCGGCCTGCTTTTGAGCCCGATGATCGCGGCGCTGGCGATGAGCCTGTCCTCGGTGTCGGTGATCGGCAACGCGCTGCGGCTGCGGGCGCTGGACCTGGAGACGATCCGATGAACATTGGCCAGGCCTCGGAACGCTCTGGACTGCCGACCAAGACGATCCGTTATTATGAGCAGATCGGCCTGTTGAGGCCCGGGAGGCGGGACAATGGCTTCCGAGACTATGGCAAGCGCGAAGTGCATGAGCTGCGCTTCATCGCCCGGGCCCGCGGGCTCGGCTTCAGCGTCGAGGAATGCCGGCATCTGCTGGCGCTCTATCGCGACGAAGGCCGTGCAAGCTCGGACGTCCGCGAGACGGCACAGGTCCACATCGAGGCCATCCGCGCCAAGATCGAGGCGCTGCGCTCGATGGAGAAGACGCTGGCGCACCTGATCGAGCGCTGCGCCGGGGACGAGCGGCCCGATTGCCCGATCCTCGACGGCCTCTCGGGCGACTGAGCGGCGATTCCGGCGCCGCCCGAAACGGTGCCCCGCAGCCGCTCACGCGTGAGGGGGAATGGCCTCGTCGAACGTCACGACCGCGTCCCGGAGGCCGCAGGCGACAAGCTGGGCGCGGCTGACCACGTCATAGGCCGCCCGTGCCCTCTTCACATATTGATGGGCCGTCTCGACGCTGATCCCGAGGATCGCTGCGATTTCCCAGTCGGTCTTGCCCGCGGCCAGAAGCCGGACGCATTGCCGCTCGCGCCGGCTGAGATGGGGACACCGGCTTGAGGCCGGATAGCCATGGATGCGGCGAGCGGCGCGAAACGCATGAGCGCCGATCTGCTCTGCGCAGAGCAGCCGCTCGGCCGGCAGCTCCACGGCCGTGCGCACCGCGAACGAGCATGAGCCGGCCGGCTCTCCCGGGACATTCACCGGCACGGTGAAGCCATCGCCGATGCCGAAGCGCCTGCTCCGCTCGAAGATCTCGCGGCCCTTGCCTCCGATCGCGACGAGGCTCGGCACCTCGAACCAGGCAAAGCCGATATTGGTGCGGGCGCAGGCATGGTGGACCGGATCGGCGCCGATGAGGCCATGCGCCGCCAGCTCCTCCTCCCAGCCCGAAGGGTAGGTGTCGATGCGGATCAGGCCGGGGCCCGGCGAGGCCAGGCTCGAATGGTGAAGCAAAGCGAAATAGTCGAAGCCAAGGTCTTCTGTGGCGCTGTCCAGCAACGCGCGAAGTTCCCGATCCTCGGCGCAAAGCCCCGCCCCTGCTTCGAACTGATCGATGAGGCGCGCATGATGCAAAAGTCGCTCCTCAGCCCGCAATTCCCGGAGGGTCACGGCCTTGCAAGAGACAAACCCTTAAATGAATTAAGGACGTCTCAGAAATAATCGTGAAATAATGGAAACGTGATGGTTGGCTTCTCGACCGAAGTCGATAGACTCCGCGGCCAAGTAAAGCGCCCCCACCGGTTGAGACCCGGGCGGCGGCCATAACAGGCGAGAACGGGGACGAGGATGGCTTGGAAGCGTCCCTCCGGTCCCGCGAGTGCAGGGGTCCATGCACCCGTTCGACCGTGCCGAGGCTTTTCTTCGTGACGTGAGCGAGACGAGTAACGAGAGCGAGCTTGCCGATGCGCTGGCGTGCGTTTCTCGCGAGCTCGGCTTCACCTATTTCGCGCTGACGCACCATGTCGACATCAGGCGCTCGCCCGAGAACGCCGTCCGGCTGCACAATTATCCGGGCGACTGGGTCGAATATTATGACGAGAACAGCCTCGGCGTCTCGGATCCCGTGCACCGCGCTAGCCATGTGACCAGCGTCGGCTTCGCCTGGTCCGAGATTCCCCGGATGATCGCCATGACCGCCAAGGATCATGAGATCCTGATGCGCGGCGAAGGCCGCGGCATTGGCGACGGCTTCACGGTGCCCGCGAACGTCCCCGGCGAATCCAACGGTTCCTGCTCCTTCGCCAACCCGACGGGAACGGCGATGCGCGAAGAGGACCTCCCGGTCGCCCAGCTCGTCGGCGCCTTCGCGTTCGAAGCGGCCCGGCGGCTGTGGCGGGTGCGCTCGCCGCTCATCTACCCTTTGCCCCAACTCACGGACCGGCAGCGCGAGTGCGTCCTCTGGGTCGCGCGCGGCAAGTCCGATTGGGAGATCAGCCGGATCCTCGGCATCCAGCACGAGACCGTGATCCGCCATCTCAAGCAGGCCCGGGAGCGTTTCGGGGTAGGAAAAAGGACAATGCTCGCGATCCATGCGCTGTTTGATGGATCGATCAGCTTCAACGATATCCTCAAGCGCTGACTATGCCCATTTCTGGGAATAGCCGCCGGAGCGTCCGGCGGCCGATCCTGACCATGTCATCCAGGAGAGAGACATGGTCAGCTTCGCTCAATCGATTCCGGTGCCGTTCAATCTTCCCGCCCTTCGGGAAATGTTCGAAGCGCGAAAGCGCGTCTTCGTCGACCTCCTCAAATGGGATATTCCGGTGCTCGAGGAGCGGTATGAAGTCGACCAGTTCGACGACGAGGACGCGACCTATCTGATCGTGCCGGACGGGCAAGGTGGTCATGCCGGGTCGGCTCGGCTGCTCAAGACCACGCAGTCTCATATTCTGGATACCCTGTTTCCCGAGCTCTGCGCCGCCCCGCCCCCACGTGGCCCCCGCGTGCTCGAGATCACCCGCTTCTGCCTCGGCCGCCAGCTCGGCGCGGACGCCAGGCTCGAGACGCGAAACAGGCTGGTCTCCGCCCTCGTCGCTTATGCCCTCGAACATGGCATCGAGACCTATACCGGCGTCGCCGAAATGGGCTGGCTGCAGCAGATTCTCGCCTTCGGCTGGCGCTGCAGGCCGCTCGGCCTTCCTTGCATTATCGACGGCAAGATGCTCGGCGCGCTGCGCATCGACATCACGCCGGAGACGCCGGGTCTTCTCGAGGCCAACGGCATCTACCGCTCCGCGCCGCTGCAGCGGCTCGAATTCCTCGAAGCAGCCTGAGGAAGGATCGAGCCATGACATACGAAAAGGATCTGGAGCTGGCGATCGGCCACTGGAGCGAGCGGCTGCTCGCGAACGGATTTTGCGTGATCCCGGACCTTCTTCCCGCCGACGAGATCGCCGCGCTGGACGCCGATCTCGCGGCGGACTTCGAGGCGACGCCCTTCTGCGAGGGGCGCTTCTACGGCGAGCGCACCAAGAGGTTCGGGCGTATCCTCGCCCGTTCCCGCCGGGCGGCGTTGCTCGTCCAGCATGACCTGGTGCTCGGCATCGTCGAGGAGGTGCTTTCGCCCTGGTGCGACACGTTCCAGCTCAATCTCACGCAAGCGACGGCGGTCCACCCGGGCGCGCTCGCGCAAATGCCGCACCGCGACCAGGACATGTGGCGCGCGCCCACGGGCGAGATCGAATATCTGGTCAACGTGATGTGGCCCCTGACGCCGTTCACCCGCGAGAATGGGGCCACCCGGCTCTGGCCCGAAAGCCATGGACACCGCGTCTTCCAGACCCTCGCCAAGGGCTGGGAAGAAGTCCCGGAGATGCAGCCTGGATCGGCCCTGCTCTTCCTCGGCTCCACATTGCACGCGGCCGGCGCCAATCGCAGCAATAATGTCCGGCGCGGGATGATCGCCGGCTACAGCCTGGGCTGGCTCAAGACCTACGAGAACCAGTTCCTGGCTTATCCGCCGGAGGTCGCGCGCACATTCCCGCCCGAGCTCGCCGGTCTCGTCGGCTATCGGCAGCATCGCCCGAACCTCGGCAATTTCGAAGGCCAGTGCCCCTCGGTCCTGCTCCAGCGGGAACCGCCTGGACGGCTCGCCGCGATCGACGCGCTTCGGCCTGACCAGGTCGAAGCGGTGGACGAGCACGCCGCCGGGCAATCACGGCCGATCGCGGCGTGAATCGGAGACGCTCATTCCGAAGGAAGGCCGGATGAGCCCCGGGCCGACATTTGATCGCGTCTATCTCGCGCTCAAGGAGCAGTTGATGTGCGGACGCTTCGCGCCGGGTGACCATCTCGAACCCGTCGTGATCGGCGAGGAGCTGCATTCGAGCATCACGCCGGTCCGCGACGCACTGCATCGGCTGGTGGGGGAGCGTCTCGTCGAGGCGCCTCGAAACGACGGGTTCCGGGTTCCTTTCCCGACGGAAGCGGAGCTCAGGGATCTATACGGATGGAACCGAGAACTGGCGGAACTCGGGCTCCGCCATCCCGCCGCCAAGACCTCGCCTTCGCTTTCGACCGACCTCGAAGCGGTCACCGGCGGCACCGAAATTGCCGATGTCGCGGCGCTCCTTTTCCGCCGCGTTGCCCGGCGCTCAGCCAACCCCGAGCTGGAGTTCGCGGTGGAAGCTGTCAGTGACCGGCTGGCGGCGATGCGGCACGTCGAGGCTCGCACCTTCGAGGATGCCTCAGAGGAGATCGAAAGTCTCTGCGCCCTCTTTGCGAACGGCCAGATCGTCGAGCTGCGTCGCAGCGTCATCGCCTATCACAAGCGCCGCCAACGAGCGGTTCCCGGGCTGCTCGTTGCGGCGCGCCATCGTCGCGACCGCGACTGAAATTTTCATCAAATAGCGGGCTTATTCGCTTCTTATTCCGCGCTCCGCCCTTAGCCTTGCGAGACCGCGATCGATCGCGTCGTTCCAAGGAGCAGCGATATGGAGCAAGCCGGCGGCGGCGCTTCACAATCTGCGTTGGTTCGCTTTCTTGCCTTTTGCGGCAGGCCTGCTTCGCTCAAGCAAAGACTCCTGTCCCTGATCCCCCGCGCGGATCGTCCCGAAAGGCTGAACCGCATCCTCAGTTGCGTCGACCTCGTCGTCTATGCCTCCCCCGAAACGCCCTTTGCCTTGCTTGAAGCCGATCAAGGTGTCGTACTCGGTTCGCTGATTGGGCCACGCTTCTCCCGGATTGCAATGGATCGGCCGGGGATCGCAGAGGCGCTGTGCCAAGCCATCCGCGACGATTTGGCAGGCCTCGGTC
>Ga0190266_10000029_pt1 | contig 22423 bp, 32 predicted proteins | sample Popmic220T_FD_132448 | JGI IMG/M metagenome (GOLD analysis project Ga0190266, IMG submission 132448) | Populus adjacent soil microbial communities from riparian zone of Indian Creek, Utah, USA - 220 T | ecosystem: Environmental > Terrestrial > Soil > Riparian zone | place: USA: Utah | collected...
GCAATATGCCTGGTCGCCCGCTCATCACGAGCAGCCGCCACAAATGGCCTGCCTCGCTGGCAGCAAGAGCAGCTTGGCCGGTTTGGACAAGTTGGTCAGAGCTTCGCCGATGTCCGCTTTCCATCCATTGCGGACATCCCCGCGATCGGCCGCCCGCGACTCGCCGAATCGGTGTTGGATTCGGAAAGGGCCGAATCGGGGCCGAAAACGCCGTTTGAAAATATTGTTTGACGCAATATTCTCTCCATCCTGTTGGATTTTCGATCCTATATTTGAAGCCTGAAAGCCGCGGAAATGCGCGGCGAACGCGGAAAATTTGTTGGATCGAACCTGAACGGTACAAAGTGCTTGACAGCTACACACTGCCATGGCACAATTCAGTCATCGTCGAAAAATGCGTCCGGCGACCAGCGGCTCCGGTTTTCCGGGAGCCCTGAGCAGGCCGGACAAGCCGGCGTAGATCAGTTCGGCGGAACCGTCCCGACTATGCGGCCGTCGCACGAAACCTCGACCGAACAAGGGTCATGGCGAATGCGCGCCCGGTCCATAGCGGCCCCGTCGTCTTCCGCGCGGATCGCCTCGGTCCGCTGGCGGCGACCCTTGGCATCGAGGAAGTGGAAACGATATTCTGGCATGCAGCCCCCAGGGAAACGCCACGTCGCGCCCACCCGGGGGAATATGCAAGCCAATCATGCATCCTGGGGGTTTGTGAAAGACGCAATCGCCACCATTCAGTCATCGTCGAAAAATGCGCCCGGCGCACGGGCGGGGCAGGCGGAGAAGCCGGAGTAGATCAGTTCCCGTTCGGCGGGATTGTCCCGACGACGCGATCACCGGACACGACCTCGACTGAATGCGCGTGGTGGCGAACGCGCGCTCGCTCGAGAGCGGCCCCGTCATCTGTTGCGCGGACCAGCTCGACCCGCTGACGCCGCCCATCCACACCGAGGAAATGGAATCGATACTCCTGCATGAAACACCCCTAAGCCGACGCTACGTCCGCGCCTGCTAGGAAAGGCTGCACATTCAAGTCATTATCCTCGATCAATAAATTGGGCTGTTTTCAGACTGCGCAATCGCCACAATTCAGTCATCGTCGAAAAATGCGTCCGGCCACCAGCGGCTCCGGTTTTTCCGGGGCCGTTTTTCGTTGGGATCAGGGACGCCGGCGGCGTGGCGTCGCGGCCCGCTTGGGGCGGCGGCTGAAGGCGCGCAACGCACGCGTGGTACACGGGCTGCGACGAAAAAAGTTACGGATTCAATGAACTAGCCTTGGCGCGGCACGTTCGGGCCGCTAAGGCGCCGGCACTTGCTCAGGCTGGTAAGTCCCGCGCCTCTGCTCCGCTGCGAGGTTGCCGGTGATGTTGCGTTATTGCGTCTATTTCCTGAACGAGTTCGGGCTCACGCAATCCTTCGACGTGTTCGAGGCCGTTGACGATCAAGCGGCGATCGCCCTGTGCGAGCCGCACAAAGGCGATCATAGCCTCGAGCTCTGGTGCGAGGGCCGGAAAGTCATCACGATCGATCGGGAAGAGCCGCAGCCGCGCCCAGGCTGGAACAGAGGCAGGCCCCGACGGCGCTAGCGGGTTGGCCGAAACTCCCTCTCCCAGGGGGCGCAGCAATAAGAGCTCCGGTTTTCCGGGGCCGTTTCTCGTTGGACGTCCGTGCGGATCGGAGCGGCGGCGATCCCGACGTTTCCGCGCGCGCGTCGGGAGCCTGGTGAAGTATAAGTCACTGGAAAAGCCGGATTGAGCGCGTTAGTTTCGCCTCGTCGGCATCCTGTCGACCAAGGGGGACAATATGAAGAAACTGATTCTTGCCTGCGCCATCATTGCGTGCGGGCCAACGCTCGGTGGCTGCGCCACCGTTGTCCACGGGGTCAACCAGAATGTGGACTTCAAGTCGGACCCGGCCGGCGCGACTATCCGCCTGGCGCAGGGCGGAAGCTGCGTCACGCCGTGCGAAATCGAGATGCGGCGCGGGCGTGACTCCATGGTCACCTACACGCTGGAGGGTTTCGAGCCGGCCAGCGTCTACGTCCAGAGCAAGCTCAACGGGGCGATTGCCGGGAACGTCATCGCCGGCGGCCTGATCGGCGGGATCGTGGACGGCGCCAACGGCGCCTCCAACTCTCTCCATCCGAACCCGGTCTACGTTCGCCTCGCGCCGGCCGGTTCGGGCCGCGAGGCCGAATTGCTGGGTGAGGACGGCCATGTGATCAGCACCGTCAGGGTGTACAATGCCTCGGTCGAGGCCGACGTGCTTCACGGCCTGCGCGAGCAGGGCCTGGCGCCAGCAGCGGGTGCGCCACCGTCGCGCTGAGCCGTCAACCGGTGAGGCAGAAGGGGAGGGCGGTCCTGTGGGGCCGCCCTTTCCTGTTACCGGACCCCTGACATTGAGGCTGATCGCGGATCGCCTTATACCTGCCCCCGGATACCTTCTCGGGGGAGGCGGTATGGGCACCGGACTTTGGCGCGACGGCCTTTGGGTTCAAGTCAGCTACGAGGGTCGAGAGTCTGTTTCCATCTCGCGAGGCCTTTACGAGAAGCGCGGATACCAGCCGCCCTTTGACCAGCTGCCGACGAGAAACGAATATGAGGCTGGCAAGAGATCCGACGCCTGAGAGCGTGGGCTTTGCCGGGGGGAGAAGCTGGAGTGAGTCTCTACGACATTGTCGGTATCGCGAACCTCGTTGGCGTGGCGCTCATGCTCGTTTTCTTTTTTCCGTGGGGCGGTCGTCCGCCGCGAAATCGAATGATTGGCAACGTCGGGTTCGCGATGATTGTGGTGGCGGCTGTGGGGATGCTCGCCCTTCGACTCGGGCTGGGTTTGTAAAAGACAAAATCGCCGCAATTCAGTGATGGAATGATGCGTTCGGCTTCGCGGCCCCGGTTTTCCGGGGCCGTTTTTCATTGGGTGGGAGCGCATGCCCCTCCACCGCACTTCGTGCGGTCCCCCTCCCCATGAGCTTCGCTCACAGGGAGGACAACTCACCGAGCCGGCGCGGGGGACCGCGGCCGGCTTTTTCTTTGGGAGAACGAGCATGGCGAAGGGCGCGAAAAAGCCGGGCAAGCGCGCGGTTGCGGGGGCGGCGGCGCGGCAGCAGGCGAAGGAGGACAAGTTCTTCGCCGAGCTGGCGATGGTCTGCAACGTGACCGCGGCGCTGAAGGCGGCGAACATGCTTCGGGAATCGCGGACGGTCTACGACCGCCGCAAGAGCGATCCCGAGTTCCGCGCGCGCTGGGACGAGGCGATCGGCGAGAGCTATGCGATGCTCGAGCTGGAAATGCTCGAGCGCAGCCGCAAGGGCGAGAACCGGCCCGATCCCAGGGACGAGGGCGAGCGCCGCCGCCGCGAGCTCAGCGACAAGCAGGCGCTGGCGCTGCTCCGCGCCCACAAGGCCGGCGTGAAAGGCCAGGCGCCCCACGCCAAGCGGCCGTTCCGCGGCGAGCAGCTGCGCGACGCGCTGGAGAAAAGGCTGGCCGAGATCAGCCGGCGCCTGGGCGGAGTGGGTTGAGATGGCGAGGCTCAGCCGCTTCGCCTTGATGAGCGAGGAGGAGAGGGCGCGGGTCCTGTCGGTTGCCGAGCGGCTCGCGCTGGCGCCGTTCAGGGAGCGGCGCAAGGCGATCCGCTGGCTCGAGCGGACCGGGCAGCTCGAGGAGTTCGTCGCGCGCTGGATCAACTGGGCGCGGCCGGGGCAGCAGGAGCCGGAAGGCGCCTGGCGCGTCTGGCTGCTGATGGCCGGGCGCGGCTACGGCAAGACGCGGGCCGGCGCCGAGTGGGTTCACCATCTCGCCGAGGAGCCGGGGCGGCGGATCGCGATCGTCGGGGCGACCGAGGAGGAAGGGCGAAGGGTGATGGTCGAGGGCGCTTCGGGGCTGATCGCCTGCGCCGCCGACGATGCCCGGCCCGAATGGGAGGCTTCGCGAGGCGTGCTGACCTGGCCGAGCGGGGCCCAGGCCTTTCTCTATTCGGGGGCCAATCCGGAGGGCTTGCGCGGGCCCGAGCACGATTACGCCTGGTGCGACGAGATCGCCAAATGGGCCGCTCCGCAGGCGGCGTGGGACAATCTGATGTTCGGGCTGAGGCGCGGGCGTTACCCCCGCGCGCTGGCGACGACCACGCCGCGGCCGATCCCGCTGCTGCGCGCCCTGCTGGGGCGGGCGGACGTGACCGTGACGCGCGGGCGGACGGCGGACAATGCGATGCTGGCCGAGACCTTCATCGACTACACGGCCGGGCTTTATGCCGGCACCCGGCTCGGGCGGCAGGAGCTGGACGGGGAGCTGATCGAGGATCTGGAGGGGGCGCTGTGGACGCGGGAGGAGATCGAGGGGGGACGGGACAGAATTCCCCTCCCTGGGAACAGGGAGGGGGCAGGGGTGGGTGTGGTCTCCGGCAATGCCTCCGCGGAGACGCACCCACCCCCAACCCCTCCCTGCGTGCAGGGAGGGGGGTTCCTGAAGCGCGTGGTCGTCGGCGTGGATCCGCCGGCGAGCGCCGGCGGGGATGCGTGCGGGATCGTGGTTTGCGGGCTTGGCGCGGACGGGATCGGCTATGTGCTCGACGACCGTTCGGTGCGCGGGCTTCCGCCCGAGGGCTGGGCGCGCGCGGTGGTGCGGGCGGCGGAGATCTGGGGGGCGGACCGGGTGATCGTCGAGACCAACCAGGGCGGCGAGATGGTCGAGAGCGTGCTCCGCAGCGTCGACAGCGCGCTGCCGGTGCGGGCCGTCAAGGCGCGCTACGGCAAGGGGCGGCGGGCCGAGCCGGTCTCGGCCTTGTTCGCGCGCGGCAAGGCGAAGTTCGCGGGCGTGTTTCCCGAGCTCGAGGACCAGCTCTGCGGGATGACCGCGGCGGGCTATGAGGGGCCGGGGCGCTCGCCCGACCGCGCCGACGCGATGGTCTGGGCAATGAGCGAGCTGATGCTGGGCGTAAGGCGGGAGCCGCGGGTTTGGGTGTTGTGAGGAGCTGTTCCAGCGGAGGGCGCGGAGGACCGGGGCCCGAGCGGCCCGACGATCGTGCGATTCCGGCGAAGCCGGCCTCGTTCATGCCCAAGTGCCGGAGGCGCGGAGAAAGGATCCGGCCTTCGGCCCCGAGCGATCTCTCCGCGCCTCGATTTCCTTCTCCGCGCCCACCGCGCGAGGTCATTTTCTTGCAGGAGACCGGCGCGAATTGGTTCGGAGGGGATGCGCTGGCGGGGCGGCCGGATTGCCGCCCCGCCGCCGCAAGCTCAGTAGGGCAGGCCGTAATAAGAGTGGACTCGCTCGCCCCAATTGCGGTCCCACACCGGCTCGGCATTCTGCTCGTAGCTCGGCGCGGACTCGAGCATCTTCTTGTCGAAATCGATGACGTAGCCGCTCTGGTTGGTGTCGTAATCGAGCACGTCCCAGGGGAGCGGGTGGTAGCGGGTGCCGAGGCCGAACAGGCCGCCGAAGCTCATCACCGCATATTCGACGCGGCCGTTGCGCTTGCCGACCATGAAATGATCGACCGTGCCGAGCCGCTCGCCGTCGCGATTGTAGACGGCGGTGCCCTCGACCCGGTTCGAGGCGATCAGATGGTGGGTCTCGTCGCGCTCGAAGGCGTCGGTGCGGGTGCTCGGGCGGATGTCGAGATTGTCGATGGACATGGAAAAGCTCCTCCTCGCCGCGGGAACTGGCGGCGGGGAATCAACGGGGCGATGGGGGCGGCGTTCCGGCCGGAACGGAGGCGGCGCGGCGATCTGGGCGCGGGGCGCGACGGGCGGGCGGGGGGTGCTTTCCGAGGCCGGAGCCCCTCACCCCAACCCTCTCCCTATGGGAGAGGGAGTTTTGGGCCGTGCGGGCTCTTAAGCCCTCTCCCTGGGGAGAGGGTTGGGTGAGGGGTTAGGTGTCCGTCGCGTCCCTCAGCGCTTGAGCGATCACTTCGAGAACGCCGTCGGTGTTGGCGAGCACGTCGTGATTCCAGAAGCGGATGACGCGGTAGCCCGCGGCCTCGATCGCGGCGGTGCGGGCAGGATCGGACGCGCTGTCGGAATGCTGGCCGCCGTCGAGCTCGATGACGAGGCGGGCCTGTTCGCAGGCGAAGTCGGCGACATGGGGGCCGATCGGCATTTGAAAGCGGAACTTGAAGCCGTCGAGCTGGCGGCCCCGCAGGTGATGCCAAAGCCGGTCCTCGGCGTCGGTTCTTCGCCGGCGGAGCTTTCGGGCGATCGGGGTCAGGCGCTTTTGGTTCATGCGTGGTTACCCCTCACCCTAACCCTCTCCCCATGGGAGAGGGAACCTGCTGCGCACTTAACGGGAGTTGGCACATGAAATGGTTCGGACGGAAGGCCGCTCGGGGAACCGGGCGGCCTTTGCTTTTGGCGGGGTTCGGGGCGCTCTTTTCGGGCGAGCCTTGGCCGCGGAGCTACGAAGCGCAGGTCCGCGAGGCCTATCTCGGCAATCCGGTGGCGCAGCGCGCGGTGCGGCTGGTGGCGGAGAGCGTGGCCTGGGCGCCGGTCTGTGCCGAGGGGCACGACGCGGCGCACCTGCTGACTCCGGCGTTACTGGAAACCGTGGCGACGCAGCTGCTGCTGCACGGCAATGCCTTCGTGCAGGTGCTTCAGGATGGCGAGGGGATGCCGACGGAATTGTTTCCGCTGAGGCCCGAGCGGGTGACGGTGGAGGCGGGCCCGGGCGGGTGGCCGGCGGCCTATCGCTACAAGGTGGGCGCGGCGGCGAGCCGGATCGCGGCGCGCGACGGGCTCGGGCGGCCGGGGCTGGTGCACCTCCGGGCCGCGCATCCGCTCGACGACCATTATGGGCTCGGCTGCCTCGGCGCCGCGGCGGGCGTGGTCGCGGTGCACAATGCGGCGGCGAAGTGGAACAAGGCGCTGCTCGACAACGGGGCGCGGCCGAGCGGGGCTTTGGTCTGCGACGGCGGCGAGAGTGCGCTTTCGGCCGAGCAGTTCGAGCGGCTCAAAAGCGAGCTCGAGGCGGTGTTTTCGGGCGCCGACAATGCCGGGCGGCCGCTGGTGCTCGACGGCGGGCTCAAGTGGCAGGCGATGAGCCTGACTCCGGCCGACATGGACTTCGCCGGATTGAAGGCGGCGGCGGCGCGCGAGATCGCTTTGGCCTTCGGCGTGCCGCCGATGCTGCTCGGGCTGCCGGGCGATGCGACCTACGCCAATTACAAGGAGGCGAACCGGGCCCTTTGGCGGCTGACCGTGCTGCCGATGGCCGAGCGGATCCTGCGCGGGATCGGCGACGCGCTCGCCTGCTGGTGGCCGGGGCTCGCGCTCGCGGTCGATCTCGACCGGATCAGCGCGCTCGCGGAGGAGCGCGAGCGGCTGTGGCGCCAGGTGATCGCGGCGGACTTTTTGAGCCGCGAGGAGAAGCGGGCGATGCTGGGATTTCAGGCCACGGGAGCGCAAGGCAATGACCAACCGCAATGAATCGATGCTGGCGCTGCTCGTGGCGCAGGCGGAAGGGCAGGGCGCCGACCTGGTGACCCTGCGCGCCTTGATCGAGGAAGCGAGCGGGGCGGGGGCCGAGCGGGCGCTCGCCGCGCTCGGCCTCGAGGGCGAGGGCGCGCGGCGCGACATGGACGAATTGCGCGAGCTGCTGCGCGCCTGGCGCGACGCCAAGAGATCGGCGTGGAAGGCGGCGGTCACCTGGGCGACGCGGATCTTCCTCGCCGCATTGGTGGCGGCGATGGCGGTCAAGGCCGGACTGATCGAGTCCATGCGATGAGACGGGCGGGCGGGCTGCGCTTCGCCGGCTATGCCGCGCTGTTCGACCGGCCGGATCAAGGCGGCGACGTGGTTCGGGCCGGGGCGTTCGCGGCGAGCCTGGCGGGCGGGCGGAGCGTGCCCTTGCTCTGGCAGCACCGGCCGGAGCGGCCGATCGGGCGGGTCGAGTATCTGAAGGAGGACAGACGCGGCCTCAGGGTCATCGGTCGGATCGTCGACCGCGAGGCGGCGCGGCTGCTCGGCACCGGGGCGGTCAACGGGCTGAGCTTCGGCTACCGGGTGCGGCAGGCGAGCGGAGCTGCGCCGAGGGAGCTGACGGCGCTGGAGCTGATCGAGATCAGCCTGGTGTCGTGGCCGATGCAGCCCAAGGCGAGGGTGCATGCGGTGGCGGAAGGCTGAGCCTTATTTCGCCACGTCCGGGCAGCGGGCGACGCGGGTTTCGAAGACGTGGCCGCCACGATCGGTGTAGATGTGGCGCATCGAGCCGCCGCGGCGGATGAAGGCGCCGGCCTCGCCCTCGCACATCCTGATCTCGTTGCGGCCCTGGATCAGCTGCTGGCGCTCCTCGAGCCGGTCGACCGGAACGACCTCGCTCAATTGCATGTCGTAGACGAACTCGGTGCCGATGGCGCGGACGCTGATCGCGGTGGTGACGTCGTCGGCCCGCATCGGGAGCTGGTCCTGCAGCGCTTCCGCCGCCGCCGCGGCCTCGGCCGCGAGGTCGCCGCCGCGCTGCGGCTGGGACAAAGCGGGCGCGCCGACGAGGGCGAGCGCGGCGACCAACATAAGAGCCTGTTTCATGAGTGCAGGGTGTGCCTCGACGCGGCCCCTGTCAACGGCGGGCGATCAGGCCCGCGACAACACCAACGAGCTTCCGGCTCTCGCCGGAATGACGGCGATTGGGTTCAACAAGGAGAAAGTGGATGATCGAGGTGAACGCGGATGCGCTGGAGGCGTCGTTCGAGGCGCTGGAGCGGGACGATGAGGACGTCGCGGCCTTGCGCGGCGAGGTGGCGGCGCTGAAGGCGCGGCTCGAGGCGCAGGCGCTTCAGCGGCCGGCGCTGTCCGGGGTGAAGAGCGCGGGCTCGGCCTTCGTCGAGCGCTACTTGCGCAAGGGGCTCGAGGCCGGGGTGGAGCTGAAGGCGCTGTCAGGCGCGACCGACGCGGCGGGCGGCTATGCCGTGCCCGAGGAGCTCGACCAAAGGATCGAGAAGACGCTGACCGCGATCTCGCCGATCCGCGCCATCGCCAGCGTCGTCCGGGTCGGCTCGGCCGGCTACCGCAAGCTGGTGACGACCGGCGGCACGCCGTCGGGCTGGGTCGCCGAGACGGCCGGGCGGCCGGAGACCGACACGCCCGACTTCGCCGAGATCGCGCCGCCGTTCGGCGAGCTCTACGCCAATCCGGCCGCCTCGCAGGCGATGCTCGACGACGCGGCGTTCGACGTCGAGGCCTGGCTGGCGGGCGAGATCGCCACCGAATTCGCGCGGGCCGAGGGGGCCGCGTTCGTCTCGGGCAACGGGGTCAACCGGCCGAAGGGCTTTTTGAGCCAGCCGGTGAGCGCGGCGCTCGACAGCGTGCGGGCGTTCGGCACGCTGCAGTTCGTCTCGACCGGCGTCGCCGGCGGCTTTCCGGCGGTTCAACCGCAGGACAAGCTGATCGACCTCGTCCAGGCGCTGCGCTCGCCCTACCGGCAGGGCGCGGTGTTCGTGATGAACTCGTCGACCGCCGCCAGGATCCGCAAGTTCAAGACCGACGAGGGCGCGTTCGTCTGGCAGCCGGGGTTGGTCGCGGGGCAGCCCGACACGCTGCTCGGCTATCCGGTGGTCGAGGCCGAGGACATGCCCGACGTGGCGGCGGATTCGCTGTCGGTCGCGTTCGGCAATTTCAGGGCGGGCTATCTGATCGCCGAGCGGCAGGAGACCCAGATCCTGCGCGATCCCTTCACCAACAAGCCGTTCGTCCACTTCTACGCCACGCGGCGGGTCGGCGGGCAGGTGATGAACTCGGAGGCGATCAAGCTGCTCAAGTTCGCGGCCTGACGGCCAGCGAAGCGCCGGGCGGGTGACCCCCTCGCCCGTCCGGCGCACTCACTTTCAGATGCGAAAGGCCAGGAGATGATCGTGACGCAGGAGCCGCCGGCGGCGGTGCCGCTCGACGCGGTGAAGGCGTTCCTGAGGATCGGGAATGCCGACGAGGACGGCTTGCTGGCGGACCTGGTCCGCGCGGCGGGCGAGGCCTGCGAGGCCTTCATCCGGCGGGCGCTGATCGTCCGCGACGTCGAGGAGATGGTGCCGGCTTCGCGCGCCTGGACGCGGCTCGAAGCCGCGCCGGTGACGGCGATCACCGGTCTCAGCGCCGAGGGCAACGCGCTCGGGGCGGGCGACTATGCGATCGACATCGACGCGGCGGGCGAGGGCTGGGTGCGGCTGCTGCGTCCGGTCGAGGCAGGGCGCGTCAGCGTCTCCTACCAGGCGGGCATGGCCGCGGAGCCGGCCGGCCTGCCCGAGGCGCTGCGCCACGGCATCGTCCGGCTCGCGGCGCATCTCTACACTGCGCGCGACGGCGCGGTGCCGCGGGAGCCGCCGGCGGCGGTGACGGCCCTGTGGCGGCCCTGGCGCCGGCTGCGGCTGCGCTGATGTTCGAACGACTGGCGGCGCGGCTGCGGTGCGCGGCCGAGGCACAAGCGGCGGCGCGGCGCGAGGCGCTGGCGGCGAAGCTCGCCGCGGCGCTGCCGCCGGGCGTGTACGCCGAGGCGGCGCGGGATGGCGTGCGGCTTTCGGGGAAGGGGCTCAGGCGGCGGTTCGCGCGCGACGCGATGCTGCGCTGGCTGATTGCGGAGAAGACGAGATGAACGCGAGCGGAGCCCTGATCGCGGCGGCGATCGCGGCGCTGAGAGATGTGCCGGGCCTGACCGGGGTGCACGAGGAATCGCCGTTCCGGGCGGCGATTCCGTCGGCGACCGTCGCCGCCGGGCTGGAGACCGACTGGAGCCACAAGAGCGGCGCGGGGCGCGAGCTTCGCCTCTCGATCCTGCTGCGCGACGAAGGCGAATCCCCGGCGCAGCTGCGCGCCTTGTGCGGCGCGGTCCAGGCGGTGCTGGACGGGCTCGAGACGGCCGATGGCTGGTCGCTCGTCACGCTGATTTTTGTGCGCAGCATGATCGCCGCGCAGGCGCCCGGGAAATGGAGCGCCGCGATCGACTATCGCGCGCGGATGCTGCGGGAGGATTAGGCCAGGCGGGCTTGCGCGCGATCAGGACACCGTCATTCCAGCGTAAGCTGGAATCCCACTTCTTGCCGGCGCCGGAAAAGGAAAAGAGATTCCAGCTTTCGCTGGAATGACGATCCAAGTTCCGGGCGAACCGCTAGTGCGGTTGCGAAGCCTGCTGGGCGGCCGGGGCGGGCGTCGTCTGCGCGGCGGTCTGGGCGGCCGGCGTGGCGGGCGTGGCGGCGGGCCTCGCGGCCGGGGCCGCGCTCGCCTGCTGCTGCGGCTGAGCGCCCTGGAACCGGTCGTTGAAGTTGAAGCGGGCGTCCTCGATCTCGGCGTTGGCGGATCCCTCGGCGCTGGCGCGGGTCGAGCGCGACGCGGTGTCGCGGGCGATGATCGAAGCGCGGAATGCCGCCTGCTCGGTGGCGCAAGCCTGCGGAAATTCCGCGTTGAATTGTTCCGTCGTCTTGCTCGCTTCCATGCTCGCATCGACGAACCGGCCGAGGCAGCGCGTGAACGCTTCGCGCGAGGCGCGAGTCGTGTCGGACTGCATCGAAAGCAGCATGGCAATCACAGTCGCTATCATGTTCCCAACCCCCAACTGATTGAGATCAAGGAGAATGCGCCATGAGTGCGGAAAAAGGAAGCGCCTTTTTGCTGAAAATCGCGGACGGCGGAGCGCCGCCCGTTTACGCAACAATTGCAGGCATGCGGACCACGCAATTGTCGGTCAACGGCGAAGCGGTGAACGTGACCAGCAAGGAATCCGGCGGGTGGCGCGAATTGCTGTCCGGCGCGGGCGTGCGATCGGTGTCGGTCGCGGCCAGCGGCATCTTCACCGGATCGGCCGCCGAGGCGCGGATTAAGGTCCATGCCTTGGCCGGAACGATCGACGATTACGAATTGTCGTTCGAAAGCGGCGAGCGGATGCGCGGGCGCTTCCTTTTGACCCGGCTCGATTATGCCGGCGACTATAATGGCGAGCGGACCTACGCGCTCGCGCTGGAAAGCTCGGGCGCGGTGGTGCCGGCATGACGCGCGCGGCGATCGCGGCGCGCGGCGAGGCGCGGATCGAGGTGGCGGGCGCGGCGATTTTGCTGCGCCCGACCTTTGCAGCATTGTGCGCGGCCGAGGAGGCGCTCGGGCCGCTGTTCGCTTTGGTCGAGCGGGCGGCGGAGGGAAGGCTGACGCTGACGGAGATCGCTGCGCTGTTCGCTTGCTGCGCGGATGGGGCGGCGACGCGGGAAGAGATTGGGGCGGCAATTGCGGAGCAAGGCTTGGCGAAGGTGACGCCGGTGTTGAGAGTTTTGCTTGGGCAGATCTTGCAGGGTGCGGCTTAACTCCCTCTCCCGGGGGGAGAGGGTTGGGGTGAGGGGTAATGGACTCGGCGGAAATACTCGGACGTGAGTACCCCTCACCCTACCCTCTCCCCCTGGGAGAGGGTTTTTCAGGTGCGGCTCTGCGGCTTGCGGGAGTTGCGGGTGCGCTGCTCGGGTGGCCCCCTGACGCGTTCTGGAACGCGACGCCGGCGGAACTCGCGGCGGTGATCGGGGCGCTGGCGGGCGAGGCGCCGGAGGGGCTTTCGGCTGATGATTTCGAGCGCTTGAGGGACATGTTTCCCGACACCTGATCTTCATTTCGGCGAAAGCCGGAATCTCACTGCCTTCGCAAGCGCCATGAAAGGGCAGGGAGATCCCGGATCAAGTCCGGGATGACGACCAAGAAAGGACCCCGATCATGGACGAGGAGATCGAAAGGCTGCTGGTCAGCGTGCGGGCGGACACGGGGGCGTTCGCGCGCGATGTTGCGGCGATGCGCTCGGAGCTGGACGGGCCGTTCGCGGCCGGGGCGGCGCGGGCCGGGGCGGCGCTCGAGAACGCCTTGATCCGGGCGGTGCGGACCGGGCGGCTCGGGTTCGAGGATCTGAAGCGGGCGGCGCTGTCGGCGCTGGCGGAGATCGCCGCGGCCTCGATCCGCGGCGGGATCGGCGCCATTCTGAGCGGCGGCAAAGGCGGCGGACTCGGCGAGACGCTCGGAAGCCTGCTGGCGGCCTTCGCCGGGGCGCCGGGCAAGGCGATCGGCGGGCCGGTCTCGCCGGCGCGGCCCTATCTGGTCGGCGAGCGCGGTCCGGAGCTGTTCGTGCCGACCGCGAGCGGGCGGATCGAGGCGTTGGCGGGAGGCGGGCGCGACATCAGGATGAGCATCACGATCAACGCTCCGGTGGGGAGCGAGGCGCGCGCGCTGCAGGCGTCGAGCCGGCAGGTCGCGCGCGCCGTGCGCCGGGCGCTGATCGACGCGGGCTAGTGAACCGCGGGCGGTGCGGCGGGTGCGGGGCCGGGGGTGACGAAGTCCTCGACCGCCTTCCACGACCCGTCCGCCTGCTTCTGCCAGACGGTGAGATAATTGCCGGCGATCGTGGCGGGCTGGTGCGTGCCCGGATCGGTGATGTGCAAGGTGAACCGGCCGCGCGAATAAGCGAGGTCGCCCGACGCCGCGACCTGGATCCGATCGTTGCCGAAGGTGAGCTGGAAGGCGGGATCGGCGAGCATCTCGCGGTCGGCCGCGCGGACCGCCTCGGGCCCGACGGCGAGCGGCGCGCCGGGCGAGGCGAGCGCTCCGTCTGGCGCGTAATGGGCGACGATGGCGTCGGCGTTGCGCGCGGCATAATCCGCTGCCCATTGAGTCTCCTGCGCGCGGATCGCGTCGGCGATGGCGGCGGTATCGGCCGGTGCAGTGGCGGCGGCGGTGTTGCCGGACTGGGCCTGCTGGCAGCCGGCGGCGAGCAAGGTTGCGGCGAGCAAGATCGATCTGCGCATGAATTCCCCTCCGTGCGGGCGATGGAGCCGGACGCAAAGCAACCGATACGCGGGGCGACGCTAACCTAGTCGAGCGGGCCGTGGAAGCGGGCGCGCAGGCGATCCGGCGCCGCGGTCGCGCCGAGGCAGCTCAAGGTGAGGCGGCGCTGGGCGCGCTCGTAGCGCAGCGACGAGCAGGCGGCGAATTGATCGGCGCCGAGGACGAGGTTGAGCCGCGCGCCCTGGGTCGGGCGCTCGGCGGTGACGACGATCTCGTCGGGATCGGCGTCGCGCTCCGCAGGCAGCGCGAGACCGCCGCGATAATCGCCGGTGCGCACGAGAAAGAGAGTGATGCGGGCGAAGCCGAGATCGAGCGGGCGCTGCAGGCGCATCGGGCGGACCGGGCGCAGCACGCCGAAGCTGACCGGCCGGCGGTCGGGCTCGCCGGCCCAGCTGCCGGCGCGGCCCTGCGCCAGCAACGCGCCGGCGGCCGCGGTGCCGATGCTCGACGGCTTCCACAGCGAGAACTGGACCGGCAGCGCTCGGCCTTCGAGCGGGTAGGGGAAATAGAGGCCGAGCTCGGTGACGAAATCGAGCGCGAGGGCGACCGGACCTTCGCCGGAGCGGGCGGCGCCGAGCCGGAAGGTGACGGCGTCGTAGGGGAGGAGAGCGACGCTGATCACGCCGTCGGCGCCCTCGATCGCCGGCCGATCGAACCAGATCGTCTGGATGCGGAGCGGCTGGCCGGCGGTGCGGGCGTTGACGGTGCGGGTGCGGCCGGTGAGCCCGACCGGGCCGATGCGCGCATAAGAGGGGCGGATGTACTGGCCGGGAATGCCCGGCCGGCCGCTCATCAGCTCGGGCGTCAGCTTGGCGCGGCCGACGGCGTCCGGATTGAGAATGACGAGGCCCGAGGCGGCGGGGTCCACGCGCAGGCGAAGAGTAGCGCCGTTGATCTCTACCGGGACGGTGAAGCCGCTATCGCGGTCGAGCACGAGATCCGCGGCCGCGGCGGGAGCGACGAGCAACGCCGCCAGGGCAAGCCCGATCGCTCCCGTCCACTTGCACCATGCGCCCGCCATCGGGGCGATGATTTGCGACGCACGGCGGGGGCGGTCAAGCAGGAGAAGAGACATGGGCCATTGGCTTGCCAGGGGAAGCGCGCCGGCGCGGCGCGGGTTCGTCAAGCGCTTCGATCCGCGCTTCTGGACCGTGAATTTTCCGCGGCCGATGATGGCCTCGGTCACGACGATCGCGGCCGACGCGCTGCGGGTCGACGCGGTGTTCTACAAGGCGAACGATCTTGCCGGGCTGATCTGGGAGGCGGAGGACCGGCACGATCACCCGCTGCTCGCCTACGAGACGGCGCGCGACTTTCGGCGCTGCACGCTGGCGTTTCGCTGGCGCTCGGGCGGCATCCTTCCGCTCGACGCGGTCAACGGGCCGACGCTGACGATCGAGGGGCGCGACGAGGCGGGCGCGCCGCGCGCCTGGTACGTGCGGCTGTGGAACCATGCCGACGGGACAAGCGAGGACGCGGCGGTGACGCTCGACTTCGCCGCGCTGGCCGGAGGTTGGAGCGGCGAGGACCCGGTGTGGGCCGGGGATGTCGACCGGCTGTTCGTCAGCCTCGTCGCGCCGGGCTTTGACGGGACGGAGGCGCCGCTTGGTGCGCCGGCGGAAGGCTGGGCCGAACTCAGCGCGATGCGCTGCGAAGGATCGGGATCGGTGCTGACGGTCGGCGACGTGCTGGTGCCCGAGCATCGCTTGCGGATCGCGACCGGCTATGACGATCTCTACCATCTGACGCCCGAACGGGTGCTCCGCATGGCGCTGCAGCTCGGCTATCGCGGGGCGCTCAACCATTATGTCGGGATGAGCCATTATTTCCGGCTCGAGGCGCTGGGCGGCGGCTTCTACGTCAGCCTGGCGGGCGGGACTCTGAACGGGCCGTGCGCCGCCTGGCACCGGGATTTCGCGGCGCGGGCCGGGGCGCTGGGGTTCAGCCCGATCTTCTCGCTCTCCTACGAGCTGCTCGACCAGCATTGCTGGAACGACTGGAAGCAGCGCGACATGGACGGCGCGCCGGCGCTGACGGGCTGGGCGCCGCCATCGGCGCTGCTGTCGCCGGCCCATGCGGGAGCGATGGGTTATTTGCGGCTGGTCGCCCGGGCCTTCGCGGCGATCCTTCGCGACGCCGGGCTGGCGGTGCGCTTCCAGGTCGGCGAGCCGTGGTGGTGGGTGACGGCGGACGGGCGGATCTGCCTCTACGACGCGGCGGCGGTGGCGGCGTTCGCGCCGGTGGCGATCGGCGACGTGCGCGGGCCGCTGGACGCAGCGCAGAAGGCGACGCTCGATGCGGCCGGCGCGGTGCTCGCGGCCTCGACCGCCGCCTTGTGCGACGCGGTGCGCGAGGAGGCGCCGGGGGCCGAATGCCTGCTGCTCGTCTATCTGCCGACGGTGCTCGGCGCGCCCGAGATCGCCCGCGCCAATTTGCCTTTGGGCTGGGCGGCGCCGGCCTTCGACGTGCTCCAGCTCGAGGATTACGACTGGGTGATTGAAGGGCGTAGCGGAGGCGGCGCGGTCGAGGCGATGGCCGGGCGGCTCGGCTACCCGGTCGAGGAGCAGCATTATTTCGCGGGCTTCGTGCTCGACGCCGCCGACACGCATTTGTGGCCGCAGATCGCGGCAGCGGCCGAGACGCCGGTCGCGCGCGGCACGGCCGAGACGTTCGTCTGGGCGCTGCCGCAGGTGGCGCGCGACGGCTTCGTTCATTTCGAATTGGGAGAGAGTGACATGGAAAGCTTCGCGGACGTCCGTTTCCCGATCGCGCTCGGGCGCGAGGCGAGCGTGACGCCGGCCTTCTCGACGGCGATCGTCGAGACGGCGGGCGGTGCGGAGCAGCGCAATGCGGAATGGGCCGACGCGCGGCTCGCCTTCGACGCGGGGCCGGGGCTGCGCAGCGAGGCGGATTTGCAGGTGCTGCTTGCCTTCTTCCGCGCGCGGCGCGGCGCGGCACAAGGATTCCGGATCGAGGACCCGTTCGACAACAGCTCGAACGGGATGGGCCTCGAGCCGGGGGCGGCGGACCAGCTGCTCGGGGTCGGTGACGGCGTGAGGACGGAGTTCCCGCTGATCAAGACCTACGGAGAGCAGGTCCGCCGCATCACCCGCCCGGTGGAGGGGACGGTGCGGGTGTCGGTCGACGGCCTGGAGTTTGGCGACGGTTGGGCGCTGGGCGGGAAGGGCGTGGTGGCCTTCGAGGAGGCACCGGCCGAGGGGGCCGAGGTGAAGGCGGGGTTCCGCTTCGACGTGCCGGTGCGGTTCGCCGAGGACTGGCTGGAGCTCAACCGCGCGACCTTTCTGGCGGGCGAGGTGCCTTCCGTGCCGATGATCGAGCTTCGGGAATAACGGTCAGCGCCGGCCGGGGAACCGCCACAAATGGAGGTGCCGCAGGTCTTCCGGATGATAGATCAGCATCCAGACCAGCCAGATCGCGGCGAGGGCGAGGATGAGGCCGCCGAGCAGGGCGACGGTCCGGTCCCGGCGCCGGCGCCGGTAATAAGCGCGTTCGCGCTCGGGTTCGCTGGCCTGCCAGGCGGCACGGATGTTGAAGCCCTGGCCGATCGCCAGCTCGACGAAGAGCTGGAGCTCGGCGAGCGGGTGCCAGATCCCGTCGCCGGCGCGGAACTCGCCGCGGGCTAGGTCGATGCGCAGGTTGAGGCCGGTGGGGCGGACGACAAGATCGAGTGCGCCGTCCTGCCATTCGTCTCCGGACGCGCAGTCGAGGTCCCAGAGGCTGAGGACCGGCAGGCCGGTGGCGAGGTCGATCACCCGGTGACGGTTGATCGGGTTCTGGTCCTTGATGTCGTTCGGCAGGAAATCCCGGAGCACGAGGATTCGGGTGCGTCCGTCCGGCATGTCGCGGCGCGCGACACCGGCGGGCAGGGGCTCGGCGAAGTCCGCCTCGTGCGGCGACAGACTCATCATTCATCGATAGCATGAAAGGACGGACGTGGCGGACTTTATCGCGCGCGACCTCTGCACGATCGCGCTCTGCTGGCGGCTGGAGCGCGCGGACGGGATCGCGCTCGGCTTCACCAGCCACGACCGCGACCTCGCGATCGACGGGCTGGTCTATCGCGCCGCGCCGGGCATGCTGCCCTCGGCGATCAGCCTGTCGGACGGGCTCGACCCCGCCAGCCTCGACATCAAAGGCGCGCTGACCAGCGAGGCGATCCGCGCCGACGATTTGCGTGCGGGGCGCTGGGACGGGGCGGCGCTCAGCCTGTTCATGACCGATTGGGAGGCGCCCGGCGACGAGGTCCTGCCGATCGCGCGCGGCGTGCTCGGCGAGGTTTCGCTGCGCGGCGACGCGTTCGAGGCCGAGCTTCGCGGGCCGGCGGCGCTGCTCGATGGACCCGCGGTCGAGCAGACCTCGCCCGAATGCCGCGCCGAGCTCGGCGACAAGAGGTGCCGGGTGGACATGGCGCCGCGCACGCGGATCACGCGGATCGCGTCGGTCGAGGGCGAACAGCAGCTGACGATCGAGGACGCGCCCGCGGGCGACGCGCTCGGCTACGGCTGGCTGCGCTGGATCGGCGGCGCCAATAGCGGGACCGAGAGCGCGATCCTCGGCGCCGAGGGCGCGGCGCTGACCTTGCGCGAGCCGCCGCCCTTCGCGCCGGCCGCGGGCGATCTCGTCGAGGTCAGCGAGGGTTGCGACAAACGGCTCGCCGCCTGCGCCGGCCGCTTCGCCAACGCCGCCAATTTTCGCGGCGAACCGCATTTGCCGGGAATGGACCTGCTGACGCGCTACCCCGGCGCCTGATCAACCAAGAAGGAGAAAGACGATGCAGCTTCGTGCGTGCCTTGGAATGGCTTTGCTTGCGCTGACCGCCTGTGCCGAGATCCCGAAGGGGATCAGCATCGTGGTCGACGGGTCCACGCTCGAGTTCAAGAAGGCGCCGGAGCCGGCGCCGGCCGAGCCGGGACCGGTCCCTGCGCCCGCCGATGACCCGCAGCGCTGAGGACATCGTCGCGGCCGGGCGCGCCCTGATCGGCGCGCCCTTCCGGCCGCAGGGGCGGTCGGCCGCGACCGGGCTCGATTGCCTCGGCGTCGTCGCGATCGCGGCCGGGGCCGAGCTTGGGAAGACGCGGCGGGATTATGGCCTGCGCGACTTCGCGCCCGAGGCGATCGGGCGCGCGCTCGAAGGACTCGGGTTCCGACCGGTGACGGACGGCACGGCCCGGCCGGGCGACATCCTGATCGCCGCCACCGCGCCGGGGCGGCTGCACGCGGCGATCGTCACGCCGGATGGACATCTTCACGCCGACGCCGGGCTTCGCCGGGTCGTCGAGGCGCCCGGCCCGGCGCCCTGGCCGGTGATTTCGGCCTGGCGGATTTCGTGATCGGAGCACATCCGTGGCAACCCTCGTCCTGACCGCCGTCGGCTCCGCGATCGGCGGGCCGATCGGCGGCGCAATCGGATCGATCGCCGGCCAGATCATCGACCGCGAACTGCTGTTCGCGCCCAAGCCCGTCCATGGGCCGCGGCTCGCCGACCTCGCGGTCCAGATTTCGAGCTACGGCGCGGCGATTCCCAAGATTTTCGGCACGATGCGGATTGCCGGGACATTGATCTGGTCGACCGACCTGATCGAGCGGCGCAGCTCGAGCGGCGGCGGCAAGGGGCGGCCGAAGGCGATCTCCTATTCCTATTCGGCGAGCTTCGCGGTGGCGCTGTCGGGGCGGCCGATCCTCGGCGTCGGGCGGATCTGGGCCGACGGCAAGCTGCTCCGCGGCGCGGCCGGCGACTTCAAGAGCGCGACGGGCTTCCGCCTCCATCACGGCGGCGAGGACCAGCCGGCCGACCCGCTGATCGCCGCCGCCGAGGGGATCGGCGAGACGCCGGCCTTTCGCGGCATCGCTTATGCCCTGTTCGAGGATTTCCAACTCGAGGATTATGGCAACCGGATCCCGTCGCTGACCTTCGAGGTGATCGCCGATGCGGGGGCGGTGACCATCGGGGCGGTGGCCGCGACGCTCAGCGGCGGCCTGGTCGATGCCGGCGAGACTCCGGCTTTGGCCGGCTATGCGGCGGCGGAAGACAGCGTCCGGGCCGCGATCGCGGCGCTCGCCGACGTCGTGCCGCTGTCGCTGGCCGACGACGGCGCGCAGCTAGCGCTGCTGTCGGGCGCGGACGAAGCGATCCTGCTCGACGCGGCGGACGAGCAGGGGCGGCGGGAAATCGTCCGCCAAGGCGCCTCGAGCCTGCCGCGCGAGGCCAGCATTTCCTATTACGAGATCGAGCGCGACTATCAGGCGGGCCTGCAGCGGGCGACGCGGGGCGGGGCGCCCGGGCCTGGCGATCGCCGCGCGCTCGCGGCCGCGCTCAGCGCGCCGGAGGCGAAGCGGCTGGCCGAACACCGGCTCGCGGCGGCCTGGGCGGGGCGGGTGGCCGCCAAGGTCGTGCGCTCGTGGCGTGCCTGCGCGCTGCGGCCCGGCTGCCACGTCGTCCTTGCCGGAGAGGCCGGGCGCTGGCGCATCCAGCGGGTGGCGATCGGGCCGATGACGGTGGCGCTCGACCTGGTCCGGATAGTGGGATCGAGCCTCCCGCTTCCGCCTGCCAGCCCGGGAATCCCCGTCCAGCAGCCCGACCACGTCCATGGGCCGACCGTCCTGCGCCTGCTCGATCTCCCATTGGGCGACGGGACCGGCGCCGCGCCTTTGCTGTTCGCCGCGGCGGCGGGGAGCGAGGCCGGCTGGCGGCGCGCGGCGATCGAGGCCAGCTACGACGGCGGTGGCAATTGGATCGCGGCCGGGAGCGCCGCAGCGCCGGCCGTGATCGGCACGGTCCTGGATGCGCTCGGCCCCGCCGGCTCGGCGCTGGCCGACACGGAATCGGCCATCGAGGTCGAACTGCTCAACCCCTCGATGTGGCTCGAATCGCGCGACGACGACGCTTTGGCGAACGGCGCGAACCTGGCGCTGGTGGGCGAGGAATTGATCCAGTTCGGCGCGGCCGAGCCGATCGGCGTGAACCGATTTCGCCTGTCGCGCCTGTGGCGCGGCCGGCGCGGCAGCGAATGGGCGGCGGCCCTCCATGCAGCCGGTGAGGGCTTCGTGATGATCGAGCAAGACAGCCTGCTGCCGTTGGCCGCCCCGGCCGGCTCGGCCGGGAGCGAAGCACGGCTGATCGCCCATGGCATCGGCGACCCGCCCGAAGGCGCGCTGGCCTCGCGGCCGATCGGAGGCGAGGCGCTGCGCCCGCCGAGCCCGGTGCATCTCGCCGCCGCGCCGCTCGACGGCGGGCTGATGCTGCGCTGGGTGCGGCGCAGCCGGCAGGGCTGGGCCTGGCCGAGCGAGAGCGACACGCCGCTCAGCGAGGAAAGCGAGCGCTATCGGCTTGAGCTCACCGGCGAAGGCTTTGTTCGGACGGCGACGCTCACCGAGTCCGCCTATCATTACAGTGCGGCCGAGCGCGCGGCCGACGGGGCCGGGCCGGTCCTCGTCTCGGTCGTCCAGCTCGGAACTTTCGCCGCCTCGCGCGCGGCGACCTTGCCCGTCAGCTGAAGGAGACCCTCGTGACCGAATTGTCCGACCGCTTCGCCTTGCCGTTCATCCTGCCCGGCCAAGCCCAGAAGGAGATGTTCCACAACGAGGCGCTGGCGAGAATCGACGCCGCCCTGCACCCCGCCGTCGAGGAGGGGCCGCGGACCGATCCGCCGGGCACACCCGAGGCCGGGCAATGCTGGATCGTGGCGCCGGGAGGGACCGGCGCCTGGGCCGGCGAGGACCATGCGATCGCGTGCCGCACGGCGAGCGGCTGGCGGTTCGTCGCGCCGGCCGCGGGCATGCTCGCCTGGAACAAGGCGGCGGGATTCTGGGTCCATTGGAACGGTTCCGCGTGGAGCGACGGAAACCTCCCGGCGGCGGCTCTCGTCGTCGGCGGCCAGCAAGTCGTCGGATCGCGCCTCGAAACGATCGCAAGTCCTTCTGGTGGAACGATAATTGACGCAGAAGCACGGCTTGCGCTCGACGCGGTCATTGCGACATTAAAGTCACACGGCCTGATTGAATCATGACCCCCCCATTTGCGGTGCAACCCGAGCCGTGCCGCATCGTTTCTAGGCCGTCTGATCAACCGCAGTTCATCTTCTCGGTGCGCTGCGGCTTTTCAGCAACAGGTGTGGGGCTATGCGTGCTTGCGCGCAAACTTCTCATACCGTAAGGAGTTCACGTCGTTCCCGATCGGGACGCAGAAGAAAGGGGAAGTTTTATGCGGAAGCTCGCCATTGTAGTGGCGCTGTCCTCAACCGTACTCGCCACGCCGGCCCTCGCGCGCAACAACGCTTGGTACGTCGGTGGCGATTTCGGTGGGATGATCGTCGAGGATATCGACTTCGACTTCGGTCTCACGCCGACCATTCCGAGCAGCGGCACCTCGCAGCTCGCTCTCAACCACGATTATGGCTACGACGCGGCCTTGTTCGTCGGCTACGATCTCGGTGCGTTCCGCATCGAGGCCGAGGTCGCCTACAAGAGCGCCGACGTCGACGATATCGAATCCGTGGTCCGCACGCCGGGCTTTGGTGGCAGCCCCGTCGGCGGCGCCATTACGCCGGATCTCTTTCCGGCTGGCGGCGGTCGCACGAGCGCCCTCAGCTTCATGATCAACGGCATGCTCGACTTCGGTGACGACGA